>Ga0233418_10000113_pt1 | contig 17386 bp, 17 predicted proteins | sample Sediment_Towuti__FD_189021 | JGI IMG/M metagenome (GOLD analysis project Ga0233418, IMG submission 189021) | Sediment microbial communities from Lake Towuti, South Sulawesi, Indonesia - Sediment_Towuti_2014_1_MG | ecosystem: Environmental > Aquatic > Freshwater > Lake > Sediment | place... | reverse complement strand
CCGGAATCCGCAGGAGCGGATCCCGACCGCGCCGAAGACCCTGAAGGCGTCCGCTTCGCGGCCGCGTACGTCTCTGCGCAAGACCGAGATCCGCTCGAGGATCCCGACCGCGCGGAACATCCCTGAAGGCGTCCGCTTCGCGGCCGCGTGCGTTCTTGCGCATGGCCGGAATCCGCAGGAGCGGATCCCGACCGCGCGGAACATCCCTGAAGGCGTCCGCTTCGCGGTCGCGTACGTCTCTGCGCAAGACCGAGATCCGCTCGCGGATCCCGACCGCGCGGAAGATCCCTGAAGGCGTCCGCTTCGCGGCCGCGTACGTCTCTGCGCAAGACCGGAATCCGCCAAGGGGATTCCCGCCGCGCAGGACAACCTGAAGGCGTCCGCTTCGCGGCCCCGTGCGCTCTCAGACGGCGCCGATGCGGGCGGCGAGCTCGCGCGAGATCGCGCGCTCGCCGCGCTCGGTCCGCACCGTCACCGGCCCCGAGAAGGGGGCGAGCGTCACGACCTCGACCCTCGAGCCCGGCAGGAGGCCGAGCTCGGCGAGGTACCTGAGCAGCGCCGGGTCACGGTCGGGGACGCGTGAGACCGAAGCGGGCTCGCCCGGCTCGAGGTCGGCGAGCGTGCGATCCACCCCGTGGTCGAGGCGAAGGTCCGCGTCCGGGATCGGGTCGCCGTGGGGGTCGTGCGTCGGGAACCCGAGCTCCGCGTCGATCTTCGCCTCCAGCTCCTCCGAGAGGACGTGCTCGAGGAGCTCGGCCTCGGCATGGACCTCGTCGATGGAGAGCCCGAGCCGGTCCGCCAGGTAGCGCTCGAGCAGCCGGTGGTGGCGGATCACCTCCAAGGCGCCGCTGCGGCCCTTCTCCGTGAGCGCGACGCCCCGGTACGGCGCGCGCTCGACGAGGCCGAGGCCCGAGAGGCGCTTGGTCATGGCGGTCGCCGAGGGTGCGCTCACTCCCATGCGGCCGGCGAGCGCCGACGTCGTCACGCGCTTCCCCTCCTGCTCGAGGGCGTAGATCGCCTTCAGGTAGTCCTGGACGGCGACGGTGAGATCGGCCTCGCGGGTTCCCATTCCAGAGGTCTTAGGTTACACTCCGATCCAGATTTAGGTATGACTAAACTCACTCGCGGAAGACTGCTCGCGGCCGCGGCTCCCCTCGCGGCCGCGCCCCTCGTCGGGAAGCTCGCGCTGGACGGGGACGCCGAGGCGGGAGCGCACGACCACGCGAGCCACGGCCGCGGCCTGGCGAGCCATGTTCAGGGCGCCATGGGTCACGCGGCGATGGTGGGCGACGACGTGCCGGCCGTCGGCGGCCCGCACGACCTCGACGCGCTCCTGTATCCGCCGCCTGCCCTTCCCTTCCGGCGCGGCCGGGTCCGCGAGTACTCGCTCGTCGCCGTCGACACCGAGGTCGAGGTCGCCCCGGGCGTGTTCTTCCCGGCCTGGACGTACAACGGCACTGTGCCCGGCCCGGTGATCCGGGCGACCGAAGGCGACGCTCTGCGCGTCCGCTTCCGGAACCACGGCTCGCACCCTCACACGATCCACTTCCACGGCATTCACCCCACGAACATGGACGGGGTCTTCGAGATCGTCGAGACCGGACGGGAGCTCACGTACGAGTTCGAGGCGCAGCCGGCGGGATTCCACCTCTACCACTGCCACGCGACGCCGCTCAAGAAGCACATCCACAAGGGCCTCTACGGGGCATTCATCATCGACCCGAAGGAGCCCAGGCCGCCGGCGCAGGAACTCGTGATGGTCATGAACGGCTTCGACACCGACGGCGACGGCGAGAACAACTTCTACACGGTCAACGGGCGGTCGTTCTACTACGCGCGCTTCCCGATCCGGGTGCGCCGGTCCGAGCTCGTGCGGATCTACCTGGCCAACCTGACCGAGTTCGACCTCGTCAACTCCTTCCACCTCCACGCCGACTTCTTCCGCTACCAGCCGACCGGAACTGGGGACACCTGGGAGTACACCGACACCGTGGTGCAGTGCCAGGGGCAGCGCGGCGTGCTCGAGATCGAGTTCGCCGGCACGGGCCTGCACATGTTCCACGCGCACCAGTCCGAGTTCGCGGAGCTCGGCTGGATGGGCTTCTTCGACGTGGTCGAGTAGCTGAGGAGATGGAGGCCCGAACCACCTCGATCGGCTCCCGCGTCGGCTGGCGCATCTGGGCCGTGGTCCCGGTGCTGCTGCTGGCGGTCGTCGTCGGAGCGGTCGTCACGAGCGGCTCCTCGCTCGTCGATCTCGTGGGGACGAACCCGCCGCCGGCGGACGAGTTCGACATCCGGCGGGTCGAGTTCGAGCCCGGCGAGATCCGCATCGTCGTCCGGAACCCGCAACGAGACGACCTGACGATCGCGAACGTCAACGTCGATGACGCGATCGTCCCGTTCGACGTGCACGGCCCCACGACCCTCGGGCGCCTGCGCTCGAGCACGATCGTCGTTCCCTTCGACTGGGTGGAGGGGGATCCGATCTCCGTCGGCGTGACGAGCTCGACGGGGATCCAGACCGTGGAGGAGATCGCGGCCGCGGTCGAGACCCCCGGCGCGTCGCCGGAGGGGTTCCTCGGTTACGCGCTCATCGGCGCGCTCGTCGGGATCCTTCCCATCGCGCTCGGGCTCCTCTGGCTGCCCGCGCTGCGTCAGGCGAGCAACGCCTGGCTCTCCGCGTTCATGGCCTTCACCGCGGGCCTGCTCGCCTTCCTCGGCCTGGAGGCGCTCGCCGAGGCCTTCGAGCTGCAGGCCGTGCTTCCCGCGGGGCTCGGCGGGAGCGGGCTCGTGCTCCTCGGGGTCGCGCTCAGCTTCCTCGGGATGACCGCGCTCGCCGGTCGGCTGAGCGGCGGCAGTGGAACGGCCACGGGCGTTGCCCTCGCGCTCCTCGTGGCGATCGGCATCGGCGTCCACAACTTCGGCGAGGGGCTCGCCATCGGCACCTCGTTCGCTCTCGGCGAGCTCCAGCTCGGCACGTTCCTGATCGTCGGCTTCATGATCCACAACGTCACGGAGGGCCTCGGGATCGCCTCTCCGGTCGCGCGGTCGCGCGTGACCTTCCTCGTCCTCGCCGGGCTCGCGCTCGTCGCGGGGGCGCCGACGATCCTGGGCGCCTGGCTCGGCGGCTACGCGTCCAGCGACGTCCTGGCGGCGCTCTTCTTCGCCATCGCGGCGGGCGCGGCGTTCCAGGTGGTGGTCGAGGTGGGCCGGTGGGTGGCGCGACATGCTCCCGGAGGCCTTCGCTCGGGGTTCGCGATCGGGGGCTTCCTCGCGGGGATCGCCGTGATGTACGCGACCGGGATCCTCGCGGGCTGACTTCCGTCCCCGCCGTTGAACGCCGGCTTAACCGGCTCTAACCCGCCGTTCACCGGCCACGGTCTATAACGGACTCGCCATGCGTTCCCTCGGACTCGTGCGAAGCTCCGCCGCGCTGGTGGCCGCGGCCATCATCGGCGGCGCGGTCGCCGTCGGCGCGGTCGCGCTGCTCGGCGGCCTCGAGGGTGCGACCACCATGGTGACCCAGACCGTGGCCAGTCCGAGAATGGCGTCCGAGACGACGCCGCGCGGCTCGATGAGCATCAACGAGATCTACGAGAACGCGGCTCCCGGCGTCGTCCAGATCACCTCCACCTCGGGCGGCCAGACGAGCACGGCCGCCGATCCCTTTTCGACCCCGCTGCCCCAGATGCCCTCGACGTCGCTCGGCTCCGGCTTCGTAGTCGACAAGGCCGGCCACATCGTCACGAACTACCACGTCGTCTCGGGTGCCGACCAGATTCGCGTCGGCTTCTCCAATCGCGACACCGTCGAGGCGAAGGTCGTGGGCGCCGATCCCTCGACCGATCTCGCCGTCCTCCTGGTCGAGACGGGCTCCGAAGCGCTGACCCCCCTCGCACTCGGCGACTCGGACGCCGTTCGCGTGGGCGATCAAGTGGTCGCGATCGGGAACCCGTTCGGGCTCTCGCGGACGGCGACCGCGGGCATCGTCAGCGCGCTCCAGCGGTACATCCAGGCGCCCAACAGCTACACCATCGACCACGTCATCCAGACCGATGCGCCGATCAACAAGGGGAACTCAGGCGGCCCCCTCCTGAACGCCCGCGGCGAGGTCATCGGCGTCAACACCCAGATCGAGACCGGTGACACCGCGACGGGGAACGTCGGCATCGGGTTCGCCGTGCCCTCCAACACCGTCAAGGACGTCGTCGCGCAGATCCTGAGGACCGGCCACGTCGACCGCGCCTATCTCGGGATCGTCGGCCAGTCGATCACCCCCGACCTCGTCGATACGTTCAAGCTTCCGGTCGAGCAGGGCGTCCTCGTCCAGTCGGTGGCGAGCGACAGCGCGGCGGACAAGGCGGGCCTCGAGGGAGGCGACACCGAGGTCGTCGTCGCCGGCGAGACGTACGTCCTCGGCGGCGACGTCATCGTGGCGTTCGACGGCGAGAAGATCTCCTCGATCGAGAAGCTGCGCGACGCGATCGCCGCGCTCGAGCCCGGCGACAAGGCGAAGCTGCAGCTGTATCGCGACGACAAGAAACTGAGCGTGACCGTCACGCTCGGTAGGCAACCCCCTTCCCCCCAGGGGTAGCCGAACAGGCCCCGGGCAACCGGGGCCTGCTACTCCGGCTCGGGGTCCGACCGCCTGCCCGGACCCCGGCCGACCTTCTTTGCGCAAGGCCGGGATCGGCAGAAGCCGATCCCGGCCGCGCTGAAGACCGAAGATCCCTGAAGGCGGCCGCTTCGCGGCCGCGTACGTTCTCTGCGCAAGGCGGGAACCGGCACAGCCGATTCCGGCCGCGCTGAAGACTGAAAGCCCTGAAGGCGCCCGCTGCGCGGGCGCGTACGTTCTCTGCGCAAGGCAGGAATCGGCCGAGCGGACTCCCGCCGCGCCGAACACCCCTGAAGGCGTCCGCTCCGCGGCCGCGTACGTTCTCTGCGCAGGCCGGGAACGGGCTCAGCCGATTCTCGCCGCGCCGAAGATCCCTGAACGCGCCCGCCCCGCCGCGCGTACGCCTATCCGAGATCGAAGGTGGCGGGTGCCGCGGCGAGCGCCTCGTCGGCAAGTCGGTACCCGCGCTCGATGAGACCGCGCTTTCGCTCCTCCGGCCAGGGAATGTCGCCGCGGAACGTGGGATCGAGCCCGTCCGGGCCCGATGAGCCCCTGACCACGAGGGTGGGCACGTGGCGCCCGTGCCGGGACGGGAAGCGCGCGGAGGCGAAGATGCGCGCGATTTGCTCTTGCAGGCGCCGGCGCCGCCATGGTGGCGCTGCCGAGACGGCCCTTGTCACGACCTCGTCGCGCAGGCGCTCGAGCTCTCCGGCGGATCGCTCGCGCTCCAGGGCAAGCTCCTCCTCGAGCGCGGTGTTCCGAGCGATCGCTACCCGCATCAAGCGGACGATCAGCTCGGCGTAGTGCGCCGGCTCCCCTCGTGCCACGCGCTCCTCGGCGAGCCGAAGCTCGGCGAGCAGCGCGCGTACGGGAGGAACCGCGCGGAAACGCTCGAGGCGCTCGCGCATGCGGCTGAGGACGGCGACGTCCGTCGGCTTGTAGCTCGTGAGGTAGCGGAACGCCACGATCGCGCGCACAGCCCGGTTACGGTACGCGTGCTCGAGCGGGAAATTGCGCACCCAGCTTCCGTCTGTCGCGATGACGCCGTCGACGCTGACCGGCAGCACGAGCGCGGAGATCGCCGCGGATGCGAGAAGTGCCTGCGTCATGGTCTCGGGAGGAGTCGAGTGCGACGGGTACACGAGCTCGTAGTGCCCAGCGACGTCTCCTTCGAGGTGGCCCGACACGTCTGTCGCGAACGCGACCAGCTCCACCGGCGCCGCCGCGAGCTCCTCGCCCAGCGTCTGCGGGCTCCCGAGGCGCTCCGCGAGCGTGGCCGGCAGCGTGTAGTCGTGCAGCCCGCCCGGGAACTGCCACACGCGGCGTGGCCTGAACACGTCCTCGGGCTGGATGTCGAGCAGCAACGCCTCGAGGTCGTCGAGCCGGTCGAGGGCCGCCATCGCCCCGGAGAGAGCGCCCGCCGAGGTTCCGTAGATCCAGCCGACGCGAGCCCAGAGCGGACTCTTACGGAGGCACATCAGGAACCCGAGCTCGAGCAGGACGCCGTTGATGCCGCCCCCCGAGAGCACGACGGCGATCTCGCGGGAGGTGGACTCGGACACGCGGCTATTGTGCCCGCGTGGCTTCCGAGACCCGGCAGGGGTCCGTCGCCTTGCCCGACCTCGGCCCGACGGCCGACGAGGAGCTGTGGCAGGACGACGGGGGAAGCGATCACTCCGGCTGGTACTGCGTGCGCACGGATCCGTTCCCGTGCCCCGCGTCGGGATGTACGTTCGTCGCGGACTTCATGACGGCCGCGCATCTCGTCCTCGTCTGGGAGGAGCGCGACGACCCCAACCTCCTGTGGCACGCGCAGCGGGCGCTGGACGTCGGCAGGAACCCGCGGATCGTGACGTACGAGAGCTCGTTTGGACCGAGTGCGTCCTACTACGCCTGGGAGGCCGCGGGCCGCCCGGTTCACGGCGTGGGCCCGAAACCAGCCAAGAGCTAGCGTAAGTCTCGAGCGCACCGTCTAACAGACTTTACAGGTGTTGCATCCCGGCGCTGACGCAGCTACCGTGCGCCTGTGGCCGAGCGCGTCCAGCCCGGAGGCCGCAGCCCCGCTCCGCCTCCCTACGACCTCCTCCAGGACTTCGTCAACACGGAGATCCCCGAGTGGGCCCGGGACGACATCGCGACGCCGGCCCTGCTGTCCGAGTGGCTGCGGGGCCGCGACCTGCTGGAGGAAGGAGGAGGCGTCGGCGCCGAGGCGTTCGTCGTCGCGCGCGAGCTCCGTGGGGTCCTCCGCCAGCTTGCGCTCCTGAACACGCTCCGGAAACCTCCGGACGACGAGCTCCGGACCCGCGCCGACTCGGTCTTCGCGCTCCTTCCCGTTCGCGCGGGGCTCGGTCCCGGCGGAGGCGTTCGACCGGTCGCGATCGGCTCAGGGGCGACGCGGGCACTCGCTGCGATCGTCGCCGTCGCGCTGGAAGCGCAGGCGACGGGTGCGTGGGAGCGTTTGAAGGCGTGTCGCAAGGAGAGTTGCGGCTGGCTCTTCTACGACGCCTCGCGGAACAGCTCGTCCAGCTGGTGCTCGATGTCCATCTGCGGCAACCGGACGAAGACCGCCGCGTACCGACGACGCCGTCGCGGGTCGGGTGCCCGGTGAGGTCCGTCTGGTACGTCGTGTGGCTCGCCTGGCGCCGCGTCCGCCGTCGGGACAGCGGCGCCGTCGTCACCGTACTCGGGCTCGCGGTCGCGTCGGCGCTCCTCGCCGGCGTTCTCGGGGGCGTGGCCATCGCCTCGGACCGCTTCACGTCGCAGGAGGTCGCGCGCATCCCTGCCTCGGTCCGCGCGTTGCGGGCGGTGTGGTTCGGCGTACCGACGGGCGCCGATGAGAACTACCGGTCTCTCGACGGCCAGGTGCGCCGCGCGCTCGCGGGCGTTCGTCTGGCGGGTCCGACGCCCCTCGTCCTCTTCAGGGAGAGCACGGTAGCGGGGCGGTTCGTCGGCATCGCCGGCGTCGAGGGCCTCTCCGGTCGCGTGCTCGTCCGCTCCGGGCGTTTGCCTCGTACGTGTGCGCCGCGCCGGTGCGAGGTGCTTCGCCTGCGTGGAGCGGGGAGGCTCCCCGATGCGCCCGGGCTGCGGCTCGTCGAGGTCGGGACGGGCACGCTCCGCTCGCGTCAGCTGTTCGGCGACTTCCTCGAGCCGACCGACAACGCTACTGCGGACGCCGAGGTCGCGCCTGCTCTGCGCGAGTCCGGGCGGTACCACAGGCCCGCACCCGCCCCCCTCGTCGTCGCGGAGGGAGTCGATGCGCTGGCGTCGTCACCGGCGCTCTCACTCACCTACCGGAGCTACGGATGGGTGTGGCCTCTCGCGTCTGGAAGCCCCCGGTTGTGGGAGATCGACGGGCTGCGCGAGCGGGTCGGACGCGCTCGAGCGGAGCTCACGACCCGGTCGGGGTCGTTCGCGCTGCTGGCGCCCGAAGAGGAGCTCCGGGCGGCCGAGCGCAGGGCCGATGTGGCCGGCCGGCGACTCCTCCTCGTCGGCGGCGAGGTCGCGGCGCTCCTGCTCGCCTTCGCCCTGCTCGCCGCGCGGGGGCTGCGCCGCGACGTCCAGGATGCCCACCGGCGACTCACGTGGTACGGAGCGCGGCAGTGGCAGCTCGCGCTGCTGACGGGAGTCGAGTCCGCGCTCGTGGCGATCGGCGGCGTACTCGCCGGCTGGGTGCTCGGCGGCGCCGCGGCAGGCGTGGCTGCGCGGCTCGCGGGCACCCCGGTCGGCGCCGTGCTCGTGGAGAGCGTCGCCTCGCGCGAGGGGATCGTGCTGGCCGGTGCCGTTGCGCTCGTCACGACGGGCGTGTTGGCCGTCGCCGTCTCGTTGCGGCCACGCGAGCGCGCTCGTGTGGGCGTGCTCGAGCTCGTCGGACTTCTCGCTTTGGCGGTCGTGGGAATCGCCTTGCTCGGCGGCGGGGTGGACGAGGATCGGCTCGCAGCCGGTGAGGGATCGGCGATGCTGCTTCTCCTCCTCCCCGGTCTCCTCGCTCTCGTCGCGGCGATCGCGGCCGCCCGGCTCTTCAGGCCCGTCGCGCGGGCGGCTGCCGAGGGATCCCGCCGCTGGCTCGAGGTCCGCCTCGCGGCGGTGGGGCTCGCGCGCGGGCCCGGCGCTGCCGTCGCGACGGTCGCCTTCCTGACCATCGCCTTCGCAGTCGCGCTGCTCGCGGAGGGGTACCGGGCGACTCTCACGCGCGGCGAGCGTGATCAAGCGGCCTTTCGAGTGCCGCTCGACGCCGTCGTACAGGAAGATCTCGGCACGCTCGTCCGCGTCTTCGACGCCGCGCCGCTCGAGCGATACTCGGCGCTAGCCGGATCCGAGGGCAGCGCCTATCCCATCCTTCGCGTGACCGGGGGCGCTGGGCGTACGGGCGAGGTGAGCGGAGTCACCGTGCTCGGGCTCGACGCCGAGGCCGTCTCCAACTTCGCGGTGTGGCGTCCCGAGTGGGCAGGCGGCATGGACCGCGGCGAGCTCTCGCGGCTGATCGATCCCGGGCACGAGGTCGCGCTTCGCGGTGTCCGCGTGCCTTCGGGGAAGATCGCGCTTCCGGTCGGCCCCGGCCTCGTCGGTCTCGTGGCGCACGTCGAGACGCCGGCCGGAGCCTTCCGGCGAGTTGAGCTCGGCGAGGCTCGGCCGCGCGCCGCGTCCGTCCTCGACGCCCGCGTGCCGCAGGGCTCGCTGCTCCTCGCCCTGGAGCTCGTTCCACCGCCACGCGTGCTCGAGCGCGGCGCGGACGCGGGAACCGCCTTCGGCGGGGCGCTCCGCCTGGGCGGCACGCTCGGGCGCGAGCTCCGGCCGTGGGTCGGATCCGGCGGAGTCGTCGCGCGGCGGTCGGCGAACGGGATCGAGCTGCGCTTCCGGCTCACGCCCCAGCGGACGTCGCGGCTCACGGCACCCCAGAGCACGGACCGCACCCCGCCTCGCGTCCTCGTCAGCCGGGCGCTGGCCGACCTCGCCGGCGGCGTCGGACGGCTAGTTCCGGTGCAGGTGGGAGGCGGTCTCGTCACCGTGCGGGTCGGCGGTGTCGTCGATCGCTTCCCGGGCGCCGAGGGTGCGCTCGTCGTCGGCGATCGCTCTGCCCTCCGCACCGCGATCAACGCCGTAGCTCCGGGCGCGGCCCGCGAGAACGAGGTCTGGCTCGACGTGCCCGAGGACCGTGAGCGGCTGCTCGAGGCCGAGCTCGAGCGCGCCCCGTTCCACGTTCTGTCGGCGACGACGCGAGCCGGGCTCGAGGAGGAGGCGCGGCGCGATCCGCTCGCGCACGGGACGCTCTTCGCGCTCGGAGCGGCCGCGTTGCTGTCGCTCGGGCTGGCCGCGATCGGTCTCGCTCTCGCAGTGCGGTCCGATCTCCGCGACGACCGAGCCGAGCTCTATGAGCTCGAGGCGCAGGGCGCGTCGCCCGGTCTCCTTCGGCGGATTGTCCGCTCCCGAGCCGCTGCTCTGTCCGCGGTGGGGCTCGTTGCGGGGATCGCGACGGGCGCGCTGCTCCTGAGCCTCGTGACACGTGTTGTCGCCGTCACGGCGCGCGGCGGGTTCGCCGAGCCGCCGCTCGTCGCGACGGTCGACGTCGCCGTCGTCCTGGCCGGAGTGCTCGTCTATGCGACCCTCGCTGCGCTCCTCGTCGGCGTGTCGTCGCGGCGGGCGTTCTCGCAGGCGCGTGGTCCGGTCCGGCGAGGGGCCTGAACGATGGCTCCGGTCGTCGACACCCGCGAGCTGTACGCCGTCTATCCGTCTCCGACGGGCGGTGTCGCCGCCTTGCGTGGGTTGACCCTGTCGGTCGAGGAGCGGGAGATCTGCGTCGTGCTCGGGCCGAGCGGATCGGGCAAGACCACGTTCCTACGCGTGCTGGCGGGGCTCGAGCGCCCGTCGGCGGGGACTGTCACGGTTGCCGGCCTCGAGCTGGGGCGTGCCTCGGCGAGGCAGCTCGCGCGGCATCGCAGCCGCGCTCTCGGGTACGCGGATCAGCACTACTGGCGCGCGCTCGCGGGTGAGCTGACAGTCGAGCAGCTGATCGGCCTTCCCCTTGGCCTCTCGTCGGCTCCGATCCGTGAGCGCCGCGTTCGTGCTCGGTCCCTCCTCGAGCGCGTCGACCTCCTCGATCGCGCCGAAGACCACCCCGGGGAGCTCTCGGGTGGGGAGCAGCAACGCGTGGCCCTCTGCGCGGCTCTGGCACGCCGACCGCCGCTCGTGATCGCGGACGAGCCGACCGGTGAGCTGGATGCAGCGTCGGCTGCCGACGTGTACGAGCTGTTCCGCCAGCTCGTGGCCGAGGAAGGCGCAACGGCGGTCATCGTCAGCCACGATCCGGCGTCCTCCGGGATCGCCGACCGGGTCATCCACATCCGCGACGGCCGCGTCAGCGAGGAGCGCCTCGCAGGTGAGGAGACGGCGGTCGTCGGAACGGGCGGCTGGCTGCGGGTGCCCGAGGAGATCCTCCACGCCGCCGGAATCGGCGAGCGTGCGCTCGTCGTCCCACGAGACGGGGTGGTGGAGCTGCGCCCGCTCGGCGAGCGGCCGGCCGCGAAGGCCGCGGTGCGCCCGACGGTCGAGGGAGAGCATGGAGCGACGCTCGAGGCTCGCGGGCTCACCCGCCGCTACGAGGGGCAGAGCGCGCTCGTGGACGTCGACGCCCGCTTCGAGCCCGGCGAGCTCACGGTCGTCACCGGACCCTCCGGATCCGGCAAGTCGACGCTGCTCTCGCTGCTTGCCGGGATGGACGTTCCCGACGAAGGCGAGGTCGTCCTCGACGGGGCAGTGGTCTCGGCGCTCGACAGGACGCGACGCGCAGCGCTGCGGCGCGAGCGCGTCGCAGTCGTCGGCCAGGATCCGCACCTGGCTGACTTCCTCTCGGCGCGGGAGAACGTCGAGCTCGCACTAGGTCTGCGCGGGGTCGCCGGCCCCGAGGCGCGGCAGCGCGCGCAGGACGCGCTCGCGAACGTGGAGCTCTCGGAGCACGCCGGGCGGCCCGCAGGCGACCTCTCGGCCGGCCAGCAGGAGCGTGTGGCGCTCGCGCGTGCGTTCGCGTCGCGGCCAGCGGTCGTGCTCCTCGACGAGCCGACCGCTCGCCTGGACGCAGCGACGACGCTGGTCGTGGGCCGCCTCCTCCTGGATCTTGCCCGGCGGACGCGCACGACAGTGGTCTGCGCGACGCACGATCCGCTGCTGATCGACCTCGCCGATCGCGAGCTCCGGCTGGGCGAGCCCGTCCCGCTAGCATCGGCCGCGTGGGGACGCTGACCGAGACGGTTCGGGTGACGGGCGTGCGCTGCGAGCGCTGCGTGGGACGGCTGGCCGTCGCCCTCCGCGGTCACGAGGGGCTCGAGTACGCGAACGCGAACCTCATGGGCGAGGTGACGCTCGCGTGGGACGACGGCGTGACCTCTCGGGAGGAGATCCTGGCGGCGCTCGGCCGGGCCGGGTTCCACGAGGCCGCTCCTTCACGGGAATAGGGGTAACGCACGCCGCGTTCCAGGCTCGTGTAACGAGGTACGGTAGTCCGGTGAGCGAGCCGGAGCCCGGGACCGCAGCACAGCGCATCGCCGTGGAGGCTCGCGACCGTGCTCGGTTCGAGGAGGAGGCGCTCGGTCTCGCAGATCAGGTCTACCGAGTTGCGAGGCGACTCGTCGGCTCGCGTGAGGAGGCCGAGGACCTGGTGCAGGAGACGTACGCGAGAGCATTCCGGAGCTGGCGCTCGTACACGCCCGGTACCAACATGCGCGCCTGGCTCCTGAGGATCCTGACCAACCTCAACGTCGATCGCGGCCGGAGGATCCAGCGGGCTCCTCAGACCCAGCACCTCGAAGAGACCGACTACTACCTCGCGAACAAGCTCGCCTCGACCGCCGGCGAGGACCTGCTCGACCAGGACGCCGTCGTCGAGCGGCTCTCGCAGGACTCCGTCGTGAACGCCCTCTCCGAGCTCCCACCGCAGTTCCGCGACGTCGTCGTGCTCGTGGACATCGGCGACTTCACGTACGCGGACGCGGCGCAGATCCTCGACATTCCCATCGGCACGGTGATGTCCCGTCTCCACAGAGGACGCCGGGCCTTGAAGTCGAAGCTCGCCGAGGAGGCGGTGTCATGAGCCCGGATCCCTGCGATCGCTGCGAAGAGCTTCTCCAGGATTTCCTGGATCGGACGCTCAGTGACGCGGAGTGGGCGGAGGCGGAGAGCCACCTCGAAGGCTGCGACTACTGCCGGCGCCGCTACAGGTTCGAGGAGCACCTCCGCCGGTACGTGAAGCTCTCCGCCGCCGAGAGGATGCCGCCGGGGCTGATGGAGAAGCTCCAGGAGCTCCGCGGCCTGGACGCGACGGCGTAGCCGTCACTCGCCGCCCAGATCCTCAGGCCGGTCGACGTCTCCGGGGGCGCCGAGGTCGTCGCACGGGACGAGGCGAGCGGGGCGTTCCTGCATCCCGCTGTCCGGGACGTCCGTCCACTCGGCACGTCCGAGCACGAGCGGGTGGCCGCGGCTGCCGCGATACGAAGCCGCCACGACCCCGCCTCCTTCGCGCCACGCGTCGAGCACCCGGGCGACTGCCTCGGGCGCGAGGCGGGGGCCGTCGGCCAGCACGACGACCGCCGACGCCACGTCGGGTCCGAGCGCCCCGAGCCCGCAGCGGAGCGACGCTCCCGGCCCGCGCTCCCACTCGTCGCAGCGGACGACGCGGACGCCCTCGACGTCCAGCGCACCGAGCGGGTGGGCGCCCTCGACGACGACGATCTCGTCGACCGGCGACTCGAGCAACCGTTCGAGGACCGAGGGGAGCAGGAGGCGCTGCTTCGGGGAGCCGAACCGCGACGCCTCGCCGGCTGCGAGGACGACCGCGGCGACGCGGTCCACCTCAGCTCTCCGCGACCGTGACCCGATCGACGACGACGGGCCGGCTCGGCGGGCCGTCGCCCACGCCGAGGGCGTCGATGCGCCGAACCGTGTCCATGCCGTCCGTCACCTTCCCCACGACGGCGTAGTCGGGCGGCAGGCCGGCGTCCTCGCCGGTGACGACGAAGAACTGGCTGCCGGCGGTGCCTGCCGGCTCGAGCCCGGTCTTCGCCATTGCCACGACGCCCTCCGTGTACTTCGTGTCCGCCGGCGGCACGTCGACCGTCGAGTAGCCCGGCCCGCCGCTGCCCGACTGCGTCGGGTCGCCGCCTTGAATGACGAATCCGGGCACGACGCGATGGAAGATCGTGTCGTCGAAGTAGCCGTCGCGGGCGAGGGCGACGAGCGACGCGCCGGTGTTCGGAGCGAGGTCGCTGTCGAGCTCGACCGTGAACGACCCGCAGCTCGTCTCGAACGTCAGGGTGTACGTCTTGTCAGGGTCGAGCTTCTCGGTCGGCGCCTCCCGCGTCTCGGGGGCGCGCGTCGCGGGCGCCTCGACGCTCGCACACTCCTCGCCCGTCGCCGCGGTGTCCTCGCCACCGCCGCAGCCGGCGACGAGGACGGCGAGGGCGAGGGCGACAGCGACAAGTGGGGCTCGCATCGCGTGCGATCCTATCCTCGGCCGATGGACGTGACGCGCTGCGAATGGGCCTCGGGCGGGGACGAGCTCATGCTCGCCCACCACGACGAGGAGTGGGGCACGCCCTCGCACGACGACGTCCATCTCTTCGAGCTCCTGACGCTCGAAGGCGCGCAGGCCGGCCTCTCGTGGAGCACGATCCTGCGCAAGCGGGCGGGGTACCGTCGAGCGTTCGCGGGCTTCGATCCCGAGGTCGTCGCCCGCTACACGGAGGCGGACGTCGCACGTCTGCTCGGCGACCCGGGAATCGTCCGCAACCGCCTCAAGATCGAGTCGACGGTCGTCAACGCAGGACGAGTCCTCGAGGTGCAGGCAGAGCACGGAAGCCTCGCTTCGTACCTCTGGGGTTTCGTGGACGGGGAGCCGATCGTGGGCGGCTTCCGAACGCTGTCCGAGCTGCCCGCGGAGACCCCGCTGTCGAAGTCGCTCTCGAAGGACCTCAAGCGACGCGGCTTCCGGTTCGTCGGCCCGACCTCGTGCTACGCGTTCATGCAGTCGGTCGGGCTCGTGAACGACCACACCGTCGACTGCTTCCGGTACCGGGAGCTCGTTGCATGAACGGAGCGATCCGCTACGCGCGGAGCGGGGAGGTCAACATCGCGTACCAGGTGACCGGGGACGGGCCGATCGACGTCGTGCTCGTTCACGGGTTCTTCTCCCACCTCGAGATCGACTGGGAGCTGTCTGGGTTCGCGCACTTCCACGACCGGCTCGGATCGTTCGCGCGGCTGATCGGCTTCGACAAGCGCGGGACCGGACTCTCGGACCGCAGCGTCGGGACCCCGGACTTCGAGACGCGCATGGACGACGTGCGCGCCGTCATGGACGCCGCCGGGAGCGAGTCTGCGGTGCTCTTCGGCTACTCGGAGGGCGGGCCGATGTGCATCCTCTTCGCCGCGACGTACCCCGAGCGCGTGCGAGCTCTCGTCCTGTACGGGACGTACGCAAAGCGCTCGCATCCGGATGACGACTACCCCTGGGCGCCGACGCAGGAGGAGCGCGAGCGAGACGCGCGCGCTCTCGAGGAAGGCTGGGGCGAGGACGTCGACCTGTCGACCGTGATGCCGAGCGCGGATGCCGCGGCGGCTGCGTGGCTCGGCCGCCGAGGTCGAGCGTCTCTGAGCCCAGCGGGCGCCCGCGACCTCATCCTCATGAACTCGAAGGCGGACGTAAGGGAGCTGCTCGGCAGCGTCCAATGCCCCACGTTCGTTCTGCACCGCACGGGCGACCGCGACTCGCGGCCCGACGAGGGGCGGTACATCGCGGCTCGGATACCCGGAGCCCGCTTCGTCGAGCTCGGCGGCGACGATCACGTTCCGTTCTTCGATCCCGACCAGATCTTGGACGAGGTCGAGGAGTTCCTGACTGGCGTGCGTCCGGCGTCGGCAACCGATCGCGTGCTCGCGACGATCCTCTTCACCGACATCGTGGGCTCGACGGAGAAGGCGCGCGCGCTTGGAGATGCCTCCTGGGGCGCGCTGCTCTCGTCGCACAACGACGCGGTCCGGCAGGAGCTCACGCGGTTCGCCGGGGAGGAGATCGACACCGCCGGCGACGGCTTTCTCGCGCTGTTCGACGGCCCGGCGCGCGCGATCCGTTGTGCGCTCGCGGTTCGGGACCGCGTGGGTGCGCTCGGTCTCGAGGTCCGCGCCGGCGTGCACACGGGCGAGGTGGAGCGACCCGCGGGCGACAAGCCGCATGGCATCGCAGTCCATCTCGGCGCGCGGATCATGGGTCTCGCGGGGGCGGGAGAGGTGCTCGTGAGCTCCACCACGCACGACTCGTCGCGGGTTCGGGCCTCGAGTTCGAGGATCAGGGGGAGCACGTGCTCAGCGGGATCGAGGGCGCCCGCCGTGTGTTCGCTGCGAGCGAGCCTACGCCCGCGTCGTGATCGCGATCAGGTCGGCGAGGTTCACGAGCTGGATCGCGGTGCGCATGATGGCCACACGCTCGTCGTCGGAAGCATGCGCTGCGCCGTCGCGCCACAGCTCGCTCGCCGTCACGAGCAGCTCCTGGATCCGCTCGGCCTCCGCCGCGTGGCCGTCGCGCTCGCGTGACGCGTTCACGGCCAGGCCGAGCGCGCCGATCGCATCGTGCTGGCGGAGCCAGAGCAGCGGGACGGACATCGAGATGTACTGGTGGATCCGCGCGAACGTGAGGGGCTGGACGAGCGAGGAGGCGCCCTTGGGCGAGGTCAGTGACGCGGGCGTCGAGCCATCGCGGATCCCGATCGCGGTCTCGCCGAGCATCGCGCGGAGCTGACGGTCGTCGAAGCCGGCCAGCTTCGCCGTCCTGACGGCGAGCAGAAGCGAGTTCGGCTGCCGGGCGTAGGGGTAGTCGGAGGCGTACACGACCTGCTCGGGCGCGACCTGCCGGTAGAGGTCGAGCAGGTCGAGGGCGCTCCAGACCGAGGTGTCGAAGTACACGCCGGGCATGCCGCCGAGGCGGCCGGCGAGGCCAGCCATGTCGGCGATGCCGGCGTGGGCGACGATGAGCATCACGCCTTCGTTGCGCAGGACGAGGGCTTCGAGGTCCTCGGCGATCGGAGGAAGCCCGCGGCCGCCGTGGATGAGGATCGGCACCGAGCGCTCCACCGCCAGCGCGAAGATCGGCTGGAGGCGCTCGTCGTTGAGCGCGAACGCCTGCGCCCTCGGATGGAGCTTGATCCCGCGCGCGCCCAGGTCCAGCGCCCGTCTGGCCTCCTCCAGCGGCTGTGCGGTCAGGTCGAGGCGCACGAACGGGACGAGCCGTCCTCCGGAGCGCTTTGAGTGCGCGAGCGTCCGGTCGTTCGGGACGCAGAACGCCGGCTCGCGGTCGTGCTCGTCCATGCAGAACGTGAATGCGCCGGCGAAGCCGTGGCGGTCGAGGATCGCCGTCAGCTCGTCGTAGCTGCCGCGCATGCCGTCGATGTCGTACCCCAGGTGGGTGTGGACGTCGAAGAGCCGTGCGCCGTCGGGCAGCTCTGCCCGCAGGTCGTTCTCGTACGTCTCGACGAGCGACCGGGCGCGCTCGAGACCCGTCACGTCTCTCGCTCGCGCAGCGACGCCCACACCCGCGGCGCGGTCATGGGCAGCTCTCGCATTCGCGCGCCGGTTGCAGCTGTCACGGCGTTGGCGACCGCAGCTGCAGCTGCGACGACGGGCGCCTCCCCGATGCCCTTGGCGCCGAACGGCCCGTCCGGGGCCGGCACCTCGACGATCAGCGTCTCGATCTCGGGAACGCGCTCGGCGGTGGGGATCGCATACTCGAGGAAC
>Ga0233418_10000110_pt1 | contig 17457 bp, 17 predicted proteins | sample Sediment_Towuti__FD_189021 | JGI IMG/M metagenome (GOLD analysis project Ga0233418, IMG submission 189021) | Sediment microbial communities from Lake Towuti, South Sulawesi, Indonesia - Sediment_Towuti_2014_1_MG | ecosystem: Environmental > Aquatic > Freshwater > Lake > Sediment | place... | reverse complement strand
GCTGCTCCGCGACGCGGGGCGCGAGGCGGACGAGATCGATGCCTCTGCGGGAGCGGTCGCCGACCTCGACGGCTACGACGTGGTCGTGGACGCCCTCTTCGGGACCGGGTTTCGCGGCGAGCCTCGCCCCGAGGCCGCCGCGCTGATCGAGCGGATGAACGCCGCTCCGAGCGCAGTCGTCGCCGTCGATCTTCCCTCCGGCGTCGATGCCTCGACCGGCGAGATCGCAGGCGCCGCCGTGGAGGCCGATCTCACCGTGACCTTCCACGCTCCGAAGGTGGGACTGGCCGTCGCCCCCGGGCGCTTCCACGCGGGCCGGGTCGTGGCCGCGGACATCGGGCTCGAGCACGCTCCGACCGCGCACGTCCGCGCGACTCCGGCGCTGCCGGCCGAGGTCCCCCGCCGCTCTCCGCGGGACACGAAGTACACCGCCGGCTCCGTCCTCGTCGTCGGCGGCCACGCGGGGATGACCGGCGCTGCCGCTCTGGCCGCGCTCGCGGCGCTCCGCGCCGACGCGGGCTACGTCACGCTGGCCGTACCCGCGGAGTCGCTCCCGGTCATCGAGACGCTCGCGCTCGAGCCCGTGAAGATCGGCTGGACCGACGCGAGCGCGATGGAGACGATCGCGGCCGCCGCGGAGCGGGCGAGCGCGCTCGCCCTCGGGCCGGGGCTCGGGCGCTCGGACGAGCGGCGGGCGCTCGTGCGGGAGCTCCTCTCCGGCATCGACCTCCCCGCGGTCGTCGACGCCGACGCGCTCTTCGGCCTCGAGCCGGTAGAGCGCGGCGCCGCCACCGTCCTCACGCCGCACGCCGGCGAGCTCGCACGGCTGCTGGGGACGGACTCCGGGTGGGTGAACGCGCACCGCCTCGAGGCCGCGCGTGCCGCGGCCGAGCGATTCGGAGCCGTCGTCCTGCTCAAGGGCGCCGACACGATCGTCGCGGCTCCGGGCGAGAAGTGGGTGATCGTGTGCGACCTCGGTCCGCCCGCGCTCGCCACGGCCGGGACCGGCGACGTCCTGACGGGCATCACCGCCGCCTTCCTCGCGAAGGGGATGCAGCCTCAGCGCGCCGCCGCCGCGGCGGCCGTCGCGCACGCGCGGGCGGCGCTCGCAGTCCCGCACCAGGCCGGCCTCGTCGCCGGTGACCTCCTCGCCACGATCCCGGCTGCGCTGGAGAGCTGATCGGGGTCTCCCCGGGCGCTACCCGCGCTCGGACTCGCATCGGTTTCGCCGTCGCGTGTCATGGACGAGAATGCGCGCGTGGAAAGGTCGTGCTTCACGATCGATCTCGGCGCGATCCGGAGGAACGCGGAGACGCTGCTGCACGCTGCTCGAAGCGCGGAGCTGTGGGCGGTCGTGAAGGCCGAGGGGTACGGGCACGGCGCGGTCGACGCGTCCCGTGCGGCCTTGTCGGGAGGGGCGACCGCGCTCTGCGTCGCCACGCTGCCCGAGGCGCTTCACCTTCGCGCGGCGCTGCGCGACGCGCGGATCGTCGTGATGGGGCCGGTCAGCGATCGGGAGGTTGGCGAGGCGAGGGCCGCCAAGCTCGAGCTCGTCGCGGCCGACGGGAGGATCCCCGAGGGCCTGCGCGTCCACCTCAAGCTCGACACGGGGATGGGGCGCTGGGGGCTCGCGGAGATCCCGGCGCCCACGCGTGACGTCGTGGGAGTGATGAGCCATTTCGCCTGCGCGGAGTCCGACCCGGAGTTCACCCGGCGGCAGATCGAGCGGTTCCGCGAGGCGACGGCGGGGTTCGGGAAGATCACGCGCCACCTCGCGAACAGCGCAGGCACGCTCCGCTATCCGGAGGCACGGCTCGACGCCGTGCGCTGCGGGATCGCGCTGTACGGCATCTCGCCGTTCGGCACGGATCCCGCGGACGACGGCCTCGAGCCCGCTCTCCGCTGGGAGTCGCACCTCGCGCTCGTGAAGCGTCTCCTGCCGGGGGAAAGCACGGGGTATGGCGGCCGCTTCGTCGCGCAGGAGCCGACCTGGATCGGGATCGTCCCGGTCGGGTACGCGGACGGGTTCCGGAGGGACATGACCGGATCCGAGGTGCTCGTCGAGGGGGAGCGGCGGAGGGTCGTCGGGACGATCTCGATGGACGCTCTCGCCGTGACGCTCGACCGTGAGCTCCCCGCCGGGACGCCCGTGACCCTCGTCGGCGACGGGATCCTGATCGAGGAGCACGCCCGCGTGGCGGACACGATCGGGTACGAGATCGCCACCGGGCTCAACACCCGCTCCGGCCGCGCGCGGCGGGTGACGGTGGATGCCTGACGCGCGGGCCAGGGTCCGCGAGCTCCTGGCGGGGGAGGACGCGTGGGTCGTCGGAGGCGCCGTGCGCGACCTGCTCCTCGGGCGACCGGTGGTCGACCTCGACGTCGCGTGCCGCGACCCGCAAGACACCGCTCACCGCTTCGCGCGGGCCTTCGGCGGCGCCGTCTTTCCGCTCTCCGAGCGGCACGGCGCGTGGCGGGTGGCGACGGGGGCCGAGGAGACGGTCGACTTCACGCCCGTCCCACGCGGGATCGAGGCGGACCTCGCCACCAGGGACTTCACGTTCAACGCGATCGCGATCCCGGTCGCGGGTGGGGACCCGATCGACCCGCACGGCGGCCAGGCGGACCTCGAGGCGAGCGTCGTTCGCGCCGTCTCGGAAGGAGTGTTTCGGGCTGACCCGCTCCGGTTGCTGCGAGCGGTGCGCCTCGAGGACGAGCTGGGGTTCCGCATGGACACCGGGACCGAGCGGTTGCTCCGAGCGTCGGCGCACCTGGTCACCCGACCTGCGGGCGAGCGCACTCTTGCCGAGCTCGAGCGCCTCTCGGCCGCGGGCTACCCCCGGCTCGCGGAGGTAGGGCTGCTCGCGCCGCTCGGAGGGTCACTCGAAGGGCCTCTCGACGCTCTCGACGACCCGGACTTCCGGCTCGTGGCCGTCTTCGGGGAGGCGCTCTCGCGCCTCCCGATCTCGAACGAGCTGCGCCGGTATGCAGCGGTGCTGCTTCGCGCCCGCGCGCCCGAAGACCCGTCGCCGCGGTCGATCCACCGCTTCCGGCGCGAGACGGAGCCCTGGGCGCTCGATGCGCTCGCCTTCGCCGGCGCCTGGGATCTCTCGGGGATCGTGGAGGCTGCACGGCGCGCCGATCCCGACGAGCCGCTCGTTCGCGGAGACGAGCTGGGACTGCCCCCCGGCCCGGAGATCGGGCGTATTCTCGCGGTCATCGACGAGGAGCGGGCAGCGGGGACGATCTCGACGCGCGAGGAGGCGCTCACGCTCGCGCGCTCGCTCGCCGGAGGCGGCCGCTCATGAGCGTCGATCTCAGGCTGGCGCTGCAGGAGGAGCGGGCGGCCGACCTCGCGGAGCGCGTGAGACGGCTGCTCGGGCCCTTTGCGGGAACGGAGGCGGCGCTCGACTCGGGCTGCGGCACCGGGGCGCTGGCGTTCGCGCTCGCGCCGCTCGTCGCCGAGGTCGTCGGCGTCGACACGCGGCCGGAGTACCTGGAGGCGGGCCGGGCCGTCGCGCCCGAGAACGTCCGCTTCGTGGAGGGGGACGCGACGGCGTTGCCGTTCGGGTACGGCGCGTTCGACATCGCGGCCTGCCACCGGCTGCTCCACCACGTCCGCCGGCCCGAGCTCGCCGTCTCGGAGCTGGCCCGGGTCACCCGCCTGGGAGGGCGCGTGCTCATCGTCGACCAGCTCGGCTCGGTCGACCCGCTGCGCAGCCTCGAGATGGACCGGTTCGAGCGCCTCCGCGACCCGACGCACCAGCGACTCCTCCCGGAGGCGGACATCCGTGGCTACCTGGACGCAAACGACCTCGTCCTCCTCAGCTCCGAGGTCGTCCGGGAGAACGTCGATCTCGAGCGCCGCCTCGAGCTCGGCGGCTTCTCGGAGGAGGAGCGCGTCAAGATCCGCGGGCCCGCTCCGGCCGGGGCCTACGAGATCGAGGTGGGCTGGTACGTGGCCCGGAAGCCGGGCCCGTCCTAGCCGGAGCCCTCGTCTCGGTGCACCGTCGCCCGCGCTGCGAGCCCGGCGACGAGCCCCGGGAAGAGCACCTGCGCGATGGAGACGAGGCGGTACGGAAACCACGGAAGCGTGACCTCTCCTTTCCCCTTCTCCACTGCGTTCACGATCCCGGACGCCACGTCGTCCGCCTCGATCACAAAGCGGCGAAGGAGGCGGCTCCTGAGCTTCGTCCTCTGGGGGAAGCCCTCGGTCTCGACGAACCCCGGGAGGATCGTGTGGACGCGGATCCCCGACCCGCGCAGAAGCGCGGCCGTCGAGCGCGAGAACGCCAGCTGCGCGTGCTTCGCGGCCGCGTAGGCCCCGGCGGGCGCGAAGGCCACGGTGCCGGCGACGGAGGACACGTTCACGACGTGCGCGCCGCCCGCGGCTGCAGCCGCGCGCAGACCCGGCTCGAAGGCACGCAAGCACCACACGCCACCCAGGTAGTTCACGCGGACCACGCGCTCGACGCGTTCGGGGTCGATGTCGAGGAAGCTTCCCCGCGCGGGGATGCCGGCGTTGTTCACGAGGAGCGCGATCGCCGGATGCCGCTGGATGACGCGCGCCGCGACGGCTTCCACCTGCGCCCGGTCGGAGACGTCGCAGGCCTCCCACTCCGCGTCGATCTCGGCGGCGATTGCCTCCAGGCGCTCGGCGCGTCGCGCGAGGAGGACGCACCGCCAGCCGCGGCGGCCGAGTTCTCGTGCGGTCGCCTCCCCGATCCCCGACGAGGCGCCCGTGACGACTGCGATGCGAGGCCCGCTCATCGGGCCGCGAGCCTACCGATTAGGCTTGGCCGGTGGCCGGACGGTTCGAGGGGAAACAGGCGCTCGTGCTCGGGGTGGCGAACCAGCGCTCGATCGCCTGGGCGATTGCGAAGCGCATCGCCGACGAAGGCGCGACGGTCGCCTTCACGTACCAGGGCGAGCGGATCGAGAAGAACGTGCGCGACCTGGCGGCCACCGTCGAGAGCCCGCTCGTAACCGGGTGCGACGTCCGCTCCGACGACGACCTCGCGCGCATCTTCTCGGAGGTGTCCGACACGTTCGGAGGAGCCCTCGACGTCCTCGTCCACTCGGTCGCCTTCGCCGCTGCGGAGGACCTGGAGGGACGCTTCGTGGACACGCCACGGGACCGCTTCTGGATGGCCCTGGACATCAGCGCCTACTCGCTCGTCGCCTGCGCCCGCGCCGCCGAGCCGCTCATGGAGGCCCGCGGCGGCGGCTCGATCCTCACGATGACGTACCTCGGTGGCGAGCGCGCGGTGCCGCACTACAACGTCATGGGCGTCGCCAAGGCGACGCTCGAGTCCGCGGTCCGCTACCTCGCCTGGGACCTCGGGTTCAAGAACATCCGCGTGAACGCGATCTCCGCGGGGCCGGTGCGCACCCTGGCCGCGCGCTCGATCGCTGGGTTCACGACGATGCAGACGATGTTCGAGGAGCGTGCGCCGCTTCATCGCCAGATCGAGGCGGACGACTGCGGCGCGGCGGGCGCGTACCTCCTCTCCGACGACGCGGCCAACGTCAGCGGGACGACCCTGTACGTCGACGCCGGCTACCACGCGATGGGCATGTAGAGACCACGAGGTGCGAGCGGGGTGTCCGTCGAACAGCGTGTCCGGGAGCTCGGGCTGGGGCTGCCGCCGGTGCCGTCGCCGGCCGCTACCTACGCGAATGCCGTGCGGGTCGAGGCGATCGTCGGAGTGAAATGAAGGCCGCGGTCATACGCGAAGTCGGCGCGATGCCCGAGGTGGGCGACGTCGCCGAGCCGTCCGGGGAGACGATCGAGGTGCTCGCGGCGCCGCTCAACCCGATCGATCTCGCTGTCTCGAGAGGCCTGCTAGCGACGGGTCATCCGGAGCTGCCCTACGTCCCCGGCTGCGAGGCCGTCGGTCGCACCGCAGACGGCCGGGTGGTCTGGATCTACGGCGGCACGCTCGGCCGGACGACCAACGGCGCGATCGCCGAGCACGCCGCGGTCGGGGACGCGCACATGGTCGACGTGCCCGAAGGTGTCGATCCCGCGCTGGCCGCCGGGCTCGGGATCGCGGGCCTCGCCGGCTGGCTGCCGCTCGCGTGGCGAGCGCCGCTCGCCGGAGGCGAGAACGTGCTCGTCCTCGGCGCTACCGGGTCGGTGGGCTTCGTCGCGCTACAGGCTGCCAGGCTGCTCGGTGCGGCCCGTATCGTCGCGGCCGGTCGCAGCGCCGCGGGGCTCGAGCGCGCCGCGCACTACGGCGCCGATGCGACGCTCCGCCTCGACGAGGCCGGTGACCTCGTGCCCGCCTTCAGGGAGGCGTTCGGCGGAGACGGCCCGAGCTACGTCTTCGACCCGCTGTGGGGCGAGCCCGCAGCGGCCGCGGTCCAGGCTGCCGCGCCGCGGGCGACGATCGTCAACCTCGGCCAGTCGGCGGGCGCGACGGCGGAGCTCTCGTCGGCGGCGGTGCGCTTCAAGAACCTGTCGATACTGGGCCATACGAACTACCTCGTCCCTCCCGACGAGCTCGCCGAGCACTACCGGAGGCTCGTCGGACACGCGGTCGCCGGAGAGATCCGGCTCGACGTGGAGCGCGTGCCGCTCGACTCCGTCGCCGACGCATGGCGTCGCCAGGCAGAGGGCGCCGGGACGAAGCTCGTCGTCGTACCCTGACGACAGCTCCACCGTGGTGCGGTGAGCCGCACCACGAGACGCCGACGAGGACGACGCCGTCGTGGAGGCAAACGCGCGCGGGCGGGATCACGGTCCTCGGGCCCCCGGGACGCTTCCCGCCTAGTCGGTCTGCACGACGGCGGCCTCGACCGGCAACTCCGATGGCCCGGGGAGCGCCTCGGTCGCGTCCGCGATCTCGCGCGCGACCTCGACGATGTCGTGGTTCGCGTTGTAGACGCGGAGCTGGCGCTCCGCGCTCGAACCGCGGGCGAGGATCGCAGAGATCCCCTCCAGCTCCCGCTCGGAGCCGAGCTCCCGCGCATGGGGCTCGATCTCGCCGAGCGTCCGGCGGACGAGGCGTCCGACCGGGATCCTGTTGCGACGGTTGGAGGCAAGGTCCATCACCGGCGCGTCGAGGCCGTAGCGCGCGGCGAGCCACTTGTTCTCGCTCGTCAGGATGCGATGGTACGAAGGGATCTCCTCGCCGGCCTCGTAGCGCTCGCAGAGTTGCTTGACGAGCGCCTGACAGTAGGCCGCGATCGCGACCGCGTCCTCGACGCGAGTCACCGCGTCGCAGATGCGGATCTCGATCGTTCCCAGTCGCGGGTGGAGACGGATGTCCCACCAGATGTGCGTGTAGTCGGCGATGCAGCCCGCACGCTCGAGCCGCCCGACGACCTCGGCGTAGTCCGCGTAGTCGCGGAAGCGCGGAGGCGGTCCGGAGCGGGGGAACGCGGAGAACACCATCGTCCGGCTCGACGCGAGGCCCGTCGGCTCGCCGCGCCAGAACGGCGAGCTGGCCGAGAGGGCGAGGAGGGGCGCGAGCTGCGGAAGGAGCCCGTTCACGACCTTGATCGCCTTCTCCGGGTCGTCGACCGCGACGTGGACGTGCATCCCGAAGATGAGCTCGCGCCGGGCGACGTACTGCAGCTGGTCGATGAGCGCCCGGTAGCGGTCCTTGGCGGTGATCCGCTGCCGCTCGAAGAGGCTGAACGGGTGCGTTCCGGCGGACCCGACTCGCGTTCCCTGCTCGCGCGCGATCCCGGTCACGTAGCTCCGGAGCGTCGTCAGCCAGCTCATGACGTCCCCGGCCGTCCGGCAGATCGGGGTCGCGATCTCGAGCACGGACTGCATCAGCTCGGCGTTGATCCGGGTCTCGAGCTCGTGGCCCGTGACCGCTTCGAGCATCGTCTCGATGTGCTGGACGAGGTCGAACGACTCCGCGTCGAGCAGCTGGTACTCCTCCTCGACGCCGAGCGTGTACGGATCTCCCTGCCCGAAGATGTGGTTCTCGACGCTGCCGGCGCGACTCGACTCGACTCCGGTGATCGAGGGAGGGATCGCCTGCTTGCCGCCGTTCTCGGAGCTCATGGCAGAACCGCGTCCACGTCGATCTCGACCTTCCAGGCCGGGTCCATGAGCGAGACCACGACGGTCGTGTTCACCGGGCGGATCTCCGAGAACACCTCGCCGTGCGCACGGGCCACGCCCTCGAAGTGCTCCGGGTCGGTCACGTACACGCGCGTGCGTACGACCTCGTCGAACCGCGCCCCGGCCTGCTCGAGCGCACGGCCGATGATCTCGAAGCAGAGGCGGGCCTGGTCGTAGGAGCTCTCGGGAGGCGGCGAGCCGTCGGGCGGGATCGGCGCCGTGCCGGCGACGTAGACGTTCTTCCCCACGACGACCGCCCGGGCGTACCCCATGATCGGCTCGAAGGGCGAGGTCCCCGAGATGCGGCGCCGCTCCATCGCACTAGTATCGCGCCGCGTGCGGGCACTTCGCCAGATCGACGGCTGGCCGGTCGCGTTCGCCGCAGCGGGTGTCGTGACGCGGGCCGGCCGGATCGAGACCCACGGCGACGCTCGGCACGTCGTCCGGCTCGCCTCGGTCTCCAAGCCGGTCGTCGCGATCGCTCTGCTCGTGGCGGCCGAGGAGGGCGTCGTGGACCTCGACGAGCCCGCGGGTCCGTCCGGCTCGACCGTGCGTCATCTGCTCGCGCACGCGTCGGGCCTGCCGTTCGAGGGTCCGACGCCGATCGCGCCGCCGGGCAAGCGGCGGATCTACTCGAACGAGGCGTTTCGCGTGCTGGCCGCGCACCTCGAGGAGCGCGCGGCCATGCGGTTCGAGGACTACGTCCGGGCAGCGGTGTGCGCGCCGCTCGGGATCGACCTCGACCCTCACGGCGATCCGGGCTCGGGAATGCACGGCTGCCTCACGGACGTGCTCGGGCTCGGGCGAGAGCTCCTGGCGCCCTCGCTCGTCGCACCGGAGACGCTCGACGAGATGAGCTCCGTCCAGTTCCCGGGCCTCACCGGCGTCCTTCCCGATCTCGGCCGCTTCGAGCCGCTCGACTGGGGGCTCGGGGTACAGCTCAACACGCGGCCTCCGTCGTGGATGGGCTCGCGGACGTCGTCTCGCGCGTTCGGCCACTTCGGCGGCTCGGGAACGTTCCTGTGGGTCGACCCGGAGGCCGGCGCGGCGTGTGCCGTGCTGACGGACCGCGAGTTCGGAGAGTGGTCGAAGGCCGCCTGGCCCGCCCTCTCGGACGCCGTTCTCGACGAGCTCGACGTCTGACAGCCTGGCGACTCTGCGCAAGCCGGGAATCCGCCGAGCGGATCCCCGGCGCGCCGAAGATCCCTGAAGGCGTCCGCTTCGCGGCCGCGTACGTTCTCTGCGCAAGCCGGGAATCCGCCGAGCGGATCCCCGGCGCGCGAAGATCCCTGAAGGCGTCCGCTTCGCGGCCGCGTACGTTCAGTCGTCCGCGAAGAGCGGGCGCAGAAGCTCATCGAAGGTCGCGGTGTCGCAGCTCGCGACCGTGCACGGCGTCATCGCGGTGATGGTCGCGGTTCGCGGCACGTTCATCGTGAGCGCCACCTCCCCGAAGTACTCCCCGGCTCGGAGCACTCGCCGCTCCCCAAGCGACGACTGCGAGACTCCGGCGACGCCCGAGAGCAGGACGAAGAAGCGATCTCCGGGCTCACCCTCGCGAACGAGCACCGTGCCCGCGGGGACTTCCTCGCGCTGCATCCGGTCGGCGAGCCTTGCGAGCGTCTCGCCGGGAAGAGCCGCGAAGAGCCCGACGCGTGCGAGCTCGGTCACCGATGCGGGCACGTGCCGGGGCGACATGCCGGAGTACGGTACCCGCGTGGGTGCTCACCTCGGCTGGCGGTTCTGCCCGCGCTGCGCCGCGCCGCTCGCACACGAGGACGGGTGTGTCGAGTGCGGCGCCTGCGGCTTCGTGCACTACGCGGGCTCGGCCCCCACCGCCTCGGCCTTCGTCCTCGACTCCTCCGGCCGCGTGCTCCTCGCGCGACGGGCGCACCAGCCGGACGAGGGGCTCTGGGACGCGGTCGGCGGCTTCCTGGACGAGGGGGAGCACCCACTCGAGGGGCTCCACCGCGAGGTGCTGGAGGAGACGGGGCTCACGGTCTCGGCGGGAGAGTTCGTCGGCGCCTTCATGGACACGTACGGGGACGAGCCCGATGCCCCGGCCACGCTCAACCTGGTCTGGGAGGCGACGGTCGTCTCGGGCGAGCCGGTCCCCGCCGACGACGTGTCCGAGCTCCGCTGGTTCCCGCGCGATGCCCTCCCCGCGGAAGCGGAGCTCGCGTTTCGCTGGCTCGCGCCTGTGCTCCGGGCGTGGGCGGGCTCTGTCTGACGCGCGAGGACGCACGCGGCCGCGAAGCGGACGCCTTCAGGGATGTTCCGCGCGGTCGGGATCCGCGCGAGCGGATCCCGACCTTGCGCAGAGAAACGCACGCGGCCGCGAAGCGGACGCCTTCAGGGATGTTCAGCGCGGTCGGGATCCGCGCGAGCGGATCCCGACCTTGCGCAGAGAAACGTACGCGGCCGCGAAGCGGACGCCTTCAGGGATCTTCAGCGCGGCGGGAATCGGCTCGGCCGATTCCCGCCTTGCGCAAAGCAAGTGCACCGAAGGGCCGGAGGTCCGGCCCTTCGGTTAGGGGAGGGGGAGGGGAAAGCTTGGTACGAACTCTCGCGCCAACGACCTGATAGCAATAGCAGGTTACGCCCGTCGGCGGAAGTCTCGTCGTTAAATCTATGCAGCGAGCCCGAGCGAGCGCTCGAGTGAGGACTTCGGCTGCGCGCCGACCGCTGCCGCGCTCGGCTGGCCACCTCTGAAGAGGATCATCGTCGGAATCGACATGACCCCGTACCGGAGGGAGAGCCCCTGCTCCTCGTCGATGTTCACCTTCACGAGCTTGAGCTCGTCCTTCCGCTCCTCGGCGATCTTCTCGAGCACCGGCGAGACCGCGTGGCACGGGCCACACCACTCCGCCCAGAAGTCGACCAGGACGGGTGTCTCGCTCTGAAGGACCTCCTGCTCGAAGGTCGCCTCTGTCACGTCGATTGCCATGTGGGAATTCGATCCTTTCTACGAGGTATCAGCATTGGTTGACGAGGAGGCTAACGGCCGAGACGCCAAAACCCTTCCCTAGACTCTGTGTTCCCCGTGAGCGCCGTCTTCGCACCTCTTCCGGACAAGCCGGACCACACGTCGCTCGAGCTCGAGATCCTCGAGCGGTGGGAGCGTGAGCGCACGTTCGAGCGGCTTCGCGAGCGCAACCGCGGCGGCCCGAGGTTCAGCTTCATCGACGGGCCGATCACCGCCAACAACCCGATGGGGGTGCACCACGCATGGGGAAGGACGCTCAAGGACGTCTTCCAGCGTTACAAGGCGCTCCACGGGTTCGACCAGCGCTACCAGAACGGGTTCGACTGCCAGGGCCTGTGGGTCGAGGTCGAGGTCGAGAAGTCGCTTGGGCTCGACTCGAAGCGCGAGATCGAGGAGTACGGGCTCGCGGAGTTCGCAGAGCGCTGCAAGGAGCGCGTCGCGAAGTTCTCGGAGGTGATCACGGAGCAGTCCAGGCGCCTCGGGATGTGGATGGACTGGGACGCCGACTACTACACGTTCACCGACACCAACATCGAGTACATCTGGCGCTTCCTGAAGGCCGTCCACGAGCGGGGCTGGCTCTACCAGGGACACCGCTCGACCGTGTGGTGCCCCCGCTGCGGCACCTCCATCTCGCAGCACGAGGTGTTCTCGGGCGAGTACAGGGAGCTCGAGCACCCCTCGCTCTTTCTCAGACTCCCCCTCAGAGGGCGGGAGTCTGAGAGCCTCGCCGTCTGGACCACGACGCCCTGGACGCTTCCGGCCAACGTCGCCGCGGCGGTCAATCCCGACGCGGAGTACGGCCTGACCGCAGCCGGGGAGTGGTGGGCGGTCGCGCTCAAGCCGGACGAGCGCTTCACGCGCGTCGTGCGCGGGGACGGGCTCGTTGGCCTCGAGTACGAGGGGCCCTTCGACCATGTCCCGGCGCAGGAAGGCGTCGTCCACCACGTGATCCCCTGGGACGAGGTCTCGCTGACCGAGGGAACCGGGATCGTGCACATCGCGCCGGGCGCCGGAGCGGAGGACTTCGAGCTCTCGCGCGTCCACGACCTTGCCGTCCTCGCCCCCCTCGACGAGGCCGGTCGGATGCTGCCCGGGTTCGGGTTCGACGGCCTCTCGACGGAGGACGTCGAGGAGCCGGTCGCCGACGACCTCGAGCGGCGGGGCCTCCTCCTGCAGGCGGGTCGCATCGTGCACCGCTACCCCACGTGCTGGCGCTGCGGCACGCCGCTCGTCTTCCGCGTCGTCGACGACTGGTTCATCAGCGCCGACGAGATCCGGCAGCCGATGCTCGACGCCAATGCGTCCGTCGAGTGGACGCCCGACTTCTACTCCAAGCGGATGGACGACTGGCTCCGCAACATGGGGGACTGGAACATCTCGCGGAAGCGCTACTTCGGCCTGCCGTTGCCCTTCTACCCCTGCGAGTGCGGACACCTGAACGTCGTCGGATCGCGCGACGAGCTCGAGGCGCGCGCCGTCCGCGGGCTCGACCAGCTCCAGGAGCTGCACCGCCCCTGGATCGACGAGGTCGTCATCCGCTGCGAGGTCTGCGACCGCGAGGCGCAGCGCATCCCCGAGGTGGGCGACGCCTGGCTGGACGCCGGCATCGTCCCGCTCTCCACGCTGGGTTGGCAGAGCCCCGAGTACGTGCTCGAGGGGTACGCGACGGGAGCGGGGAGGGGGCTGACGAAGGCCGATCTCCCAGACCACGCCTACTGGGAGCAGTGGTTCCCTGCTGACTGGATCTCCGAGATGCGCGAGCAGATCCGGCTCTGGTTCTACTCGATCTCGTTCATGTCCGTCACGCTCACCGGCCGCTCGCCGTACCGGCGCGTCCTCACGTACGAGAAGCTCCTCGACGAGACCGGCCGCGAGATGCACCGCTCGTGGGGCAACGCGATCGAGGTGGACGAGGCGCTCGAGCGGATGGGCGCCGACGTCATGCGCTGGCAGTACTGCTCGCAGCCGCCGAGCCAGAACCTCCTCTTCGGCTACAGGCCCGGCTACGAGGTGCAGCGCAAGCTGCTGACGCTCTGGAACTCGTGCAAGTTCCTGGTCGACTACGCGAACGTCGAGGGCTGGAGGCCCGAGTGGGCGGACCTCGAGGGCGGACCCTCGGGCTCGCTCGAGCCCCTCGACCGCTGGCTGGTCGAGCGCACCCGAGCCCTCGTCCAGGAGGCCACGACGGCCTACGAGAGGTGGCTCACGGTCGACGTCGTCAAGGCCTACGAGGCGTTCGTGGACGACGTCTCGAACTGGTATATCCGCCGCTCGCGGCGGCGGTTCTGGAACGGCGATGCCGTTGCCTTGCGGACGCTCTGGCACGCGCTCGTCCAAGGGCTGCGCGTCGTCGCGCCGATCATGCCCTTCCTCGCGGATCACCTGTGGCGCTCGCTGACGGCGCCGTGCGCGGATGCCCCCGAGTCCGTCCACCTCGCGGGCTGGCCCGAGACGGCCGAGGCCGACGCTGAGCTTCTGGCCGAGATCGCGGAGCTGCGCCGTGTCGTGGAGCTGGGGCGTCAGGCGCGTGCGACCTCGGGCCTGAAGCTTCGTCAGCCGCTGCGAGCCCTCGTCGTCGAGGGGGCGCAACGCGCGGAGGGCCACGCGGAGGAGATCGCCGACGAGCTCCGCGTGCTGGAGGTCTCGTTCGGGTCGGTGGACGCGAGCGAGCTCCGCGTGAAGCCGAACCTCCCCGTGCTCGGGCCGCGGCTCGGTCGCGAGCTCGGCGCGGTGCGAGCGGCGCTCGAGGCGGGGGAGCTCGAGGAGCTTCCCGGTGGACGATTCCGCACGGCCGGTCACGAACTCGACGCGTCCGAGGTGCTCGTCGAGCGGCGCGGCAAGGAGGGCTGGGCGGTCGCCGCCGCGGACGGGGTCACGGTGGCCCTCGACCTCGAGCTCGACGACGAGCTGCTGCGACGCGGCCGCGTGTACGACCTCGTCCATGCCGTCAACACGATGCGGAAGGAGGCCGGGCTCGAGCTGACCGACCGGATCACCCTCGTGCTCCCGGAGTCGGACGCCGACCTCCTGGTCCACGCGGACTGGATCGGGCGCGAGACGCTGGCCGTCTCGGTCGAGGCCGCCGGCGGCGAGCTCCGGATCGCGAAGGCCGGCTAGCCGCCGGCGGCGAGCTCGAGCTCACGGCGGAGCTCGACGGGAAGGCGGAAGGTCACGTCCTCCTCGACGATGCGGTAGGCGTCGATCTCCTTCACGCCCTGTGCGCGAAACCAGTCGCAGACGCGAGTGACGAGCTTCTCCGGGGCGGAAGCGCCTGAGGTTATCCCGACGGTCTCGACGCCTTCGAGCCAGGTCTCGTGGATCTCCGTCTCGTCGTCGATCAGGTGCGCCGGCGTGCCGACCGCCCGGGCTGTCTCGACGAGGCGGTTCGAGTTCGAGGAGTTGCGCGAGCCGATCACGAGGAGGAGGTCGATCTCGGGAAGCATCTCCTTCACCGCCCACTGCCGGTTGGAGGTCGCGTAGCAGATGTCCTCCCTGCGCGGCGCGCGGATCTCGGGGAAACGCCGGCGGAGCGCCTTGATGATCTCGCCGGTCTCGTCCACCGACAGCGTGGTCTGCGTCACGTAGGCGAGTTTCGTGCCAGGCGGTAGGTCGAGCGCCTCGGCCTCCTCGACCGTTTGCACGAGGATCGTCGACTCGGGCGCCTCGCCCATCGTCCCGACGACCTCCTCGTGGCCGGCATGGCCGATGAGGACGATCGTGTAGCCCTCCTCCGCGTAGCGCCTCGCCTGGACGTGCACCTTCGTCACGAGGGGGCACACGGCGTCGATCACGTTGTGCCCTAGCCGCGCGGAGCTCTCGTAGACGGTCGGCGCGACGCCGTGCGCCGAGTAGACGACGGTCGCCCCCGCCGGCGCCTCCGTCTCTTCCTCGACGAAGATCGCGCCACGCGCCTCGAGCTCACGGACGACGTGGATGTTGTGGACGATCTGCTTGCGGACGTAGACGGGCGCCCCGTAGTGCTCGAGCGCCAGCTCGACCGTCTCCACCGCCCGCTCGACGCCGGCGCAGTACCCGCGCGGCGACGCCAGGAGGACCCGCTTCACCATCGGGCACAGGGTACCGCCCGTCAGCGTGCGGTCTGGGCGAGGAAGATGCCGCAGACGACGACGGCTCCGCCGACGACCTGGACCGCCGAGAAGGTCTCGCCGAGCCAGGCCCAGGCGATCACGGAGGCAGCGACCGGCTCGAAGGTGAGCGTGATCCCCACTCGGGTCGCCGCCAGGCGCGCAAGCGCCCCGACGGAGAGGCCGAAGAGAACTCGGAGACGAGCGCGAGCCCGACGAGGGTGAGGCTCAGCGCCGCCCAGACCCGCGGGCGCACCGGTGCGTGCCAGACGAGGCGGGCCCAGACCGCGACCAGCACCACTCCGGAGAACTGGACGAGGAGCGCGATCCCGATCGGCAGGTGCTCGATCGCCACGAAGTAGAGCCACTGGACGATCGCGAAGCTGAACATCCCGTAGAACGCGAGGAAAGGGAGCTCTCGGCGCGAGACGCGCAGCTCGTCTCGAGCGAAGATCGCGAGTCCCGGCCCGAGAAGCAGGAACGCGCCCGTCGTGCGAACCTGCGTGTAGTCCATCGCGGTGAGGCCGCTGCGGGTGAGCGCGATCTTGGAAACGGCCCCGTTGACGGCGAAGAGCGTGGCGGCCGCGAGCGCCATCGCGTAGCCGACCCCAGCGCCGTGGTCGCGCCGGAACGCGCCCGGAACGGTCAGAGGGGCGTCGGCCATGGGCTCCGCAGGCTAGCGGCGCGCACTCCTGGCGCCGGAGTCGGGACTTGTCCCGTGACGTCCGATCCGCTGTCTATGCTGACAACATGACCAAGCGCTGCGGCCGCTGCAAAACGGATAAGACCAATCGCTGAGTTCCACCGGTGGCGGGACGGCTGGCAACCCTGGTGCAAGTCATGCAGGCGCGAGTACGACGCCGAGTACTGGCGGCGCACGCGAGTCGAGCGCCTCCGCACGCGACGGGCTCATCCCGACGTCTCCTGGCCTGGTATCGGGGCCTCAAAGCGGGACGGGCGTGCGCCGACTGCGGTGGCGTCTTTCACCACGCGGCGATGCAGTGGGATCATCTGCCGGCGACGCCGAAGACGCGTGAGGTGAGCAATCTCGTCTTGCGCGGATTCCGCCGGGAGACGATCCTCGAGGAGATTGCAGAGTGCGAGCTGGTCTGCGCCAACTGTCATGCTGTAAGAGCGTTCAATCGAGCATCGGGGCGTAGCTCAGCCTGGTAGAGCGCTCGCTTTGGGAGCGAGAGGTTTCGCCGGTTCGAATCCGGCCGCCCCGACTGGTGAGGCTCGCTCTCGTCGTAACGGCCGTTGCCGCGCTCGCCGTCGCGTCCGGCGCCTCCACTGCGCCGGAGGTCGAGCACGCGTTCCGCGGGACGATCGAGCGCATCGACTCGGCGCAGGCCGCGCGGATGACCGGCGTCTCCTGGCGGCCCGGTTGCCCGGTGCCGCTCCGTGACCTTCGGCTGCTGCGTCTCTCGTACTGGGGGTACGACGGGCGCGTGCGCAGCGGCACGCTGATCGTGCATCGCGACGTCGCGGGGGACGTTCGCTCGGTCTTCCGCCGCCTTCACGCCGCGCGCTTCCCGATCCGGCGCATGGTGCCGGTCGACGCGTACGGCGGCAGCGACTTCCGCTCGATCGAGGCCGACAACACCTCCGCTTTCAACTGCCGCTTCGTCGACGGAACGCGCCGGTGGTCGGAGCACGCGTACGGGCGGGCGATCGATCTGAACCCGATCGAGAACCCGTACGTCTCGGGTGGGCGGACGTCTCACCCGGCGAGCGTGCTCTACCTCGATCGCACGCGCCGGCGCCCGGGCATGGCCTACGAAGGCGGGGTGGTCGTGCGTGCGTTCGACGCGATCGGCTGGGGCTGGGGAGGACGCTGGAGCGGAGTCAAGGACTACCAGCACTTCTCGGCGAGCGGGCGCTAGCCGCGCGGCCGGCGTGCGCGCTTCTACGGATGTCCGGTGCTCGGTTGCGGGCGATGCTTGGCCTGAGGCCGCCCGACCAAAGAGGTCATGAGGGCGCCTCCAGGGGAGGAGGCGCCCTCTCCGCCTAGACCGCGGCGGTCTCGCGCCGCGGGACCACGTACGCCCAGATCGCGCCGCCGAGGACAGCTCCGGCAAGCGGCCCCAGGATGTAGATCCAGACGTCTCCCCACTCCTGGTTGTAGAGCACCGGGTCGAGCGAGCGGGCCGGGTTGAAGGATCCGCCCGACGCGGGGCCGACCGTGGCCCCCGCCGTGAAGATGAAGATGCCGATCATGAGCGGCGCCATTACGCCCTTCCAGGGCGCTCGCTCGTCGGTGGCGGCCGTGAGGATCACCATGACGAAGAGAGCGGTCGCGATCA
>Ga0233418_10000104_pt1 | contig 17773 bp, 18 predicted proteins | sample Sediment_Towuti__FD_189021 | JGI IMG/M metagenome (GOLD analysis project Ga0233418, IMG submission 189021) | Sediment microbial communities from Lake Towuti, South Sulawesi, Indonesia - Sediment_Towuti_2014_1_MG | ecosystem: Environmental > Aquatic > Freshwater > Lake > Sediment | place... | reverse complement strand
AATTTCAATGGATTGTATTTTGCAAGACCCAATGGAATGTAGACAATATCATCTGGAATCGGACTAACTGCTGCAATAAATGCACCTATTGCACCATATCTTCCGAGCAATCTCTGGAGGGGCATCATTTTTCCCTTAATTTTTGAGCTAAGAATATTGCGACCATAATAACTGGCATAAAAAATGATTAATTTTGCAGCCACCGCACCTATTGCACTTGAAAGAGAAATCAGGGTAGGATCTAAATTGTCATTGAATGCTGCAGTGATTAACACTGGAAAATACGGAATGGGAACAAAGACGATTATGCTTCCAACAAAACTGATTAATAATATACCCAAATAGCCAAAATCGTCATAAAATGAAAATAATTCATCAATACTCAATTCTTCTCAGAACTTGGATCTCTTGCTTAATATGCTCTACCAAAATACACTTCTTTGGTCTCTTGTTCTCCACATCCGATGCACGATGAAATGTTATTTTTAGGGTTAAATGGCACTACTCGTATATCTGCTGTTGTCCTTTCCTTGACAAGATCTTCGCATTCTCTCTTTCCACACCAACTACATGCCACAAATCCTCCAGTGGTGTCAAGTACTGAGATGAGTTCATCCAATGTGACGGCTGATCGAATGTTTGCTTGAAGATGATCCTTTGCGCGGTCAAACATGTTTAATTGTATTTTTTCTAAAGTAGACATGACTTGGTTAACAAGTTCTTTTTCTTTGACAGAAAATCTTTCCCGGGTATCCCTCTTTATCAATTCAACTTGACTTTCTTTCATGTCTCGAAGTCCTATGTTTATTCTTAAAGGCACTCCTTTCATTTCCCATTCGTTAAATTTCCATCCTGAAGTATATTCGTCTCTATCGTCTGTTTGAGCTCGTATTTTAGAGTCTTTTAGCATTTGTTCCAATTCATATGCTTTTTGTTTTACAAGAGTTTTGCTATCGTCCTTATAAATGGGAACAATGATTACTTGTGTGGGAGCGATCTTTGGTGGAAGTATGAGACCTTTGTCATCCCCATGCACCATTATTAGTGCGCCAATTACTCTCCAAGAAATTCCCCAAGAAGTTTGCCATACAAATTGTTCTACAGTTTCCTTATCGAGAAATTTTATTTCGAATGGTTTTGAAAAATTTTGACCAAGATTATGAGAAGTAGCCATCTGTAATGCTTTTCCATCTGACATTATCGATTCTAAACAAGTGGTGTAATTTGCCCCGACAAATTTTTCCTTATCCGTTTTGAAACCAGAGAGTGTCGGCAATGCGAGAAATTCTTCTATCAAGTTCTTATAAATATCCAATATTATTCTAACTTCTTTGTCGGCCTCATTTTCATCATCGTGTGCTGTATGTCCCTCTTGCCAAAGAAATTCTGAATTCCTAATTAGTGGCTTGGTAGATTTTATTTCAGCTCTCAATGCGCTATTCCAAAAGTTCAATTTTAGTGGTAAATCTCTATAACTTGATATCCATTTTGAGAACATAGAATAAGCCAGCGTCTCTGAAGTTGGTCTAACTGCCAATTTTTCAGTAAGGTCACTATCTCCTGATTTCGTTACCCAAAAAACTTCTGGCATAAATCCGTCAAAATGATCCTTTTCCTTAGTAAGAAGACTTTCTGGTATTAGTACTGGAAGAAAACCATTCTTGTGTCCTGTTTTCTTCAATTCATAATCTAAGAACTCTTTGATTATTTCCCATATTGCGTACCCATATGGACGTAGTATGATGAAACCTTTACTTGGTGAATAATCAACTATGCTTGATTTAAGTACGCATTGAGTATACCATTCACTAAAATCATCCGATTTCTTTACAGTTATCCCTATTTCTTTTGTCAAGTCAGATTACTACTTGGTAAGGTTAGCCTAGTGGTTCTCCCTTACAATAGACTTTACCCATAGTTCTACTGTGAAAGTTACTACATACATAGCATTGTATGAAACCCAATTCCTTCTCAAAAACTGGGCAATCAACAGCCTCGAGCTTCATTCGTTTTAACATTTTGGCACTAACACCTTTCAACTTTAGTTTCCCTTTGTCATCCATCATTCCGATGGATTGTAACTCTTTTTTTGCCCTATCATCCAGTTTGATGCTTTTCTCTACTGCTTTTATTGGGACAATGAATTTTGTATCGGGATTTTCCGAACTCATGAATAATTATGATATTTTGTCCGTGTATATGATGCTTGCTATCTAATTGGAATGATCATAATCAAACATTTTGAATCGGCCAAATACAAATAACTCATCAAGCGTATCCAAGCAGATCTATGTGAAATGATTATTTATTTGATATATGTGAAATAATACGTGGATGATTATTACAGTGCACTTGAATTGAACAAGAATGCATCCAGAGATGAAATAAGGAAATCATTTAGGACGCTTGCATTGAAATATCATCCGGACAAGAATAAGGATGAAGGTTCAAAGGAAAAATTCATGAAAATTGTTGAAGCATATGAAGTTTTATCGGATGCTAATGGAAAGAAAAATTATGATGAGTCAATTACCATAAAAAAGAATAAACCGAAATACGATTTTACTTGGACCCCATCAGCTGATTTCGAAAGAGTTTACAGTTATTCAAGAATAAAAAATACACACGTGGGAGGAGGGATATGGGATATTGGTGAAAAGGCCTCCAAAGCAATGTGGAAGGCAACAATTATACTTTTTGCTTCACTGACCTCAATGGCGTTGGTAATACTGTTCCTTCCATAGAGACGTTTATCCTAGACCCTTTTGCCCTTCTTTGATAAAGTTTCTTTATTTTTTCTACTGTATTTATACCAAAAAAATGCTGCGAGGGCTAGATTTGTAATCGATGCGAATAGGAAAATCGGAGAATTTGTTTGAATAAATATGCCTATTCCATAAACTCCGATAATAGTGGCAATGATGGAAATTATTTTTAACTGATAGCTAGATATTGGCAACCTTATTCAAAGGATTTCAACAATATAAAAGTCAAACTAAAATGGTTTGCACACTGGTATCTGTTCCCTCTTATGGCTAGATTTTCTAACTAATTCCGTTACTTTTTTTATTTTTGCCTTATTCAACGTGCATTTATCTAAATTTCCGATAAGAGAATATTGTAATATTGTATCAATTTCATCATATGTGAGCCCAAGTTCTTTTTCTGCTGCATGTCCCTTCCAAAGTCTAGGACTTCTGGGCTGATTTGCTATCTTGGCAGAAAGCCCTAATTTGTTTCCCAATATCCTAACTTGAGTTTTGTACAGTTCCCCTATTGGAAGTATGTCCGCAGCACCATCGCCATATTTTGTAAAGTAACCAATCATAATTTCACTCTTATCTGAAGTTCCTAAAACCAGTAGGTTTTCCATACTGGCATAATGGAATAGCAGTGCCATTCGTAATCTAGCTGAAAGATTTCCTCCAGAGAGTTTGTCAGTTGGTATATTTCTTAGCAGAATTTTTTTTACGCTCTCAAAATGAATTTCCTTATGCCTAATTTTGAATTTTTCTGCAAGCGCGTAAGCGTTGTCAATGTCCTTTCGTGGTGTAACACCTCGCTCTGGCATGATAAGCCCCAATACCCTACCCTTACTCAGTGCCTTAGTGGCTAGCACAAGGCAAACAGAAGAATCAAGTCCACCACTTAGTCCAATTACCACCCCTTTCTTCTTTCTGGATTTTACGTTTTCTGAAATGAATTTTGTAATACGAGCGATTATTTTTTCATAGTCTTGATGTGTAAAATCCAGTGACATTCCTATTTCGCTACAGGTGGTTTGGAAAATGTATTGTCTTGATTCAAATGGTAGTCTATCGATAACTTTGGATCCTTTTGTTTTCCTGTCAATATTCCTACTACTATGTCGTCCTTTTTAATTATCTCTTGTTTCCTTAGTTTTCTTATTCCAGCAGGTACAGCTCCTGATGCCATCTCACAATCAAAACCGTTCAAACCTACAAGTGCCATACCATCACTCATTTCTTTGTCGGAAACCTGCGTGACAACTCCGTTAGTAAAGTCTATTGATCTTAACGCTTTGATCAAGTTTGCAGGTTTGCCTATTTGAATTGCAGTCGCCTTTGTATGAGGTTTGGCACCTTGCTTCTCTTTTTCTTTATAGTACTCATTGATCAAGTTGACGTCTGGTCTACCACGGTTCCAAGTTAATCTTTGCCCGCCAAACAACCCATTTGCTAATTCATAAAAAGTATTTGCCCCTTCAGCATTTACAACCAATAGTCTGGGGATTTTTTTTATCCATCCGAGATTGTAAAGCTCAATTAACGCTTTTCCACAACTGGAAGTGTTTCCTAATGCACCACCAGGATAAACAATCCAATCTGGTGGATTCCAATCAAGATATTCAAGCGCTCTGTATACAATTGTCTTTTGTCCTTCAATTCTAAATGGGTTGATAGAGTTTACAGTGTAGGCTCCCAATTGTTGAGCCTCCTTTAACGAATATGCGAGTGCGTCGTCAAAGTTGCCGTCAACTTCAATTACTTGTGCCCCAAATTGGAATGCTTGACCTAGTTTTCCCGGCGCTATCTCACCTTTTGGAACAAAAACTTCGCATTCAATATTTTCATTCGCGGCATACATTGCAGCAGATGCTGACGTATTTCCCGTGGATGCACAAATGATTCTTTTCATATTAATCATTTTTGCGTGTGTTACAGCCGTTGACATTCCATTATCTTTAAAGGATCCACTTGGATTGTATCCTTCTGGTTGCAATAGAAGAGAATCGTTATCAATTAAGGAATATTCTGATACTTTTTTCATTTTATAAGGTTTGGACTGCCTGCCCTCCGAACCATCAAGAGATACAAGAACTCTTGAGCATTTTTCAAAATCTTCAGTGTCCAAATGTGCAAAATTGATTAGTTCTCTAAATCTCCATACTCCGCTTTCGTTGTAAATGTTTCCTCCATGATTTCTGCGCTGATAAAATACTTGAACAAGATCACGAGAATAGTTGTGTTGATAAATTATATCTAAAAATGAACCGCATTTGCAAACTAGCGTGTTATTATTAATCTCGTAAGTTAGATTACATAATGGGTTTATACATTTCTTGAAGGGATTATTTCCCATACCAGCCATGAATTATTTCCTAAAAAAAAGATATTTAGACGTTTACGGACTTTTTAACTTGAAACAGAAAAAATCAGGTAGGCGGGAAAGCACCACACGTATAACAGTATCTTGGGGTTACTAAAGGGGCACTGCAGAATGAGCATCTAGGTGAATTGCTAACCTCATTTATTGGAGGTCCGAAAACCGATCTGTATATTTTATAATAATAAAGGTGCTCCTTGTCGCGTACTTTCACATTTTCCTGTGTTACAATTTTTGATTCCTTGTGAAATTCTTCGTCATCAACAAGCCCTTTAAAATCACTTGAGATTTGGTCAAAACCTGAGCCTTGCTCCAAAGCCATCTTGTTTCTCCACACTTTTTGACCAAGCTCATTTGCAAATGCATTTCTCAAGACGAATTTTCCCCATTTCTTATTTCCATGGTTTCCAACTTTTTCGGTAATATCCATAAAAATGGCAAGGTCGTAGATTGGTTTATCCAGATATGGAGTATTTACTTGAATCCCTAACTCATTTCCTATTCTAATTGATGAGAATCTCATTATTTTCCAAAGATTATCCAAAATCAGCTGCAATTTTTCTAGATCGTCAAAATATCTTTGTAGGTAATTGTAACCTGCAAATAGTTCGTCTGCGCCATCCCCGGTAACTATGCTGTCATATCCACTACGCCTGGCCTCTTTCATACCAAAATAAATTACTGAAGAATTTCTTATTTCTAGAGGATCAAAAGTTTTGAAAGTTTTGATAATATTAGGAACTACTCGGATGATATCATCAAAATCAACGATGCATTGGATATGATTTTTACTGTACTTTTTTGCGACATCGTTTGCATATTTTAGATCTTCTGAATCACGACCTAAAGAGGTTACAACACTCAATGGAGGTTTCATGAGATAACACAATATAGTGCTATCTAACCCACCTGACAAAAGTAACGAGTTGTCAAGATATTTGTTCGTAACTTCTCTTAATTTGGTTCTTAACAGACTTTCTGTACCAGCCAATGGCAAGATATCTTAAAAAATCGTATATTGCGCATAAAAATTTGACTATAAAACTAGATACCTATTTCATTCCGATGCTTGCATTATGTTCGCGTAATAATTCTAGACCTTCATTTGTAATATGATATTGCTTTGATTTCTTTATGACATATCGAACCATTCTACCTAAATGATAGTAGATAGAACCTGTAGACAGGTCTGTTGCATATTTTATTTCAGAAAACCCTGCCGCACCGTTACTGTCTACAATTGCTTGTAAGATTTTAATTCTTGTTCTCCTGGCGCGGAGCTGCGTCTCACCTATCAACGAAGACTTTATGTAAATAAATTATTTATGCCTTTCTGAATAAATATTTGAAAAAGATTGCAAAATTAAATACAGCACGTACTGATATTTAAGAATTCACAGGTATCTGATTAGAGGTTTTTTTGCTATGCTATTGTTCGAAATACGACTTGTAGCGTGTTTTAGGGAACACAATATAAATAGAAATACAATATACTAAACCATAATGCCGGTTGATCCTGTATGTGGAATAGAAATGGACGAGGAACTTGCGACAATACATGAGCATAATGGGAAGAAATATTACTTTTGTTGTGAGGGTTGCAAAAGTATCTTTTCAAGAAAACCCGGAAAATATTCAAAAAAATAGCATGTTGTGACTAGAAGATTGTTACATGAATTAGTTTCTCTAGTCATAACTAATTAACCTAACAAGAGATATTTGGTATTATTCATTGTTTACCATTGTCATATTACAACATTGAATTAGTCTGCAACAAATGTGGAGGTTTGAATAATAGAATGTCAAACCTAAAATCTGTACGCGATATGCTAAGGCCTATCAACAGTACATGCAAAAATTGTGGGACACTGTTAAATCCATTTGATTTTGGAATCACTGCTGAAAGAAGGTATGAGAAATTTATTTGAGTTAACCAAAATAAGAGATATCGTTCTAATGGGTCAAAGTCTAACCAGTTTGGTGAGTGATTGATTACCGCAAATGCATTTTACGACCTATTGGGAACTATGCACTCAAATTTATTTTCGTTTTTTATTTTATAGTAAGTATCTGCACGTTTAGTAAATAATCCTACCTCAACAACACCAGGAATATTTTTCAAGTCTCTTTCTGTTTCAATTATACTATTATAATGTGGTAACAATGTATCATAAATAATATTACCATTCTCTGATATGAATGGATATCCTTTGTCCAGCATCCTTATCTTTGGCAATGCGCCGATTTTTTCAAGTTGTCTCATGACAAACATTCTTCCAAATGGAGTAACCTCGATTGGGACCGGCATTGTTAACCGATCAACAAACTTGTTGGATTGGGCCACAATTACAAATTTTTTTGACGATGCTATCAATATTTTCTCTTTCATAAGCGCGCCACCACCTCCTTTTATCATATTGAGATCTGAATCTATCTGATCTGCTCCATCTATGACAACGTCAATATTTCCGTCCTTTTGATCCACTATCTTTAGTCCTAGCGATTCAGAAACGAGCCTTATTTGAAGCGAACTAACTACAAATTCTAAAGTATCTCTATGTTCCAAAAGTGCAAGATTTCGCACAATTTTTTCAACTGTGCTTCCACTTCCTAGACCTATAGTACTTCCTTTGGAAATGTATTTTTTAAAAAAATCTTGAGAAAGAGCAATATGCTTATTATCATTATGAAACTGACTATCGATATTGCCATTATTCATGTGGTTGAAATGAACTATTGATATGTACTTTAATCTTTACAAGGATAGCGCATTCAATATCATTCCTTATGCATTAATTACTTTCCAATAAACAAGAGTAGATTGAAAAATATCTGGGTAGTGATGAATTGACAACGAGTATATATACGAAGCATCAATGAATATTCGTACAATGTCTGAAATGAGTGGTGCTAAGGCTCTTATGACTTCTCTTGAAAAAGAGGGAGTCGACATAGTTTTTGGACTTCCAGGTGGCGCAAATTTGCCAATTTATGATGCCCTAGTTGATGCTAACTTTAGGCATGTTTTGGTCAGACATGAGCAATCGGCAGCTCATATGGCTGATGGATATGCTCGAATAAAAAGAAAAGCAGGAGTATGTCTTGCAACATCAGGGCCTGGTGCAACTAACCTGGTCACCGGTATAGCCACAGCATATGCAGATTCTTCTCCGTTAGTTGCGATAACTGGACAAGTTCCATTGAACATGATAGGAAAGGATGCATTTCAAGAGACTGATATCATTGGTGTTGCCAACCCATGCACAAAATATGCTTTTCAACCTAGATTTGCAACAGAAATTCCAGAGGTTGTAAAAAAATCATTCTACATTGCGGAAAGTGGTAGACCAGGACCGGTTCTGATTGATATTCCAAAGGACGTACAACAGGAAGTTACTGAAATTCAATTCCCGGATTTAATTAAAGTAAGGGGATACAAGCCAGTTGTAGATCCTGATCTTTCAAATGTTGGAAAGGCAGTTGAACTACTGGTTTCTGCCCAGCGTCCAATCATCATGGCAGGTGGGGGTGTTATTCTGTCTGGCGCCTTTTCTGAACTTCAGGCAATAGCTGAGTTAATTATGGCTCCAGTCGTTACTACCTTTAAGGGGAAGGGAGCATTTCCTGAAAATCATCCGTTGGCAATGGGCCCGATTGGCATGCACGGCCATGCAGAGGCAAACAGGATTATTCTTGAAGCAGATTGCATACTTGCTGTAGGTGCAAGATTTTCAGATCGTTCCGTGGGAAGGTTTGATGAGTTTGGCAAGGGAATGAATATAATTCATCTTGATATAGATCCGGCTGAGATTGGAAAAAATAAATCTGTAGATATAGCAATTGTAGGTGATGTCAAGTCTGCGCTTCGAACTATGGTTAAGATGTTGTCCAAGATGTCCATTAAGAATAGCAGTGAAAATCCATGGCTAAAAAGGAGAAAAGAGTTGATAGATTATTTTTCGCAAAATATGAAAGATTATCCACGAGAGATGACTGCCAGAAAAGCATTGAAAAAATTGAGAGAACTGTTACCCGCTGAATCAATAGTAACAACAGAGGTAGGTCAGTGTCAAATGTGGACTTCGTTGCATTTTGATGTTATCTCACCAGGAACTTTCTTTAGCTCCACTGGATTAGGAACAATGGGATTCGGATTTCCAGCATCTATCGGCGCAAAGGCCGCAAGACCCGGCGTTCATGTTGTTGATGTTGCCGGAGATGGGTCATTTAACATGACTGAAAATTCATTGGCAGTTTCTGTTCTAGAGAATCTACCGGTTATAGTGTTCTTATTGAATAATGATATGTTGGGTATGGTAGCACAGTGGCAGAGAACATTTTATGATCGACGATATATGGGCGTTCATCAAAAAAGCTGTCCTGACTACGTCAAAATAGCAGAAGCATACGGAGCAAATGGTCTGGGTGTTCAATCGATGGATGAGCTGGAAAAAGCAATAAAAAGCGCCCTCAACACAGAAGTTGCAACAGTAATTGACATTAAAATCGACCCGGAAGAAGATGTCTATCCATTTGTTGCTCCCGGTACTGGACTTAAGGATATGATAACAGGTGCATAGACAATGAGCTCTAACGAATTCAAAAATAAACCATTGTACATCATTTCATCTTTGGTTGAAAATAAACCCGGTGTGTTGTTTAGGATAACCAATCTATTCCGGGCGAGAAATTTTAACATCGAAAGTATCACAGTAGGAACTACTGAAAAACCAGATTTGTCACGGATGACAATAACCACAAGAATAGATGAGGCTATTCTTGACCAACTTGTTAAACAATTGAGGAAACTCATTGATATCGTGGAGGTAGAAGTTCTTGATATCAACAATACTGTATATAGAGAGCTGGCGTTGATAAAGATAAGAGCCAAAGACTTTACAAACAGAAATGAAATTATTAATTTTGCCAACGTCTTTCGAGCAAATATATTAGATATTGGAAAGGAATCTGTAACTGTTGAAGTGATTGGAACTCCTGATAAAATAGATGCATTTAAGAATCTAATCATACAATATGATATTGTAGAAATGGCAAGAACGGGAGTTTCTGCTCTTTCGAGAGGAGAGTAATTCATGGAATCTCAAAAGGTAAGGATATTTGATACAACTTTGAGAGATGGTGAGCAGACACCAGGTGTTTCTATAACACCCGAACAAAAACTCAATGTCGCCATAAAACTGGCTGACCTCGGCGTAGATACTATAGAGGCTGGATTCCCCGTGGTATCGGATGGAGAGAGGGCAGGAATTAAGAATATTGTTAAACAGAAACTTGACACTGAGGTGTGTGTGTTGGCAAGAACTGTTAAGGCAGACATTGATTCGGCTCTTGACTGTGGTGTAAATTATGTTCACACATTTATAGCAACATCGGATATTCACATGCAATATAAACTAAAAATGTCGCGAGAACAGGTCTTGGAAAAAGCACTTTGGGCCGTAGAATATGCAAAGTCTCATGGACTGAAAGTTGAATTTTCTGCAGAGGACGCAACAAGATCTGATAGAAAATTTCTCATAGATGTCTTTAAGGCTGTAACTGATATTGGTGCTGATAGAATTGATATTCCTGACACTGTTGGATACTCTACACCAGAATATCTCTCATCGCTAGTACAGGAAATAAAATCAAAAATGAATACGCCCATAAGTGTGCATTGCCATAATGATTTTGGACTTGCTGTTGCGAATTCTATCGCAGCAATAAACTCTGGAGCTTCTTGTGCGCATGTTACAATTAATGGCCTTGGTGAAAGAGCCGGGAATGCTTCATTGGAAGAATTTGTCATGGCCATTCAATGTCTGTATTCAAAGAAACATAATATAAAAGTGAACTTGCTGTATGAAATTTCTAAATTTGTTTCAAACACAATGGGCGTTTTGGTGCAACCAAATAAGGCAATTATCGGAGAAAATGCCTTTGGTCATGAATCAGGAATTCACACTCATGGTGTAATTAATAACCCGTTAACCTACGAGCCAATAAGTCCAGAATTGGTTGGTAGAAAAAGATGGCTTCAAGCAGGAAAACATGCAGGTACTCATGGAATTCGAGCAATCTTGACTGATTTTGGAATTGAACCTACGGAAGAACAATTGCATAAGATTATTGAAAAGCAAAAGGACGTTGCTGATAAAGGTAAATCTATCACAACATCACAACTGTTGTCAATTGCAAGTGAGGTAATGGATAACACTAAATTTGAAGAGAAATTCAAACTATATGATTTTCATATTGTTACTGGTATGAATATCATTCCTACAGCTGTTATAAGACTGAACACCCATGGAAAAGACTTGGTTGCATCAGATACAGGGGTTGGTCCTGTCGATGCGGCACTCAAAGCTATACAAAAGATAGCAGTTGATGTGGCGAACATTCGCATTAGAGAATATCGACTAGGTTCGATAACTGGAGGATCGGATGCAATGGCAGAAGTTACAATAAAGGCAGAAGATATAGATGGTAACGTTGTCTCTTCTAGGAAATCAGGTGAAGATGTTGTTGTTGCATCAGTTGAAGCAATGATAGATGCAGTAAACAAACTAATGTTGAGAAAAGTGCTGTATTCAAAAAATTAACACAAGAATAGTTCATGATCATGAGAATTGACTAGATATCGCATTTCATTAGTTAACGGCGACGGAATAGGACCTGATCTTGCAAACTCAGGTAGATTATTACTTGAAAGCATCAGCGAATACTCCGGAGTAAAATTTGATATAATTGATGTAGAAGCAGGAGATAACGCTCTGGTAAAATACAACAAAGCTCTACCCGATTTTTCATTTGATAGCATAAAAAAATCAGATGTCTGCTTGAAAGCACCTGTCGGAGAACATGCGGCTGATGTAATACTAGTTCTGAGGCGTTATTTTGAACTTTATGCCAATATAAGACCGGCCAAGTCATACCCAAATGTAAAATCTCTGAACCCTTCTGTTGATTTGGTTGTTGTCAGAGAAAATACTGAAGATATCTATCTGGGATGGGAATTTCCTATTGGCGATGAAGCAGTTATAGGACTTAGACTAACAACTGCAGAAGCATCTAGAAAAATAGCACTGTACGCATTTGAGGAAGCCTTAAGGAGAGGTGATAAAAAAAGTGTTGTTTGTGTCCACAAGTCAAATGTTATGAGAATTGGAGACACTATGTTTTCAAGAATTAGTAAAGATATTGCAAGGAAATATCCTGATGTAGAATTTAGTGAATCATATGTAGATGCTTGTGCGATGAATTTGATAAGAAACCCCGAAAAATTTGATGTTATTTTGACTACAAACTTGTTTGGAGACATACTATCAGACGAAGCTGCTCAGGTTGTTGGCGGTCTTGGTTTGGCCCCTGCAGGAAATATTGGCAAGAGATTCGCAATTTTTGAACCGGTTCACGGCGCTGCTTTTGATATTGCAAATAAGAACATTGCAAATCCGTCATCGATGTTCTTGTCAATAAAGATGTTGTTAGAGTGGTTGGCCAGTACGAATAAGAATAATGATGCAAACAAACTCGTTGAGTTGGGAATAAAGATAGAAAATACCCTATTAAGTCTTCTCAAGGAGAACCTAAAAACAATAGACATTGGAGGTAATCTGCACACTGACGAATTTACAAAAAAGTTCATATCCAAATTGATTGTGTAGTCTTTTATACTAGTGTAGAATTGTTAGGGTTAAGATAGGAGTACTCCAGACTAATCGTTCACTAATAAGAATAAAAATAAAACAAATTCTTGTGTTACTATTCTTTATTTTCAGGTGGAGCTTGACAGAATTCTGTTAAAACACCATGCATGGATTTTGGATGTATGAAGGTTATTTTTCTTCCATAGGATCCGATTCGAATATTGCCTATCATTCTAGTACCGTTCGCAATGGCTCGTTCGACATCATTTTCGATATCATCTGCAGTAATTGCAATATGGTGAATTCCTTCTCCGCGATCTGTTAAGAATTTCTTGATAGGGCTGTCATCTGCAGTAGGTTCCATTAATTCTATTCTTGTGTCTTGTAGCCTCAAGATTGCTACCTTGACTCTTTCTGTTGGAACATCCTCGATATCAATTTTGTCGATTTTCAGTATTTTCTCATAATTCTTGAGGGCCTCACTTACACTATTTACCGCAATTGCTACATGGTCAACTCTCAATTCAAGTCATCCTCAAAAAGAGAACTTTGGTTCGTATCTTCCAAATATGTCAACAAATACATCACTTATTTCTCCTAGAGTTACGTGGCCTTTTACTGCAGAAATAATATATGGCATGAGATTCTCATCATCCTTCTCAGCAAATTTTTGTAATTTGCTTAACTCAGAATTTACTTTTACTTGATCCCTGTTTTTCTTGAATTCTTTCAATTTTTTCACCTGGCGGATCTCTATTTCAGCATCAATAGTATTTAATTTTGGTTCCACATCGTTTTGATCTTGGAACTTGTTAACGCCAACAATAATCCGATTATTGTAGTCAATTTCTTTCTTCAATTGATAGGCGTTGCGTCTTATTTCTTCTTGGAAGAAACCTGATTCAATAGCTGCTAGAGAGCCTCCCATCTTTTCTATCTTCTTTAAATATTTTTCAACACTTTGTTCAATTTCCGAAGTAAGATATTCAAGATAATAAGATCCCGACAGAGGATCCACAGTCTTGGTAACTCCGGTCTCATTTGCTATGATTTGCTGAGTTCGTAAGGCCACTTTCACTGACTCTTCAGTTGGAAGGGCCAGCGCCTCGTCTCTAGAATTTGTGTGTAATGATTGGCACCCACCTAATACTGCCGATAATGCCTCTAGCGTAACTCTGACAATGTTGTTATCGACCTGTTGAGCAGTGAGAGATTCGCCGCTTGTTTGTACATGGAATCGTAGATGTGCAGATTTGTCGCTTTTGGCTCCAAACCTTTCCTTCATGATTTTGGCATAAATACGACGAGCTGCTCTAAATTTTGCGACTTCCTCAAAGAATTCCATAGTGCAGCAGAAAAAAAACGATAAACGAGGGGCAAATTCATCAACCTTCAGTCCTCTGGATACACATGTATTGATATACTCTATCGCATTTGCAAACGTAAAAGCTAATTCTTGAATGGCATTAGAACCTGCTTCTCGCATATGATATCCAGAGATGCTTATGGGATACCACTGGGGAACGTGTTTTGAGCAATACTGGATCATATCACCAATGATTCTCATCGACTGTCTGGGTGGATAAATATAGGTATTACGCGCTATGTACTCTTTTAGAATATCATTTTGTGTGGTTCCCCGCAAATTGTTTGATGATACACCTTGTGACTCTGCAACAACAATATACAATGACAACAATGTGGACGCAGTCGAGTTAATCGTCATTGAAGTACTAACCTTATCAAGCGGTATATTTTGGAAACATGTCATCATATTGTCTATAGAACTGATTGCAACCCCCGTTCTTCCGACTTCCCCTTGTGAATAATCATTATCTGAATCTCTTCCAGTTTGCGTTGGGAGATCAAAAGCCAATGATAAACCAGTCTGTCCATGCTCTAACAAGAATCGAAATCTTTTGTTAGTTTCTTCCGCACTTCCAAAGCCACTATACTGTCGCATTGTCCATAGTCTTTCTCTATACATGTCGGGATAAAGTCCTCTCGTGTATGGAAATTTACCAGCTTCTTCATCTCCGTTGGTTAAGTTGGTAAGATCTTTTGAAGAAAAAATTTTCTTTACAGGAATTCCTGAATCTGTTTTGATTTTTTTTACTTCTTGCTTTGACATTCTTGTACCCACCTACACAATTATCTTATCCGCAAAATTTAAAGCTGCGCTATATGGCTCGACTTCCTTTTTCAGTATTTTATTTACAAGCTTCTCGTATTCATGACTTTTCATTATTTTTTCAATGGATTTTTCCTTAATTACGTTTAAAATCATATCTCTTAATTCATTTTCGAGTATGGACTTTTCTCTTGCTCGATATTTTTCATCATCCAACATTTTTACTAATGTTCTTGTTAATTCTTTAATTCCTTTATTCATCTTTGCAGAACACTTGAGTACTAATTTTTTATTATCCCCAACTAAATCAGCGATTATATTATATAATATGGTGGCTCCCTCCAGATCTGATTTATTTATGACATAAACATCCCCTATCTCGGTTAATCCGGCTTTTATCGCTTGAATGCTATCTCCTGTTTGCGGATTGAACATAACCACGGTAATATTTACTGCTTTAGAGATTTCAATTTCAAGTTGTCCTGCTCCGACACTTTCAATTAATATCAGATTGTACCCTGCGGCATCCAATATTCTTACGACATTTCTAAGTGATCTTGAAATCCCTCCCTCGGTTCCTCTCGAAGCCAAGCTTCTCATATAAATTTCGTCGCTTATCGACATCATACGCACCCTGTCGCCCAATAATGCACCACCAGTTATGGGGCTGGATGGATCAACAGCGACTATTGCCACTTTATAACCTAGAGTGTGAAATTCCGCAGCCATTCTTCCTATTAGGGTACTTTTACCTGCTCCTGCCGATCCGGTGAATCCAATCGTTCTTGCATTTTTTGTTTTTTTGAAAATTCCGTGAATTATTTTCAATGCCTCTGACTCATTATTATCCACTATTGAGATCGCTCTGGATATTGATCTCTTGTCTCCTTTTAATATCCCAGATACTAATTCTGACACGAGAGATTTAGCTGGACAGTTAATTATTAAAAGTTACTTATACACTTGACAATTATTTCGACGCAAGCCATAAATTGACAAAAAATTTTAAAGGTCCTCTGTAAATTTTAGTAATATGTCAACACTTACCCATGGAAAAAAGAAGCCGATAAGAGTTCTTGTCTCCAAACTAGGTCTGGATGGTCATGATCGAGGAGCTTTGATCATATGCAGAGCACTTAGAGATTCCGGCATGGAAGTAATTTATTCAGGGTTATTTTGTACTCCAGAACAAGTAGCAAAGATTGCCATTGATGAGGATGTGGATGTTGTCGCAATGAGTTTGCTTAATGGAGCACATCTTACGTTGTTTCCTAAGGTTGCGACTTTGTTGAAACGACGTGGAGTAAGTGATATCTTGTTAATTGGTGGAGGAGTTATTCCGGGCAAGGATAAGAAAGAACTTGAGGAAAAAGGGGTAAAAGGAAACTTTGGTCCCGGAACTCCCCTTGAAGTGATAATCGAGTTTATTCGGGGAAATATCAAAAAATCATAGCGCTGTAATTAACTCCCTTTATTGGTCTTTATCTAGGAACGTTATAGTTAAGTTAGCAGACCAAATTTAGAGTTTTCAGGACAAAACCAAATTGAATTTGATATTAACTTTACCTCTTAAGAGGAGTGACCATTTGGCTTATTATTTGATGTCCAAAAAATATTTGTGAATTTTTATTACAGTTTCAAATGGAAATTGGAATAAAATAACTAAACATGTCTTATGACTCTAACAATCATTGAAACGATCCAAATAACTAGTACAATTATCCCAATAACGTTCAGAATGTTTACAATAGCACCTGCAGGATATGGAATAGGTGCATGAAACAAGATCGCTCCAATTACAATGAGAACTATGGCTAAGATTAATAAATTCTGATTAGTAATTGTTGTAATATACTGAGATAATTGGCAAACAAAGTTTATTACTATAATAAAATTTGTTCAGTGTATTAGTACAGACGATCAAAAAAGCAAATTACAAAGGCAAAATAACATTTTCCGAATGAGTTTGAATGAATTGAATGAATGTAAACAAAAATGGAAATAAAAATAAAGTATATCGTTAATCTACTGGATTTGATTCATACTCGCAATCAGGTGAAGGCACTGTTGTTGAATCATTGGTTTCTGGGATGACACTACCCCTTTGATTCATACCGCCATATCGTCACTTGATTGAGACGAACCTATCATATCTTCCACTGATTGATTTGCACCTAATGTATTATCTACTGATTGATTTGCATTTAAGGTATTGTCAGTTGTTTGGTCTGAACTTAATGTATTTTCAGTAGTTTGTGTAGATTCAATTTGATTTTGAGTTTTCACAGTTATTTCATTTATGTCTACATTCTTAAGATCTATTTCGATATTGATATCGCTGTTGCTGATATGTGCTCGCTTGGTATTCACATCAGTCTGAATTGTACCTTTACTTATTTCTCCTCTGATTTCTCCATCTGGAAATGATTTTGTGTGTGCATTTGCATATGCAGATGATTTGTCAATTAGGCTTACCAGGTCGGATATTGATTCACCTATTAGAGGTCCTTCTAATTTATCTGATGTTATACTTCCCTGAACTAATGCCCCGTTTACAGTGTCTTTACTACCTTTGAATAATGTTGCAACAACAGGACCATTTTCACCCGCTTGCCTGAATGAATATGATCTTGCGTTACTCCTTTAAGACCTTCTGCTTCAATCTGGTACCAAATTTTTGAATTGCCGCTGTTTACAATAAATCCACCAATTCCTGTTGCTATTACATCAGGATGTGAGGGAACTTCGTTTTTGCCATTTAAGACGGTTATGTAACCATTTTGCTTTTGTGAATTTACTGGACTTGCGAATATTGCTGAAACTGAGATTGACAGTATTGCCGCCACAACCAGTGCTGTGTGTGCTA
>Ga0233418_10000103_pt1 | contig 17806 bp, 17 predicted proteins | sample Sediment_Towuti__FD_189021 | JGI IMG/M metagenome (GOLD analysis project Ga0233418, IMG submission 189021) | Sediment microbial communities from Lake Towuti, South Sulawesi, Indonesia - Sediment_Towuti_2014_1_MG | ecosystem: Environmental > Aquatic > Freshwater > Lake > Sediment | place... | reverse complement strand
ACGAGCAGAGCTCGATGGTAGGGCACGCGGTCGGCGAGGCCACCGGGACGACGGCCCGCAAGAAGCGGCCGAAGAACGACGTCTCCGACCGCGAGGTGGTCGTCCTCGGCTCCGGGAACCTCGGCCTCGTCTACTTGATGGAGGAGAAGCGGCGTCTCACGATGGAGGAGATCTCAGAGCGGCACCCGCGCCTCCTCCCCACTCTGCGCGAGCACCCGCACGTCGGCTGGGTGCTCGTCCGCTCGGGCGAGCACGGCCCGGTGGCACTGGGCGAAAAGGGAGTCCGGTACCTCGCCGACGGCAGGATCGAGGGCGAGGACCCGCTCGCGCACTTCTCCCCGACCGCGCACCTGCACCTGCGCCGGACGGACGGCTTCCAGCACGTCGCGGACCTCATGGTCGGGAGCTTCTACGACCCCGACCTGGACGAGGGGTGCGCGTTCGAGGAGCTCATCTCCTTCCACGGCGGGATCGGAGGGCTCCAGACGCGGCCCTTCATCCTCCATCCCGTCGAGCTGCCTGTCCCTGACGGGACGATCGTCGGGGCGGCGGCGGTACACGAGCTGCTCATGGGCTGGCGGGAGTCCTTGCAGGGGACGGAGCGGGCGCAGCCGGAGCACGCCGTGTGACGCAGCCGGGGGACTCCGAGGCGCGCTTCGACCGGCGGCTCGAGCTCCTCGCGACCACGCTGCTCGCGCTCGCGGCAGTGGCGACCGCGTGGGCCAGCTACCAGTCGGCGCGCTGGCACGGGAAGCAGGCCGAGGCGCAGAGTGCCTCGATCGCCGCCCGCGTCGAGTCGACCCGGCACGCGAACGTCGCGAACCGGCAGGTTCAGATCGACGTCGAGCTCTTCTCGCAGTGGATCGACGCGAAGGCGAACGGCGAGGACAGGCTCGCCGACTTCTACCGCACGCGCTTCCGCGAGGAGTTCGTTCCCGCGTTCGAAGCCTGGATCGCCACGAATCCGCTCGAGACGAAGGGCGCCCCGCTCTCGCCCTTCGCCATGCCCGAGTACAGGCTCGCCGCGACAATGGAGGCCGAGGCGAGGGAGAAGCAAGCGGCCGAGCTCTCGCAGGCCGTGAAGACGAACATCCAGCGGGCGGACAACTACACGCTCGCGGTCGTGCTCTTCGCCATGACCCTCTTCTTCGCCGGGATCAGCACGAAGCTGCACGAGCGCTCGTCGCGAGTCGCCATCCTCGCGATCGGGTACGCCTTGTTCCTGGGGACCGCGATCTGGATCGCGACGTTCCCGGTGAGCGTGGCGCTCTAGGACGTTCCCAGCAATCCGTGCTCGGGCGGGGGCGGAGGCGCGCCCTCTCTCCCCTCCGCGGCCGTCGCCTCGAGCGCCTTCGCCCGGGAGAGCTCCCTGCTGATGTGGATCCCCGCGGACGTGAGCGGCGCGGCGAGCACCATGCCGATCATCCCGAAGAGGCTCCCGAAGCCGATGGTCACGATCAGGACCACGAGCGGGTTCAGGTCGAGGGTCGCCCCGAAGGCGATCGGCTGCACGATGTTCTGCAGCAGCCCGTTCGCGAGGATGACGGCGATGAGCATGATCACGGCCGCCGTCGTGCCCTGGGACGACAGCGTGAGGAGCACCGCGAACGCCCCCGACACGAACGCGCCGATGAACGGGATGTACGCGGTGACGAACACGACGACGGCGATCGTCCCGGCGAGGGGGACATCGAGGAGGACCGCGGCCAGGCCGACGACGACCGCGTTGAACGTAGCGACGATGGTGACGCCGAGGAAGTAGCGCCGAAGCGACTGGATCACGTTCCCGGTGATAACGGTCGCCACGTCCACGGGGACGCCGAGGTGGCGGTCGACGAACCGGCGCACAGCTGGGCCGTCCTTCAGGAGGAAGAAAGTCGCGAAGGCGCTGAACGTGAGGAAGAAGACGAGCGAGGTCAACCCCGCGATGCCGGCGGCGATGCCCTCGAGCAGCGTCTTCCCGGAGGCGCTGGCGCCGCTCTTTGCGTTCTCGGTGGTGCTCGAGCTCTCGACCCCGGCGTCCTTGGCCCAGTCCTCGACCTTCTCGATCGCCTCGTCCACGGATTGCTCGATCTCGGCTGACTGCTCGACGAGTCCCCCAACGACGAGGAGGAAGATGACGACGCCGATCGTGACGAGCCCGAGCAGCACGATGGCTGCGCCCGCCGCGCGGGGGACCCGGCGCTTGTGCATCTTCGTCACGAGAGGGCCGGCGACCGTGGCCAGGATCGCCCCGACGACGACCGGGATCGTGATCGTGGAGGTCACGGCCAGCAGCCACGTGGCTCCGACCAGGAGGACCGCGACGCCGACGAGGAACCAGGCCAGGAGGCCGAGGTCGCGCACCCAGATCGGCGCGGAGAAGACGCGCGAGAGCGCCGTCGCGTCGATCTGGACGACGGTCGCTTCCTCGTCCCCGGCAGGCTTCGGCTCCGGTTGCTTCTTCGTGAACCGGTCGAGGAAGGGGATGTTCACCGTCGCGCATCCTCTCCGATCGGTCGGACGTACTCAGAAGGCGCGCAGTTCGCAGGCAGCCCGTTCACCCGGGTGAACCGGGCGCTCCGCCCCGTCTCCGGCGATAGGCTCGAGCCGGTGGGTCGCCGTCCGTCGAGCACGACGGCGCCGAACGGAACGCGGAGACGGAGGAGACGATGACGCTCAAGCACCCGAAGACTCATGCCGCGCGGGCCGAGGGCCTCGCCGTGGCGCCGCTCTTCAGCCTCGAGACCGAGACGATCCCGCGGCACTCCCTCCCCGAGGGCGAGATGGCCCCCGACGTCGCCTACCAGATCATCCACGACGAGCTGATGCTCGACGGCAACGCGCGCCTGAACGTCGCGACGTTCGTCTCCACCTGGATGGAGCCGCAGGCCGAGAAGCTCATGGCCGAGTGCTTCGACAAGAACATGATCGACAAGGACGAGTACCCGCAGACCGCGGAGATCGAGTCGCGCTGCGTCGCCATCCTCTCCGACCTCTGGCACGCGCCGGACGCCGACGTCGCCACCGGCTGCTCGACGACCGGGTCGAGCGAGGCCGCGATGCTCGGCGGCCTCGCGCTCAAGCGCCGCTGGCAGCGGCGCCGGGCGGCCGAGGGCAAGCCGGCCGACCGCCCGAACCTCGTCATGGGCATCAACGTCCAGGTCTGCTGGGAGAAGTTCGCGAACTACTGGGACGTCGAGATGCGGCTCGTCCCGATGGAAGGCGACCGCTTCCATCTCTCGGCCGCGGACGCCGTGGAGCTCTGCGACGAGAACACGATCGGGGTAATCGCGATCCTCGGCTCGACGTTCGACGGCTCGTACGAGCCCGTGAAGGAGATCTGCGACGCGCTCGACGCGTTCCAGGCCGACAGCGGGCTCGACGTCCCGGTGCACGTCGACGGGGCGTCCGGGGCGATGATCGCGCCGTTCCTCGACCCCGACCTCGAGTGGGACTTCCGCCTCCCCCGCGTCGCCTCGATCAACACCTCCGGGCACAAGTACGGGCTCGTCTACCCGGGCGTGGGCTGGGCGGTGTGGCGCGACGCGGACGCGCTCCCGGAGGACCTCATCTTCTGGGTCAATTACCTCGGCGACAACATGCCGACCTTCGCGCTCAACTTCTCGCGGCCCGGCTCGCAGGTCGTCGCTCAGTACTACAACTTCCTCCGCCTCGGCTTCGACGGGTACCGGAGGGTGCAGGGGTACGCCCGCGACGTGGCCTCCCGTCTGTCGTCGCGGATCGCCGAGCTCGGCCCGTTCGAGCTTCTGACCCGCGGCGACGAGCTCCCGGTCTTCGCCTTCACGCTGAAGCCGGAGGTCGAGAACTACACGGTGTTCGACGTCTCGAACGCGATGCGGGAGCGCGGCTGGCAGGTGCCCGCGTACACGTTCCCGGAGAACCGGACCGATCTCGCCGCGCTGCGCGTGGTCGTCCGGCGGGGGTTCACCCACGACCTCGCCGACCTGCTCGTTGCCGACCTCGAGCGGCAGCTCCCGCGGCTCCAGGCCCAGCCCGCCCCCGTGCACGACGCCGAGACGGGAACCGCTTTCTCCCACTGACACCGACAGAAAGGACTTGACCATGTGCCGCTGGCTCGCCTACAAGGGCTCCCCTGTCCGCATGGACTACCTGCTGTACCGCCCCCAGCACTCGCTGATCGACCAGAGCCTCCACTCGCAGCTCGGAGCCGAGACGACGAACGGGGACGGCTTCGGCGTCGGCTGGTACGGCGTCGGCGACACTCCGGGCGTCTTCCACAGCGTCGAGCCGGCCTGGAACGACCGGAACCTGCGCGACATCTCCGCGCACATCCAGTCACCGCTCGTGTTCGCGCACATCCGTGCCTCGTCGGGGTCGCCCGTGCAGCAGACGAACTGCCATCCGTTCCGTCACGGCCGCTGGCTCTGGATGCACAACGGGCTCATCCGCGACTTCCACCACGTCAAGCGCGAGCTCGCGCTCGAGGTCGACCCGGAGCTCTACCCGTCGATCGAGGGGTCGACCGACTCGGAGACGTTCTTCTTCCTCGCGCTCACGTTCGGGCTCGAGGACGACCCGCCCGCCGCGGTCGAGCGGGCCGTCGGCTTCATCGAGCACGTCGGTCGGAGCCACGGCATCGAGCATCCGATCCAGATGACCGTCGCGACGACCGACGGCGACAGGATGTGGGCGTTCAGGTACTCGTCCGAGGGCCAGTCGCGCTCGCTCTTCTTCTCGACCGACGTCCCCACGCTCCGGAAGATCCACCCAGACCTCGAGGTCCTGGAGCTGATCGACGACGAGTCGCGCCTCGTCGTCTCCGAGCCGTTGCGCGATCTCGCGGGCGTGTGGAACGAGGTGCCCGAGTCGAGCTGGGGGGTGATCCAGGAAGGGCCGGACGAGCTCCACCCCTTCACGCCGCGGCCGCCCGAGTAGGAGCCCGCGAGAGTCGATGGCCGGCGAGTATCCGCGGATCCCTGCGGGCTGGAGGGTGGCGGGCCGTCGCCGCGTCGGCCCCTTCACGACGCACATGAGCTTCGGCCACCCCGACGGCCGTGCGGTGGAGTGGTCCTCGCGCACCCATCGCAAGCACGCGTCCCGGCTCTCGCGTCCCGGTGACGAGGGCTTCTGGTGGGCCCCGCACCGCGCCTCGTGGTGGATCGGCGTCCTCTTCGCGATCGGTGCGACGTGCTTCATGGTCGGCCCGCTACCTGGGTTCGTCGATCTGGTCGGGCCCAAGGCCGACGCTGCCGTGTTCTTCGTCGGGTCGATCTTCTTCACCACGGCCGCCGGCCTCCAGTGCCTCGAGACGTTCAACGCCGACCGCGAGCCGGGCGTAGGCGCGCATGAGCGGTTCCGGGTCGTCGCGTTCGAGCCGCGCAGAATCGACTGGTGGTCGAGCGTCGTCCAGTTCGCCGGGACGCTCTTCTTCAACGCGACGACCTTCCGTGCGATGTCGACGGCACTCGACGACCCCTCCTACGACCGGCTCGTCTGGGCGCCCGACGCTCTCGGCTCCGTCTGCTTTCTCGTGTCGGGCTACCTCGCGTATGCGGAGGTCTGCGGCCGCTATGCATGCTGGCGGTGGCGCAGCCTCGAGTGGAGGATCGGCGCCGTGAACTTCCTGGGGTGCATCGCATTCGGGATCTCGGCGATTGCCGCCTATGTTGTCCCGTCGAGCGGAAGCGAGGTCGACCTCGCGGCCGCGAACGGGTTCACGGCGCTCGGCGGCCTCTGTTTCCTCGTCGGGGCGATCCTCCTGCTCCCGGAGTCCGCAGCGGAGGGGGGCGCACGCGGCTGAGGCTCAGGGTCGGCCGAGGGTAACGACCTCGTCGACGAGGTCGAGGCCCTCGGGGCGATGCGTGATCAGTAGCACGGACCGTCCGTCTGCGGCGGAGAGGATGTCGCGGACGAGGCCCTCGGCCGTCTCCGGATCGAGGTGCGCGGTCGGCTCGTCGAGGACGAGCACCGGCGCGTTCCGGAGGAGCGCGCGCGCGAGGGCGACGCGCTGGCGCTGGCCGCCGGAGAGCTGCGTCCCCTCCTCGCCCACCGCGGTGTCGGCGCCCTCGGGGAGCGAGGCGACCCAGTCTCCGATCCGTGCCCGTCGCAGCGCCTCGTCCACCTCCGCGTCCGTGGCCTGCGGACGGGCGAGCCGGACGTTCTCTCGGATGCTCGTCGAGAAGAGATGCAAGTCCTGCCCCGCGACGGCGATCGTCCGCCTGACGTCCTCCTGCCGGTACGAGGGGAGGTCGTGCCCGCCGAGCTCGACGCGTCCCTCGACCGGGTCGAGGAAGCGGAGGAGGAGGTTCACCACGGTGGTCTTCCCGGCGCCGCTCGGACCGACGAGTGCAAGCCGACGGCCGGGCTGGAGCGTAAGGTCGAAGCGCTCGAGCGCGGGCGGCCCATCCGGCGAGTACCGGGCACTCACGCCTTCGAACGTGATCGCCGGGAAGCCGGACGGTGCGGGCAGCGGGCTGGGCGGGTCGTGCACGTCCGGCTCGCGGTCCGTGAGCTCCAGGACCCGGCGTCCCGCGGCGAGCGTGGTCGTGAGCTCGCGCGCCGCGAGGGGTAGCGGGAAGACGGCGTCGAACGACGCGAGCGCGAGAAGGGCGAGCGTGCCCACCAGAACGCGATCGAGCTCGCCGGACGCGTGCGCGGCGACTGCGATGGCGAGGACGGCGACGGTGGTCGCGCCGGCGACGACGAGCTGCAGCCCGTCGGCGAGGCCGGCCGCGAGCGCGTCCCGGCGCACGAGACGGGCGAGCGCCGCGTCGGCCTCGCGGAAGCGTGAGAGCGCATCCTCGTCCCGCTCGTAGACGACGAGCTCGGGCGCTCCCCGGACGAGCTCCACGAGCTCCGCGGAGAGGCGCCCCTGCGCGGCGCTCCGCTCCCGTCCCGAGGCGCGTCCAAGAAGCCAGGTCACGGCCGGCACGACGAGGCCCGCCACCAGCAGGCCGCAGGCGAGCGCGAGCGCGGCAGCGGGGAGGAGCGCGGCCGCGACGCCGACCGCGACCGCCCCGGCGGCGACGGCCACGGCGGGCGGGCCGAGCCCACGGAGGTAGAGGCTCTGCAGCGCCTCCACGTCCCCGACCATGCGGCTCACGAGGTCGCCGCTCCGGTACGCCTCCAGCCCGGCGGGCGCGAGCGGCTCGATGCGCTCGTAGAAGCGGACGCGGATGCGCGCGAGGACGCGGAACGCGAGGTCGTGGGAGGCGAGGCGCTCGAGGTAGCGGGCGATCGGCCGGGCGAGGCCGAAGAAGCGCACCGCGACGATGACCGTCGTCAGCGAGAGGATCGCCGGCTGCTCGGCGGCGCGCGAGATCAGGTACCCCGCCGAGGTCATGAGCCCGATGCCGAACACGACCGCGGCCGCTCCGAGCCCGACCGAGAGCGCGAGTTGGCCCGTCGGCGGAGCGGCGAGCGCCACCACGCGCCCCAGGGTTCCGCTCCGGACGCTCAGAGTGCCTCCACGCGACCGTTCTCGAGGCGGAGGAGCCGGTCCGCTCTTTGGGCGAGCTCGGGACGGTGCGCGATGAGCAGCACCGTCCGTCCCTGCCCGAGCTCCTCCACGGCGTCCGCCACCGCCTGCGCGCTCACGGGATCGAGGTTCGCCGTCGGCTCGTCGAGCACCACGAGCTTCGCGTCTCTCAGGAATGCGCGGGCGAGCGCGATGCGCTGCCTCTCTCCGGCGGAAAGGCCCCGGCCTCCGTCCCCGACAACCGTCTCGTAGCCCTGCGGCAGCCGCTCCACGAAGCCGTCGGCTCTCGCGAGCGCTGCCGCGCGCCGCACGCGGCCGTCGTCGGCGTCCGGGTCGCCGAGCCGGATGTTGTCGGAGATCGTGCCGGTGAAGATCGTCGGGCGCTGGGGCACCCAGGCGACCTGGTCGATGGGCCGGAGGACGCGGCCGCCGGTCGGCGCGGCGAGCCCGAGAACGAGCGACGCGAGCGTGCTCTTCCCGCTCCCGCTCGGGCCGACGAGCGCGACAGTCTCACCCGGACGCAGCACGAGCCGGACGCCCTCGAGGACGTTGCCAGGGCGGCCCGCATAGGCGAACGAGACGTCCTCGAGCCGCACGAGCGAGCCGTCGCCGGCCTCGGTCGGGACGCCGCGCACGACCGGTTCGGGAATCGGCGCCTCCTCGGTGAGCTCGAGGAGCCGTTCGGCGACAGCGACGCCGTCGGCGCTCGCGTGGTACTGCGCGGCCAGGTTGCGGAGCGGCAGGTAGAGCTCGGGGGCGAGGAGCAACACGGTCAGCGCCGGCTGGAACGAGATCCCCCCCTCGGCGAGCCGGACGCCGACGGTGACCGCGACCAGCGCGATCCCGAGCGTCGCCGCCAGCTCGAGGACGGCGCCGGAGAGAAACGCGACGCGAAGGGTTCGCATCGTCGTCTGCCGGTAGTGCTCGCTCGCCTCGGCGATCGATCGCGCCTGCGCGCGGCTGCGGTTGAACGCCCGGAGCGTCGGCAAGCCGCGAACGACGTCCAGGAAGTGTGTCGCCAGGAGGACGAGGGCACGCGCACGTGCCCTCGTCCTCCGCTCCGTGTAGCGCCCGATCAGCACCATGAAGACCGGGACGAGCGGGAGCGTGAGGAGCATGACGAGCGCGGACGTGAGGTCGAGCGCCGCCACCCACACGAGGACCGCGACGGGGACGACGAGGGCGAGCACGGCCTGGGGCAGGAAGCGCCCGAAGTAGGCGTCGAGCGGCTCGAGACCGTGGACGGCGACCGCCGCGATCTCCCCGCTCTCGGCGCCGTCGGAGCCGGTGGGATCGTGTCGGAGGCGGCGCGCGACGAGCTCGAGCCTGAGCTGCGAGAGCACGCCGATCGCGGCTCGCCGCCCTGCGACCTCGGACGCCCAGGCGAGCGCGCCCCGGACCGTGAAGACGAGGACGAGAGCCACGAGCGCGCCCGAGACCTCCGAGAGCGAAGCGCCGTCGAAGGAGCGCGCGACGACGCTCGCCAGGAGGGTCGCCTGGACCAGGACGAGCACCGCGGTGCCCACCCCGAGCACGACGTCGAGCCCGAGCAGGATGCGCGCTGCCCGTGCGCGGCGGAGCAGGCGTGGATCGAGCGGGCGCACCCCGCGGAGGCTAGCCCGCTCGCAGTTGCGGGCTGCCCTCGCGGCGCGCGTCCACCCACCCGCAGCTCGGGCAGGCGAAGACGGTCTCGATCACGCCGTCGAGCCCAGGGGTCGTGCTCTCGGCCTCGGTCGCGGTCAGCGGGTAGACGAGCTTGTCGGCCTGATGGTTCATCTGCCCACCGCACTTGGGGCACGTCATCGGCTCGGCCCTCACCCGGCGCCCCCGATCGTCACGTACGAGCGGCCGTAGCGGAGCGTCTCGGCCATCCAGAGGAGCTCGTCCAGGAACTTGTCGATCCTGGGGAGGAACGACTCGTCGAGGAGCGTGCCCTCCTCGTCGAACCTGCTGTGGACGCTCGTGAAGTTGACGTCCCAGAAGATGGTGACCAGGCCAAGCTCGCGAAGCACGGGGAGCAGGTTCTGGATCACGCGCGCTCCGCCGAAGACCCCGGCGGAGACACCGACGATGCCGACCGCCTTGTGGATGTACTCCTTGAGGTTCGTGTCGAGCACGTGCTTGAGGAGGCCCGGGTAGCCGTGGTTGTACTCGGGGGCGACCAGGACGAGCGCGTCCGCCCAGCTCATCGTCTCCGAGAAGCCCGGATCCTTCACCGACTCGCCGGCGTCGTCCACCGGGATCGGCAGCGTCGCGACGTCGACGAGCTCGGTCCTCACCCCGGGGCGCTCGGCGATCCGGGCGTGCACGAGCCGCGCGGCGTGCTCGCTCATGCGCCCCTGGCGAGGCGTCCCCAGGATCACGGGGACGAAGAGCGGTCGGTCGGTCGCCACTGGTCCCGGACGTTAGCGCAGCGTGCGCTGGCCGCGAGGCTAGGCGGCCGCGCTCGCGGTCTCGCTCCGTGCCGTGGGAGAGCTTTCGTACTCCCCCTCCCGGGCAAGCGAGATCACGACCGCGCCGGCGAGCGCACAGCCGAGGCCGACCCAGGCGACGACCTTCTTCGAAGGGGGATCCTCGAGCACCTCGTCGAGGAGAAGGACCCCGATCAGCACGCTGACGATCGGGTTCATGACCGAGGTCGTGGCGACCGACGGCGCCAGCCTCCCCGTCCCGAGCGAGACCTGCTGGATCACGAACGCCGCGATCCCCGCGATCGCGAACGCGTAGAGCTCCCAGCTCGTCAGCATCTCCCCCAGCCCGTCGTCGTCGAGCATCTCCACGGTCGGCTTGCAGAGCGACGCGGAGAGCCCGTAGAGGAGGCCAGCGGCAGCTCCGTACATGCCCGCCTTTCGGGTCAGCGTGCCTCGGCCGCCGAGAAGGAGGAGCACCCCGGCGACGACCGAGACGACGACGATGGCGATCGCCCACTCGTCGGCGGGCGCGTTGTCGTTCCCTCCTGCGGGGTCGCCGACGACCGTGAAGACGGCGAGCCCGACGACGACCACGATCGCTCCGACGACCTCGCGGCGGCCGACAGGCTGGTGCGTCAGCCAGTAGCCGAGGGGGAGGGCGAACACGATCGTGGTGACGAGGAGCGGCTGCACGATCGCGAGCCGTCCGTTGTCGAGCGCGCCGGCCTGGAAGACGTACCCGACGAGCAGGGCGGCCGTGCCGAGGAGCCAGATCCGCTGCCTGGCGAGATTCAGGAGCGACCTCGGGTGTGCGAGCGACACCTCGCCCGAGCCCAGAGCTCCCTTCTGCTGGAGCGTCGCTGCGAGGGCGAAGCAGAACGCAGCGGTGAGTGCGAGGGCGGCCGCCATCGGCGCGGGACCCTACTCCACTCCGGCCGCCGCGGGCACTGGGCCGGCGGGCGTTCCGCCTCTGCTCGCGCGGACTTCGTCCAGCACGAGAACGGAGATGGGCGCGACCACGACCGCGACGGTGACGTCCGGGAGGTCCGCCATCAGGCCGGCTCCCTCTCCCTCTTCCTCTCTCCGAAGTGCCCCACGAGCAGGGCGACCACGGTCACGAGGTAGAGCTGGCCGAGGAGGGACTCGGTGATCGCGAGTGAGCGCCCGAGCGACGTCGCGGCCGTGTAGTCGCCGTACCCGACGGTCGCCATCGTGACGTAGCTGAAGTAGACGCGGACGGCGGTCGTGCCGTCGGTTCCCTGCGCGAAGAACGGGCCGGACTGGAGCGCGGCCACCGCGCCGTACACGAACGTGTACAGGATCCCGAGCAGGAGGTAGATGCAGATCGCACCGCTGATCGACTGGCGGTTGATCTCCCGCTGGTCGAAGACCCCGAAGGCGATGACGACCATCGTTCCCGCGACGAGCGCGACGTCGAGCAGCCAGACGAGCCCGGTCACGGTCGCGCCTCCCGAGGCGAGCTGAACGGAGGCCGCGATCCCACCGATGACCAGGAGCGCGACCGTCCGCCCGGCGAAGCCGAGCCCGGAGGCCCAGAGCGCGACGGCGAGGAGGGCGCTGCCGAGCAGGACGACGACGCTCAGCGCCCAGCTCTCCTGCGGCGCCGCGATCAGGACGAGGAACAGCGCGGCGATCAGGATCAGCACGAAGGCGTAGCTGTGGTTCGCGTGGAGCCTCGCGACGCGCGAGCCCGGCCTCCAGCCCCGCCTGGGGCTCGAGGAGGCCTCGGGGCGCTCCTGAGGCGCGCTCATCCAGGCGGAAGTGAACACGCGCAGCCGGACGCCGCCGCCGGCCCGAAGAGAGCTAGGCGGCGGGCTCGCTCGGGGAGAGCGGAGCGGCGGCCTCGGTTTCGTCCACGCGCTCGCCGGCGACGCGATGCCGGAACACGTAGTACGTCCAGCCCTGGTACAGGAGCACGATCGGCACGAAGATCAACGCCACGATGCTCATGACCTGCAGCGCGTAGTGCGACGAGGCGGCGCCGTCGACGGTGAGGCTGTTCTCGAAGTCGGGGCTCGAGACCATGACGCGGGGATAGAGGCTCACGAAGAGCGTGGCGACGACCGCGATGGCCCCGAGCCCGGTCATCGTGAACGCGCGCCCGCTCCGCCCCTGGAACAGGAAGATCAGCGCGAGCACGAGCGCCACGATCCCGAGGAGCGCGGGAAGCGCAGGCGGGAAGACGTCCTTGTCGTTCCGGTCCGTCGCGACCGCGACGGTCCAGACGAGGAACGCGCCGGCGAGCGCCGCGGCCGGGAGCGCGAGCCGGCGGGCCGCATGCTCGGCTCGCTCGCAGAGATCGCCGGCCGTGCGCAGCGTCAGGAACGTCGCTCCGTGGAACGCGAACAGGACGACGACGGTGATCCCGGCGAACACCGTGTACGGGCTGAAGAGGTCCCAGAAGTCGCCCGCGTAGTCGCCGTCCGAGTCGATCGGAGTCCCGAAGAGAAGGGCCGACAGCCCGACGCCCCAGATGAGGGGGGCGCCGATGCTGCCGATCGTGTTCGCCCACGTCCAGACCGTGCGCCACCTCGGCGACTCGCTCTTCGAGCGCCACTCGAACGACACGACCCGGATGATGAGGAAGAAGAGGACGAGGAGGAGCGCGACGTAGAAGCCGGAGAACATCGTCGCGTACCAGGGCGGGAAGGCTGCGAAGGTCGCGCCGCCCGCCACGACGAGCCACACCTCGTTCCCGTCCCAGACGGGGCCGATCGTCTGGAGCATCGTGCTCCGCTCCTCGTCGTCGTGCCCGACGAAGGGCAGCAGCATCCCCACGCCGAAGTCGAAGCCCTCGAGCAGGAAGTACCCCGCCCAGAGGATCGTGATGAGGGAGAACCAGAGGAGCTCGAGATCCATCAGCGGCGCCCCATCAGTAGGTCATCGCCGGGACCGCGAACTCGTCGCCCTCGCCGCCGATCTCGGGCGGGTCGAAGCGCGCATAGCGTCGCATGAGGACGAAGTCGACGACGGCGAGCGCGCCGTACAGGAGCGCGAGGACGGCGAGGCTGGCCCAGATCGTGGTCGTGGACACGCTCGGAGAGTTGGCGTTAGCGGTCTTGAGGAGGCCCCACACGATCCACGGCTGTCTTCCCACCTCCGTCAGCATCCAGCCGGCGAGGGCCGCGAGGTACGGGAGCGGGATGTTGAGGACGCCGAGCCAGAGGAACCACCGCCTCCCCTCGAGCGTTCCCCGCCAGTAGAAGAGCCCGCCGAGCGCGAGGACGAGGAAGAGGAGCGAGCCGAGGTAGGCCATGATCCGCATGCTCCAGTAGACCGCCCTCACCGGCGGCGTGTAGTTCCCGAGGCCGTACTGCGCCTCCTCCTCCGCCTGCAGCGGGTTGATGCCCTCGACTTTGCCGTTGAACGAACCGGTGGCGAGGAAGGAGAGGAGCTTGGGGATCTCGATGTCGAAGCTCGGGGTCTGATCCTCCTTCGTGTAGCCGCCGATCTGGAAGACGGAGAAGGCGGCGGGCTGCTCGGTGTCCCAGAGCGCCTCCGTGGCCGCGATCTTCATCGGCTGGTAGTCGGTGATCACCTCGCCCAGGTGGCTGCCCCACCAGAGGTTGATCGCGGAGATCGGGATCCCCACGATCAGCGCGAGCTTCGCGGCGCGCATGAAGAGCTCCTGGTTGCGGCCGCGGAGCAGGTGCCAGCACGCGACGCCGAAGACCACGACGCACGCCGTCGTGATCCCGACCATGATCACGTGCCCGAAGGCCCAGATCGCGAGCCGGTTCGTGAGGAGCTCCCAGATGCTCGTCAGCTCCGACTTGCCGTCGGTCACGGTGGACCCTACCGGGCGCTGCATCCACGAGTTCGCGACGATGATGAAGAAGGCCGACAGCCACGTGCCGAGCGCGAAGAGCCACGCGCACGCCAGGTGTACCTTCGGCGAGAGCCGGTCCCAGCCGAAGATCCAGAGCCCGAGGAACGTGGACTCGAGCATGAAGGCGGCCAGCCCCTCGATCGCAAGCGGGGCTCCGAAGACGTCGCCCACGAACTCGGAGTAGATCGACCAGTTCATCCCGAACTGGAACTCCTGCACGAGGCCGGTGGCGACGCCGATCGCGAAGTTGATGAGCATGAGCGTCCCGAAGAAGCGGGTCAGCCGCAGCCAGTCAGGGTTGCCGGTGCGGCGCCAGATCGTCTGCATCGTCGCGACCAGCGGCGCCAGCCCGAGCGTGAGCGGGACGAAGAGGAAGTGGTAGAGGGACGTCGTCGCGAACTGGATCCGTGCGAGGTCGACGGTCGAGACGGCGAGCGCAGACACCTGCCGCGCATCATTTCACCGACCGACGCCGTGCGGAAGGCGTTCACCCGGGTGAAAGGGCGGTGATCCGGGTCGAAATCTCCCCGGGAGTCTGGAATGCTGCACCGAGGTGGGCCTTTCGGCAGGCACGAACGCGCGGCCGCGCGTCCTCGTTCTCGGTGGCGGCTTCGCCGGGATCGGCGCTGCGCGGAAGCTGAAGGACGCAGACGTCGAGGTCGTCCTCGTCGACAAGCACGACTACCACACGTTCCAGCCGCTCCTGTACCAGCTCGCGACGGGCCTGCTCGAGACGACCGCCGTCGGGCACTCGCTTCGCGACCTCGTGAAGGACCAGGAGAACGCGACGATCCACAAGGCTCCGGTCACCGGGATCGACCTCGAGGCGAAGGAAGTCGGGTTCGAGAGTCTCGAGCCTCTCGCCTACGACCACCTCGTCCTCGCCCTCGGCGCGGAGGTGAACTTCTTCGGGACGGAGGGCGCCGCCGAGCACGCGTTTCCGATGTACACGCTCTCCGACGCGGTCAGGCTCAAGAACCATGTCCTCGAGCGCTGGGAGGCGGCCGACAAGGACTCCGCTCTTGTCGACGACGGCGCTCTCACGGCGGTCGTGGTGGGAGGCGGGCCGACGGGCGTGGAGACGGCGGGGGCGCTTGCCGAGCTCTACCGTGACAACTTCGACAAGGACTACCCGAACCTTCCTCAGGAGAGCGCGTGCATCGTCCTCGTCGAGGCCGGCGAGGAGATCTTCGCGATGTTCAAGCCGAACCTCGCACGTACGCCCGTGATGCGCTCGAGAAGCGGACGGTCGAGGTCCAGACCGGCGCGCGGGTGCGATCCGTCTCGCCCACCTGCGTCACGCTCGCCTCGGGCGAGGTCATTCCCGCGCACACCCTCGTCTGGGGCGCCGGGCTCCAGGGCTCGAGCCTCGTCCAGTCGCTGGGCATCGAGCTCGAGCGTGGCAACCGGATAGGAGTCGGTCCGGAGCTCGAGCTCCCCGGCTATCCGGGCGTCTACGCCGTCGGAGACATCGCAGCGATCACCGATCCGAAGACACAGCACGTGCTCCCGCAGCTCGGCTCGGTCGCCCTCCAGTCGGGAGAGCACGCCGGCGACACGATCGCCCGTCGCGTGTCAGGCAAGCCGGCCAAGCCGTTCACGTATCACGACAAGGGCACGATGGCTGCGATCGGGCGCCACGCCGCCGTCGTGCAGATGCTCGGCGGGAGGACGATGACGGGGCACAAGGCGCAGTTCGCGTGGCGCACCGTGCACCTCGCCCTCCTGCCGACAAACGAGGACCGCGCGAAGGCGATCGTCGACTGGGCCGGGAGCGAGCTGACGCACCAGCGTGTCGGCCGGATCGTGGTCGAGGAAGGCGAGTGACCGACGATGGAGGAGGGGGCGCAGAGGTGAACACTCCGACAGGAGCTGCAGACGTGTTCGTCGTCTTCGGCATCACGGGAGACCTGGCGAAGGTCATGACCTTCCGCTCGCTCTACCGGCTCGAGAAGCGCGGCCTCCTCGACTGCCCCATCGTCGGGGTGGCCGTCGACGACTGGACGATCGACCAGCTCGTCACCAGAGCGCGCGAGTCGATCGAGGGGACCGGGGAGACGATCGACGAGAGCGTGTTCGACCGCTTCGCGGCCCGGCTCTCGTATGTGTCCGGCGACTTCACCGATCCGGCGATGTACGGGCGGGTCGGCGCGGCGATCGGCCGAGCCGAGACGCCCGTCTTCTACCTCGAGATCCCGCCCTTCCTCTTCGGGACCGTGGTCAAGGGTCTCGCCGAGGCCGGCTTGACCGAGAACGGGCGCGTGGTCGTCGAGAAGCCGTTCGGCCACGACCTCGAGTCCGCCCGGGCGCTCGCCGCCGAGCTCCACCAGCACGTCGACGAGTCGCAGCTCCTCCGCATCGACCACTACCTCGGAAAGATGGGCCTCGAGGAGATCCTCTACCTGCGCTTCGCGAACACGATGCTGGAGCCGGTCTGGAACCGGAACTACGTCGAGTCCGTCCAGATCACGATGGCGGAGGACTTCGGGGTCGCGGACCGCGGCCACTTCTACGACCCGGTCGGCGCGCTGCGCGACGTCGTGGTCAACCACCTCATGCAGGTCGTCGGGATGACCGCGATGGAGGCTCCCGCCGGAGGCGACGTGAACACCGTCCAGCAGGCCAAGGTCTCGCTCTTCCGCGCGATCGCCGCCGCCGATCCGGCGCACTACGTGCGGGGCCAGTACGAGGGCTACCTGTCCATCGACGGCGTCGCGCCGGGCTCGACCACCGAGACGTACGCCGCGCTCCGCCTCGACATCGACAACTGGCGGTGGTCAGGCGTCCCGTTCTTCATCCGCACGGGAAAGCGGCTCCCCGTCACCCAGACGGAGGTTCGTCTCGTCTTCAAGCACCCGCCGCGGCTCGGGTTCGCGGCCTTCGACCGGAGACCCGAGCCGAACCAGCTCGTGATCAAGCTTGATCCCTCGACGGGGGCGCGGATCGTCCTCGACGCCCATCGGGCCGATGCACGCACGGCGGCGCCGATCCTCTTCGACGTCGAGTTCGCCGAGATGGGCGGCGAGGGGCCGACCCCGTACGAGGTCCTGCTGCACGCCGCGCTCGTCGGCGACGCGAGCCGGTTCACGCGCCAGGACGGCGTCGAGCAGACGTGGCGGATCATGCAGCCGCTGCTCGAAGCCCCTCCCTCCGTTCACCTCTATCCCCCGGGCTCGTGGGGCCCGCCCGAGGCGGACGCGCTCGTCGCGGGTCACGGGCGCTGGAACGACCCCTGGATCGAGTCGTGAGCGGCGAGGCCGCCTGAGGAGGAGGAGATCGTGGACGCCTACGACGTGATCATCGTCGGAACCGGCGCCGGGGGCGGCACGCTCGCTCGTCACCTCGCGCCGTCCGGGAAGCGGATCCTCCTGCTGGAGCGCGGAGACTGGCTCCCGCGTGAGCTCGAGAACTGGCTAACGGAGGCGGTGTTCGTGGACAACCGCTACGTCTCGCCCGACACGTGGTACGACGCCCAGGGGAGGGCGTTCGCGCCGCAGGTGCACTACTTCGTCGGCGGTGCGACGAAGCTGTACGGGGCGGCGCTCTACCGACTGCGGAAGGAGGATTTCGGGGAGCTCCGCCACTACGACGGCGTCTCGCCCGCGTGGCCGATCTCCTACGACGAGCTGGAGCCGTACTACTCGCTCGCGGAGCAGCTGTACCACGTGCACGGCGCGCGTGGCGAGGATCCGACCGAGCCGCCCGCGAGCGCGCCCTACCCCCACCCCGCCGTCTCGCACGAGCCGCGGATCCAGCAGCTCTCCGACGATCTCGCCGCCGCCGGCTACCACCCGTTCCACGCCCCCTGCGGGATCATGCTCGACGAGTCGAGCCCGCCGTTCTCGAAGTGCATACGCTGCAGGAGCTGCGACGGCTTCCCGTGCCTCGTGCATGCGAAATCGGACGCGGAGGTGCTCGGCGCACGTCCTCCAGCGTGAGTTCCGGCCGCCGAGCCGGGAGGCCGGCGGAGTCGGCTGGGTCGCGTCGCCGTCGAGCCACCGTGCGACGTCGTAGGCGTAGAGCTGCTTGCTCCAGAGCATCCCCGCGAGCGCCTGACGCAGCACGAGCGCTTCGTCGGGCGAGGCCTCCGCGGGCGTCAGCTCC
>Ga0233418_10000099_pt1 | contig 18459 bp, 17 predicted proteins | sample Sediment_Towuti__FD_189021 | JGI IMG/M metagenome (GOLD analysis project Ga0233418, IMG submission 189021) | Sediment microbial communities from Lake Towuti, South Sulawesi, Indonesia - Sediment_Towuti_2014_1_MG | ecosystem: Environmental > Aquatic > Freshwater > Lake > Sediment | place... | reverse complement strand
ATCGAGACGAAGAGGTAGCTCGACTTGATCCCCTCGGCGTTCGGCGACTCCGGGCTGACCGGCGTGACCTGGCCGAGCGCAGCCGGTGCGGCCATCGCGGCGAGGAGGGTGAAGCCTACGAAGGCGAGGGTGAGCTGCCAAAGAGACGGAGATCGAGGCCGCCTGGCCACGCTGTCGCGTTGCGATGCGTCGTCCCTCGGTCCCACCCCAGGAAGTGCTGCGCACTTCCTGGGGACCCCGGGGGTCGCGCCCGTATGTCCAATACGGGCGCTCCCTGCGTCCTTGCCTCGCGGCGCCCAGCGCGCCCATCCGGCGTGTCTCCGTCTCCTTGGCAGCTCCGCGCGCACCGGGTGCCATTCTATGAGCGTGTCCGACGGGGTGTCTGCGAGAACGCGAGTGCGGCTGCCAACGGACGTCACGAGGCCCTTCGACGTCTACGTCAACGGCGTCCCGCAGGAGGAGGGCCGCGACTACGAGGTCGAGGGCCGCACGCTGGTCTTCGACCGCGAGCTCCGGACGGAGGGCAGGCTCGGCTTCTGGCGCTGGCTCTCGATCTTCATCGGGATCGCGGGCACGTACCGCCAGAACGACTCGGTGGACGTCGCCTACCGACGCCGCGGGAAGCCGGTCGTCGCCGCGAAGCTCCCCCTCGAGCCGCTCTGAGGACCTGGGGCCGCGGCCGGGGTCAGGCGAAGGCCTCCGCGACGCGTCGCCGAAAGGCGCCTGGGTCGACCGCAGGGAAGCGGTAGAGCTCGGGCTCGATCTGCTCGAAGGCGGAGAGCGCGTGTGCTCGGTCGACGAGGCCGCGCTCGAGCATGGCAGCGACGTCGTCGAGATCCAGGGCGTGCCCGCGCTCGAGCTTCGCGAGAGCCTGGGCGGTGAGGTCGAAGTGGTGGAAGCGCAGCCGCCCCTCGCGGCGGATGAAGGTGCTCCGCGCCTCCCAGCCCGGTGGCACGGGGATGAAGTCGAGCGGCGAGGCGAGCTCGACGTTGAGCTGGAGCTCGTCCTTGAGCTCTCGGATCGCGCGCAGGAGCCGCTCGGTCTCGGGGACGAGCCGGATGTCGACGTCGATCGTCGAACGCCGCCAGCCGAGGAGCACCGCGGTTGCCCCGCCCGTGAGGTAGCAGTCGCCTTCGCGGTCCGCTTCGCGGCCGAGGGTCCGCAGGAAGCGCTGGATGCGCTCCGCGTCTGCTAGCTCGCGCATTCGGCCGCGCGCTCGAAGCTCACGAGCCGCCTGACGAGCGCGTTGTAGCGACCGTGGGCGGCACCCGAGTCCTCCGCGGCGAGGCGCTCGTACAGACGATGCTCGGCAGAAGCGATCGGGCTCGGAATGCTGTGGCCGAGTCGCGCGAGTCGCGCGGCCCCGATCGAGACGAGCAGCGACTCGATCGTCTCGACGCCGAGCGCCAGGTCGGCGATTCCCTTCTCGATCAGCTCGCTGCCGGGAAGCCCGGCCGCCACGCCGTTCCCGCCTGCGTCCACGCCCTCAGGATAGGCCAGGCATCGCCCCACCGGCCGACGCAGGCTCGTTGGCTTCGCCGCCACGGAGACGCATGAGCTCGCCGCCAGAGCCGCCCTCAGCGAAGAGGACCTCAACGCAGAGACGCACAAAAGCACGTGGCAGCTCTTCCCGAGGCACTCGTCGATCGAGGGCGTCGCGACACGCAGCTCTTCGACGGCGCGCACGGTGTCGAGCGGCAGCGGGAGGCCGCCGACTTCGACCCGCTCCTCGTGCCGCACGCGGATGCCGAGCGCATCCTGGACGTTGCCCGCCGCTTCGTCGCCGCCATCGCAGAGATGATCGGCACATGGCATGGCACTCCGGGCTGACCGGTCAGCCTCGGGAGAGGGTCCGCCGGGTTCAGGGCCGACTTCGGGCGTCAGGACTTCAGGTCGGCGAGGAGCTCGGTCGCAGCATCCAGGCCGGAGAGCGCTGCGCCCTCCATGAAGCCCTGCCAGACGTAGAACGAGTTGGCGTGCTCACCGGCGAAGTAGAGGTTCCCGACCGGCTTCCCCTCGTTGCCCGCGATCGTCGTGAAGTAGCCGGGGTGGGGGCACGTATAGCTCCCCTTCGACAGCTCGTACGAAGGCCAGTGCCAGAGGTCGGCCGTCAGCCTCCCCCGGGAGTCGCGAGTGGCGAACGCCGAGGCGCCCGTGAACACGCTGTCGAGGTCGTGGACGAAGCGCTCTCCCTCGAGCTGGACGTTCCTGGGATTGAGCGTCTCGCCGAGCCGCCCGCCCGTGTAGTCCGTGAGCACTGCCCGAGCGTCCGACGCGCGGCTCGGGTTGGTCTCCCACGTGCCTATGAGGTTGGCAAGGCCGTGTGCGTAGGAGGCTCCGTCGCCGCCGAGCGCCTGCCATGGGCGTCCGTCGAAGCCCACGATCACCTTGGCGTTCGTGCCGTAGACGAGATCCCGGATCGCCGCGAGCTTCCAGTCGGGGAGCCCGAGGCTCGGATGCAGGTCGACGTCGCGCAGCGTGCTGAACGGGATCGCGAAGACGACCGCGTCGAACGTGCCGCTCGTTGTTCGCGCGCCGTCCTCGAACGTGAGCACGACCTGCCCGGCCGCGTTCTTCGCGGCGGCCACGAGCTTCTTGCCGAGCTGGATCTGACCCCCGAGACCTGTCGCGAGCCCTTGCGCGATCGCGTCGTTCCCCTCGACGAGGTGGAAGCGCTCGTCGCTGAAGACGCCGAACGGCGCGAACTTCGCTCGCCGGTCGGCATGCGCATACAGGAGGAAGTTCAGGCAGCTCTGGTCTCCGGTCTCCCGTCCGTACTCGCCGATGTAGGCGGCCTCGACGACCCCTGCGATGATCGAGCCCTCGGCTCGGGTCGCGAGCCACTCCTCGAGCGAGGTGAAGTCGAGCGCGACGTCTCCCTGCGTGTGGTCGTCAGCCGTTGGCGCGCCGGAGCCCTGCTGCAGGTCCGCGCGCATCGCAGGGACGAGCTGCCTGAACTCGTCGACGACGGTTGCTTCCGGATAGAGCCGGCCATCCACGAAGTAGAAGACCTCGCCCGGCGCCTTCGTGACGTCCTCGAGCGCGAGACCGAACCGGTTCGCGTAGCCGCGCATCGTCGTGTGCCCGGTGTCGATGAACTCGCCGCCGCGCTCGGCCGTCTGCCCCGGGAAGAAGCCGCGGAGCGAGTAGCAGCGGCCGCCGACGCGATCGCTCGCCTCGAACAGGGTCGTCGCGACGCCCTTCGCTTTGAGCGCGTCCGCGCATGCGAGCCCTGCGAGACCGGCGCCGACGATCGCGACGCGCCCGTTCCTCGCCGGCGGAGCTGCCCAGGCCGCGGTGCCGGGTATCGTCGCGACGGCGCCGGCAGCGGCGACCTTGCCCGCGGCGCCGAGGAACCCGCGGCGCGTCGCCCGCCACTGTCGCTCATCGCCGGCTCCATGGTCGAGCCTGGACAGGCGCTCGACCCCTTCGCTCGTCTCCAGGCCCTGCTGCTCGCAGAGCACGGCCACCCGCCAGATGCGCTGGAGCTTCCGGAACGCCTCCGAGCTCGCCATCGGATTCCCTCCCCTGTCGGAACTGGGCTCGACTCGTCGTGCGCAGAGTACTGCGCCCATCGACGCCTGTCATCCCATCCTGAGCGGGTGAGCAGTCGCGTCCGATGAACTCCCGGAAGCTGTCCTTCCCGGTGCGAGCGTGTCCGGTGGGAAAGGCCTCGTCGCTACTGTTGGCCGGGTGGATCAGGAGAACGGGATCGAGGTCGAGAACCTCGTCCGCGAGTACAGGAAGGGCCCGCGGGCGGTGGACGGGATCGACCTCGCCGTCGCGGCGGGCGAGATCTACGGCTTCCTCGGCCCGAACGGCGCCGGGAAGTCCACGACCGTCCACGTCCTGACGACGCTCCTGCCGCCGACCTCGGGCACCGCGAGGGTCGGCGGCTACGACGTCGTCAAGGACGGTCCGAAGGTGCGCTCGCTCATCGGGGTCGCGCTGCAGGAGGCCGCGCTCGACCCGCTTCTCACCGGCCGCGACCACCTGCGCCTGCAGGCGACGCTCCAGGGAGTGCCGAAGCATCAGCGCGAGTCGCGAGCGGAGGAGCTGCTGCACCGGGTCGGGCTCGCCGACGCCGCCGACCGCAAGGTGCAGGGCTACTCGGGCGGGATGAAGCGGCGCCTCGACCTGGCGCTCGCGCTGGTCCACAGCCCGCGCATCCTCTTCCTCGACGAGCCGACCACCGGCCTCGATCCGCAGAGCCGCACCGCGCTCTGGGAGGAAGTCGCCCTCCTGCGGCGCGAGGACCGCGTCACCGTCTTCCTGACGACGCAGTACCTCGAGGAGGCGGACGTCATGGCCGACCGGGTCGGGATCATCGACAAGGGCAGGATCGTGGCCGAGGGGACGCCTGCAGCCCTCAAGGCGGACATCGGACGGCCGAGCGTGCACGCGATCCCGCGCCGCGACGAGGACCGGCCGGCGATCGCCGAGTTCCTCTCGCGGTTCGGCGAGCCGCTCGACACGACGCGCGACGTCGCCGTCCGCCTCCGCGACGGGCTCGGGCTCACGGACATCGTGCGCGCGGTGGACGCGGACGGCGTCGACGTCGCCGACCTCGAGCTGCGAGCTCCGACGCTCGACGACGTCTTCCTCGCGAAGACCGGCCGCACGCTCGAGGGCGCGACCGAGGAGGCGGATGCCGAGCAACAGGAGGCAAGCCGGCGATGACTGCCGCCCTCCCGCAGGTCGGGGCGATCGCACATCGCTCCGTCGTGCGGACGGCGCGCCAGCCGTCGATGGTCATCCCTCCGCTGATCTTCCCCGTTCTCCTCATGGCCGTGAACACCGGCGGCCTGCGGGCGTCGACCAGCCTCCCTGACTTCCCGACCGCCTCCTTCCTCGCGTTCGCGCTCGCCGTCCCCTTCATCCAGGGCGCCCTCTTCTCGACCATGAACGCCGGCACCAGCATCGCCCGGGACATCGAGACGGGCTTCGTGAACCGCCTCGCGCTCACCGCTCTTCGCGACTGGGCGCTTCTGACGGGCCTCCTGGCCGGCATCGTCGCCCTCGGCGTCCTGCAGGTGGTCTTCTATCTCGGCGTCGGGCTCACGGCCGGCGTGCGCTTCGAGTCCGGCTTCGCGGGGATCCTCGTCCTCCTCCTCTACGGCGCCCTCGTCGCCCTCGCGTTCGGGGCTCTCGGCGCGTGGCTCGCGTTCCGCACCGGCTCGGGAGAGGTCATCCAGGCGCTCTTCCCGGTGCTCTTCGTCTTCCTCTTCATCTCCTCGATGAACGCGCCGCGGAACCTGATCGGCGTCGGCTGGTTCCGGATCGCGGCGACGCTGAACCCGGTCTCGTACATGATCGAGTGCGTCCGCAGCCTGATCATCACCGGCTGGGACTGGCAGGCGCTCGGGCTCGGGTTCGGGCTCGTGATCGTGCTGGCGATCGTGTCCATGGCGCTCGCCGCGCGTGCTCTCCGCCTGAGGATGACGCGGACGTGAGGTACTGGAACGTCGTTTCCGGGGTTGCGTGGCGCACGCTGAAGAACGCGCTCACGAACCCGCAGATCGTCCTCCCGACGATGCTCTTCCCGCTCTTCTTCTTCACCGCCTTCGCGGGCGGGCTCTCCCAGGTTTCACGGGTACCGGGATTCGACTATCCGCCGGGCTACACGGCCTTCCAGTTCGTGTTCGTCCTCCTCCAGTCGGCGGCGTTCGGCGGTGTCTTCACGGGCTTCGGAGTCGCGAGGGATTTCGAAGGCGGCTTCGCGAAGCGGCTTCTGCTCGCGGCCCCGCACCGGAGCGGGATCGTCGTCGGCTACGCGCTCGCGGCGCTCGTGCGCTGGGCGGTGGTGGCGGTCATGCTCACGGCGATCGCCTTCGCCGTCGGAATGAGGGTGCACGGTGGCCCCGTCGATCTCTTCGGGCTCTACGGGCTCGCGCTGCTCGTGAACTTCTGCGGCTTCTTCTGGGCGGGCGGGATCGCGATGCGCTTCCGGACGATCCAGGCCGCGCCGCTCATGCAGATGCCGGTCTTCCTCGTCCTCTTCTTTGCTCCCGTGTACGTCCCGTACAGCCTCCTCGAGGGCTGGATCGCGGCCGTCGCCTCGGTGAACCCGACGACCTACCTGCTCGAGACGGGGCGTGGTTTCGTCGCGGGCAGCCCCCCACACGTCGTCGGGGCGTTCCTGCTCGCGATCGCCATGGGGGCCGTCTTCTGGACGTGGGCGTTCCTCGGCCTGCGCAAGGCCGAGGCCGCGGGCGCCTAACTCAAATCGAACCTCGGGTTTCCCGCACCGTCGGTACGCTCCGTTGCGGATGCGGTGGGCAGCTGGGATCGAGACTGTCCGCCGCATTACGTTGGCACACATGCGAAAGGAGTTGTTGTGAAGAACGTCCTTCGATCCGGGGTCGCGGTGTTGGGGCTCGGCACCCTGGTGCTCCTCGTCGGTGCGGCAACGGCCGCTTCCGCTCCAAAGGCAACGTCCATGCCGGCTCTCGCTTCGGCGAAGGCCGCCTTCAGCGGGACGTACGCGGGCAAGGCCATCGTCAGCGCGACGAGCGACACGACTGCGAGCATCAACGCCAAGGGGGCGGGCAAGAGCAACGTCCTCGGTGCGAGCACCCTCACCGGCCTGGGCACCGGGCTCCAAGGAAGCCCCTGCAACAGCTTCACGGGAAAGGGAACGATCAAGGGGAAGCTCGGCCAACTCAACTTCACCGTTCTCCCCGGCGCCAAGGCGTGCCCCTCGACCTCCGACCCGAACCAGAACGCCATCACCGCGACCGCCAAGGTGGCCGGAGGGACTCTGAAGTTCAGGAAGGCAAAGGGACTCCTGAAGATCACTGGCAACTACGACCGGGGCAAGGGCACCTTCACCTCCACGTTCAAGGGCGCGATCACCTACTGATCTCATCCGCGCGGCTCGTGGGCGACGCCTCGAGGTCGCCCCGGGCCGCGGCTACGTCTGCCTCGACCTCGCGACTCCCTGAGGAACCGCCTGCGCCGTGTGCGGAGAAGGGGCAACTCCGGCGACTCGGGCGATGCGCTCGGGAAGCCACCAGTTGAAACGCCCGAGCACCGCCATTGCCGACGGGACGAGCACCGCGCGGACGAGAGTCGCATCGATGAGCACGGCCAGGAGCAGGCCCAGGCCGAGTTGTTGAAGTCCGGCGACGCGACCGACGACGAACCCCGTGAACGCCGCCGCCATGATCAACGCTGCTGCGGTCACGATGCGACCGGTCCTCTCGAGCCCATGCGAGATCGCCCGCTCGTTGTCCGGGACGTGATCCCAGGACTCCCGCACCCGGGACACGATGAAGACCTCGTAGTCCATCGAGAGCCCGAACAGAACGGCGAACAGAAAGACGGGAACCCAGCCCTCGACCTCGCCCGGGTAGAGGCCGAGAGCCTCGGCGCCCACCCCCCACTGGAAGATCACGACGAGCAACCCGAAGACGGCTGCGACCGTGAGGATGTTGAGTAGCACGGCCTTCAGCGGGATGAGGAGCGAGCGGAAGGCCCTGAGCAGCGCAACGTAGGTCAGGAGCAGAGCTGCGACGACGATCCAGGGCAATGCGCCGTACATCCTCGACAGGAAGTCGACGCCGAGCGACGGTGCCCCGCCCGTGACCACGAGCACGTCGACGGGGTAGCGCGCCGCGGGGATGTAGCGATCGCGCAGTCGCTCGACGAACGCGCGCGTTGCCGGGGCTCCGTACTCGTAGCGCCCTGCCGCGATCAGCCGGGTGTAGCGCCTCGTCTCGTCGACGTACGGCGCGTCGTCCCCTCGGCCGATCGCGACGAGGTCGAAGTCCTGGAACAGGCGGTCGCCGAGGCGGTTCATCGAGCGCTGGACGTCGGAACGATCGGCGCCCCCCGGTCGGCCCGTGTCGACGATGACCGACGTTGGGGTGATGACACCTGTGCCGACTCCCTCGCGAAGCAGTGCGTACCCGCGCGAGGACTCCAGCGAGGAGGGCACACCCGAGAGCGTTCCGGGCGTGAGGTCGATGGCGAGCGCAGGAGCGGCGGCGGCGAGCAGGAGCGCAGTGCCGCCCACGAGGTAGGCGATCGGGTGCTTGAGGATCGCGCGGGCGAACCGTGACCACACCCCGCGCTCGAGGTCGAGCTCGGTCGGCTGCGAGCCTGGCTGCAAGCTGCCCGCGACTGGGACTCGACGGGAGCCCCGCCGGCCGAGGATCGAGAGGAGGGCCGGCTGCAGGGTGAGGGTGGCTGCGATCGATGCGAGTGGGATGAGCAGCGCACCGACACCGAGCGAACGGACGAACGGAACGGGGACGAGCACGAGGAGCCCGAGGCCGATGGCGACCGCGGTGCCCGAGACGACCGTCGTCTTCCCGGCGGTCGCCATTGTTCGAACGACCGCCTCGTCCGCGTCATTTTCCCGAGCGAGCTCCTCCCGATGGCGCAGGACGACGAGAAGCGAGTAGTCGATCGCGAGGCCGAGACCGATGAGTCCGACGAGGCTCGTCACGTACGTCGCGATCGTGAGCTCGTGTGCGAGGAGGTAGAGGGCGGCCAGAGTCCCCGCGATCGACCCGGCTGCGAAGACGAACGGGATGAGGACGGCGGCAGAGATTCCGAGCACGAAGAGGAGGACGCCGAGTGCGACGACGACCGCGAAGACCTCGCCGCGCCTGAGGTCCTGGGCGATCACGGGATCGACGTCGTGCTGAATCGCGGGCTGACCCGTGACGAGGGCCGGCGGCCCGTCGCCCTCGGCCAGCTGTCGGCGGATGGCGTTCGTGTACCGCTTGGCGTCCTTGATCGCGAGGGCCGTCGAGATGCTGCCGTAGAGGAGTCCGGTGCCGTCGCGGATCTCGCCCACGTTCGCGGTCGGGACGACCGCTGCTGCGGCCGCCAGCCGGCTCCGGAGGCGGCGTCGCTCCAGCTCGTCCGACGGGTCGCGAACCGGGACGACGACCGTGAAGGTTCCCTCCGGACGCTCGTCGAAGGCGCGCGCGAGGATCGCATCCGCGCGATGGGCCTCGGTTCCCGGGACCGAGTAGGACGTTGCGAGGTGCGGCTGGAGGCGCGCACCTGCGACGGCGCCGAGCACGATCACGCCGAGCCAGGCGGCCAGAACCACGAAGCGCTGGCGGATGACGCCGCGGGTCCAGCGCTCGAGCACGGAGCGAGGGTACACGCCCGAAACTGGACGGAGCCGCGACGTGCGCGGCTCCGTCTCGCTGGATAGAGGGGCGATCGGCTACTTCACGATCGTGTACGCGAAGTGGTATGCGGGAAGCCGGTACCCGAGCGCAAGCAGCGGGTAGTCAGCGCGGTACGTCAGGAACGGCGTCCCGCCGTACCAGATGTCGTTGCCGCCCTTCTGCTGCTTGTAGATCGTTGGAGTGAGATCGACGATATGGGTACCCGGCTCGCCGCTCGCGACCATCTCGAGCACGGTGTCTCCCGCGCTGAAGAAGCCGCACACGTAGCCGATGTACGCGTTGTCGACGGTCACCGCGAGGATGTTGTCCATCTCGGTGAACCCGACGCCCTTCAGGTGGATCTTGATCAGCTCGCCCTGCTTGAACCTCTTCCCGTTGATCCCGCCCTTGTAGAGGCTCTGGTCGATGCGATAGGGGACCGATGCCTTCGTCTTCCCCTCCTGGAGGACCTCGATCGTGTGCCAGCCGCCGACGTCGTCAGGGACGGTCAGCTCGGTCTCGATCTTCCCGGACGCGGGCACGGTGACGTTCAGCAGCGGTGTGTACGCCACGGCATAGCCAGCGCCCGTGCGCGTTCCGACCGCGGTGTTCCACTGGATGGTGGCGCCACCCGGGGAGAGTCCCGTGGCGGTGAGAACGACCTTCGAGCCGATCGTTCCGGACTCGGCGGAGGCCTTCGCGGTGACGCCCTCGATCGTCGCCGTCCGGAACGTGGTGCGCTCGGAGCTCGTCGGCTTCACGTTGAGCGGCCACACGACCTTGGTCGGCGGCGGCCCCGCGTCTTTCGTGACGGTGAAGGTGTAGCGCTTGAAGCCGAGGTAGCCCACGGCGGACTGCTTGATGTTCAGGAAGGGGGTCGTCGCGCTCGCGGGCACGAGCTCGAGGACGTGCTTCCCGGGCGGCCCGGCGGCACGGATCGTCGCCGTCGCTTGGCCGCGGGTGGTCACTGACGAGAGGAACCCGACGTACCGGTTGTCCCAGATGACCCCGACCGTGTCCATGTACCCGAGCCAGCCGAGGCCGTTGAGCTTGATGTTGATCGTCGCCCCGACCGGCCCCCTGAGCGGCCAGACCTTGTACGTCCGCTCGACGAGGACGCCGCCCTTCGCGAGCTGCGTCCCGTTGGAGACTGCGTAGATGTCGTGCAGCGCCCCGTAGTCCTGCGGGAACTTCAGGTTCATCTTCAGGTTGCCGGACCCGTCGGTGCGCCCCTTCGCGAGGACGACCGCCATCGGGTTGAAGACGCGCCCGTAGAAGTCGACGCTGTCGGGAACGACGTCCAGCTTGTACTGCTTCGTTGCGGTGCTCCACGTGATGTCGAGATCCGTGTTCGCGGGGAGCCCGCTTCCGGTCAGGACGAACGGTGTGCCCGGAGGGCCCGTGTCCGGCGTCGCCTTGAGGATTCCCATCCTCTCCGCGGGCTTCGCCGGGGCGGCGACCGGGCCGGGAAGGCCTGCGATGCCCGGAATGGCGGGCGGCGTCACCGGGTGAGGCTCTGCCGGAGCGAGTTGCGGGGCCACGGCGGCGACGAGCAGTGCCGCGGCCCCGAGGATCGGCAGTCGTAGGCGTCTGTTTCGTAAACGTGTGGTCACGGGCCCTCCTTCTCGGGCTCGATTACGGGGTGATCTGCCAGTCGGTTCCGGGGATCACGGGGTTGTAGACGACCCACTTGGCCGTGTTCTTCGTCTGCTTGATCTGCGCCGCGATGTCGAACTTGAACGTGCCGAGCGGGTAGTCGCCCGGAACCAGCCAGGCCTTCGACCACAGCCACGGCGAGGTCGCGTCGGGGTTGCCGCCCTGAGGACGGAAGGGCACGGTCTGGTCGGGCTGCCCCGCGATGCGCAGGACGACCCGGCGGATGTCCTTGCCGGTCAACACTTTCCCCGTCTTGGCGTCCACGATGTACAGGCGGAAGACGACCTGCTGCCCCCGGCGGAACACGCTCGAGTCGGCGCAGTACACCGCGGGGCGCACCCTCGACCCGTGGCCGAAGAGGGTCTGCAGATTGAACGTGTAGCCGACCTCTGCCGCCGGAAACGGGTTCATCGGGAACGGGGCGTTGGCTCCGGGTGCCGGCACGGCGATCGCGAGCGCCGTGGTCGCCGCCGCCGCCACGACGAGCAGCTTGAGAGCTCTCATTACCGATCCTTTCTGTCGGGGACAGGGACCATCCATGGATCCGCACAAGTTGGCAGAAAGCGTAGCTACACGGAAGGGCGGATACGCGGACAAGGTCTGCGGACATCCCGCAACCATGCGCGAGTCCCTCCCGGGGATTGTTCGGGGTAGTCCGGAGGCTGCGCGAGGCCGCGTCTATACCATGGTCGCATGGCTCGCTCCGGTCGAATCCTGCTCCTGTCGGGGGTCGTTGCAGGGCTTCTGGCGGGATGGAGTGTCCTTATGGCGACCTCGGCGACTCCGTCGCCGACTGGTGCGACGTCGGAATCGGCAGGCAGCCCGTCCGCGGGCCGCGGGGTCTTCGGCTCCCTTGGCTGTGGGGGATGCCACGCCGTGACGGCTGGAGCGACCTTCCCGGCGACCGGTCCGGTCCTCGACCGAGAGAGCCTCGCCGAGCGCGCCCGCTCTCTCGGCAGGCCCCTCGGGCCTTGGGTGGCCGAGGGGATCGTCTCGCCAGACGCCGACGTCGCTCCCGGCTACGTGAGCGGCGTGATGCGTTCGTTCAAGGAGTTGAGCCGCAAGCAGCTCGACGACCTCGTCTCCTTCTTGATCCAGGCGCCCTACACGAGCCCGCCCCCGAAGCTCCCGTCGAACCCGGCCGCTGCGTGCTCCAGGCAGGCGTCGTGTCGTGCGACCGTCGACCGGTGGACACGCGTCGCCCGACTCCCCCGACCCGCGGTTCCGGGCGCGAAGATCGTCGCCTCGGTCGGCTGTCTCTCGTGCCACACGTACGCAGGCGTGGGCGTTCGCGATCCAGGCCCCGACCTCACCAGGGAAGGACTCCGCGGGCGGTCGGATGCAGAGCTGCTGCGGCGACTACGCTGCCCGACGTGCGTCAAGAAGGGAAGCCTCATGCCGTCATACGCGGCGCTGGGCGACACGAATCTCCGCAGTGTCGTCGCCTTTCTGCGTGCGTCCCGTGGAGCGAAGTCGTGAAGGCCCTTCGCGGGTTGGGGCTGCTCGTCTGCGTCGGGGTGGTCGCGGTCGCGACGGCAGGGTGCGGTGGCGGGTCCGGCGACGAGTCCACCGCCGTGGAGGAGACAATGACGTTGGCGACGGGCAACTTCACTCCGGCCCAGGTCGAGAAGCTGATCACTCGTTCCATCGTGCCCACGATCGCCGCGAACCTCGGCGAGGGGTACACGATCCGGGTCGACTGCAGGGTGGCGGAGCCGGGCTTTCGCTGCGTCTACCGTGCGTTCTCGCCCGACGGCAAGCCCGTACGGGATCAGCGGGTGATCTACGCGGTCACGTGCGACCCGAAGTGCAGCTGGATACCGATCGGCTGACCAGCGCCTACCAGCTCTCGTCGAGCACGCGGAGCAGCGCGTCCACGACCTGCGGGTCGAACTGCGACCCGGAGGCCTCGACGAGACGGCGTCGCGCCTCCTCGGCGCCGAGTGCCTTGCGGTACGGCCGGTCGGTCGTCATCGCGTGGAAGGCGTCACAGGCGAGCACGATCCGCGACTCGAGGGGGATGGCGTCGCCGGCGAGCCGGTCGGGGTAGCCGCTCCCGTCGAAGTGCTCGTGCGCGCTCCGGACGATGCGGCGCACGTGCTCGAGCTGCGCGATCGGGGCGAGGATTCGCTCGCCGAGGGGCGGGTGCGCCCTCACGATCGCCCGCTCCTCCTCCGTTGGCGGGCCCGGCTTGGCGAGGATCGTCGCCGGCACGCCGATCTTGCCGATGTCGTGGAAGAGGGCTCCCAGCTCGAGTGTCTTCAGGGCCCGCTGGCCGAGCCCGAGCTCGACGCCGACCTTGAGCGCGAGGTCCGTGATCCAGCGCGCGTGCTTGGACGTTCCCTCGTCGCTCGCCTCGAGCGCGTTCGCGAGCGCCTCGACTGTCGAGAGGAACGTGCGCTCCAGGGTCGCGTAGCCTTCGGCGCTGCCGAGGGCCAGCTTCGTCTGCTGGGCGAGGCCTCCGAGCAGCTCGAGCTCCCTGTCGCCGAACTCGTCGGCCGTGACCGAGGCCGCCACGACTCCCCAGCGCCCGTCGACCGTGAGCGGCGCGATCGCGAACGTGCCCTCGGTCCCCTCGGGCGGGCCTGCGATCGTGCTGTACTCCTCCTTCGTGACGACGTAGGGCGCGCGGCGCTCGAGCCAGGGCGCGACGAGGGGGACGGGGATGGCGATCGGACCGTGCTGTCCCGGCAGCTCGGGTACCCCGGCGAGCATGACGAGGTCGCCGCTCTCGGCGTCTTGCAGCCAGAGCGAGGCGTGCGAGCAGGCGAGGATGCGGGCGACGCCCTGGACGACGCGCTCCGCGACGTCCGCGAGCCCTTCCACTTCGGCCAGGTCCCGCCCGAACTCGAGGAGCGCGGTCGCGCTCTCGGCCTCGCGCTTCTGCGCCTCGTATAGCCGTGCGTTCTCGAGCGCAACCGACGCGTGGCCCGCGAGCACCTCCACCACGCGCAGGTCGTTCGCGTCGAACTGGTCGAGGCCGAGCTTCGAGATGACGATCACGCCGATCACGCGCGACCCGAACTCGAGAGGTACGGCGAGGAGCGACTCGTCGATCGAGGGCGTGCCGGCGATTCGTCTCCCGAACTCGCAGCTCGCCGCGTCCGGGACGACGAGCGACTCGCCGGTCTCGGCGACGCGGCCGGTGATGCCGACGCCCACGCGGGTCCGCAGGAGCTCGACCGCTCCGTCCGGCTCGCCCGCGGCGAGCAGGTCGCCGCGGAACGCGATGGGCACGAGCTCGACGCCGTCGCGGATGAAGACGCGACAGTTGTGGTAGTCGATGAGGCGGCGCAGCTCGTCGGCGATCATGAGCCCGATCCGGGCGACGTCGTTCAGCCGCGATAGCTTCCCGGAGAGCCGCTGCAGCATCTTCAGGTGGGCGATGGAGCGGACGTCGTCCCGGCGCGCGCGCTCCTCGGACGGACGCTCGAGGCCGGTGTCGTCGTACACGACGACGAGCCCCTTGCCGCGGGCCTTGGCCGCCATCATCGCCGCCTCGGCGCAGGCGACCAGCTCGCGCGGGTTGGCCGCGTGCTCCGGCCCGACGGCCACGCCCGTGGAGACGGTGATGCGCCCGGCCGCCTCGACCTCGAGCGTCTCCAGCTCCCGCCCGAGCCGCCTCGCGAGGCCGATCGAGCTCTCGAGGTCCCCCGACGGGAGGATGATCGCGAACTCCTCGCCCCCGATCCGGCAGACGACGTCGTTCGCCCGCACGGAGCCGCGGAGGAGGACGGCGACCTGGGCCAGCAGCTCGTCGCCGATCCCGTGCCCGTAGATGTCGTTGACCCGCTTGAAGTCGTCGATGTCGAGCATCACGAGCCCGACCGCCGTGTGCTCCGCCGACGCCTGCATCACCTCGGCGCGAAGCCGCTCCTGGAACGAGCGGTGGTTGTACAGGCCCGTGAGCCCGTCGGTCGAGGCTTGGTGCTCGAGCCTGGCCCGGATGTGCGCGTTGTCGAGCGCCAGCGCGGCCGCGTCGCCGAAGCGCGTCGCCAGCCGGAACTCGTCGTCCGTGAACCGTGCGTCCTCGCCAACCCGGTAGATGTTGAGCGTCCCCTTGAGCCGGCCGCGTGCGATCAGAGGCACCGCGATCAGCGCCTCCGGCTCGACGGGCGTGCCGGGGACGAAGCGGACGCGAGGGTCGAGGTGCGCCTGGTTGGCCAGCACCGGCTCGAGGTGGTCGACCGCCCAGCCCGTGATCCCCTCGCCGAACGAGAACGTCTCGTTCATGACCTCGTCGGCCCACTTGCTGCGAGCGAGGACGGGGATGAGCTCCCGCTTCGCGACGTCCGCCTCGTAGATGTGGACGTCCTCGTACGGGATGAGCTCGGCGAGCGTGTCCGCGATCCGGTCGAGGAGGGTGTCGAGGTTGTCCTCGGAGAGGACGTCGTGGAACACCTCGACGAGGAGTCGGTATGGCTCGGCGCCGCCTCCCGGGACGACGCTCATCGGCGGGGGCCGTGGAGTCGGATCGAGCGGCATCTGAGCAGGGTCGGACATGAGATCTCGTTGGACTCATCGGACGGCCGCCAGGCTTGCTTGAGCCCGCAGGAAACCCCGCGGCTCGGCGCCCGCCGGCGCTCTGCGAAGATCTCGCGCGATGGAGGCGCCCGCCGACGCTCGGATCGCCCTGCTCTCCGGGCTGATCGACCACGCCCCGCTCTTTCCCCCGGCCTCGCTGCCCCTTCCGGAGGCGGTCGCGGCAGACGAGCGCGCCCGCGCGAGCGCTTCCGGGTTCGCGCTCGGACGCTTCGTCTGTCCGGCCTCGCGCCTCGCCGAGCTGCCGCCCGTGGGGCGGGGCATCAGCGTGGTGCTGGACGCCCCGCTCGACCCCGACGGCCACCCGGAGGCGGTCGAGACGCCGTGGCGGGACGGCCTCGAGACGATCGCGGACCTCGCCGCCGAGGGCTACGTCGAGGTCCCCATCGACCGCGCGCTCGAGGATCGCCTGGATCGAATCGCTCGGGTCGGCCTCCACGCGAAGGTCCGCTGCGGCGGCGCGTCCGCGCCCGACGTGCCAGGGCTGGCTCGCTTCGTGCGCGCATGCCGAGAGCGCCGGATCCCGTTCAAGGCCACTGCCGGGCTGCACCACGCGGTCCGGAAAGACGGCGAGCACGGCTTCCTGAACCTGCTCGCGGCGGCCGTCTTTGGCGACGAGGAGGAGGCGCTCTCGGAGCGCGATGCCGGGGCATTCGCGCTCGACGCCTGCGCCTTCGCCTGGCGCGACCGCTCTGCGGACGGCTCGGCGCTCGTGCGAGCCCGACGAGAGCGCCTGCGCTCGATCGGCAGCTGCAGCTTCTTCGAGCCGATCGAGGAGCTCGAGCGCCTGGGGGTGCTTCCGCTCTGACGGGGGCGGTCGGATTCGGCGTCTTCTCGACGGACGGCGACGCTCCCCGCGTCGGCTTCCGCAGCGGCAACGGCGTCCTCGATCTCTCGTCCGAGCGCTTCGTGCCGGAGCTCCGCGCGGCGAGCCTGAATCCGTTCCTGGCGCTTGGCCGGAGCGCCTGGGAGTCGGCGCTGGAGGAGATAGACGACGCTCTTCGTGCCGGCGCAGACGTCGTGCCTCTGGAGCAGGCGAGCCTGTACCTGCCTTTCGAGATCGGCGACTACGTCGACTTCTACTCCTCGCTCGAGCACGCTACGAACCTCGGTCGGCTCTTCCGTCCCGACGCCGAGCCCCTGCTCGAGAACTGGAGGCACCTGCCCGTCGGCTATCACGGCCGCGCCGGGACCGTCGTCGTCAGCGGCACCCCCGTCGTGCGGCCGTGCGGGCAGGCGAGAGCCCCTGAGGATCCGGAACCGCTCTTCGGCCCGAGCCGGAGGCTCGACCTCGAGCTCGAGCTCGGCTTCGTCGTCGGCGTCGGCAGCGAGCCGGGCCGGCCGCTCGGGACGGCGGCCTTCCGGGATCACGTCTTCGGCGTCGTCCTCGTGAACGACTGGAGCGCGCGCGACCTCCAGGCGTGGGAGTACCAGCCCCTCGGCCCGTTCCTCGGGAAGTCGTTCGGCACCTCGACATCCGCCTGGGTGACTCCACTCGCCCTGCTCGAAGACCGGCTCGTGACCGCCCCCGAGCAGGATCCCGAGCCGCTGCCTTACCTCCGCACGACGGGCGACTGGGGCCTCGACCTCGACCTCGAGGTCGAGCTCAACGGCACCGTCGTCTCCCGGACGAACGCCCGCGGTCTCTACTGGACGATGCCTCAGCAGCTGGCGCACGCGACCGTGAACGGGGCGTCCGTCCGCACGGGCGACCTCTTCGCCTCGTGGACGATCTCCGGGCCCGAGCGCGGAAGCGAGGGCTCCCTCATCGAGCTGACCTGGAACGGCGCGCACCCGCTCCGGCTCGGCGACGGCAGCACGCGGACGTTCCTCGAGGACGGCGACGAGGTCGTGCTGCGCGGGCGGGCGGATGAGGTCGAGCTCGGCGACGTGCGCGGGACGATCCTGCCCGCCCCCTGCTGATCCGGCTTTTTCCGGAGGCCGATCGGCGTTCTCCACGATGCTCCGGAAACGTCGCGGCCCGACCCTGTGAGCATGCGCTACCTCGTGATCCTGAACGACGCCCCCTACGGGAGCGAGCGCTCGTACAACGGGCTCCGGCTGGCGTCGTCTCTGGCCAAGCACGAAGACGCCGACGTGCGCGTGTTCCTCATGGGCGATGCAGTCGGGTGCGCGCTGGCAGGGCAGCAGACTCCGGACGGCTACTACAACCTCGAGCGCATGATCAAGGGCCTTCAGAAGAAGCGCGTCCCTGTTGGGTGCTGCGGCACGTGCCTTCGAGCGCGGGGGATCCAGGACGCGATGCTGACTCCCGGAGCGCACCACTCGTCGCTCGAGGAGCTGACCGAGTGGACGCTCTGGGCCGAGCGGACGATCAGCTTCTGACCGGGAACGGGCCGGCGCGGTAGACCTGGCCCTCGAGCCGCCGCCCGAGGACGCCCTCGAGCCATTCGGAGACCTCGATGAGCGCCTCGAGGTCGATTCCCGTCTCGACTCCCTCGCCGTGCAGGAGGTAGACGAGGTCCTCGGTCGCGACGTTGCCGGTCGCGCGCGGTGCGAAAGGGCAGCCGCCGAGGCCGCCGATCGACGAGTCCAGCACCGTCGCCCCGGAGTCGAGAGCCGCGAGCGCGTTGGCGTACCCCGTGCTCCGCGTGTCGTGGAAGTGGCCCCCGACCGGAGTCCCCAGTCCGGTCGCGCGGGCGACGAGGCGGCGCACGTGGCTCGGAGTCGCAACGCCGATCGTGTCGGCGAGCAGGAGCGTGTCGGGCCTCGCGGCGCCGATGCGCTCCGCGAGCTCGAGCACGCGACCCTCGTCGACACGGCCCTCGAACGGGCAACCGAACGCGACGCTGATCGTGACGGCCGACCGGATGCCGTCCGTACGCGCCCGCTCGACGATCCGGAGCGCGGCGGCGAGCGACTCCTCGACGGAAGCGCCCTGGTTCCGGCGGTTGAACGACTCGGTGGCTCCGAACGCGAAGCGCACCTCGTCCAGCTTCGCCGCGACGAGGCGGTCGTACCCGCGCTCGTTGAGCGCGAGCCCTGCGTAGACGACGCCCTCTCTCCGCTCGACGGCCGCCACGACCTCTTCGGCCTCCGCCATCTGCGGCACGCGGCGGGGGTCGACGAAGCTCGCGACCTCGACCTCGCGGAGTCCCGTACGCGCGAG
>Ga0233418_10000096_pt1 | contig 18563 bp, 22 predicted proteins | sample Sediment_Towuti__FD_189021 | JGI IMG/M metagenome (GOLD analysis project Ga0233418, IMG submission 189021) | Sediment microbial communities from Lake Towuti, South Sulawesi, Indonesia - Sediment_Towuti_2014_1_MG | ecosystem: Environmental > Aquatic > Freshwater > Lake > Sediment | place... | reverse complement strand
GCAATAGTTCGCGTTATGTCTTTTTCACTTGCTTCTGTGAAAATTTTTTCCATTCTTTAATTAACGCTGTGTCTTGTATTAATATTATGTGTATTCCTAGTTTTGGTTTTGTACTCCTAGCATACATAAATTCAAATTCTTATTTAAAGAGTATTGTGAGTACATTCAATGTCAGACCCTACAGCTAGGCGACTGCTTTGGTATCTATTTGCGGGTTCAAAAGGGGGTGAAAATAGGATCAAAATAATCAATTTGCTACAGGATACCCCGCTCAACATAAATCGCATGGCTGAAGTTTTGGATCTTGATTACAAGGCTGTTCAGCATCACGTAGATATATTGGAAAAAAATAATTTGGTTTCCCGTATGGGCGAAAAATATGGAATAATGTATTTTGTTTCAAATTATCTTGAGTCTAATATGGACACGTTTAAGGAAATTATAACAAAAATAAACAAATCAAAAACATATTAGAATTTCGACACAGTTTTTCACATGTCATTTTCTGAATAAAATAGAGAAGGAAAATCTATTTGATCCTAAATTGTTCTAGATAAGGGACCACTTCTTACCTTTTCAATAATATTCTCTAACAGACTAGTCAACTCTGACTTGTGCGAATTCAAATATTCTTGACCCTTGTCGTTTAGTCTTGCGTGATAAAGTCTCAGGTCACGATGCTGATCAAAAAATTGTTCAATCATTGTATTTCCGTGTTTGGATGGGTTTGTTAGTCGCTCAAACGAATCTACAGTCTGATTCAGATCACCATTTTTGACAGAGTCGATGGATTTGTCTAGGATTTCTATGATGTCTTTTATCTCCTGAATAGGCGCGGAGTATTCCTTATGGTTAAGGAATCCAGATCTTTTCACCTCTCCCAATTTATCTGATATATCTCTCGAAAGCTCATAGTATTCTTCCTTGCCCATAATTGATTTCTTTTGCTTTATTGTCACTAACCCCTTCATATTTAGTCTCATAATAGCTTCTTCAACATCTAGTTTATCCATGCCAGTTGCCCAAACAATTTTTCCAACATAGTCATAACCCTGTCGTAATGATTCAAGTACAACTACCTCAATAATCCTCATGAAACCTTCTTCGGCACGGGCGTTTTCAAAATCTTTATCCCGTACGGCTTTTTTTGCATGCGAAATATCAATTTCAATTGCCCTTTTTAGGGCTTCCATGCCGTCATCTACCTTGCCATCTAATGTAAGATAACACGCATAGTTATACCAAACCAATCCATCACTAGGATTCGCGTCTAATGCTTTGGTACAACATTCTATGGCTTTGGTGTAGTTATTCATTTTATAATATGCAAGTCCTTTCAAGTTCCAAGCTTCATGATTATCAGGATCTATGTTCAATGCCATGTCGTAAGAGGAAATGGCGAAGGAATAATCTCGCAAATGAAAGTGGGCATATCCCTTTTTGATCCAGGCCTCCACATAATTGGGGTCTAATCTTAGAGCTAATTCAAAACTACGTATGGCATCGCTTAACCTGTCGTTTGACATGTAATTTACCCCTTTTTTATATAGGTCAAGTACTTGAAAGTCGACATTGGCCGTATCTTTAGCTACTTCGGATTTAGAACTATCCTCATTGTCTTTAGCTCTGAAGAATCTGCTCATCGCTACTGATTACTCGTATGAAAATAAATACATTTGGACAATTAAAATTTTGTGGATCTTGGATCAAAATATCTCAATTCATTTACGTATAAGAGGCCATTTAGAATTCGCGTATATTGAATTTTGTGTAGTATTCCGTTTAATAATTCAGAATATGACTAATTAGTTCAGTTCTGAAGCCTGAACAATTCTGAAGTTGAGTATTTTTTCAGATTTCAGTCCTTCTAAGAAAAATTCTTATTTTATTATCTGTTAATTCAACGAGATACAAATAAAGCATAGTTACTGTGTTAGAGAATGACATTAAATTTGTTATGGTAGGTCATTTGAATCTTTATTATGTCTTACAAATACTATGAATGCTATAAACGCGGATCCTAATAATAGTAATGCATATTTTATTTGATGTACTATTGTAAGCTAACAATAATAGAAGACTAGAGTATAATTCAATGAGTTGATAATGTCTTGCAAGGAGGATGATAGATGACAAGAACAAGAAACATTTTGGAAACTAGTTGAAACAAATTCTTTCATATCGTGAAGTGTGATGACCAATACATCATAGCAAGTTAGCTGATTAATCTTTTTTAAATACTGAGCACAAACGAGAGAATCTTCTATTATGATATTATCATAATTATCAACGTTTATGATTAATTGTTTGCATACTAAAATCAAAATAGAATCATTAGAATTTTATATTATATTGTTATATTTTTTATACTTCTCTAAAATATTGGTGAATAATGTTTAGGAAGAACCTTACTATCTTCATGTTAGTTGGAATTTTGACAACAATCACTGTAACATCAACATACCTAATGAACGCTTCCGCTTACAAGCCTGACGATCCTGCAGCAAAATATCATTGCTTTGCAGCTGATGCAAATGGAAATTATAATTTGACTGCAGAGGGAGATTTGATTCCTTGTGAGATAGATACGGGTGATAATGCATGGATGTTAACATCATCCGCACTTGTGCTCATTATGACTCCTGGTGGTTTGGCTATATTTTATGCTGGACTGTCGAGACAAAAAAACGCCGTAAACACATTGCATATGGTCCTTATGACTACGGGAATAATTGCTGTTCAATGGACATTATGGGGCTATAGCTTAGCTTTTGGTCCAGACGTAGGTGGTTATGGATTTATTGGTACATTAGATTGGGCTGGACTAAATGATGTTCTTCATGACGTCCCCTCAGTAGCATACGGTGGTATAACTGGAACTACTATTCCACATCAGACTTACATGGTATTCCAGATGATGTTCGCTATTATCACTCCTGCACTTATTGTGGCATCTGTTGCTGAGAGAATGAAGTATAGTGCATTCATTATATTCATCATTCTGTGGGCAACTTTTGTATATGACTTTGCTGCGCACTGGACTTGGTCAATTTCTGGAGCCGATAACTATGGTCTGAATCCAGGATATTCTGGCTTTGGATGGACTGGCGCCCTTGGATCACTTGACTTTGCAGGTGGTACGGTCATTCACATCACTTCGGGTTGGTCTGGTCTTGTCATCGCATTAATGTTGGGCAGGAGAATCGGATATGGCAAAGTTCCAATGGAACCACACAACATTTCACTAGTTGTTTTGGGAGCCGCCTTACTGTGGTTCGGTTGGTTTGGATTCAATGCTGGTTCTGCTGCTGCAGCTGCTACCAATGCAACGAGTGCATTTGTTGCTACACAAATCGCTACTGGCATGGCTGTAGTTACATGGGCATTACTTTCATGGGCACACACTGGTAGAGCGTCAACTGTAGGAGCCGCCTCTGGCGCTGTGGCTGGACTTGTAGCCATTACACCCGCCTCAGGATTTGTCTCACCAATGTCAGCACTTGTAATTGGAATAATTGCCTCAATAGCTTGCTATGCCGCTGTCATGTTCAAGAACAGTAGAAAGTGGGACGATGCACTAGACACATGGGGTGTACACGGAGTAGGTGGACTTGCCGGAGCATTATGCACAGGATTGTTCGCAGAAAAGAGATTTACTCCTTGGGGAGATGATGGACTCGTATTTGGAAATCCAAATCAGTTACTGGAAAATGCAATAGGTGCGTTTGCAGCTCTAGCATGGGCAATGGGTCTAACGGCGATAATCATCAAAGTAATGGACAAAGTCTGGCCTGGGGGAATTAGAGTTACTCCAAGAGAAGAAGAAATAGGATTGGATTTGACCCAACACGGAGAACGCGCCTACGTAAGCGAGTAAGAATCTCTTTTTTCTCTTTTTTTCATTTTCCTATTTTTTCAATTTTTCTCTTATAATTAGAATCTTGAATTCCTTTTTGTAGGCTTATATATTTTCAAATATTAAGAGTATCATGGTTGACAAATTTACAATAGTACGATTAAGTGCGGGAAATGAAAAATTTGAAATTTTGGTTAAACCTGATCCTGCTCTTGAATACAAACTTGGTAAAAAAATGGACATTTCAAATATTATGATTTCAGACGAAATATACTCAGATGCTAATAAAGGCACGAGAAGTTCTTCGGAGAAATTAATGAAAGCCTTCAAGACAACGGACCAATTTGAAATAGCCAAACAAATTATGGAAAGAGGCGATTTGAACATGAACACGGATCAGCGCAGAAAGATGGTTGAAGAAAAGAAAAGACAAATTGTCGAGTATATCAACAAGAATTTTGTAGATCCTAAAACACACATGCCACATCCAATATCAAGGATTAACGCTGTCCTTGATGATGCTCGAGTAACAATAGACCCATTTAGGCGCCTTGATGACCAAATTAAGAATATCATTGAACCATTGAGAAAACTATTGCCCTTAAAATCGGAAATATTGGAATTGACTGTGACCGTCCCAGCGCAGTTCTCGGGACAATCATTTAGTGTATTCAAGAGTATTGGTGATATCAAGTCAGAACAATGGCTATCAGACGGATCATTACAAGTGGTTCTTAACCTTAATGCTGGGTTGAAGAGCTCCTTTCTGGATCGAATTGGTACTGCAACCAAGGGTTCAGCGCAAGTCACTGAAAAATAATAATGGCCTTCCTCTTCACCACACTTAAAATATAAGTCTGTTCTAACTTCCCAAAAAGGGAGAATTATGAATAAAAGATTTTTGAATTCCTGTTTAGGGGGAATACTCTGTGCAGGAAGTTAAACGAAAATACGTTATTCCTGGCGATATTGTGGCTGAAGGTAATTTGCGACCACTGCTAAACGTATTTAAGAATGGAAATTCAATTGTGGCAACTCGAATTGGAATCACAGAATCTAACAAGGATGGAGCCAGAGTAATTCCATTATCTGGAATTTATTTCCCACGAGCAAACGATATTGTTGTAGGTAAAATACTTGACCATTCGTCCCTGTCATGGTCTGTGGATATCAATTCATGCTTCGCCGCTCATTTGCCGGCTCAAGACATATTTGGAAGAGATTTTTCACCTGCCCACGATGACATGGGACGCCAATTATCAACAGGTGATGTGATTGTCGCTAGAATTGCTATTTTTGACAGGACAAGGGATCCAATCCTTACTATTCAGGATAAAGACCTGGGAAAGATACCTACCGGAGAATTGATAAAAATATCTCCAACCCGTGTTCCACGACTTATAGGAAAAAGGGGGTCCATGATTCAAACAATTGAACAAGCAAGTTCTACAAGGATAACTATAGGACAGAATGGAATCATTGTTGTATCAGGGAAAGACAAAGAGGGAATTACTCTTGCTATTAATGCAATTCACATAGTAGAAGTAGAGGCACATACTTCAAACTTAACACACAGGATAAGACAATTATTGAATGTGCCAGAATCTGAGATAGAAAGTGATGAAACTCAGACTGGCGAAGCAAATGATACAACAATAAATCAGGACGAAATTAATTCAAACAGTAATGATAAAGAAATGGGGATGATTAATTCAAATGGTACAAAGTAGAAGCCTTATAGACGAGAGTGGAAAACGAACCGATGGTAGAGTTATTGATGAATTAAGAGAAGTAAAAATCAAAGTCGGAATTGTAAAGAATGCAGACGGTTCAGCGTTAATAGAATTTGGTAAAAACAAGATTATTGCAGCAGTCTATGGTCCACGGGAAGTTCATCCAAAACATATGGCATTATCCGATCGATGCGTAGTAAGATGCAGATATCATATGTCGCCGTTTTCAACAGATACTCGCAAGAGTCCCGCTCCTTCTAGAAGGGAGACAGAAATATCTAAGGTAATTCGAGAAGCCCTTGAACCTGCTCTAATACTTGAGGATTATCCACGTGCTGCAATTGACGTATTTATTGAAGTCCTTCAAGCTGACGGTGGTTCCAGGTGTGCGGGTATCTCAGCTGCTTCTGTTGCGCTTGCAGATGCGGGAATAAACATGCGAGATATGGTATCAGCATGTGCAGCGGGAAAGGTAGACGACAAGATAGTGATTGATATTAATGATACCGAGGACAAGGAAGGCGGAGCTGATATGCCTGTTGCGTACATGCCCAATCTAAAGAAAATATCACTCCTGCAACTTGATGGAGAATTAAATCCAAACGAATTTAATACATGTTTGGATGCAGCTGTACGTGGTTGCTTGAAAGTATATGAAATACAACGTTCCTCTTTAATAGAAAAGTACTTTGGCGATGAAAAGGATATGAAAGAATAATGAGTCTGTCAAAAAAATCTACAGTAATTGTTGAAAATCTTCGTAAGAAGCAAATGCGAGAATCAATTTCAGCAGGGAAAAGACTCGATGGAAGATCATTAGATGAAATAAGACCTATTGAAATTGAATTGGACGTTATCAAGAAGGCAAGTGGGTCTGCCTGGGTGAAGTTAGGTAACACTGAGGTTGTAGCAGGAGTAAAAGTAGAAACAGGTGAACCTTTTGAGGGATTAGAGAATAGTGGAGCTTTGATAATTACTGCTGAAGTGCTCCCCATCGCATCTCCACACGTTGAACCAGGACCTCCTGATGAAGAAACCATCGAACTTGCCAGAGTTGTTGACAGAGGTGTTAGAGAATCTGAGATGTTGGATTTAAGTAAATTAGTTTTGGTTCCTGGAAAAATTGTATATACAATTTTTGTTGATTGCAGTGTCATTAACGTAGATGGTAACCTTCTAGACGCAACATCCTATGCTGTCGTATCTGCATTAGCGAGCTGTAAGTTACCTGTCTTTGAAATTAAAGATGACAAGGTTGTGGAAACCGGAAAAACACAGGAACCTCCAATTACTACTTTACCAATATCCATCACAACGGTTAGAATTGGTGATTACTTGATCTCTGATCCAAGTACAGAGGAAGAAGCTTGTATGGACGCTCGACTTACAATTACTACCAACTCAAAGGGTTCAATTGTAGCCATGCAAAAAGGACTCAAGGGGTACTTTTCAATTGAGGATGTGAAGAGTATTGCAGATAAAGCTTTAGTCAAGGGAGAAGAAATTAGAGGAAAAATAAAAGGATTGATAAATATTGGTTAGTAGAAGTAAGCACAAGATCACTCGTCTTAAGGGATTAGGGGTAAAATACGGAGCCACAGTTAGAAAGCGATACGGAATGATTTACCGCGTTTTGAAAAAGAAAAGAAGATGCCCTAAATGCGGTTCGATAAAATTTGATAGGCAAGCACTAGGCATTTGGTATTGTCCAAAATGCAATTACAAAGTTGCTGCTGGAACATATGATGTAAACTTTGAAAGAGCAAAGAGTAAATACTAAAATCAAAATTACTATAGATAATCTTTCTCCAGAAATTTCTTCTAATGTGGCTAATACTATTAGCAGTGCGTTACAACCGGAGACTGAATTTCTCACTTCAGTCGAAAAAATAAATATTACTTCAAACAATGGGACAATTTGCATTGATATCACTACAAATGATTTACAATCAATGCGGGCAATAGTTAACACGTACATCAGATTACTGAGTTTATCTTACTTGTCTCTAAATTTATAAAACGCTATAGATTTATGATGGTGAAGTCAAGTAATAAGAAATGAGCGAACAAGAAATTCCACCATGGTTGAGAGAACAGCTGGCTAGACTGCAACAATTGCAACAAAATTTGCAAGCAATCATGATGCAAAAACAACAACTTGAAGCAGAATCTGTTGAAGTAGAAAAGGCTACAGAAGAACTGAAAAAATCAGGGCAGGACGAAACCGTATACAAAAGCGTTTGTCCGCTAATGATAAAGACAAAAAAAGATGACACGCTAAAGGAGTTGGATGAAAAGAAAGACCTCGCTAATACAAGGTTGGTAGTTCTGGCAAAACAGGAAACGCGAGTAAAAGAAAATTTAAAGGAAGTAGAGAACAAGATAAACGAGATGATCCGCATGGGCCAAGGTCAAGGGCAAGCAGGAAACTTGGGAACAAAGTCAAACCAGTAATCATTACTTTTTGGTTCGAATGATCGTTCGATCCAATTTGACATATGTTACTAACCTGAGTAACATATGGATTTGATTAAACATTTGATATCTCTTAGAGTATCACGTTTCTCCATTTTGGAAAGAATTTTTAATGTCCAGTATATGCCTTTTTGCTGATATATTATTGGTGTTTGTTAGGGTAATTAGTGAATGAATTCAATCGGGATACTTGTTTATTTTTTATCTTGTTCCATTGGTGGAATCGGAACTTCCCTAGTTGTTTTCCTCATTTCTATGAACGTTTCAGTCTTCTGTACTCCCTCAATACGGCCTACTCGTTCTGAGATAAGTTGATGCATCTCATCAAGTGAGTGGGAATTCATCGTTACAAGTATATCAAACCTACCAGTGACTTCAGAAACTTCTGTAACGCCCGGAATCCTGAATAATTCAATCAAGACATTATCTCTTAATTTTGAATCCATGTTTATACCTGTTAGCGCTTTAACGTTAAACCCTAGCGCTTCGTCATTCATCAAGATCGTAAATTTTCTAATAATTCCTCGCTTGAGTAATCTCTTGATTCTGCTGTATACGACCGATGCATTAATGTTGATTTTTCTTGAAAGTCTTGGGACAGAAATAGATGCATCATTTGAAAGTAGTTCCAAAATTTTAAGATCCAAATCATCTATTTTATACATGGAAATCACTAATTATATCGTAATTTCTGGGGTTAATAAATGTATTAATTGCAATTTTATTCAATTTTTTTATCAATAATGTAGGATTATATAATTTTTTTCGACTTAAATAGCTCAGCCAGTAATATGGCACCCTTTGCAGAGCCCATTTTTTCATTATGGGTAAGGAGGACATATTTGATGCCATTTTCAAACACGGTATCCTTTCGTAATCTTCCGACCACTGTGGTCATTCCATCGTTAATTTCTCTATCAATTCTTGGCTGTGGCCTAGTGGGATCATCATGAACTATAATATAATCTGCCGGTGCAGAAGGTAATTCTTTTATTGAAACGGATTTTGAAAAATTCAACATGGATTCTCTTACCTGATCTGGTAAAGCAGTTTTCTTTAGTTGAGCAAATACTGTTTCAGTGTGACCATCCATAACAGGTACTCTTGTACAAGTACAGCTAACTTTTATGGGCGAATTCTTGATAGAGTTCCCATCAAATTTCCCCAAAATCTTCTTTGTTTCTACCTGAACTTTTTCTTCTTCTTTTGGAATATAGGGAATTACGTTATCCATAATATCTAGTGCTATGACTCCCGGAGATCGACCTGCACCAGATAAAGCCTGCATTGAAGTCATAAAAACGCTATCCAGACCCAAATCATCCATTAAAGGCTTGAGCGTTATGGCCATTCCGGTAGTTGTGCAATTAGGTAAAGGAGCGATAAACCCTTTCCAATTTCTGTTCTTTTTTTGAATATTGAGCATTTCACAATGTTCATCATTTATTCCCGGAATCAGTATTGGGACATCTTCTTCATATCTAAATGCAGCAGCTGTACTTATCACAGGGACGTGGGCAGCCATTTTCGGTTCAATTATTCTCGCGTCCTCTGATTCAAGAGCGGTAAAGATTAAGTCCACCTTTTTCGGGTCTATTTCATCCACATTAGACAAGATCATTTCTCTGACATTTTCGGGAATATTCTCCTTATTGTGCCATTTTAGTAGCGAAGTTGATGGATCTCTGAGTGCATCTACGTATTTTTTTCCAGCTGATCTCTCTGAAGACGCGATTTGAACCAATTCAAACCATGGGTGTTTGCTAAGTCCAATGACAAATTCCTGCCCAACAGCTCCCGTTGCACCTATTACTGCTACTTTTAACATAATGTGCCGTTATTCAGAACGCAACTAATATTCGTTTACAGAAAAAACATAATTTTATACATCCATGCTATATTGGAATTCATATGGAATTTAGATGATTCAATATTCTTGTTCTCATGGCGGAGTTTATAGTGTAAATCCAAGGTTAGTAAGAGTTGATTTTAGCTCCAACATAAATCCATTAGGAGTTTCGGGGAAAGTTTTGAAAATTCTTAGAAAAAATTTAGCAAAATCATCGTCAATTTATCCCGACAATGAGCATAAAATTCTAAAAGAAAAAATTATGAGCTATTTGGGCAGCGGGTTAGCATACGATTCAATAAGCATTGGCAATGGAGCTACTGAATTAATCTATAACTTTGCCAGAGCATTTATTCGAAAACAAGTGATCGTACCATATCCCACATTCTGCGAGTATGAATTGGCGTCAAGAAAAATGGGTGCAAAAATTAGACATGTACCACTTGATGATTGGAAATTTGATGTAGATAGTATTTTGGAAAAAACTCGTAATACTGACGCAATTTTCTTGTGCAATCCAAACAATCCCACTGGATTTTTTTCGTACGATGTGGTTGAAAAACTGGTAGAGAAAATAGATCATTCCATAAAGATACTCATAGATGAGAGTTTCATTGAATTTGTAGATGAGAAAAAACATCCGAGATCCTTTATTGAAAAGGTTAATGAATTTCAAAATATAGTAGTCTTACGTTCGATGACAAAATCATTTGGTCTTGCCGGATTAAGATTGGGTTATTGCATATCTCATCCAACCACGGAGAAAAAAATATCAAATAATAAAATAACATGGAACATAAATGGATTGGCCCAGTTGGCAGGTATTACTGCTTTAGATAACTTGTCACATCTCAAGAAAGCAAGAAAAATCATAACTACTGAACGGAAACTAATGCACGATAGAATAAATCATAATTTGTCTTCATTTTCAGCAATCGAATCAGATGTTAATTTCTATCTTATCCGATTGAGTCATGGTCGGTCAAGACAAATTAGAGATTTGCTATTAAAAAAGTATGGTATTCTTGTTAGAGAATGTAGTGATTTCAAAGGTATGGATGACAAGTTTATCCGCGTGGCAGTAAGGACTCATGATGAAAATTTGGCACTATTTAATTCATTGGAGTCACTTGACAATTGAAAGCAAAACTGCTTATGATACAAGGCACCTCATCTGGGTCAGGAAAGAGTACCTTAGTAGTAGCTCTGTGTCGGATTTTCTCTGATTTGGGATACAAGGTATCTCCATTTAAAGCTCAAAACATGACATCGAATTTTCATGTTATTAGGCAAAAAGGATTAGTAAAGAGAATGGCCGGAATACAATCTGTCCAAGCAACGGCGGCCAGAATAGAACCCGATACCCGGATGAATCCAGTTCTTTTGAAACCCCTGGGTGATAATATTAGCGAAATCATTCTAGGCGGTATAGGAAATTTGAAGATGACTGCGGAAGACTACTACAAGGAATTTGTTCTCCAAAAAGGATTACCAAAGGTGTTGCAAGACTTGAATAGCCTTAGAAATGAAAACGATTTGATCATAATTGAAGGTGCAGGATCCCCTGCTGAAATTAATTTGTCAGATTATGATATAGCAAATATGATTCTCGCAGAAAGAACAAAATCAAAAGTATTGTTGGTGGCAGATATAGAGCGGGGAGGTTGTTTTGCAGCGATAGTTGGAACAATGAGATTATTGTCTTCTCGTCAACGGAAATTTGTAAAAGGTATAGTAATTAACAAGTTTTTGGGACAAAAATCAATTCTAAATAATGCAATAGTTCAGGTGGAAGAAATCACAAAAAAAAAGGTGATGGGAGTGATCCCGAAAATGCAATTTGACATTCCAAGTGAAGATTCCTTGGATCAAAAAAGATCAAAGCATTCGTATAGCAAACGATATCTTGATAAGCAGATTAATTTAGTGGCAACTACATTTATGGAAAACACTGACATGCGATATCTGTTGAATATTTTGAATATGAAGTGAATCATGAATTCTGAATTTATTTTGTTATGTCTTGTTGGAGGCATTGCATTATGTTTTACACTTAACGATCCTCCAAATAGGATCCATCCTATTTCGTGGCTTGGAAAGTTAATATCTAGAATTATTCCAAGATTAAAAAGCACAAATCCTAATCATGAAAAGTTGATGGGCGCATTTTTTGCATTGTTTTTAACCATAGGTCTTACTATGATATCATATTATTTTTCAATTATTCTCTATAAATTATTTGGAATAGTTGCACTACTGATATACTCAGTACTGGTTCTTAAATTTACGATGGCGATTCTCACATTAGAAACACATGTGAATGCGATCATTCGGGCAATTGAAGAAAAAAACCTGATAAAAGCAAGGAAGAATCTTTCTCTCATCGTTGGAAGGAACACTGAAACACTTGATAGGACTCATATTTTATCTGCAACAATAGAATCTATAGGGGAAAGCATGGTGGATGGAATTGGTTCAATATTGTTTTACTTCTCAATATTTGGTCCGGCAGGTGCTATTGCTTATAGGATTATCAATACACTTGATTCGATGATCGGATACACTGATAGCTATCATTATAACATCGGTTGGATGGCTGCAAAACTAGATACTTTATCAAACTACATTCCGGCCCGATTATCTGCAGTCATGTTGGTTCTTTCTTCAAAGATTGTTGGTGGGGATTGGAAAAATTCCGTGTTGATTATGCGTAAGGATCACAATAATACTCCTAGTCTCAATGGAGGATATCCAATGTCGGCATTAGCGGGAGCACTCAAAGTGAAGCTAGAAAAAATAGGCTATTACGAGTTAGGAACCAGTATAGAACCTCTCTCCATAGAGAAATGCAAAAATGCTCTTACTATGGTAAAAGTATCAGTTATCTTGTTCTTTATTTTACTCTCTATACCAATAGTGCTTTTTTTATCAATTCTGGGATGGTGGAATATCCTGTATGTTTAATCCAATTATTTCTGTATTCTCCTTTCTGACAATAATTCCAGCGTCAAGGGGATCTCTTATTGATCTAAATGTTATTGCAAGGAACATGCATTACTTTCCACTCTGTGGTGGATTTATTGGTCTAATGGTAGGACTGGTTGCGCTACTCTCCTCTACTTTTCTTCCACAATATTTCTCGAGTTTCATGGTCTTGGTAACGTTTGCTATTGTTACCGGCGTTCATCATATTGATGCGTTAGCTGATTTTGCTGATGGAATTATGAAAAAGGGTGATGGACAGTCCAAACGAAAAGCCATGTCTGATCCATATGTAGGATCTGCTGGAGCTTCTGCACTAATTATTAATTTCATAGGTCTTTACATAGCAGTGTTAAACTTTGAATCGCCTATCAAGTTATTCTATGCAATAATTGTCGCAGAGATAATATCCAAATATGTTATGGTAATGCAAGCATCTATTGGAACCTCTGCCTGGTCAGGCCTAAGCTCCCCATTCACTATTGAGATGAAAAATCGAACCAAAGTGACCATATCTATTATAATAACTGTCGTGTTAATATTTATTATAGAAGGAATAATGGGTTTACTAACATTAGGTATTGTAATAATCATAGGTCTTATCATTCTCATCATATCTTACAAGAATTTTGGAGGTGTTAGCGGTGATGTTTTTGGCGCTTCAAATGAAATTTCTCGCATCTCGGCGTTACTAATATTTTCCATATTCACTATGTAGGACGATGAGATAAATGTATGCTTTAATCATGTGTGGTGGCAAAGGAGAAAGAATAAAAGGCTTTTGTTCAGACAAAACAATGCTAGAATTTAATGAAAGACCATTGATTGAACATATTGTTCTTTCATTGAAAAAATCTCACAGGTTTGATAAAATATTTGCAGCTGCAAGTCGCAATAGTAAAGCTACATTAAATTTCTTGAAAAAACATGATTACTTTCGTGAAGGCTTTCTTGAGGTAATAGAGACCGCGGGAATTGATTATTCAACAGATCTAGTATCTGTCTTGGAAAAATTGAAACCTGCAATAGTTTTTGTAATTCCTGCGGATATACCACTAATCACTCCTGATATCATTAGGAAAATAACTTCCAATTGGAATGGAGACAAACCATCAATTTCGATTGTAATGGGCAAGGAATTCGTACTGAGACTGGGTTTGTTTCCCACCATATTACTAAAGTTAGGTGACGAAGAATTCTTTCATTCTGGAGTGAGCATTTTTGATTCATCAAAGGTACAATCTGGAAAAATAGTAAAGGAGCATTACATAACCTTGAATGATGAAAAGCTCGCCTTCAACATAAATGCAAAAAAGGATTACTTTCTGTTAAAGACTAAACTTAATCAAGCGTTGTAAGAATTTCCCCCAAAACACTTGCTTTTCCGCCAGTTTTTTTTGCAATTGGGTTTCCACATGATTTACAGTTAATATCAATGGTAGCATGTGAAAAAATAACATGCTTTTCCTTACAACTAGTGCACTGTACAGACAGGAAGTTGCTTTTAGGTTTTGGAATCAAAATATTTTCCTTTTTCATAGCACATCACAATCTAAGGCTGGATCTCCAGCTTTCGCATTCTCATCCCTTCCTTCATAGTTTTACGTTGGCAGGTTTTACAAGTATATCTTAGCGTTATTTTCTTTGTGGTTTTGGCAGTTCTCTTTAGCTCTGGAAACTTTTGTCCGCCATATCCTTTCTTATCCTCTGCATGTCTTCTTGCTCCTTCAGCAGTCTTTCTATCCTTTCCCTTCTTGTAGATGGCGACTGACTGAGTTGTATGTTTCTTACATTTTGGGCAGAATTTTTTCAGCTCTTTCTGCATTTTCATATTTTGAAATACCCACTTGTGGGTAATTTAAGGGCAGCGAACAACATATTGTGCAATATCTCCTTATTCCAGGTGGTTCTAAAGAGACCTCAATTTTGCATTTTAGAGAATCTTAACGAAATCTAATTGTTTGAGAAAATCTAATATACTGATTAATTTATACCAGACTTAATAATGTTCGAAAGCATAATTCAACAAATAGTACCGGCAACTTTTGAAAGCTTCGGAGTGTGGATACCACTTGCATTTGGTTTGGCTGTAGGTCTAGCTTATGCAATAGCATCTGCAGCACGAAAGGCAAAGTAGTATCTTGCCGAAACTTTTTTCTTTTTATTACAATCTCTAAAAGACGATCTTAATATGATTAAAAAAGTACTCATAGGTGCGACAAAAGTAAGGGAGATTAATGTAGATGCAGAGCAAACTACAAGCTTCCTATGGGAAGGGGAAAACGTGTTTTCTACTCCATCCATGATCTCAGAGATGGAAGAGACGTGTAGACTCTTGTTAAAGGAAGAATTTTTGCAGGATGAGGATTGGGACTCTGTTGGGACTCTGGTTAATGTTAGGCACTTGAAGGCAACGCCCGTTCGAACGCACGTTAGTATAAAAGCTACAGTGGTCAATGTGGTTGATAGAAGGATTACTTTTGAGCTAGAAGCTAGAGACAGGCTTGAAAAAATTGGCGATGGATTACATGAGCGGGCAATTATTAACGTTTCAGAATTTAGAGAAAGATTCAATAACAAAATAAAAAAATTAGAAAGTCTCTAAACAAACAAAATCATTGCAGCTTAAACTGGTACGATATGTCAGGTAAGACAAGGAATTACTTGGCTTAGATATTTAAGAAAGAATTTTTAGTGAATAAAAGTTTATATGATATATTTCGAGTTTGTAGGTTTGTATGGCTCAGGAGCCTTCTCCGAAAAGTGGAGGTAAAGTCTCAAGACGTGATTTTATTAAACTAATGGCTGCCGCAGGTACGGTTATGACTTTTGCCGTTTTTGCAGATTGGGGTAAATTTCTTCCACCTCCAAAACAAGAATCAGGTGAAAGACAAAAAGTGGAGCTCCCAGATGGTTCCCAGGCTAATGTTAATAGCTTTCCAGTTAATCATGCAGAAGCCGTCATTTTTCCTAAGAGTAATGATCCAGTTCTGAATAAGGAAGCTTTTCGAACGTGGCAATTTATTAGATTGCCTGAAGAACTCGGCGGAAAAAAGAACGACGTTTCTTCCTTTAGAATGTATAGTATGGTTTGCCTTCATCTTTGGTGTCTATGGAAATACTGGCCACAAGATGGGCGGAAAAGAGGGGAATGTCCGTGCCATGGCAGCATGTATGATCCTCTTACTGGTAAGGCATTTGCAGGTCCAGCCTCTTTGCAGGCTCCACCCTCTAACGTACTTCCAAGTTTAGATTTAGAAATATCTTCTGATGGTAACGTTTGGATTAAACCTCCGAATTGGAGTCCTAATGGTAATGGGGTAGTGGGATTTGGGCGTTACCTTACATAGGGAGAATAGTCTCACTCGGTTTTTCAGATGGACTTACGCTGGGGTAGACCGTACTATCTTTATGGCACTCAAATTTACATTCCCGAGCAGATTTGTTAGTCCTTTGGGATTCCTAGGCATGATCACATTCGTAATTTTCATTATTCTAGGAGTTACTGGAGCACTACTCATGCTTTATTATGAACCGATTCTTGATAGAGCTTGGGACAGTGTAAAAAACATTAATGACGTTATTCCATATGGGTTCCATCTTAGAAACATTCACTATCATGCATCAAATGCAATGGTCATGGTCGCCTTACTGCATATGTACTATCAATATTTCAGCGGGAGATATAAGATTAGAAATGAAATACTCTGGGTGACTGGAATTATTCTTGGCGTACTTACAATATTGGAAGCCTTTACCGGATACGATATCATTTTTAGTGAAAGAGCTGAATTGGCAATTTCGATTGCAGCTTCTCTTACTAACTCCATTCCCATAATGGGTCCACAGATGGCGCAAGCTTTCTTTGGAGGGGGATTCCATGATTTTGTATTAAGGTTCTATGCCTTCCATGTATTCTTGTTACCCATAGCAATGCTGGGGCTAATGGTTGTACACTTTCCTAGATTCTTGGTTTTTGATATTCCAATGGTGATGGCAATATCTGGAGCGATTATGCTAACTGGAGGAGTATTTCCAGTGGATATGGGACTGAAATTTGATCCTAATGTTCCCCCTGGAATTACCGTTCCTGAATGGTATTTGACCGGACTCTATGCATTCCTGAGGAGTGCGTACGATAAATTTACAACAGGTGTGGCTTGGCCAGGTTTGTTTATTTTTGCTCTACTTATAGTACCATTCATCGACAGATACAAGAAATTCTCATGGAAAGATAGGCCCATTATTACTGCAGTTGGAATTACAAGTTTAGCACAGATAATTGTAACAACATATTGGGGATTTTACATAGATCCTGATAGAACTAAATCATTACTAGAAAGGCTTGTTATTGATCCGGTCTTTCTGTATCTTGTCATGATATTGCTAGTACCATTGTCATTTGGGTTCACCTATATGATGATAAAACTGGCAAGAAATGCGGAAGCTAATGCAAAAGTTCAGCCAAAGAAACCATCAACCAAAAGCTCTATAAATTTAACAGAGAAATGGATCTATGGTATCTTTATTGCACTCCTTGCATTCCAAGTTTATCTAAATATAGCCGCCTACTACGCAGTTCTAAATGGAATGAAGAACTACTCTTTGTTTATCATTGGTATAATGATGCTTGTGTTTGCAGGAATGTTCCATATTTTTAGACACGGAAAATCTATGCAAAAAGCACCACCGCCAAAGCCAACCCTTCCTCCTATGCCTGCCAAAGCAAAGCCTCCCTCATTGACAAAAACGGAGGTAAAGGAGACTCCACAAATTGCCGCTGGTACAAAGGAGCTTGAGAGTCCTGTCGCTAAGGAAAAGACATTGGCGCCATCTACAAGGACTGGCTCACCTTCTTCACCATCCCCATCAGTTCAATCTACAAGCAAAACAGAATTAGCTGGTGCCCAAAGTGAACAAAAAATAATTGCTGATGAAAAAAAATAAAATGTCACTGGATTTGCATATGCAAATGAGCAAAGATGTTGATTATTTAAGCTTCATTGGATACAGTTTCCAAATGATGACTAATCTTAATATTATATATATTCGTAAAATTAAAGCAGATGACGAATGAATAATCACGCTGCAGGAATTAGTATCATTGCTTTTATTGTTGCCGTGATGGCAAGCATGGGTTATTATCAATTTATTTATACAAAGGAAGTAAATGCCAAACCACAATTACCCGAAGAAGTCCTTAATCCACCAGAACCCTCGAAAGTATCTATATTGGAAGGATCATCTCAGCCTTCACAACAGAAGAACTTTGACCCCAAGGAAGTAAGGGGAACATTGAGTATTAGCAATAAAGTAATTTGGACCAATACCGACACTACAGCTCATACTGTTACTACTGATACTCAATATGAAGATCAAATAAGCGGTCCCTTTAATTCAATGGAAACTGGTAGTCTAATACTCCCACAGCAAACTTTTGAATTTACCTTTACTAAGGAAGGAGAATTTCCTTATCATTGCGAACCACATCCATGGATGACTGGTAAGGTAATTATTGTAAAAAGCTTCGTCTAACTTTTTACGGATAATTTCCAATCCTTTTTAATGTCTTGAATTCTTGTTCAAGGTCAAAATTTGGCAGTTCAATACTTTGAACATCATGCAGTTCTTTATCGTACTATTTTCAGGAATGCCACATCACCTGCAA
>Ga0233418_10000092_pt1 | contig 19246 bp, 19 predicted proteins | sample Sediment_Towuti__FD_189021 | JGI IMG/M metagenome (GOLD analysis project Ga0233418, IMG submission 189021) | Sediment microbial communities from Lake Towuti, South Sulawesi, Indonesia - Sediment_Towuti_2014_1_MG | ecosystem: Environmental > Aquatic > Freshwater > Lake > Sediment | place... | reverse complement strand
GAAGGATCGTGGCCGTGCGCAGCACGAACACATGTTCGCATTACGCGGAGGCAGGGAACACCTCTCCCGCGCCGGGCGGACATCCGAGGCTCCGTAGAAACGGGGGCGAGAGTGCGTAGAAGGACCGGACGAGATCCCAGCGTGCCCGTGATCTGCTTGAGCTGACATACGAGCCGAAAGGAGGACGCCGTGGCAACAGAGCCTGTTACCGGGCGTGCGCTGCCGGCCGAGGACACCACGTCCTCGGGCCTGTACTACGAGGAGAAGGCGCCGGCCGGCGAAGGTCTTCTCGTCTTCGCGATGGTGATGATGGCGCTCGGCGGGATCTGGGCGATCATCGAAGGGATCGCGGCGATCGCGAACTCGAAGATCTTCACGGACAACGCCGTGTTCGTCTTCAGCGACCTGCGCACGTGGGGCTGGATCGTTCTCGCCCTCGGTGCGCTGCTGGTGTTTTCGGCCTTCACGCTTCTGTCCGGCAGCCAGTTCGCTCGCTGGTTCGGCATGATCGCGGCCGGTCTCAACGCGATCGGTCAGCTCTTCTTCATCCAGGCCTATCCGCTCTGGTCGGTGAGCATGTTCGCGGCGGACATCGTCATCATCTATGCGCTCGCCGCGTACGCAGGGCCGAGGCTGAAGAGGCCCTGAGCTTCTCGGGATCGCGGCGTCCGTGGCGGCGCGGACGCCGCTGATTCCGCAGTCCCTCGACCGCCTCGCGGGTCGCAGCGGCAGCGCCGTGGGACCTTGCCCAGCGGTCTTCTCCACAGTGGAAAGTTCCCGGATGGCGGGTCGAGAATCGGGGAGGTGGGCGATCCCGGCCCGGATGCTCCTGGCCGTCGGCTGGGGCCGTCGGGGCCGCCTCGGCGCTCTCGGCCGGTGAGGGTCATCCCGTCGCCGTCGTCGGTCCGGGACGAGGGCTCTGCCTTCAGAAGCCCGACCTCGGGTGCGTCGTCCGCGGGCGGACGCTCCGTCCTGCCGGGGCGTCCCTTGGTCGGCGGCGGTGAGCGGTGTACCCTGGTGCGAGGGTGGTCTGGAACCGTCGCAGCGGGAGGCGCCGGCCCGCGGTCGTCATCGTCGTCTCCGCCTTCCTCCTCATGGGTGTGTGGACGAGCGCGCTCGCAGCAACGGGCGGCTCAGCTGCTCCGGACGCTGTGCGGAAGTCGTCCGCCGGGTTCCCCGGGGGCCGCTACTTCAACATCTCCTGCGGCTTCAGCCATCGGAACAACGACGATCCCATCGTCTTCCCCGGCGCGCCGGGTCGCTCGCACAATCACACGTACATCGGCAACCGGACCGTGGACGCGAGCTCGACTCCCGAGTCGCTCGTCGACGGACCGTCGTCGTGCAGCGACCTCGACTCGTCGACGTATTGGGTGCCCACCCTCTACGAAGCGCTCGAGCCCGTGACGCCGCTCGGCGCCCTCGTGTACTACACGCGCCACACGTCGGGCCCCGTCGTGTCCTTCCCGGCCGGTCTGAATATGGTCGCCGGCGACGCGTCGGCACGTCGTCCACAGCCGAAGGGAATCGTGTCGTGGAGCTGCGGTGGCGGCTCCGGCAAGAGGTTCAGCGTCGTTCCGAGCTGCCCCGAGTCGAGCGCCTTGGTTCTCAACGTCCGCTTCCCGAACTGCTGGAACGGCAAGACGACCGACAGCGCCGACCACAGGCGTCACATGGCGTACTCCCGGGCCGGCGAGTGCCCGCAGTCGCACCCCGTTCGGCTCCCCACCCTCGCGCTCGTCCTCATCTACCCGCCGACCTCGGCGCACGCGCAGCTCGCGTCCGGGAAGTACGGCCTGCACGGTGACTTCATGAACGGGTGGAATCAACAGGTGCTTGCTCCGCTCGTCTCCGGGCTGAACTGACGGTCTCGGGCGTCGCGCCTCGCGGGGGGTGGCGCCCGGCGCCAGCGTCGGCGGTCGAGGTGTGCGGGCACGCGTGCGGCCGGCCGGCCCGGAAGCGCGACCGCCGTCCCCGCCCGGCCACGGCGCGGCGGCCACTTGCAACAAGAGAGCGGCGAGGCAGAGCCAATTCGAGAAAGGACAGTTTCGGCCGCGCCGGCTGCGCGCTACCAGAGAGGGGTCACGTCCTTCTCCCGATTGGAGCTCCCCATGCTTCGAGTCCGCCTCGTCTTCTCTCTCCTCTTCGCAGCCGCGCTGCTGGTCGCGCCGGCCGCGCGGAGTGCCTCCTCCGACATGGTCGTCAGCCAGGTGTACGCCGGCGGCGGCAATACCGGCGCCACGTACACGAACGACTTCGTCGAGCTCTTCAACCGAGGATCGACATCCGTCGATCTCGGCACCTGGTCGATCCAGTACGCCTCCGCCTCCGGAACGACCTGGCAGGTCACGCCTCTCTCCGGATCGGTGCAACCCGGTCGCTACTACCTCGTGCAGCTGGCGTCTGCGGCGGCGATCGGCGCCCCCCTCCCGACACCGGACGCGACGGGGACGACGAACCTCGCCGCATCGGGCGGCAAGGTCGTGCTCGTCCGGAGTGCAGCCGCTGTGAGCTGTGGAGCTTCGGCCGGGAGCTGCTCGGCCGATCCGCTGGTCGCGGATCTCATCGGCTACGGCTCCGCGAGCGACTACGAAGGCTCGGGCCCGGCTTCCGGTCTGAGCAATACGACGGCGGCACTGCGCGCCGGCGGCGGCTGCACCGACACGGACGTGAACTCGAGCGACTTCGCGGGCGCCATCCCGACGCCTCGCAACTCGGCGACCGCCGCGGCGCCGTGCTCCGGCGGGCCGCCTCCGACGGGAAGCGGAGTCTCCGAGAGCGCCGGCGTCGACATCGACATCCAGCCGGTCCTCTCGATCGCGCTCGAGCGTCAGAGCATCAGCTTCGGGAACGCGCTCTCCGGCGACAGCCCTCCGCCGGTCTCGGAGCGGGTGACGGTCTCGAGCAACAACGCGGCCGGCTACGCCCTCTCGGTGCACCGCTCGGCGTTCCAGCCGGCGGACCTGCCGCTCGGCCTGACGGCGTCGGCGCCGACGGGCGGGACGATAGGCGCTCAGCTCGCTGGCGGAGCCAAGGCGGCGATCCCGATCGCTCCGGCGCCCGACCTTCTCGTGGGGACGACGGCAGCCCGCAGTGCCTCGGGCGGTGACGTCTGGCAGACGAACGTCAGCTTCACGTCTCCGTTGCCCGTCGTCCCGCCGGGTCGCTACACGGCGACCGTCACGTTCACCGTGATCGGGCGATGACGATCGGCACCGTCCGCGCTGTCGGCCTCGGCTTCCTGCTCGCGCTCGCGCCTGCTTCGGCGGGCGCGAGCGGGGCTCGCCCACCGGTCGCTCTTACCGCCTCACCTGCGCACGTCGAGCTCGCGGGTGCTGCGCGCGCGACCGTGCGGGTCACGAACGCCGGTGTCGACCGTGTCGTGCTCGACGTCCGCCGCGCGGGGTTCGCGCTCGACCTCCGCGGCCGCCCGAGGATCGTCCCGCAGAGGGGTGTCGGGCGCTCCGCCGCGACCTGGCTCAGCGTGCATCCTCGGATGCTCGCCCTGAAGCCCGATGCCACAGGAGCGGTGACGATTGGGTCGAGACTGCCTCCGCGCGCCGAGCCCGGCGACCACGATGCGCTCGTCCTCTTCACGACCCGCAGGCGCGCCGAGGACGGCGTGGCCGTGCGTATGCGGATGGGCGTCGTCGTGGTCGTCCGCGCTCCCGGTACCGTCGTGCGACGGCTCGAGCTTCGAGGGCTGCGCGTGGCTTCTCGAGGACGGGCACGAGTGCTCGAGCTCGTGGTCGCGAATCGCGGCAACGTCACGGAGTCGTTCACGAGGACGCAGGCGATCGTCTCCCTGCACCGTGCCGGCCGACGGGTTGCCAGGCTCACGGCGGATCCTCGCGACCTGCGTCCCGGCACGCGCGGCGTCTTGCAGTTCCGGTACCGGGGCAGCCTCACCGGCCGGGTGACCGCCCGCGTCGACGTCACATCCGACTCGGGCCGCATCCTTCGGAGGACCCTCCGAGTCCGGCTTTGAGCAGGTGGTGCACGACGACACCGGACGGCTGCGACGCGGTTCGAGCGACAGTACGCTCGCACACCCGAGCGTCGTGTTCTCGGGCGGGCAAGCCAGAGACAGATGGGTCGCGCCAAGCCTCGCATCAGTGCGGTGAGTGGTCACACAGACCGCGTACGATCAGATCTGCGTGCGCAGCTCAATCATCTCGAGTCTTGTGGCGCTCGCGTTCCTGCTCGTCCTCACAGGATCCGCGGGTGGCGTCTCGAATCAGGAGCCTCGACTGAGCCGCCTTGTCCTGCCGGCTGATGGGCGATCGCACTTCGGGTTCACGTTCCTGCTGTTCGATTCCAGTGATCCCGTCTGGGGTGACACCCGTCCGTTCGACGAGCGGATTCGCGACTCCATCCAGATGGAGTTGGCCGGGAAGACGCCGACCTTCCTCAATGTGTGGGCGCCATGGCAGCACCCCGACCTGCCGGGAAAGCCCCTCGTCCCGTTCGCGGCCATGCTCGGTGATGTCTCCAGGGTGAGTTCGGTGGTCGGCGAGAGCGGGATCGTCTACCTCGACTGGAACATCGCGTCTACGACGGTGACGAACGACGGGATCACGACCCGGGACGTGGCCGCCGGCAAGCTCGACGGGTACATCCGCCGCTACGCCCGGGCAATCCGCGAGTACGGCAGGCCGCTGCTCGTCCGCCTCTTCAACGGCGAGTTCAACGGCTCGTGGTGGCAAGGCGTCAGCCCAAAGGCCAACTACGGCTTGACGACTGCCGACTTTGTCAACGCGTGGCGTCGCGTGGTCGACATCTTCCGTGCAGTCGGCGCCACGAACGTCTCCTGGGCCTGGGTGCCGAACGCCTATCCGCAGGAGCCTGGCCTGGCACCAGGGATTGACCGGGACCTTGCCGCGTACTGGCCCGGTGACGACTACGTCGACTGGGCGGGCGCGGACTTCTACGACGTCGGCCCGCCGAGTTGGCTCGACGGGCCGTACGCGTTCGCAGTTGCCCACAACAAGCCGTTGTTCATCGGCGAGTTCGGCATCCGTCACGAGTGGAGCGGCGTTCCGCCCGGTCAGTGGCGGTTCTGGCTCGAGGCAGCATTCGACTACTTCGAGAGCCACCCCGCGATCAAGGCGATCTGCTACTTCAACCTCAACTACCGCTTCGCCGCGACGCGCGTGAAGTGGGATCCGTCGCGCGACGTGTTCTTGTATGACGGCCGCGTCCGGTACACGCCAGACGTGAACGACCTCGACGCCCGACTGCTCGCAGGGGGTCCTGATGTTCGCGCCCTCTTCTCGACTGAGATCGCAGCGCCACGGTACGTGTCGACGATCTCGACGGAGCCCGTGGAGTCCACGCCAACGCCTCCTAGCGTCGTTCTGTCCAGGCCGGTGGTCCGCCGAGGGATCGCGACGGTGCGCTGGCGCGCGAATCTCGCCGCAGACAGGTACGACGTCGCTGTTCGACGTGGGGCCAGAGCGTGGCGCCTGGCGGCTCAGCGCTTGACGCGAACCGCGTACACGCTGAACGGGAAGGCGGGTGACCGAGTCTGGGTGAAGGTTCTCGCGCGAGACGTCTTCGGGGGAACAAGCCCGTGGACGTCTCCGATCGCGATCAGGTTCCCGCCCGCTGACGCTCTGTTTCGGCACGTGAGCGCCAAATCCGTCGCTTAACAACGCGTCGATCCTCAAGAGACCCGCACGCTCGGGCAGGTGAGCGCGGTGTCACCGGCGGCGAGTCTCGTTGCGCGGAGCTTCGAGCAAGAGAGCCGCGCGTCCGCGGCTCTCTTGCAGTCAGTGCCCGGCGTCGGCGAACGAGATGACGAATCCCGTGCCACGGCCACGACGATTGACGCTAGGAGCAGCCGGTGTTGGTCCCGCAGTCGCGGCAGGTGTAGCACGAGCCCGTCCGCACCATGCGGCCGCCGCAGCGGGAGCACTCGATCGCGTCCTCCCACTGGTTGAAGAGCGCGGTCTGGCCGGGCGGCGGCGCCTCCGTGATCGCCGCCACCGTGGAGACCGCCTCCTCGCCGGCGTCCGAGTAGGCGGCCGCGAGTCGTGCCTTCACCTCGGGCGTGAGGATGCCGGCCTCCTCCTGCTGGTCGGCGGAGAGGAACTTCTTCCCCATCCAGCGGAAGATGTAGTCGACGATCGACTTCGCGACCCGGATGTCGGGGTCGTTCGTCATCCCCGAGGGCTCGAAGCGCATGTGGCTGAACTTCGAGACGTACACCTCGAGCGGCACGCCGTATTGGAGCCCGAGCGAGACGGAGATCATGAAGGAGTTCATGAGGCCGGCGAGCGTCGTCCCCTCCTTCGCGATGTCCACGAAGATGTCGCCGGGCGTCCCGTCCTCGAAGAGGCCGACGTGGATGTAGCCCTCGTACTCGCCGACCTTGAACTTGCGGCCGACCTCCATGCGGTCGTCGGGCAGGCGCCGCCGCTGCGGCAGCGGGCCGATCGCACCGGAGACCGGGGCGAGCGTCGTCGCGCCCGCCTCGCCCTTCTTCGAGAGCGGCTGCGCCACCTTGCAGTTGTCGCGGTAGATCGCGATCGCCTTCACGCCGAGCTGCCAGGCCTCGACGAAGAGCTGCGAGATCTCCTCGACCGTGATCTCCTCGGGCAGGTTGACCGTCTTCGAGATGGCGCCCGAGATGAACGGCTGGACGGCGCCCATCATCTTCACGTGGCCCATGTAGTGGATCGCACGGTCGCCGATGGCGCAGTCGAAGACCGGGTAGTGCTCGGCCTTGAGGTGGGGGGCGCCCACGACCGTGTTCCGCTCGTCGATGTACGCGACGATCTCGTCGCTCTCGCCCGGCGCGTACCCGAGCTCCTCGAGGGCCATCGGCACCGTCTTGTTGACGATCGTGATCTCGCCGCCGCCGACGAGCTTCTTCGACTTCACGAGCGAGAAGTCCGGCTCGACCCCGGTCGTGTCGCAATCCATCATGAAGCTGATCGTCCCGGTCGGAGCGAGGACGGTCGCCTGCGCGTTCCGCCATCCTGACACCTCGCCGAGCTCGAGCGCCTCGTCCCAGGCGCGGCGCGCTGCCACGAGGAGCTCGTCGGGCACCAAGTGCGAGTGGTCGATGTTGCCGACGGCCGCACGGTGCTTCGCGATCACGCCGGTCATCGCCGCTGCGTTCGGCTGGTAGCCTGCGAACGGGCCCATGCGCCGCGCGACCTCGGCCGACTTCCGATACGCGCGACCGGTCATGAGCGCGGTGATCGCGGCGGCATACGCACGGCCCTCGTCAGAGTCGTACGGGAGCCCGCGCGCCATGAGGAGCGCGCCGAGGTTCGCGTAGCCGAGTCCGAGCTGCCGGAACGCCTTCGCGTTGCGGCTGATCTCCGGCGTGGGGTACGACGAGTAGCCGACTGCGATCTCCTGTGCCAGGAAGACGACGTCGACCGCGTGCTCGAATGCCTCGACGTCGAACTCGCCGTCTTCGCGGCGGAACTTCATCAGGTTCAGCGAGGCGAGATTGCACGCCGAGTCGTCGATCGACATGTACTCGCTGCACGGATTCGAGGCGTTGATCCGGCCTGTGTTGGGGAGGGTGTGCCAGGAGTTGATCGTGGTGTCGTACTGGACGCCGGGGTCCGCGCACTCCCACGCGGCCTCGGCAATCTGGCGAAGCAGGTCGCGGGCGTCGCTCGTCTCGATGACGGAGCCGTCGGTGCGCGCGGTGAGATTCCACTCCTTGCCCTCGAGGACCGCTTCCATGAACTGATCGGTCACGCGCACCGAGTTGTTCGCGTTCTGGTACTGGATCGAGGCCCAGTCGGGCGAGTTCAGCGACATGTCGTAGCCGGCCTGCTCGAGGACGCGCGCCTTGCGCTCCTCCTTGGCCTTGCACCAGATGAACTCCTCGATGTCCGGATGGTCGATGTCGAGCACGACCATCTTGGCCGCACGGCGGGTCTTGCCGCCCGACTTGATCGTGCCGGCCGACGCGTCGGCGCCCCGCATGAAGGAGACGGGACCGGACGCGTGGCCGCCCTTCGACAGCTGCTCCTTCGAGGAGCGTAGGCGCGAGAGGTTCAGGCCGGAGCCCGAGCCGCCGCGGAAGATGATCCCCTCGCGGCGGATCCAGTCGAGGATCGACTCCATCGAGTCCTCGATCGAGAGGATGAAACAGGCGCTGCACTGGGGCTGCGCCTCGAAGCCGACGTTGAACCAGACCGGGGAGTTGAAGGACGCGTACTGGTTGACGAGGATCGTCTTCAGCTCGGCCTCGAAGGTGTCCGCCTCCTCTTCCGTCGCGAAGTAGCCGCCGTCGCGTCCCCAGCCGCCAAGGGTGTCCACGACCCGGCCGATCATCTGCTGCACGGAGTGCTCGCGCTCGGGAGAGGCCATCCGGCCGCGGAAGTACTTCTGCGTGACGATGTTCGTCGCGGTCTGCGACCAGGACTTCGGGAACGCGACGTCCTTCTGCTCGAACGCCGGGCCGTCCTTGCCGGGGATGAACGCGTGGCGCAGTTCCCACTCGATCTCGTCGAAGGGATCCCGGCCAGCGACCGTGAGGTAACGCCTCGGTGCGACACTCGCGGCGGGTTCGACGACGGTGTTCACGACCTCGCTCTCGACCGCCTCTCCGGTGCCTTCTGCCTGCTTCGCGGTTGCCATGATCTCCTCCCGAGCCGTCTCCTGGATGGGTCCTCCCGCTCGGTCGAGCGCAGCACCGTCGTACGAGCGGACCGGGGATGCTAGGAGGGGGGCCGGACAGACATTCTAGCCCCCGCCCGCGGGTCTCCAGGCTCCGGAAGACGAGCTACAGGAGCGCGTCGTCGTCGCCGGAATCGTCGGCCTGTGGGGCGTGGCGGCGGCGAGAGAGGTAGCCGAGACCACCGGCGGCGAGCAGGGCGAGCGACATTCCGCCGAGCACGATCAGCGGGATCGGAACCGAGGAGGGGCCCGAGGTGTCGACGCCGGGCGCGGTCTGCGCCGAGGTGCTTTCGGCGGTGCCGCGCTTGTTGGTGCCGTTCTTGCTGCCTTTGGGAGCTGTCGGGTTCTTCGAGGGGTCCTTCCCGCCTCGCGCCAGCTTCCCGTTGAGAGCGGCCTGCAGGGCCCGCGTGATGACGTCCTCGGCGTCGGCGTAGGGCTTCAGGTCCTCGGGGATCGCATCGATCGCCTCCTCGTAGCAGTTCTCCGGATAGAGGCGGTCGACGCGGCCGTTGTCGAACCAGTCGGCCAGAACCTTCTTCCCGCACGGGGTCGCGCCGGCGGCCGTGCCCGCAACCGACAGGGCAACGAGCGCGCCGACCGCGAGTGCCGCTGCCAACGGGAGCGTGCGAAGGAGATGGCGGGCTGTCATCGAGGGGATCTCACAGGGGGGCGCGGCCGAGAGGCCAAGCATGCAAAGCCTTCCGGCACGAGGTGATCCGGTGATGTGGGGAGAGTAAACGATTTGTTAGACGGAGCGCACCACTACCCTCCTTGGCCCGCACCGAGTGCCCTCAGAACCCTCGGCTCGAGGTGGACCTCCGGCCGCTGCTAGCGTGGCCGTCCATGGACTCGGCGTCGGAGCCCTTCCGCGGGGCATCCCGCACCGGCGCCCTCGTCCTCGCGGGCCTCATCGGCGTGGTGCTCGCGGGCGCTGCGTTCTCCGGCGACGGATCGGACGTCGGAGGAATCCTGCCGGTCGGTGGTGCGGCCGTCCTCCTGCTCGCCGGCACCGTGGCGGCTGTCGCGCTCGGGCGTCTTCCGATGCCGGGCGTCGGTCGCTCGGGAGCCCTCCTGCTCGCAACCATGGTCGCGCTCGTCGCGTGGACGGGCGCGACCGTCTGGTGGTCGATCGTGCCCGATCGGACCTGGGACGTGTTCAACAAGAGCTTCGCGTTCGCCGTCTTCCTCGGCCTCGGCATCATGCTCGCTGCCCCGGCAGAGCGCATCACCGCGCGACTCGCCGCCTCGGTGCTCTCGGTGGTCCTCGGCGCGACGCTCCTGTACGCGCTCCTGGCCAAGGTCGTGCCCGCGCTCGATCCCGACGGCGATCGCGTGGCACGACTCCGCGAGCCGGTCGGGTACTGGAACGCCCTCGCCCTGCTCGCCGACATCGCGCTCGCGCTCGGACTCTGGCTCGGCTCGTCACCGACTCATCGTCGGAGCGTTCGCATCGCAGGCGGGATCCTTCTCTACGTCGCGACGCTGGCGCTGCTGCTCACGCTCTCGCGTGCCGGGATCGTGGTCGCGATCGGGGTGCTCGTGCTCTGGCTCGGTCTCACCGAGGAGCGTGTGCGGAGCGGTCTCCTGCTCGCCGCCTGCTCGGTCCCGGCGCTCGCCGTGGGGGGATGGGCCTTCACGCGGCCGGCGCTGACGGAGGACATCGCGACGCGCTCGAACCGCGTCGCCGACGGGGCGGTGTTCGGCGTCCTCGCGGCCCTGGGGGCCCTCGTCGCCGTCGTTCTCGTTGGGCTCGGCCTCCGGCGCGAGCTCACCGAGGCCACGGGGCGCACCGTCGGTCGTGCGCTTGCCGTCGTGTCCGCCGTCTTCGTGATCGCCGGGATCGCGGCCGTCGGTGTCTCCGCCGCGAACGACATCTCGTCCGGCGGCTCCTGCTCCGAGGTCGTGAACGACCCCAGCCGCCTCGCCTCGTTCGACCCCAACACCCGCTTCTGCTGGTGGGGCGAGGCCTGGGACGTCTACGTCGGACACGCGCCCAAGGGCGCCGGGGCCGGGACGTTCGAGGTCGCCCGCAAGCGCTACCGCGCGGACGCGCGCAGCGTGCTCGAGCCGCACAGCGTGCCCCTCCAACTGCTCGCGGACGGCGGCATCGCGGCGTTCGTGCTGTTCCTCCTGCTCGCGGCTGCCGGCGCCGCCGTCTGCGTGTGCGCGCTCCGTCGCGTGGCGAGTGCAGAGCGCGCCGCGGCGGTCGCGCTCGTCGCCGCTCCTGCCGCGTACCTGGGGCACGCTCTCGTCGACTTCGACTGGGACTTCCTCGCCGTCACGGCGCCGACAATGGTCGCGCTCGGGGCGCTTGTCGGAGCCGGCCGCGCGCCGGGCGCGCTGCGGAAGCGCTGGTTTCTCGGGCTGACCTCGCTCCTGCTGGCCGGCGCCGTTCTCGTGTCGTTCTCGTTCCCGAGGCTCGCGGACCGGATGGAGCGGAGCTCGACCCGCGCGCTCGCCGGCGGCGACCTCGAGAGGGCGCGGGATCGCGCCCTCTGGGCGCGCTTCTTCAACCCCCTCTCGGTGGGGCCGCTCGTCGCGCTCGCACGGGTCGCAGCACGGGAGGGCGCGCCGTACAGGGCGGAGCGCTACTACATCCGGGCCGTCGAGCTCCAGCCGGACAACCCGGAGACCTGGTACACACTCGGCGCCTTCGAGTTCCAGGTGCGAGACAACCTCTGCGCGGCGTATCGGTTCTTGAACAACGCCTACACGCTCGATCCGTCCGGGAGCCAGTGGGTCGAGGGCGGCCCGCTCGACGTCGCCCGCGCCGCCGTCAACAAGGGGGGCTGCGCGCCCGGCTCCTAGCCGGGCTACGGCCCGACGATGAAGACGACCTGCGCGTGTCCGAGGGTGCCTGTGCGCATGCCGTCGAGAGGCGTGACGAGCCTCACGCCGAGGTCCTTCCCGAGCCGTTGGCCCTCGCCGACGAACCCCGGGCGGTACATCACCATGCTGCGTGGCACCCGGCTCGGCGCATTCGCGACGACGCCGATCCGGTAACCGCGGGCTCGTACCCGCGACGCTGCCCTGGAAGCGGCTCCGGTGCGACCGTTGCCGTTGAGGACGAGGACGACCGTCTTCGAGCGTGGCTGCTTGGCGGCTGTCGCCGATGCAGGCTTCCGCGTCGCCGGCTTCGCCGCCCGGGCGACCGGCGCGACCGCGCGCTTCTGTGCCGCGACCTGGAGACGATCGGAGACCGCTCCCGTGAGCTTTCCCCCGCCGACGAAGAGGAGGAGCAACAACTCGACGACGGCGATCGCGCCTGCGACGTAGGCGGCCGTGCGCCAGGGGCGGACGGCGTCGGGAGCGCGAAGCGGATGATCCACGGGCGACTCGTTTCGCCCGCGAGGTCGCTACTCCTCCTGGGCGCGGAGCGAGTCCCAGGTTGCGCGAAGGCCGTCCTCGAGGTCGACCATCGCCCGGAACCCGAGCTCCGAGGCGGTGAGCCCGGTGTCGAGGACGCTGCGCTGGAGCTCCCCGAGGCGGGCGGGAACGTGCTCGGCCTCCGCCTCCGACCCCGCCACGTCCGCGCAGAACGCGTAGAGATCCACGACCGAGGTCTCCTGCCCGGTGCCGACATTGAAGACGCCGCCCTCGAGCCCGAGCGCGGACGTCGTCGCTCGGGCGACGTCGCCGACGTAGACGTAGTCGCGCGTTTGCAGCCCGTCTCCGAAGATGCGCGCCTGCTCGCCGCGCGCGAGGGCGCCGAGGAAGATCGCGACCACGCCTGCCTCGCCGTGCGGATCCTGGCGGGGGCCGTACACGTTTCCGTACCGCAGGGCGACGTGATGCGTCCCGTGGAGCCGGTTGTACGAGCGGAGGTACTCCTCGGCAGCGAGCTTCGCCGTGCCGTACGGCGAGACCGGCGCGCACGGGTCGGACTCGCGCGCCGGGCGCTCGCACTCCCCGTAGATGGCGCCGCCGGTGGAGCTGAAGACGATCTGGGCGCGGTGGCGGCGGGAGGCCTCGAGCACGCGGACGGTGCCGACGACGTTCACCTCGGCGTCCTCCACCGGGTTCTCGACCGAGACCCGGACGTCGGCCTGTGCGGCGAGGTGGAGCACGGCTTCGGGCCGCACGGCGTCGAAGAGGTCGTCGAGCGGCTCGCGGATGTCTCGGACGTGGAGCTCGGCCTGCGCGGCGACGTTCTCCCGCCTGCCGGTCACGAGCGAGTCCACGACGGCGACCTCGTCTCCGCGCGCGACGAGGGCATCGACGACGTGCGAGCCGATGAAGCCCGCCCCTCCCGTCACGATGACTCGCACGGCTCGCATCCTACGGGCGGCCGTAGGATGCCAACGCATGTTCGTGACCTTCGAAGGCATCGACGGGTCCGGGAAGTCGACGCAGGCGGAGCTCCTTCGCGCGCGGCTCGAGGCCGACGGCCGTGAGGTGGTCGCGACGCGCGAGCCGGGCGGCACCGAGCTCGGCGAGCGGATCCGGGAGCTCCTCCTCCACGGCGGGCACGTGTCGCCGTGGGCCGAGGCGCTCCTCTACACCGCGTCGCGGGCCCAGCACGTGGTCGAGGTCATCCGGCCCGCGCTCGAGCGCGGCGCCTGGGTCGTGTGCGACCGCTACGTCGACTCCTCGGTCGCATATCAGGGCGTCGGCCGCGGGCTCGGGCTGGAGCGGGTGCTCGATCTCAACCTCGCCGCCGTGGGCGGGCTCCTGCCAGAGCGCACGTTCCTCCTCGAGCTCGAGGTGGAGGACCTGCCCGCCCGGCTGCGCGGAGACCACGACCGCCTCGAGCGGGAGTCAGTGGATTTCCACGGTCGAGTCGCGGAGGGATACCGGGAGCTCGCCGCCCGCTTCCCCGAGCGGATCCTCGTCCTCGACGCGACGCTCCCTCCGGAGACGCTGGCCGAGGAGGTGTATGGAGCGCTTCGCGTCCGTGCCTGAGCAGCTCGAGGCGAAGCGGCTCCTCGGAGCCGCTCTCGCGGACGGTGCTGCGCACGCGTACCTCCTGTACGGACCGAAGGGCGTCGGGAAGCGGACGGCCGCGTTCACGCTCGCCGCCGACCTGCTCGGCGACGCGCGCCGGGTCGAGGCGCGCTCCCACCCGGACCTGTACGTGCTGGAGCCGCTGGGCGAGATGATCCGCATCGACGACGTTCGCACGCTGCGCCGCGATCTGCACATGCGGCCCTTCGAGGCGAGTCGGCGCGTGTACCTCGTCCTCGACGCCGACCGCATGAACGACGAAGCGGCCGACGCCCTCCTCAAGGACCTCGAGGAGCCGCCGCCCTACGCGGTGATCGTGCTCGTGGCGAGCGAGCTCGGGCCGCTCCCGCCGACCATCCTCTCGCGCTGCCAGCTCGTCCCGTTCCGGCGGCTCTCCGAGCGGGCGGTGCGCGAGTGGCTCGCTGCCCGCGCGCCCGAGCGGAGCGAGGAGGAGGTGCGATCGCTCGCCCGGGCGGCGGCCGGGCGGCTCGACCGTGCGCGCCGGCTGCTCGACCCCGACGGGGCAGCGCGCCGGGATGCGCTCATCGCGGCGGCGCGCACCGTCTACCTCGACCCGGACGTCGAGCCGGCCGACGCGGCGAGGACGCTCCTCGCCGCCTCGACCGCGGCGGGAGCGGAGGCGAAGGCGCGTGAGCAGGCCGTCGTCGACGGCCTCGAGCTCTCGTCCCGCGACGCCGACCAGCGCGTTCGCCGGGCGCAGCGTGGCGCTGAGCGCGACGAGCTCCTCGCCGGTCTCGAGGAGCTCGAGGCGTGGTACCGCGATCTCGTCGTCGTCTCCGTCGGCGCCGATGACGCCGCGGTGTACGCCGATCGGCTCGACGCGTTGCGCGCAGACGCCGAGCTCGGGGTCGGGGAGGGTGCGGTGGCGGCCGCGGAGGCGGTGCGGGAGACGTGGCGAGGGCTCGAGGAGTTCAACCTGAACGCGTCGCTCGCTCTCGAGGCGCTCTTCGTCCGTCTCGGCAGGCTGCTGCGTCCGCTCGCCCACGCGTGACCGATGGTCGACCCGGAGCATCCTCGTTCCGACGTTTCGCCACGCCGATGCTCTTTCCGTGCGCGCTCGCGAGCGTGCTCGACCGGGACGAGGCGTCGGTCGAGGTGCTGGTCGTGGGCGACGGTGTCGAGGACGCGACCTGCGAGACCGTCGCGCGCCACGCCGACGACCCGCGCGTCCGCTTCTTCGACTTCCCGAAGGGGCCGCGAAACGGCGAGGCCTACCGCCACGAGGTGCTCCGCGAGGCTCGAGGCCATGCGGTCTGCTCCCCGTGCGACGACGACCTGCTTCTGCGCGACCTGTCGCGCGCTCGCTGCGCCTGCTCGAGGACGCGGACTTCGTCCATCCCCCACCCGCCCCGAATCCTTCCCGGCGGCGAGCTGCAGTTCTTCCCGTGGAGCTACGGCCGACCGGAGGTCCGTGAGAGCGGACGCGTGCGCGCCGCCTCGATCGCCCTCACCGGGTCGCGCACACGCTCGCGGCGTACCGTCGGCTCCCGTTCGGCTGGAGGACGACGCCGCCCGGGTTGCCGACCGACGACGAATGTGGCGTCAGTGGCTCGAGCGCCGGGTGTCCGCATGGCGTGCGGCGAGCGGCCGACACACCTGAACTTCCTGGGGGTTCGTCGACGACCTGCTCCTCTACGTCGACCACATGACCGTCACGTCGGGGCAGATGAGGGGCTGGGTGGTCGACCTCGAGCAGAACGACCGCCTGTTCGCCTACGCCGGCGTGCGGAAGGTCGTCCTCTAGGACGCGCGCACGGATTCGCCGACCTTCCGGCGGCTGAACGTCTTCCACCTCGGAGGGGCACGACCGGGCGCTCCTGAGCACCCCCGCACCGGCGTTACCACGTCGCGCGGAACGTCCGCGACAGCGAGGGCGCGTTCATCAACCTCTTGTCGCAGCCGTATCGTCACGACGACCCCGACACGTACCGGCTGCCGATCGACAACGACGTCATCCCGTGCCGCCTCTGACGCGGGAGCGCCGGCCGGCCGGCGCTACACTCCGTCGGCCTCGCCGACGTAGCTCAGCTGGTAGAGCACTTCACTCGTAATGAAGGGGTCCCCGGTTCGAGTCCGGGCGTCGGCTTCCAGGAGTCCCTGCAACTCCGTGGTTTCTGATTTCGGCAAGTCCACGAGAAGGTCGCGATGGGCAACGTATTGGGCAACGCGGTCACGACCGGCGGTCAACGCCATTCGTCTGGGCGCCTGATTGTCCGGCCGTTTGCGTCGACAATCTCGTCCGGAAACTGGCACTTCAGTCGACGACGGGCTTCTGAATCAGGTCGAGATGGCCTTCCGCGCCTACGACCCCTGCTACGGCTGCGCCACCCACAGCCTGCCGGGACAGATGCCGCTGATCGTCCAGGTTCACGACCCCGCCGGCGACGTCGTCCGCGAGATCCGGCGCGACTGATGCGTACGCTGGTGCTCGGGCTCGGGAACGAGATCGCGGGCGACGACGCCGTCGGGGTGCTCGTTGCGAGGGCCGTTCGCGAGGACGTCGCCGCCGCGGCCGACGTCGTCGAGAGCTCGACCTCCGGGCTGGCGTTGATCGAGATCTTCGCGGGGTACGAGCGAGCGATCGTCGTCGACTCGGTCCGGACGGGCCGAGACCCCCCCGGGACCGTCACCGAGCTGTCGCTCGGCGAGGTCGGTCGGGTGGCGGCTCCCAGCCTGCACCACGCGGGCCTGCCCGAGCTGGCCGCGGTGGCGGAGCGGCTCGGGCTCGAGTTCCCGGCGGAGACCCGTGTGCTCGCCGTCGAGGTGGTCGATCCGTACACGATGGGCGCCCCTCTGAGCGAGCCCGTCGCAGGAGCCGTCGCCGAGCTCGCCCGGCGAGTCCGGGCGCAGGTCGGGCGCTGGGGCTCGGATGGAGCGGGGAGCGAGTAGGGCGGAAAGCAGCGGCGTGCACGACTACCACGCGATCGAGGCTCTCGTCGAGCGCCTGACGAGCGAGCTCGACGACCGAGCGCTCGAGCGAATCGCCGAGGTACGGATCCGGGCGAGCCCGGTCTACTCGCCGGAGGCGCTCGAGCAGGCGTACGCGATGCTCGTCCGGGAGACGGCGCTCGAGGGCTCGCGGCTTCGCGTCGAGGAGCTGCCCGACGAGCGCGAGTGCCCGTCGTGCGGGGGCTCGTGGCTCGTCTCTCGGGACGACCTCGCGGGGCACCTGCTCGTCTGCCCCTCGTGTGGCGCGCTCTCGGGCGTCGAGGGCGGCGCCGGGATCGAGGTCGTCGCCGTCACGGCGGGGCCTCGCCCGTGACCAGGCCGCAGGCGTGACGCCCCGGGATCGACGCTCTCGGGGAGGGCGCCTCGGGGAGCGTGACCGGCCGGCGACCTCCCCGGTGTGAGCGGACGGCCGGACCGGGCCCCTCTGTCGACGGACTCTGACGCGACCGGCGTACGATTCTCACCCCGGGGCTCCAGCGTTCGGGGCCTTCCGTGAGTCCCCGAAGGAGACGAGCCGACTCGCAGGCGTGTGGGGCCCCCGTCCGCTCCCGACGTCGTCATTCTGGAGATGGGGTAGCCGGGGACGGCCTCGGTCTGCGGCTGGCCGGTGCCGGGTTGCAGGTCGTCGGCATCGACGCGGAACTCCTCGGAGGAGAGTGTCCGTACTGGGCGTGCATCCCCTCGAAGACGATGATCCGAGCAGCCAACCTGCCCCAGGAAGGGCGGCTTTCCCGCACGGCCCCTCGGGTACCCCCCGATGTCGAGGCGGCCGCCGTCTGCCAGATTCGGTTCGAACGCCGGGAAGGCGCATCATGTGGGCGAGCGGTTCCTGGACGGGCCGGCGGCGAGTCGACCTCGCGTGGGTCGGCGGGTTACCCGGTTTCGCGCGTCTCCGTGCGCTGAGGCCCGGCCTGCGAGGGCACCCGATCGACGTCCGTGGAGGAGCTTCCCCTCCGCCGCCCTCTGTCGACCCCCAGCAGAGTGGCTCGGGACTGGGGCGACGAGCGAGCGTGCGGCCGCCCGCACGAAGCGGGCCGTGCAGGCATTTCGCCAGAGACAGCGAAACCGTCCGACCCGGGATGCGCATCTCGCTCGTCGTCCTCCTGCTCGCCGCCACGGGGCTGCTCGCCGTGGATCTCGAGCCGTCTGCGGGCCCGACGCGCGCCACTGCCGCGCGACCTGCCGAGGCTGCGGCTCGGGTGGCCGGGCACGCGCCGGCGACCGTCGAGGTCGCGTTCGTACGCGACGGGCGGCTCGTCCGGGTCGAGCGGCCCGTGCCGAGGGGCGCCTCTCCCGCGCGCACGGCTCTGCGGGAGCTGCTCCGGGGGCCGACGCGCCTCGAACGCCGGCGGGGGCTCCGCACCGCGATTCCGGAGCAGGCGCGCCTGCGCGGGCTGCGGTCGCGAGACGAGCTGTGGCTCGTGAGCCTCTCACGCTCGACCTTCGGCTCGGGCACCGCCGAGACGCAGCAGCGGCGGCTTGCCCAGATCGCCGCCACCCTCGCACCGCTCGGTGCGCACGAGTTCGCGGCGATCGCCACCGAGGGGCGCCTGCTGACGACCCTCCGTCTCGGCCTGCGGCCGAGCGGGTGGCAGGTCGAGACCGGCGAGCAGGACTATCGCTACCTCGTCCGCGGCGTCCAGCTTCGGCTCTGGCTGCTCGGCTACCTCGAGCGCTCGGAGGTGACCGGCTCGCTCGACTACCTGACCCAGCAGGCGCTCCTCGCCTTCCAGGGCTGGGAGCGACTCGGGCGGACGGGCACCGTCACGGGTGAGACCCAGCTCGCGCTCTTCAGGGCCCGGAGCCCCGTGCCGGCGCGGCGAGCGCCGAGGAGGCACGTCGAGATCTCCCGCGACCTCGGAGTTCTGCTCGCCGTGGAGGACGGGGAGGTCGTACGGGCGGTGCACACGTCCACCGGCGCCGGGGGCGCGACCCCTGCAGGCGATTTCCGCGTCTACGCGAAGTCGCTCTACTCGTGGTCGGTGCCGTTCCAGGTGTGGATGCCGTACGCCTCCTACTTCCACGGTGGGATCGCCATGCACGAGTATCCGGACGTGCCCTCGTACCCGGCGTCGCACGGCTGCGTCCGGCTCCCGGCTGGCGAGGCGGAGCGGGTCTACCGCTTCGTCGATCTCGGAACGCCGGTCTTCGTCCGCTGAGCCGTCGCGCGGTGTGCGGGCAGGCTTCGCGCGGCCGAGGCTGGGTCCGCAGGCGCTAGACCGGCTTGGACGCGGAGTGCGATCCGTTGAAGACGACGAGCAGCGAGAGCGTCTCGTAGCCCGAGAACCGGTGCTCGGCGCCCGCGGCGACGAAGGCCGCCTCCCCCTTGGTCAGACGCGTCAGCTCTCCTTCCACCTCGAGGTCGCCCTCGCCGTCGAGCACGAGGTGGACCTCGTCGAACGCGTGCGGCGTCTGCTGGTCCGGCTCGGGCGCGACGAGCACGTACACCCCGACCTCGAGGCCGGGTGACTCGTGGACGACCTCGTAGCCTCCGCCCGCTCCTGCGAGCCGCGCGGCCGTGGCGGCGACGTCGAGCCCCTGCATGGCCCGAACGTCCCATCCGCGGACGGCGGACTCGACGGCGCTCCGCGCGATCAGCAACCCGCATGCGCGGCTTCTCCCGCCGGGCCCTCGACCGCCAGGTCCGGGTACGGGAAGAGCGGCGCGAACCGCGCCAGGAAGA
>Ga0233418_10000091_pt1 | contig 19335 bp, 19 predicted proteins | sample Sediment_Towuti__FD_189021 | JGI IMG/M metagenome (GOLD analysis project Ga0233418, IMG submission 189021) | Sediment microbial communities from Lake Towuti, South Sulawesi, Indonesia - Sediment_Towuti_2014_1_MG | ecosystem: Environmental > Aquatic > Freshwater > Lake > Sediment | place... | reverse complement strand
GGAGGATCCGGTGTAGATCACTTTGTGTGTGAACTAAGCGGTCCAACCTCCTCTTCGGATTCTAACTGTACTTCACCCAAGTCGTATAGCGGATTAGAGGACGGTGAATACACATTTACAGTTAAGGGCATAGATAAGGCTGGAAATGACCCAGCTGATTCATTTACATGGACAGTAGATACTCAGAGTCCTCCACCAGATGATAACCAGTCTCCACCAGATGATAACCCGCCTGAAGAACCAACACCTACGCCTACGCCTACGCCTACGCCTACGCCTACGCCTACGCCTACGCCACCACCGACAGTAATTTCATTCCCAGACCAGGCCTCACTTCTAGACTATTGTAGAGGCGCAGATTGCGGAATAACGTTTGTTGAGCGAGGAGTATTTCAAGTGCCATACAACCCAATTTCTTGCAGTGATTCAGTATTGGAATTAAAGGCAGAGCTGATCCCAGTTACTGATTTCCCTTCAGTAGTAAGTGAAGTGCAATCCCTTTACAACGTTACAGTAGTAAATGTCTATAACACTCCGGACTACAAAGCCATCTTGTTAAGTCCCGGCGATGAGAAGAAAGTGGGTATCGATGAACGCTTCTTGCTCGGTAATGTGGATTGCGGTGAAATAGTTCTTGAACTAAGACAGGATTTGCTTAACGTTACCAATATAAATGATCTATCAAAAGAGATAATTTCGTCATATCATGTTAAAGTAACGCATGTGATAGATATGCCTGAATACAAGGCTATAGTTATACTCGCAGAATTGGATAACCCTGTTACAAAGGATCCGAGATTCATAAACTATGACCAAGAATATGCAAAAGTGAACGCTACATCTGAATATCAGGGAGCTGGTGAACTCAATGAAGCATCTGGACACATTGCAGCAGCAACCATTATAGTGAATAAAACATCAGGAAAAATATTTTTTAATCAAACAGTTCCTGATAGCATTCAGAGAACTTTCCTTATAGATGCTTCTAATACGACTCAACATGACGGCCTTGGCGCTATAAAAGATGTAGACATTGATATTGCGATATTAGATACCGGAATTAGTTTGAATCATCCAGATCTTAATGTTTACAAGGATGTGAGTTTTATACCCGGTACAACCTCAGGTAACGATGATAATGGTCATGGCACGCATGTGGCAGGTATTGCAGCGGCAAAGGACAACGACATAGGAGTACTTGGTGCGGCACCAGGCGCAAGGCTTTGGGCAGTAAAGGTTTGCGATAAAGCCGGGGAATGCAAGATATCTGACATGATAAAGGGTGTGGAGTACATTACACAACACGCAGATGAGATAGACGTCGTAAATGTTAGCGTTGAGACTCCATTCTCGCCAGCTTTGAACCGAGCTATAAGCGCCTCAATAAGGGCAGGAGTAACGTACGTTGTAGCTGCGGGAAACTACGGTCGTGATGCTTCTTCCACCTCTCCGGCAAGTAATCCCGATGTCATAACTGTTTCGGCCATTGCTGATAGTGATGGTAAGTGCGGTGGGATAGGACCATCTTTGGGTTCAAAGAATGCCACCGATGATTCATTTGCATCTTTCAGTAATTTTGGCCCATCTGTAACCATAGCAGCTCCTGGTGTTTCCATTCTTTCTACATATCTTAATGGACAGTATGCAGTGGATAGCGGAACAAGCATGGCAGCGCCATCTGTCGCAGGTGCTGCTGCGTTAATAAAAACAGTTTCCCCAGAATATTCTCCACAGGATGTAAAAGAGGCACTATTGGAGACTGGTTCTACCCCACTAACGCCTTGTCAGGGAGGTCCACAGGGATACTTTACGGGAGATCCTGACAACTTTAGAGAGCCCTTATTGTATCGAAAGCTTAGCAACACGGAACCAGAAAATAAATGATAACTCAAATATTATGATAAGACGATATGACTAGATGAATGGCTTCCCACTATCAGTTTAACAAACATCATAGTCTTTGAAAATAGCCATTATCTATTTCAAGTGAAAATAATTTACTCTTGTGAAGTTGAAATGGAATCAGTTCAGCGGCATATTTTTTTTATTCTGTGATGTAATATCAAGTTTTGATTGAATTAAAAAAATGAATTGAAGAATCACGGCGCAGAAAGACTCCATTTTTTATCGATTCGTACCTTGGAGGCTGATTTCACAAAACCATCATTTAAATATTGGAGCGAGGCTAAAAAAAATCATGAATGCTAGACCTTCAAATTTCCTATTGATTATTAGTATTGCATTTTCCATATTGATTTCATCATCTGTTGCTCATTTAGCGATGGGACAGAGCGAAAATAATACACAAGATAATGCAAATAATACACAAGATAATGCAAATAATACCAGAAGAATTTTTAACCTTGTGGATAACACTGTCACAGTTGTGGATAAGACAACGAATGAGACTATCAGTGTTACACCATATCAAGGAGGAAATACCACCATTAATAACACAACCAATGGCGGAAGTTTTCCAGAGAATAAAGAAAACACTACAATGAATAAAGACCTCACAGAAAAAAATGAAGAAGAACGCGATTAAGTTATTTATTTAATCTAGAAAAACTGATATACACAAAAGGTAACGCATTGGTTCTCTGAAAAATCCAAAGAAAATAAATCGTAGATATCATAATTTAGACATCGATGAATATCCACTAACACCATAGTAATAAACTGTCGATACAACCTTGTATATCGGATTCATCTTCCTGATTGAAACGTAAATTAGATCAAGATTTAGTTAGAATAGTTCTCAATACATAAAGAAATCTGATATCTCAATTAGGGAAACTATTTAACTGTGACGCTGCCACTCATCCACGGATGCACATTGCATAAATAAGAATAGATGCCTGGATTTTTGAAAGTTATCGTGAAGTTACTAATTGGTGAGCCACCGGGTGGAGCCTGTCCTTCGGGCCAGAGCCATCCTGAATTCACAAGGCTTTCATTACCAGCCATGACGTAATTTGAATTTGGTTCAAGATATGTTACATTCTTGCCACTGGAGTCTATTGCCACAGGATTAAACGCTCTGGCGTTTACCATGATAACTGTTTTAGTTTTTTGTCCTGGCTCAGTAGGTACAAAGAGTGGATCTGCACTAATTTTTGGATCTGATGATAGAAACTTAGTTGAGTTGGTAACGTTAAATGCCGCAACAAACTCTGGAAAATATTTTGCCTCATTTAGAAAGCTAACCGAATGAGGTTCTGCATAGAAGTTTGGATTATCCCAAGTAATGTTCTCACCGGACTTGATTACCATATCTTGAGGTATGAACGCAAACTCTATATTGGTAGCATTTCCTTGTCCCGCGTGCACCAATTTGGTACTGGTTTCTGTTTGGGCGTAAGTTAACGTAGGATATGATAATGTTATAGGAGTGACTGCAAATGATATACTTAACAAAATAATTGTAATTCTAATTTTTATTAATGACAACAAAATTACAGCAAGATTACTATATTTAAGTTTACTTGTCGCTTTATTCCTAAAAGCAGTAAAGTAATTTAATCACGCATAATCTATTAAAGTTTAAAACAAAATCAAAATATCCAACATCATCTAATCATTTAGAATCTCGTTCTGCCTCTTCTATAATATTTTTTATATCTTCGTCAGTTAATGATGATTTGATTCCCGCTGACTTTTGTATGCGATCCTTTAGTTCTTCCCTTGCCTTTTGGATGATTCTATTTGTCGAATCCTTCTCCATATGTGCTGTTCCCATGCTATCAAGAAACTTTGATTCACGTAGTGTAGATTTTCTTATAGATTTGCGCAACTCTATATCCTCTGATACTGAGATGGCGCAACAGTAAAGGGCCAGCAGTATCATATATGTTGATAATCCGTATAGCGACATCGTGGCAAGACCAAATGGAGGGTACAATGTCTTTGCCAGAGTGCTCTGGCCTGCACTGAAAAAAAGCAGAAAACCAAATCCACACATTATCAAGTAATCTTTGACAGCCATACTTCCATGAAAATGCCTAGCTGCAACAACAAATCCTATGTAAAACAAAATTCCTCCAGCAGTGGAGTTTAAAGAAGTATAGAGATCCCAGTAAAGCTCATCTGATTCTGTATGAGGTTCATATAGATGATAGTCATCCAGATAAGTACCTGCAAAATATACTAGGGGAATGCTTATCAGTGTCCAGTACTTTATCTTTCCCATCTTCTGAGAGTAATGATACAAGAGTAATGCAGTAGCAACCCATTTCAAAAGAAAGGAAACAATATCGGCATAGTGGTACATTTTAGCAAGATTATACAATAGTGATCCTGGCTCTGATTTTGCCGGATGGCTTCCATCTTCGGCGGAAATAAAAGCAGGTTTTTCCACAAGCCGGTAAAGACTACCTGTTAAAAAAAAAGCTGACGCAATAACTACAGCTGCAAAAGATAAACCATAAATCAAAATTACTATTGAATTTCTGTTTGACTTATACCATGATAAAAATATCATCGTAAAGATACTCATAAGAGCAATTGTCAAACCATAAGTAGACGTTGTAACTATCGTCATAGTTATGGAAGAGTATTGCTGAGTAGTAATTATCTGGACCAGTACGAATACAAAAATTGATACTGCCAAGTATTGAATAAGAAATACTATGTTATATGAAATTCGAAGATATGCAGCTTTCTTACGAATTTGGATGCTTTTCTGTCTAACAAATTCTAGAATGTATAACTGGCCACCAATGACTATAATTCCCATACAGACAAATAACGGGACGCTGAGTCCTGAATCATCTAGGTTGGAGCGCAATTCAGAATTTTGATTAAGGCTCGTATCTATGACAATGAGGGCAAGAACTGTATAAACTACCAAATAGATCTTGATAGCATTGCGGCTTGGATCAAAAGCGAAATGGTTACAAAACTTATTAATGAATGATATGCTAGAATTTCTCTTTCCCATTCCTTTACCAGCACCTTCAATAAAAAAAGATTGGAGTCACAGAGAGCTGCTTATGCTTCTATAGGTTTTTGACTTTATATATTAGAACGGATCTTCAGCTCCCGATATATTCCCAGTTCCATTTGTCGCGTTTGTGTCTGTCATATTAGCAGCTCCTGCTGTCAGATTTCCAGCCAATGTTCCATTATCTTCCTGCGCCGTGACTGAAGAAATAGCCAATCCTGCGAGTGTTGCTGCTCCTAAGGTTGTTACAAGAATGGCAAACGCCGTCCACAATGTTTTATTATTCATTTGTAGGTTACAAATATTTCGTACTATTTAAGTAAATCGTGGAATTTCACATAAAACCAATTAGAGTGGAAAACTGTGCAGAATTTGATCCCTATTATAACTATCCTAATAACAACTTACTATTGAAGCATTAGAGTTACAAAGTGTTACCTGATGCTGAATCATCACTGCCTAAATAGTTTAACAATCTTTGCACCTAGATTTATCATAACAAGAAAGATAAACCATGCTGTGAACGATGCAATCGTCGAAGCTTGATATGCTTCAAAAGATATCTGCATTAATTGATAATGAATGGAGACCTTTGAAAATGCGAAGATTAATTCCGATACAGAAAATATGGTAAGTAATTTTCTTATGTCATTTTTAATATTCGCATTATTTCTTACTCCAGTGACAGGGTCTAAATATTTACTTTTATTATCATAATAAAAGAAAAGTGCGAATAAAGGTATGTATACCGAATACTCCACAGTTAAGGTAACAATTGCATTGAAAAAATTATTATCATCGAATTTGGAGTAGAACTCAGTAAAAATGGTGCCAACTATGAGGGCAGCTATGCCAGCTATAGTGATACTCTTGTTTAGGAGAATATAATTCCTGTATTTATTGTAGAATCCTTTTCCGATGCATCTCATAATCATTAAACCCATGCTCTAGATAAGCAGTTGCCATATTGGCAGTTTTAAACTCTAATTAACCTTTTACAGATTTTACATCCCTGATACTCAGCTTTTTTCCATTTCTTAAAAGATTGAAGAATCTCTTGATCTTGAATTTTTTGTTATTACACATGGTTCTATCTGAACAATATCCAAGAAAGGTTCGGTTCAGAGATAACTCGTGCCCAAGAACACTCATTATCAATCCTTTAATAATCAGTCTCAAAAGTGGTAATAGACCCGATCTTCCACCGTAAGCATGATTAGAAGTAATTATCCAAAACATTTCCGTTTCATTGAAGTTTGGTGGAAATATGAGTTTCCTAAATTTTTCTCCATCGTTTGAATAATGTCCTATACAATCTATCTGTCCTCTGGAATATTTGGATGCATATTTGGCAAATATTGTACAAGAAGAACACATGTCGTCATAAATCAAGATAGGTCTATTTGTAATCGGATCCAAGATAATTTGCCAAGTATTATTAATCAATCAAGCGCATGTAAATCTTTTGGATTTACCTTCATCAAGAAAGTTTAGATAAATGAATTTAATAATGCCATTAGATTATCAATACAGCTGCACTCACTACCGTTGTCCACAATCCTTCTTTATGTCCTTCCGCAGATTGAGTAAAGTTTTGAGTCTTGTATATTTTTCCCGAGAGTCGCCATTGCTCCTGTTTTTCATCCCATGTCAAAGAATCATCATTAGGCAGCCCCATTGTAGTAGCCAGCATTTCCATCGCCATATCTTCTGCATAGTCACCAGCTTTTTGAGCTGTTTCCCCAGTTGAATGATGTTCTGATAAATATCCATACTGAGCATCATCGGCAGGAGCAGCGAGACCTACAGAGGCAGCAATCAGTCTATTTGGTTCGTTTGTAGATTGCCTCGCCATAATTGCAAAGACCACCTGTCCTGACACAAGGTAGTTTCTTCCTTCTTGCAGACCAATAATCTTACATTTAGGCGGCTTTATGCTAGATACAGAAACAATATTCAGATCAGAAATTTTAGCGTCGCGTAAAGCTAATTCAAAACTTGTAAGATAATCCTTGTGGATTCCTTTTCCCTTTGTAAAGAACATGGCCTTTGGAACATACAGCATAGGATTTGTCAATGATTGAATATCCAGTGTTTTTTCAGTCATTTGACATGTATCCAAATCAATAAAATATTAAGATTACTTTTGCATTATCGATTTCCAATTTTTGTAAAAAATAATATTTATGCATTAAATAATTCTATGCTTGTTTTTTTACCGTTTCACGAAACGGCAAATTTTTTAGAACTATGCATTCATCGGCTATCCTATATCAACTGGTTCTTATTTGGTGATTTTTTCACAATTGGTACTAACAATATCCCCTTCCGAAATATTTAGATTTAATATAGTGTCGAAACTACCACCACAATCAAAATAATCAGAACCGGTACCATCGTCGAGGAAGTCTGCTCCAGGACCTACATATAGGTCATCGTTTCCGTCTCCACCTAAAATATTGTCATTTCCTATTCCACCGAAAATAACATCGTTTCCTGCTCCTCCCATAATATTATCCCCCCCGACTCCGCCATCAATTTCATCGTCACCGTCATTTCCTGTAATATTATCAAAACCTGCTCCTCCAAAAATAAAATCATCTCCTGGCGTTCCCCTGAGATTGTCTGTCTGTGAAGTTCCAATAAGACTTCCATTCTGTGAAGTTTCAGTAAGATTTTGCCCCTGAAAAGTAGGATTTGTAGTAGATTCTGTCTGCTAGTTAGATAGTGGGAGAGTTAAAAAGCTCGCGAAAATTACACTCAAAATAATGTAAAGATATTTCTTCATCCGATTTAAAAGACATACATAAAATCAAGGTATTTAATTTTACCATATATCCCAATCAAAAGTGCTCGTACCAAATTATCATTACTAACGATAAAGTATTAACAATATCGATTATTCAAGAATTGAAAAGCCAGATATTGATACTATTTTTGAGAATTTATTTATTACCGGCAGTATTTGAGATCAAGTTGTTTTGAACTAAATGCAATCTATCCAGATAGAAAGGTAAATTTTGGAGGAATTCTTTAAATTTTGAAATTGGCACTATGGGAACTCCATCAAAAAAATTGCAGTCGTGCGCATGCAAGGTGACTATAATTGGAATAGCTGATTCAATATCTTTTCTTTTATCAATGAATATCTCTGCCCTTCTAATCTGGTTCGAGCTAAATTTCCCAATATCAAAACCATGGATTTTCATCCAATGTTTACAATCAATTAATAGTGCAATTTTTCGGTAGAATCCAATTACATCAATTTGTATTCTAGGTTTGGTGAAAACCACATTCCTCTCAATTGAATATCCTGCAGATTCTATTAATTGCGAAGTAAATAATTCAAAATCATTCCATTGAATCTTCTCTGATAGCCTTTCAGGATCACAGCCCTCATTCATTGCCAAGAGAATTGTATTTAGCTTGTCTTTACTTGAAAAAAGTACTGAACCATCTGATAATTGGCCTATCCCGCTTTTAACTAGATAATCCAGCACTTCCATGGTTGTAGCCTTGCTCGGAATTTGGCATAATTTTTGAAACCTATCTAAAGTCAAGTGGTTTGGCATAGCCACAAGTGACCTCACTAGCAATTCGTTGTTAATAAAGACATTATTGTTACTGGTCAAATTCTTGGTAAAAATACAAAAGGCAAAGTCAAAATTTATTTATTTCTAGTGGCAATATTATAGATGAAGTACGGATTATCGTGGTTAAGGAGCAAAGACAGGACTCTTCTTAGATTTACAATAATAGGTATAGTGTTACTAACTACGATACATGTTTGCAATTCACTATCATTGGTGGATCCTCGCTCAGGATTTTTTGACCTGTTGCATATTGGTACAATTCTAATACTCCTAATCATGTTCATTTCAATTTTAATGAAAGGACTCGTGCCTATCGCAATATCTTGTCTGGGTATAGTCCTGCTTTATGGAAGTATTGTGATACCATCTGCAATTGATAATTCACTGGGCGCTTTTTACTATAAGGCATCAACTGGTTATTTGACATTTGAAACAATTAACTATGGCACACATGGATTCTTTCTTTTGGGCGTAGCTATGATCATTCTTGGAATGATTGTGGCTTACAAACCACATATTCTATATACACGAAACAGACCGGTATCAGCAGAGCAGCTTTGGACAAAATATCCAAATTGGAATGAAAATTTACAACTAGCCAACACCAAAACTGATTCCTTAATTGGGCTTTCAAGTATGTTAAACGATACAGAGCGATATCTGCTCTGGAGACACGAGTTCATTCTGGTTTTTATCTATGACACAATATATCGAGTTCCTGTCTACTCACATGTACCTACAAGTTCTACAGTCATGAGAGAATCAAAAACACTCAGGATAATCGGGCCACCCAAGTACGGCTACTTCCCCTAGCAAGATTAGAATTACGTCCAGCGCTTGAAGGAATGTAGGTAAACATTTCCTTTCTAAAATTTGAATTTTCTAACTTAAAAAAATATATATTTATAAAAATGTAAATTTGACCATTAATAAGATCAGGACCACAGAACCTTTAATTAAAGGTACTTGGAGGTTTTTTTAGGAGTACCAAGTTGGCGGAATTAAGAAAAGACTACATTCTTGAAAAATTTGTGATTCTTCCTCCTGATTCATATAAAGTAAAAAACGATACTAAACAATGTCCTTATTGTCCTGGAAACGAAGGTATGACTCCTCCATCGGTGCTATCACTAGTTGTCAAAGAGGGTATGCTTCAAAGATTATCTGATAGCGAAGAAAATATTATAGAAAACTGGGATGTTAGAGTTTTTCCAAATTCAAATCCCGTGGTATCCTCTGTCAATGAAAATAGCTACAGAGATAAACCACTCTACAGCGAACCGGCTTACGGTTATCATTATATTGTAGTAGCGACACCAGACCATAAAGAAAATTTGCCAGGACTATCTATTGAAAAGTGGTCAAATGTTCTTTTAGTATTACAAAATTACCTCAGTCATCTTTACACAAAGAAAAGTGTAACATACGTTTCCATTTTCGCAAATAGTGGAATTTTGTCTGGAAGTGATATTGAACACGCTCACTTTCATTTAATGACTTTCTCTACAATTCCACCAACTATTGAATCTGAAGCAGAGGCATCAAATCGATATCTCAATGAGAATGGTAGTTGTCCTGCATGCAACATAATATCCACAGAAACAGGTGGTCCTAGACAAATTTTAGATACCGAAAGTTATATAGCAATTTCGCCTTGGGCTTCTACATATCCATATGAGTTTTGGATTTACCCCAAACGTCACACCACATCGTTCTCAAAGATTTCACAGAAAGAGTTTACAGATCTTGCTTTGATATTAAGATCTACCTTGGGAGGAATGGACAAGGTATTGCAAAAGCCAGCTTTTAATCTGATATTTCACTTATCACCAGAAAAGAAAAATAGCCGACAGATTCATTGGCACATAGAAGTATACCCGCAACTCCATAATTGGTCGGGTTTAGAGAGAGGATTTGGTGTCCACGTTAATCAAGTTTCACCAGAAAAATCTGCGCAAGTTTTGGGGTCCGCTGCCAGAAAAGAATTTGGAGATGTAATTGGAATCAAGTGATAATATCACTATAGTAATTCAAGTCGATAATTAATGGTCAACCTCGAAACATCTGTATCATTAGCCAGTTTAGGATTAATTGTAATGTATGTACTCATTATGTATTCATTCATTTCCTTTCTGATAGGGCCGCAATCACAAGGTCCGGATATCGTAGTCCAACCTGAAGGTGTTCTAATCCAAGTCGTTTCTATATCGGCTGCACCTGGAATAATATTGGCAGGGATTACGTTTGGTTTGGTAAGATATTACGGTTCAAGGAAAATTGGAACTATCATTTGTATATGTGGTATTGTTCTAATAATTGGTAATATTCTAGTACTTGGCATGATACCAAAAATACCTCAAATACTCTTTGTTCCTGGAATCATGCCGCTTACGTATGGATTACTCGCTGCTGGAATTGGAATTATCATTCTGGGGATTATTGTTATTATGAGAGAAGGCAAAATAACAAGGCCATTTGGAGATGAAAGTTTTTGAGCGAAGAAATTCCAATACGAAATATTTACTTTAAGCGAAAAATTCTCCCGATAGAGATTTTTCATAACGTTCTTGATAAGAGTTACAAACTTTCTCATGATTTGAATAGTCCAGTACTTTCAGTTGTGATCGGTACAAAACCTGATTTTTATAAACAGGCTCCTGTCATGATAGAAGCATTACAACAAAAATTGCCTGCTTTCGTAATAGATACTGGACAACACTTTGACGATCTTCTGGGTTTTGGAATTCAAGAATTTGAGTTACAGGATCATATTGCCTGCAACCTTCAAATCAGAGGAGACCTCATGGAAAAAGCAAGCGAATTAATATTAAAATTTGGATCATTTGGCCGATATTTAAAAAAGAACTTTGGAAATTCTTCGCAGCTACTACCAATAGTTCACGGAGATACCCTTGTAGCAGGGATCGCCCCGTTAGCATGGGTATTTGGAATGGGTCAGAAAGTTGCCCAAAATGAGGCAGGACTACGATCGATGAGTCCTGAATCAATAAAATACCTCAAGGTTAATGAGGATCCAACAAAATCAAGTGTAGAAAAATTCGTGGATTCACAATTTGAAGGAAGGTGGTTCCTGGCAAGAGAAGAACCATTTCCAGAACAAATAGATACTTGGATATGCTCTGCAGGAACGCAATTTTTCTTTGCGCCCACGCAACTTAACAAAGATAATTTAGTCCGTGAAGGATATCCAGAAGAGTTCATTCATGTAGTCGGTAATTCTGTTGTAGATGCAATTGAGATTAAGAGAAATAATAAGCCTAAAACTAGTGTGTTTGACATTTACCCAAAGCTAGAAACAGGTGAATGGATTCGATTAGATATTCATAGAAGAGAAAATCTAACCGAACACAGATTTTCATCAATAATCAAAAGCATTTCCTACTTGATCAAAAATACTGATTACAAGCTAGTACTTATCATGCTAAATGCTATGAAATCAGCACTTAGGTCTTACCACTTGGAACAAAACCTGCTTAATCTGGCAAAAGATTATCCAGACAAGTTTATCATTACTCCTTTGTGGAAAGAATATTCTCATGTGATAGAATTTTTAGATAGCGGACATTGTTGGGCGGAAATGACAGATTCAGGTTCAATGCAAGAAGAACTACTTTACTTTCCAGACGTTTTGTCGCTTACTGTAAGGCTAAATACTGATAGACCTGAAACCATTTTTGATGCCCGTGGCAATATATTGATTCCACCAGTAAATTCTTCCTGGATAACTACTTTGATAGATGAGGCATTCAACAGAAAAGAGGGCCTTGGACTTGAGCTAAAGAAAAAGAGAAAGATTTACGGCGAACCAGGAACAGTATCAAAGAATATTGTAAGAATAATCAAAAAGGAATTTGAGAATGGTGACGCAAATTTCTACCCTTGGTTACATCAAAGAATAGGTCTCTGGAAAGAAAAACAAATCATAGATTACATGTGACTATCCTAATGTAAACTCTTTCTTGCGCACTTTAGCGTTTTTTCTTTCATTAATTGTAATTTCAAACAGTGTTTTCATCATATTTTCATATCCGGAAGACATATCCACATTTCTTCTTGACATCATCCTTTTTTGAAATTTAATTGAAGAAGAAATATTCATTTCTGCATTTTCTGATCCTAATCCTTGACCATATATTACGTAGGAAGGAACGTCTTGAAAAATATTACCGTATACGTGTGAAGAGATTCCTATTTTCAATCCACAATAAATATTTGTTCCTATTGATGTTTTAGACATATCTCCAAATAAAGAACCTAATTTAGTAGACTTTGTACTTTTTTTCTCGTCACCCACTTTCATAGATATTGCTCCATATGTCATTTTGAGATCGGACGTAGTTGTATTTGCTCCAAGATTAACCCATTCACCAACATAGCAGTGACCAAGATATCCTTGGTGGGATTTGTTGGAATAATCTAGAATTATTGAAGAATCAATTTCACCTGCTATCCGACAGTTATTACCAATATATGAATTGCTGATTATGGAGAATGGTTTGACTTGGGTGTATTCTCCAACATGAACTGGACCTTGGATTGAAGATTGATGAATACTGGATTGAGGACCAATATAAATTCCTCCCTCACTTGCGTCAAGGACAGTGCCTTGGCCAATGTTTGATGTCTTGTCCACGTATACAGGATTATTACCGATAACTTTCACGCTTTCTGGATTTTTCTTTTTGAGAATTTGAGACTTAAGTGTATCCTTTAATTGTACAATGAGATCCCATGGCCAGCAGTACAAAGTGCCGCATTCATTCAGATTGTTGATAGTTGTTATTTTCGTGCTAATTTTATTATTATTGATTTTCTTATCCTCGACTATTGATTCATAAACGTATTCATAATCTGATTTGTCAATTCTTCCCATGAGTATCTTACCTCCGAACGATATCAGAAATCTTTTCTTGACATTCCATTTTTTGAAGAACGGCGCCAGAGGAATGAATAACGAATTTATGTATATATCATCATTGTTGTATTCAAATTTATTTACAGTATTATCCTGATGTCTTTCCTTGGTTACCTTTTCAAGATATCGACGTGTAAGGAACTTTGAGGATTTGTTTTCAAAATGTTCACAAGACGTCAATGATCCAATTTTAATGTCGAACAAAGATCTCGTATAGCTAAGAGGAACAAAATTCTTCCAACTGGTATCTTCAAAGAAAACGATACTCATAACTTAGATTTTTCCTAGTCTCTCCACATATTTTTTGTAAGTCTGTAGATATGATTTCTTGTCTCCTATGTCAATAAATCCTGATTCTATTTTAAATCCATTCACTAATTTTTTCATATCTAATGCTATCTTAACAGCATCATCCATTCCATAGGCATTTGAGGATGGTATCAAATCAATAAATTCGGGTTCCATCACATAACATCCTATATTTATCAATCCCTTTATCTCGGGTTTTTCATTCCATGCAGTAACTCTATTATTTTTATTTATGTCAATAAATCCGTACTTGAGTCTTGTTTCATACGATAACAAGGCCATTGAAATAAATGCATGAAGTCTATCATGCTCTTTTATCATTTCTCTAAGTGAGAACTCATAGATGGAATCTCCATACACACAAACGAATGTGTCATCGATAAACTTCCTGGCTGTCATCAGCTGACCTGCGGTTGCAAGGGGTCTGTCGGATCTTGCATATTCGATTTTTATTCCAAGCCTGCTCCCGTCTTCGAAATAGTCTTCTATGGTTCTATGTAAATAGCTCACACAAATTATTATATGGTCAATATTATTATCATCATTTCTCAGCCATTCAATGATGTGTTCTAATAGAGGTTTATTCCCGAGGGGTAACATTGGTTTTGGAATGAAAAAAGTATAGGGTTGCAGACGTGTTCCAAGACCCCCAGCTAAAATTATTGCCTTCATTTAAAATTATAGATAAACTGAACTCTAATATAAGTAAAAACTATTCTAGATTTCTAATAGCGAGTATTTTTTTGACCTTATCTACGACATCTTGCGGGCTTTGTCCAAAGATTATTATCATTGGTTCCTTTCCGACGTCACCTGAATGATATATGATATCCGCATCAGGATTTTTCAAAAGAGCCATCTTGATTCCCCACGGAATAGAATTGCCTTCTTTTTGTTTGATTATCTTTGGTTCCAAATCTCTTTCATAATAACTTACAGTAAAAAGTTTCTTGCATCTTTTGAGTATACTCTCATCATTTTTAATATTAAGCGCGGATCTAATCATTTGATTTGCCTTCATGTATTCAAGGATCGAGGAAGCTACGTGCTTTGAAACACCAAATTTGATGCCTGAAGTTGGCACACATTTGTTTCCTACCTTTACAATTCTACCATTCACGCCGGCCATGTCTTCAAGTCCTTTAGCATTTGGTATTGCATAAACAAGATTTGATTGTGTTTCTGGAATCAAATCCGCAAAATTTTTCATATTTACCAAATTTTCAACGGCTCTGCCTAATTCTTCTATCACCTGATATCGACAGGACTCTTCATACATTTTTGAAATGGGATTATTAACTGGAATTCCCTTGCCGATTTTCACTGTTTTAAGGATAGATTTGTGAACGTACTTGTTTGCCAATAAGCAAGCATTGATTACAGGATATTTCATGGCCAAGAATGATGTTATCGCGGCAGAAAAGTTGCAGCCGCTTCCATGTGTTTCAACAATCTTCATCCTAGGATTCTTAAACACAGTAAACTTTCCCTGTTCATCCAAAATTATATCAACTATCATCTCATTGTCATTTCTGAAATGACCTCCCTTTACAATTACATTTTTTGCACCTAACTCTGATATTTTTGATGCGGCATTTCTGATATCTTTTCCAGTTCTTATCTTGATTCCAGACAACGTTTCTGCTTCATGGATATTGGGAGTAATAACATCACAAATTGGAACAAGTTTACTTTTAAAATCCTTTACAAATTCTTTTTGGAGTAATCGGGCCCCTGTTCCCGCAGAGATTATAGGATCGAGCACTATTGGAATATTTGATTGATTCAAGACGTCACTTACCGTCGTAATTATTTCCTTATTGTAAACCATTCCAATTTTTATGGCATTAATAGGAATATCTGAGAGAACAGATTTTATTTGTTTTTTGATAATTTGAGCGCCTAATGGTAGAATGTAGTCTACATTAGATGTACTTTGTGCAGTTATGGCTGTTATTACACTACAAGAATATATCCCCAAAGCAGACATTGTTTTTATATCTGCCTGAATTCCAGCACCACCACTGGAATCACTGCCTGCTATTGAAAGTGCAGAATGTACCAACATCAAAAATATGATAAAATTGGATTATTCAGTTTATCGGAATCCGAGTAGAGAGACCTATTCTTATTCATAATCTGTGAAAATGCTATTGATATAGGAAAGTAGTTCATCACGTAATTGAATTACTTTTGTGCGTTTGTCCCCATCCAAATCAGTTTGTAAGAGTACATCTAGTCCTTGGACCAGATACTGAATGTTTGGCAGCGTAAGTAAAGATCTTTTATATTTAGTGACATCCTGATTACTCAATGATTATCTTTGTATATGGTTGGTGTTAAGCATTTTGGAGTTTCTTTTGATGCATGTCTGAAAAGATTAGCGACAAAAAAACTCCTTGCCATATGCTATTTCAAATTTCTTTAACAGATTCATACAATGAGGTTCGACTAGTATGTTTCTTTTTTCATCAGCATGATACGCTATCAAATTTGTGTTTTCAGTTGTATTGTAAACTGTCTTTCCACACATGGCACACTTGTGAACCTCTTCAAAAAGTTCCAGAGCCTCATGTCCATAAGCATTAATGATATACTTACTGCCGTCAGAGCCTTCGGTTTCAATAAAGTAATATTCTATCCCATTGCTCATGCAAATTACTTTTTTGGGTAGAAAACTGAATCTATATTTTTCATTTATCAAGTCATGAACCAGCTTTTTGATATCACTTTCAACGTGCTTGTGAATGAGCGCACTATTTGCCAAGTTCATTTCTCCTTCTGAGTTGAGTCAAATTAATCAACAAGGTAATATTCCATTCAAATACAGATAAACTGGATTAAGCTAAGCGTATGACAATTTTAATGAGTTTATAATAATTAAGCTACAGAAATATCATGGGTTTGAGCTTTTGTGAGTTGGTCCAAGTAAAACATAGTAGGACAAGAAATAAGAAAAATAGCGATGACTATTGAATTAATATATACTGAAAAATTAAAGAAAAAAATAAAAAATTTTTTCGTGAGTCGTTTACTTTACGTATTGCTTTTGTGCAGATGTAAAGAAGTTTGACCATGTATTGGCCAAGTTTGCATTGAATTCGGTTACGGTATCGAATGTCTTGCCATACAACTTGATATTCTCTCTTGCTGAATTTAGAATATCTATTGCTAGTTGGTTTGCGGTATCAAACACATGAAATGCTTGTGAAGTAATTTCATTTGATTGCTTTCTGTATTGTTCTGCATATGGTGCTACTGTTGGCGCCACTGTATTTTTTGCAGCGTTTCCGTACCATGATTTTTGAATTGCAAATGATCTATTTATCAATTCTTTAGTGACTTGGAAGTAGTCTTGCTGTAGATTTGATATAGATTGCGCATATTGTGGTTGATACTTTGAGATTTCATCGATTGTTCTTAACAAATTTTGCTTGTATGTGTCTAAAACTTCGTTTTCTGTTGCATTTTCTCTCGTTTTTCCTGACATATTTCTTCACCATTAGATGGTATTAAATGGGTATATAAATGTTCGGTATCAAGTGGTATTTATTGGTATAAAAAACCATATGACGTAATTTAGAATGTCAAGCTGGAATAGTAATCTGAGAACTATACAAGTTTTTCAGACTAGCGTAACAATTTGCCATTATTCAATAGAAAAATAAACCTACTATGTCAATAGTCCTGTGTGCAAATAAGTCATTGCAATTTTCCTGAGGGAGTATTATACGACCTTGATAACTTTATCTGGATAAAGACCGATCATGAAAACCCCTCTACGATTACGCTGGGAGTGACGCCAATCCTTATTTCTTTAGCCGGAAAGCTGACAAAAGTCAAACTTAGAGACATAGGTACAACTATCGAAAAGAACAAGAGCGTGGGGTCAATTGAAAGCATACGGTATTTTGGCATGGTCAGATGTCCAATTAAAGGTGAGGTAATCGCAGTAAATGACACACTTGCTCATACTCCAAAAATTGTCAATGACTCTCCTTATGATGATGGCTGGTTTGTCAAGATGAGAATTCATGACTCTTCAAACACGGATTCTAGTTTAAAGAACAGCGGTCTTACAACTATTGAAGATTGCCATGTTGAAATAGAGAAAATCATAAACAAACTACATGTAAGATGTTTCTCAGCGTTCCCCGATTACGAAATGTTCGAAATCGGAGTTGAATGTGCTGCGACGCTTACAAAGCTGGATGAGTTAATCGACAGGATTCACTCTGGAAATGTTGTGCATGTTGTTTCTGATGATACTTCTGCAGATCTTGAAATGATAAGATGGTCTGAAGAAAGAGGACAAGGACTGTTGGAATTTAGAAAAGAGGGAAATCTCTTTCACTTCATTGTAAAGAAGTTAAAATAATCTGAAGTAAAATAGAATAAAACAAGCTAAATTGTTAAACTACAATGCAATAAAAATAAATAAAATGAGATAAAATGAAATTAACCTTGGATGTCCATAGAAGGATGTTAATCCTATCTTCTACTTTTCAATTGGATTGTCTATCATGTTACCCCATTCGGTCCACGATCCATCATAGTTTTTGACGTTAGGATATCCCAGTAGGTATTTGAGTACAAACCACGTATGGGACGACCTCTCACCAATCCTGCAGTATGATATTACTTCCTTATCTGGAGTGATCCCTTTTGCATGATAAAGTTTTGTTAACTCTTCTGCGGATTTGAATGTTCCATCATCATTGACTGCCTGAGCCCATGGGATATTAGCTGCACCAGGGATATGCCCACCTCTTTGAGCATGTTCGGTAGGATATTCTGGAGGCGCTAATATTTCTCCGGTGAACTCTTTTGGACTTCTAACATCCACCAATGCTTTACTACCAAGAGTATCACTAACATATCTCAGAAACACACGTATACTACTGTCAGGACCAGAACTTTTGAAATTACCGCGCTGATATGTTGGTACATCCTTTGTAAGTGGTTTGTCTTCTTCCAACCATTTTTTTCTTCCTCCATTCATTAATTTCATGTTCTTGCATCCGTAGTAAGTCAAAGCCCAGAAAGCAAACGCGGCAAACCAATTATTAAAGTCGCCATAGAGGACTAGAGTAGTATCATCACTCACTCCTTTTTTTTGAAGCAATTCTTGACACGCTTCCCTGCTTAGAATATTTCTTGCAACAGGATCATTTATATCAACTTTCCAATCTATCAACACTGATCCAGGAACATGTCCCAAGACATAGTTAGCGGTAGGATCATAGTCTACTTCTGCGATTCGGACCTTTGGATCATTTAGGTGATCTTCGACCCATTTAGTATCTACCAGAACTTCTGGATGTGAATAATTCACTTCATAACACCTAGATTGACTTTTACCTTTATGTTATATTAGTTTTTCATGATTTTCATTTTGGAATGATTTGAGAAATAATAAATGAATTAGCCATGATCAGCACCCCTGGTTCCTATCTTCAGTTCTACATCACCATCATACTTTGGCTTGATACCAAGTTGTGATGGAGTGTAAATCAGATGCTCCTTTGTGAATGATGATAGTTCATAATCATTTG
>Ga0233418_10000090_pt1 | contig 19358 bp, 15 predicted proteins | sample Sediment_Towuti__FD_189021 | JGI IMG/M metagenome (GOLD analysis project Ga0233418, IMG submission 189021) | Sediment microbial communities from Lake Towuti, South Sulawesi, Indonesia - Sediment_Towuti_2014_1_MG | ecosystem: Environmental > Aquatic > Freshwater > Lake > Sediment | place... | reverse complement strand
AGCTGCAAGGAGATGCCCAGATGGGCTGCGCACGCGTGCGGTCCGGCTCGTATTCGAGTCCGGCCAAGCCCCTCGCACCCACTGGCGAAGCGCCTCTTTGTGGATGCCGAGATCGCCAGCGACGCGCGCTCGGTGGCCCGCAAGAAAGACCAGAGCGGATGGTTGCCCATTTAGGCAGCGGCCGTGCGAGCACGGTGCGAGCGGACCGCCGTCGAACGGTGTCGGGTGACGTTAGGCGAGAAAGACAGTTTCGGTTCAGTCATGCCGTTTCTGTCGGTCGGTGTCACGTGGGGTCGGGCAATCGGATGGGTTTGCAAGCCGGAGGTCACCGGTTCGATCCCGGTACGCTCCATCTCCGGGAAACAGCCCTATTTACAGGGATTTTGCGCCGCGCGGTCTCAGAGTCGACAACACCGGTGCGAGCCGACCCCGACGATGTCGTGTCGGGTGAAGTCGAGCAGTGTCGAGTGAGGCTGGTTGCGGCGATCGAGTCTGTCGAGCGGAGTCAGGTGACGTCGAACAGCAGGCGCCGGCCTTGCGCGCCAGAGCTCACGCGTTCGGTGCTGACGCATCGCGCCAGACCTGTGGCGCAGATTCATCCGAGCTCTCGCGACCGCAGGAACGGTCTCGAGCTCGAGCCGGGTAGGCCTGCGCACGAAGGCAGCGAGCGCTCGCCGAGCGCACCGACCAGCCACTCCCGAGCGTCAGCCCGAAGTTGCGACTGTGCGCGAGACCGCCTTCAGGCACTTCTCACCCTCTGCGGTCCCCTCCGGCGCGCGAGCCCGGTAGGTTGCTCGACCGCGAGGTAACGAGACCGTGAACACGCCGCCGCTGTCGGTCGGCACTCGGCGGACGAGCGACCAACCGCGTTTTCCACTGCGCTCGACCACCACGAGGACGCGAACGCCGCAGGGCGCGTACCCGTCGACGACGCGCAGCGCACCTGTCGCGCGCAGCGCGCGAACGCGCAGCGAGAGGGTACGTCGGTGCGCGGAGGTAACGAACGACGCGGTCACCGAGCCTTCGCCCGTCACGACGCAGGTGGCCGTTCCGCTGCACGCCTCGGCCCAGCCCGTGAAGAGCGCGCCCGCGGACGGCGTAGCCGTGAGCGTGACCGAACCTGCGAACTTCCCGGTGCAGCTCCCGGGACAGTCGATTCCGGGAGGGCTGCTCGTCACTCTTCCAGGTCCGCTCACCGTGACCGAGACGGAGTGCAGCGACGCGAGGTACGGGCTGGCCGACAGATCGGGACAGTTGCTGCGTCCGTGACCGTAGTAGTCATCCCGTCCGACGTCGAGCTGCATCAGCGCGGGCTCGTTCGTCCCCCACGGCTCGTTGCCGGACCACATGAGGTCGTGGCGGCTGTCCGACACGTGTCCGGCGTCAGAGTCGCCGCGAGCATGCGGCGCGCAACGCGGAACGAAGCCAAGCGTGTGCACCAGTTCGTGGAGCATCCCGAACTCGAAGTACCCTGGAGGGTCGACACCCAGTGGGTTCGACGAGCAGGGCGGCGCGCCCGGCGGTGTGCCCTTGAGGTATATGGCGGCGACGCTTCCGCGAAACGTGGGCTGCGGGTCGGCTCCGCCGCAGGACCACGAAGAGGAGCCGTCGTAGTAGACGGCGTAGATCTTCGTCGGCGAGTTGTATCCCGCCGCGTAGAGCTCCTCCTCGATTTGCTCGCGTACGTACGGTCCTTGCGAGGCGACTACCGCGTCAGCGGTATTCAGGCGGAAGAAGCTGAGGTCGAGTTGGCCTCGATACGTGTCGACCCGGATGACGCGATCTCCGGTCTGCTTCATCAGCCAGGCTTGCCAAGAGGAGACTGACTTCTCTATCGCGGAGCTCGTATCGAGTCCGCGGTCCTCTCCGTCTCGGGGTATCACGTAGAGGAAGTGCACCTGAGGGCCCGAGACGTCGTCCGGCATGTCGGTCACCACGCGGTCGCGAGCAGCCGCCGCTCCAGTCGAAGCTCCAGGGGCTCCGAACTCACCCGCCGCAGCAAGAGCCGCAACCGCCGCCACGCCCATGCTGAGCCAAAGCCTCAGGCGCATCTAGCGGGGAACCTCGACCACGATCGTCGGGTTCAGAAGTCCCGCCCAGAAGTCGCCGGTCGAGGCAAGAGATGCGACCTGCTCGATGCGAAGACGTCGCCCGTCGAACCCGCCCGGAGACGGCGCCGACTGGATTCTGCAGTCGAGCTTTCCGGGCTGAGGACCTGGTTCGCTCCAGACGACGGTCTTCGAGCAGATCGGCGTACCGTCGTAGAACACGGTCCACGTCACGCTCGACCCGCGCTGGGAGGAGGAAGAGCTCTCGTCGATCGCTGCCTGCGCAGTCACCCGGGCGAGTGTCGACCCTGTCGGGAACGTCGGCCCTGAGAAGCGGTACACGCCGCTCGCACGGCTCGGATCTCCTCCGGCGTCGTCCCCGCACTGGACAAAATCGCTCCGGTGCACGACGCCCGACACCTTCAGCGATGCCCTCGCCGTGTACGGCCCGAAGCACCGACCTTCGCCTTGCGGATCGTCGGGGCGGATGCCGACCATGAGCGGCGCGAGGTCGATCACGCGCCGTGTCACCGTCGGGAGCGCCGGCTTGGGTGTAGGCACGGCCGCAAGCAGGGCGTTGAGATCCGAGCCGCTGATGGAGACGATCGGAAGCGCCGGATCCGCGCTCGCGAGGTCGGCGTAGGCGCGCCGTGCCGTCTCCGCCCGGATGATTGCTTCGTGCGCCTGTGCTTTCACGAAGGCCGGCGGCGCGGTGGGAAAGAAGGCGATGGTGTTCGCGTACGAAAGATGAGCGGCGAGCGCCAGGCGCAGGAGCGACAGCGTGTTCGCCTCCGTGCTGTCACTCGGAACGAGTGCGTCGAGGGATCCCTGTGCTCGCGTCACGCTCCCGACGAGCGAGTCGCCGGCTTGTCGCAGCGCCGCGAACGACCCTGCGTCTGCGATGAGGGAGCGGATCCCCACGTTGATCGCGGCTTGAGCGGAGGCGACCTCCTCGAGGGGAGGCGTAATGCTGTCCGTCAGGGTTGGACTCGTCTCGAGAGGTTGCGTCTCGAGGGAAGTCGACGACAGCGGTTCCTCCTCCGTGGGCACGGCCTCGGTCGAGTCACCGTCGCCGGAGAGCGAGAGCACTGCCGCGGTTGCGCCCGCCGCCACGAGCAACGCGACTACCACTGCCAGCACGACCCAGCGCAGACGGCTGCGCTCGTCCGTCGGTGCAGGAGTTGGGGCGGGCTCGACTTGCAGGGGTTGCTCTTCGGAGCCCGCAGGCGCGAGCTGCACGTGCGCGGGCGGCTCGTCCGCCGGCTCGAGCGGCGTGCCGCAGTTCCCGCAGAACCGCGTGCCTTCGGGCTCTTCGTTGCCGCAGTTCGCGCAGGTCAGTACGGTCGCGCTTATCGCGACCGCCTCGGTGCCAGCGGCGTGCGGCTGCGGCGGCTCGAGCGGCGTGCCGCAGCTCCCGCAGAACCGCGTGCCTTTCGGCTCTTCGTTGCCGCAGCTCGGGCAGGTCAGCATTCGCCCGCTACCTCTTTCCTCGGTTCACTCGTGACCACAGCTCGTGCAGAAGCGCGCGGTTGGGCTGCGCTCCGCGCCGCAGTTCTCGCAATAGCGCTTCGGCGTCCCGGGAGCCGGCCCCGGTGCTGCCGTGCCGGTGGCACCGGGACCTGTTTCCGAGACCGGCTGGGGCTCCTGGCCGGCTCTCGGCGGCTCCACAGCGGACGAAGCGCCCATCGCTACGTCCTCCGTCCGCCCCGAGCCGAGCTCAGGCGACGGCGCCGCCGGCGCCCCGCCCGTGCGCCCCCTGATCTCACGCACGTCCCCATGGATGTGGAAGAACGCGCTGAGGATCTCGAGCAAGACCCGCGCCCAGATCATCGAGATCAGGAAGAACGCGGGACCGAAGATCAACAGTGTCAGGATGCCAGCCGCCGACGACAGCTGGAACGCGAGGAGGACGAACCCAAGCGTGTACAGCGCGATGAGGACCGTGGCGATCCCGTAGAGGATCTTGATGATCTTCGGGGCGATGAACGAGCTGAACGAGTAGTCGAACAGCGACGTGAAGAAACCCTTGGCCTCCATCAGCTTCCTTTCTGTCGATGGTCGCAATCGATCGTGCTGGAGAATTCCGCGGTGATGCGGACGCTCGCCGTCATCGTGGCGCCCGGGTGATCTCGTGCGGGTGATTCCGGGTCAGGCGAGACGGACGAGCCAGAGCTCGATCTTAGCCACCTGTTGCGGCGGCCGGGAGAGCACGGCGCGAGGGAGGCATCCACAAGCGCCTCCCCTGTCACGGATGCACCGCCACGCTCCCATCGGCACGGATCACGGCTGGCCCATCGGCCCAGCGATCGCCCTCGTACCACACCTCGCACTGGTACACGGAGCCGGCCGGGGCCACCAGCGTGTCCTCGCTGTTCTCGCCCACCTTGCGGCAGTTGCGCACCTCGGCGCCCAGCGGAGGCCCGCCGATCCCGCTGTCGTCATCCGTCCGCCTGCGCATCGCGTCGTTCACGGCCGCTGTGGCCAACTCGTCGACGTCACCGGCCGCCGTGCCGGTACCGCTGTCCGCCGCATCGGTCTCGGTGTCCATGTCGGTGCCGGTGGGAAACACACAGTCCGAAGCGGCGCTCTCGAACCAGTCAGAGATCTCGAACGAGGCGTCCAGGAGCTCCGGGTCGTCGGCGAGCTCGTCGAAGAGCTGGGTCAGCTCTTCCGTCTGGGCGGCATCGGGGACCTCTCCGGGCTCGAGCCCGAGGTCGGAGACCCTCGCGAGGATGCCGCGCATTGCCTCGGCATACGTCTCGAACGCCGGTCGGATCTCGTCAGGCACCTCGTTCGTTGCGTCGGACAGGGCCTCCGACACCGTCGCGAGATCCTCGACCGAGGTCACGCCGCTGCTCTGCGACCCCACGAGCGGTGCGAGCTTGGCTACAAGCGCAGTCAGATCCTCGCAATCCCCTCCTGTCGAGCCGGCCTCCATCGACGTGTCGTTCAGGCCGATGTCTACGGGCGTGGCCTCAGGGGAGCCGTCGCCGCCAGTGAACGAGAGGGCGGCGGCTACGCCGCCCGCGACGAGCAACGCTACGACCGCTGCGACACCGACCCAGACCAGGCGCCGCCCTCCTGTCGACGACGCCGTGGGAGAAGGCTCGGCGGGCGAGGACGGCTGATCCGCCTGCGGGAACGGCGTACCGCAGTTCCCGCAGAACCGCGTGCCCTCCGGCCTCACGTTGCCACAGCTCGCGCAGGTCACCATCTTCTCGTTACTCATGGCGGTGTCCCTTCCGCTGGGCAGGTATCGACGGCATCGCCAGGCTCGATCCCTAATTGCCGGTCCGGGTCGCCGTCCAGGGCCGGTCGTTCGACGTGCACCTGCGGCCTGGCGTGTCGGCGAACACGATGTCCGCGCGGTAGACGCCGGCCGCAGTCGTCCGCCCCGACGAGTCCGGGCCCTGGAAGTACCCGGTCACGGTCGAGGTGATCGTCGCATTCGCCCCGCCGACCACGGCTCTCTCGGAGGTCCTGGCGGTGAACGAACGGTTCTGCTTGATCGTCGTCGTGAGGATCTTGGGTTCCGCGACGTACGCACCGCCGCCCGCACAGTTAACCCTGGCGTACACATAGAAGTTCTGCACGCTCCGGGCGCCCGCCGGCACATAGAACTTGATGTAGTCGGACCCCGAGTAGCTGCCGGACTCGACGCGACCCTGCGCGGGCGGGAGAGACCGCGTTGCCGTCCACGGTCGCTCGTTGGACGTGCACTTGCGGCCGGGCGTGTCGGCGAACACGATGTCCGCGCGGTAGTTCCCAGCCGCAGTCGCCCGCCCCGAGGAGTCCCGGCCCTGGAAGCGCCCGGTGACGGTCGAGGTGATCGTCGCATTGGCCCCGCCGACCACGGCTCTCTCGGAGGTCCTGGCGGTGAACGAGCGGTTCTGCTTGATCGTCGTGGTGAGGATCGTGGGTTCCGCGACGTACGCACCGCCGCCCACACAGTTGACCCTGGCGTACACATAGAAGTTCTGCACGCTCCGGGCGCCCGCCGGGACATAAAACCTGATGTAGTCGGACCCCGAATAGGTACCCGGGTCCACGGTCGTCGTCGGCGCGGGCTGCGTGCTCGAGCCGCCGACGAACTGGGCCGCGACGGCGGACAGGGCTGACACCTTCACCCTGCACGCGCGCGTCCCGCTGCAGTTGCCGCCCCAGCGGAGGAACTGCGATCCCTTCCTCGCCGTCGGCGTGAGAACTACCCGCGTGGCCGCTGCGAACGTCGCCTTGCACTTCCCGGGACAGGAGATGCCCGCGGGCTTGCTCGTGACGCGGCCGCCTCCGATGACGAGGACGGCCAGCGTGGGCTTCACGGCGGTAGCCGTCGAGGCGGCGCTCGACCCACCGAGTGCGCCCGTCGCGGCAATCGCCCCCGCTGCCGCAACTGCGCCGATACTCATCCAAAGTCTCATCTCACACCGCCTTCCACTCGAAGCTCATGGCCCGACTCGGCTGACGCCGTCTCGGTTGATCAGAAAGCCCTTCCCCGACTTGATCACCGTGCACTTGACCCCAATCTCCAGGGACTGGCAGCGAAAACGCCCGACGGTGATCTGCCGGCCGTAGGCGAGCGGTCGAATCGGCCCCTCACCGCGGTCGCCGATGCCGCACTCGTTGCCGAAGTCGTTCGGCGTCGGATCGATACAGATCGTCAGCCGTCCGGCGGCGTTCAAGATCACTTTCTGAGGAGGCTTGCGGCTCTGACACACGACCTGCCGGTAGCGGCCGTTGTCGAACATCCCGCAGTTGATGTTGAGACTCGGCGAGTCGAAGCCTCTGTCCGCGGGATCGGCCTTGCCGACCTGCTTCCAGGGGCTGGCAACGAAGCGCGAGCCGTTCCAGTGCCAGAGGCGTGACTTCGTCCCACCCGTCGGGCAGCAGCGCGGGTCGTTCGGGCGGTAGATCGGCAGTGTCTGCCGGATGTCGTTGCCGGCGGCGGTGATCGAGGCAGCCGCAGGCTGCTTCATCAGGAACTGCCACGTGTTCCCGTACCAGCGGAAGACGGCCCACTCGGCCGGCCCGGAGTTCCCGGGGCCCCAGATCGACACCACCATCGTCCGGCTCCCCGGGCCGGTGAACGATCCGCACAGCACCTTGTAGACGGGCGTGGCGACGGTCGGGTCGTTCAGGCCGAGCCGCTTGACGACCGCGGTCGCATCTGCCTTCGAGCATCGGCCAGTGATCGTCCCGCTGCCCGAGCCGCCGAACGCGCCCGTCGCAGCGACGGCGGCGATCGCGGCCACCGCGGCGCCGATCCACAACCGCTTCCGCAAGGCGTACACCGTCACGTCCGCACCTCCCCAAGTTCGTGCCCGCCTACGAGCTGGTACGGAGCGAGGGCGCAACGCCCAGTTCTCGCGCGGATCCTCCCCATGTCGGCAACGGGAAGTCAAGCGTGGAGAAAGTGGCTTAACACACGAGATGTCGCATCCTGTTCCTCTCGCTGTCGGTTGCATCGCGCGGACGGTACGCCCGACTCGAATCCGTGTCGTTCACCGCTGACACGGCGCGAGTGTGCTCGCGAGCACACACGAGGTCACGCACGCTTGCGTCGAACAGGTTCGCACTGCGCGCTTGGTGTCGCCGCCGAGCCGAGCGATAGTGCAACCCATGAGCGCGCAGCCGACCGGCACGGTAACGCTTCTCTTCACCGACATCGAGGGGTCGACGCGCCTGCTCCAGCGGCTCGGCACGCGGCGCTACGCGGAGTCACTGAGCCTGCATCGCCGCCTGCTGCGGGAAGCCTTCGAGCGCCACGGAGGCTACGAGGTCGACTACGAGGGCGACTCCTTCTTCGTGGCCTTCGCGGAGGCGGGAGCGGCGGTCGCTGCCGCCGCCGAGGCGCAGGAGGCACTCGCTCGCGCGGAGTGGCCGGCCGGAGCGAGGTTTCTCGTGCGGATGGGCGTTCACACGGGAGAGCCGGTCGCCGAGCCGCCGAAGTACGTCGGGCTCGACGTCCACCTGGCGGCGCGGATCATGGCCGCGGGGCACGGGGGTCAGGTGCTGATCTCTGCCTCGACGGCGTCTCTGCTGGGCACCGAGGGACTCCGCGACCTCGGCGAGCACCGGTTGAAGGACCTGTCGGCGCCTCAGCGCATCCACCAGCTCGGTGACGCCGACTTCCCGCCGCTCGCGAGCCTGCACCAGACGAACCTGCCCATCCCCTCCACGCCGTTCCTCGGCCGCGCACAGGAGCTCGGCGAGGTGATCGGGCTGCTCTCGCGCGAGGACGTCCGTCTACTCACGCTGACCGGGGCGGGCGGCACCGGCAAGACCCGCCTGGCGGCACAGGCAGCGGCCGAGGCCGCTGAGCGCTACCGCGACGGGGTCTGGTGGGTGCCGCTCGCCCCGCTGCGCGATCCAGAGCTGGTGCTCGCAGCTGCCGGCAGGGCACTCGGCGCCAGGAACGGGCTCGCCGAGCACATCGCCGACAAGCGCCTGCTCCTTCTCCTCGACAACTTCGAGCACGTTGTTGCCGCGGCCCCCGGGGTTGCCGGCGTGCTGGCGGAGTGCCCGGGCCTCGAGGTCCTCGTCACGAGCCGCGAGCCGCTCCATGTCACCGGCGAGCAGGAGTACGCGGTGCCGCCGCTCACGCCCGAAGACGGCGTCGTCCTCTTCACGGCACGCGCGCGCGCGGTCGAGCCCGACTTCGAAGCGGACGCTGCCGTACCGGAGATCTGCCGCCACCTGGACGACCTCCCGCTCGCGCTCGAGCTGGCAGCCGCCCGCGTGAAGGTTCTCTCAGCAGCCCAGATCCTCGAGCGGCTGGAGCAGCGCCTCCCCCTTCTCACGGGCGGTGGCAGAGACCTGCCCGAGCGCCAACGCACCCTGCGGGCGACGATCAGGTGGAGCTACGAGTTGCTCGGCGAAGAGGAGTGTCGCCTCTTTGCTCGACTCGCGGTCTTCCGCGGCGGCTGCACGCTCGAGGCAGCGGAGGAGGTCGCGGAGGCCAGGCTCGACGGCCTTCAGTCGCTCGTTGACAAGAGTCTCCTCCTTCACACAGACGAGCGTTTCTGGATGCTCGAGACGATCCGCGAGTACGCCGCCGAGCGGCTCGACGAGTCGGGCGAAGGCGAAGAGCTCCGGCGGCGCCACGCGGACTACTGCCTGGCGCTCGCCGAGGAGGCGGAGCCGAACCTCCGCTGGAGCGGGAGTCCCGGGGCGTGGCTCGATCGGCTGGAACTCGAGCACGACAACCTGCGAGCGGCCCTCGACTGCTTCGAGGCAGAGGGCGAGACGCAGCTCCAGCTGAGACTGGCCGGAGCGCTGACGCGTTTCTGGGTGATGAGAGGCCACCTGGCGGAGGGCCGTCGCCGTCTGGAGGCGGCACTGGCGGCGGACGGGAGACCGACGGCGGCGCGTGCCAAGGCGCTCAACGGGGCGGCTGTCATGGCCCTCGGCGTCGAAGTCGAGGCGGCGAGGCGACACGCCGAGGAGGCGCTCGGGCTCCATCGCACGCTCGAAGATGAGTGGGGCGCCGCGTACGCCGGATTCCTGCTCGGCCAGGCGCTCACGATCCAGGAGGAGTATGCGGCGGCGCAGCCCGTCTTCCTCGAGAGCCTGCGAGTATTCCGCGAGCTCGGTGACGACCACTACATCCTGCTCGCGACCGACGGCCTCGCGGGAGTCTTCGACGAGCTCGGCGATGTCGAACGTGCGCGCCCGCTGCACGAGGAGAACCTCCGTCGCGCACGTGCGCAGTCCAACCGACGCATCGTCGCGCTGACACTCGATCAACTCGCGTCGTACGCGCGGGACGAGGGCCGGGTCGAGGATGCCCTGGCAATGCTCAAAGAGTCGCTCGGGATCTTGCGCGAGCTCGACGATCGCCTGGGAATCGCGGAGAACCTCGGCCGCTTCGCCCGCGCCCTGGCCGTCGCCGGAAGACCAGAGGAGGCTGCCGGCATGCTCGGAAGCTCGGAGGCGCTCTACGAGGAGACCGGCGGCGGCGTCCTCTCGTGGGTTGCGAAGATGAACGAGGAGACGCGAGCGATCATCCGCTCGACTCTCGACACTGCTGCGTTAGCCGAGGCCTGGGAGCAGGGCCAAGCGTTGACGCTCGACGAAGCCGTCGCGCTCGCGCTCGACGCTTGAACCGCAACGGCTGACACGGCGAGGTTGGCGCCGGCCCGAGGCTCCCATAAGCTCGGCGCGTGGAGTTCCGGCTCCTGGCGAGCGTGCCGCCCGAGGACGTGCGGGCGCTGCTCGCGATCTCGCGCCGCCGCTCGTTCGGAAAGGGCGAGGTCGTCTTCCATCGCGACGACCCTGGCGACTCGCTGCATCTCATCGTGAAAGGCAGCTTCGCGGTCCGCATCATGACTCCGCTCGGAGACACCGTGACCGTCGCGGTGCGGGGATCGGGCGACAACTTCGGCGAGATGGCGCTCGCCGACCCCGACTCGCGCCGGTCGGCCACGGTCGCCGCCCTCCAGCCGTCGGTGACGATGGCGATCTACTACGGCGCCTTCGACCGTCTCCGCAAGCAGCACCCACAGATCAACGAGGTGCTGACCGCTTTCCTCGTAGGCGAGATCCGGCGCCAGAACGAGCTCCTGCTCGACGCGCTCTACGTTCCGGCAGAGCGCCGCGTGCTGCGCCGTCTCGCCGAGCTCGCCGACATGTACGCGGATGACGACGGCGTCATTGCGCTCACCCAGGAAGAACTCGGCCAGATCGCCGGAACCACCCGCTCGACCGTCAACCGCGTGCTGCGCGAGCAGGAAGAGCGGGGAACGATAGCGCTCACGCGCGGCCAGACCAAGATCATCGACCGCGAATCGCTCGTACACGCCGCGTACCCCGGTAGGTCACGTCGCTGACTGCGCCTCGGTGATACTGATCGGGCTAAAGCGCAGGTTCGAGTCCCCGTCGCTCCCGTCACTCGCCGTGGACAGGAGTGTCGCGGCAGCACCCAGAACGACGAACATGGATCGTTTTACACCTGGGCAACGGCCGTGCGCGCGCGGTGCGAGCGGACCGCCGTCAAACCGTGTCAGGTGACGTTCGACGCGAGCACTGATTTCGGCTCGGTCATGCCGTATCTGTCGGTCCGGGTCACGTGGGGCCGGGTCATCGGATGGGTTTGCAAGCCGGAGGTCACCGGTTCGATCCCGGTACGCTCCATCACAGAACCCGCTGGAAACGGCGGGTTTTCTACCGGCCGAAGGTCGTCACTCGGTCGCTCCACGCTCCAGGTTGGAAACGGTTGGAAACGGGGCGTTGCAGAAGCGATACTCGGCCTGTCCAGAACTACCCACGGCTCCGCGCCCCAGCGGCCAGGGAACCGCGAGACCTGGGCGCAAAGAAATGCACCGCGCCGGTGGCGACCTCGTCCGGCTTTCCGACTGACCGCCGCCGAAGGAACCGGCTCATCGCGCACCTCCTTCCACCGCTCAGGGTGCCGCCGCGTCGGACCCCCGGCATCAGGGCAGCCGCTGACCCCGCCTACCCGGAACTACCGAGGGGTCTGGGCTGCAGAGAACGGCGTGCTTGCGTGAGTCGCCCTTGGCGAGCGTTCGACCAGGCGGCCCTCTGTATCGCCACGATCAGACCTCGCTCAGCGGACGTGGAATGTCGCAACCTTGGATGTGGACCGCGCTCCGAACTCGATGGTCGTACTGACCCTGAGGAGCTTGCCCTTCGCAGACTTCGGGATCGTGAACGAGAGCCGTGCGGTTCCACCGCTGAAGGACTCCGAGTGCCGAAGCACCTTGCCAGCAACCGAGGGGTTGCAGATCATCTTCCCGCTCGTCAGCGGAGCGCCGGTGTCGCTGCGCGTAACCCTGAACGAAACGGCAAACCGCCTTCCGGCGACTGCGTGCGCCGGAACCGTCGTTGCCCTGCCGATGATGGGCTTGACGATGGCGGGGGCTGGGGGTGACGGAGAGGCCGGAGGCACAGCCTTCGCCATCGAGTAGTAGTAGACCCCTGAGCCGTCCGGCATGTTGTCGCTGTCGGCAGTGGTGGCTGTGGCCATGTGCCAGGACAGCATCCTGAAGTTGAAACCGTCCTCGATACCGAACGCGGAGGCGGCAAATGAGAACGTCGCAGCACTTGCTGATGCAGTGGCCTCGACGGGGATACCAAGATTCACGGGGCCTGATTTCACGCGATACGTGAACGTCGAGAGCGACCCATCTGGGTTCATCGCCACTCCCACGTAGTAGGCATCGCCGCTGACCTCGACGCCGTTCTTGGCTGCGGCCAGGCTGACCCGTACCCACGTGTCCGGAGTCAGTCCGGCTGTCATGCGGAACGTGATCAGACCGGCATCCGTGTTGGACACGTCGACCGTGCGAATGTCGGGAGCGCTGCGCGAGTCGCCAGCCGGGTCCGTGTACGACGAGTCTGCTGATCCGAGAGGGACGATCACAAGCCCAAGGACAGCGGTGAGAACGAACAGTGCACGTCTCATGACGCACCTCCTTCACCGCCCAGGGTGCCGCCGCGCCCCCGCTCCCGGCATCAGGGCACCCGCTGACCCCGCCTACACGGAACTACCGAGGGGTCGGATGAGGGTGATTCTGGAAACCGCCATGGAAACGCTTCATGGCGAGTCGCAGCGAGTCTCGCTACGAAGGTGAGTGGGCATTCGGCTTACCGAAGCCGATTCGGGTCGTAACGCGGACATACGGCGAATGCCAGAGGCACTTTGCAAGCCGGAGGTCACCGGTTCGATCCCGGTACGCTCCACTCGCAATAAGTGCTGCAGATCGACGCGATTGGGCCGATCCTGCGGCGAGGTTCGCGCTCGATTGTGCCTTTCTGGAACAGTCCTGGAACGGTACTCAGCAGCTCTTGCCTGCATCTAGCCTGCGGGGGGTGCGCGCTGTGCGACGGTCGAGCAGCCGCGCGCGCGGGCGGGTAGCTGCGCCAGCCAGTCCAGGTAGGGCACCCTCGCCCATACGAGTGTTCGAGCGGCGCTCCGGCTGGCCGTGATGCAGTCCTTGATGAACAGCGAGAGATCCAAGAGCTCCGTGTCGGTGTCGCCGAAGTCGACGTGGCCCCGACCGCCTCCGTGCCCACGTTCACGGACTTGGCTGACTACCTCGACGACGAGGACGTGTGGGCATGCGCGCCGGCAAGGTGCCTCAGTCGACGCGCCCGGTTGCTCCATGCGAGCAGCATTGCGCCGAAGAGCACGACGCACGTCCCGAGCGCCGCTCCGAGCCAGCGGAGCACGCCCCGGTAGAACGAGTAGGGTTGCTCGCCGAGCCGATGGCCAACGGGCGCATTCGTCTGCGGAGGAGGGTCATATGAGCAAGACACATGACTATGAAAAACATGCCGGCGAATATGCCGAGCTCGGGATGGAAGGAACACAATACCTGGCATTTCGCGACATTGACATGCTGGTCCGGGAATACGCAGGATCCATCTCATCTGCGCTTGATTATGGCTGCGGCGCTGGGCGTTCAACACGATTTCTGAAGCGCCTAGGGTTCAATGTAGTTGGCGTCGACGTTAGCGGTGAGATGCTAGAACAAGCTCGATCCAAAGATAGGTTGGGCGAGTATCACCATATTCCCAGCGGACACCTGCCCTTCGAGGATTCCGCGTTCGATTTAGTCTTTTCGAGCTTTGTGTTTCTGGAAGTGTCGCGAATCGAAGAGATCGAGGGCATTCTCAAGGAAATGAAGCGAGTGCTTCGGAAGGATGGCATCATCATATTCGTGACCGATTCGATGGAAGCTACCAAAGGAACTTGGGTATCGTTGTCATACTCGTTTCCAGAGAACGACAGGCCGCTCCATAGTGGTGACACGGTAAAACTGCTGATCCGGGGCATTGACGTAATACTGTATGACTACTTCTGGACTGAGGATGATTACACACGAGCCGCCGAACGCGCTGGGCTCATGCTCGCCAAGCTTCACAAACCGCTCGGTTCTAGCGATGACTCAATAGAGTGGCGGGATGAAACTAGGATGTCGCCCGTGGCAATATACGTGCTCAGGAATATGTAAATAATTGGCAGTTCGTTCAGGCCCTGAATGCGGGCCAAGCGGCGGAACCAGAGAAGCGCACATGCGAACTGCAACAGGTCCCGGACGGTACCCGCATCGCGTTCACGTCCCATCGTGACGGCGACTTCGAGGTCTGGGTGATGAACGCCGGCTAGGCGTGCCTGTGCTCTGGATCTGCATGATCGCGACGTCAGTCGTGCTCTTCCGCGCAGCCCCATCTCGACACGAACCTGCTCTCGAGGTCTAGCCGAACGGCACAGCGCTCAAGAGACGGTAAGACTCGGCAGGTGGTCTGTCTGAGGCCGTTGCCAGCCTGGTTGCCGCCGTGCTGCTCGTGACTCGTCAAGTGACTGGCCGCCGTAGGCGTGCCTTGGGAATGAACTGTCCGGGCGGCACGGCGGCGCCGGTCTGGCGCCCGCTGCTGGCTTGATCAGGAGCCTGTCCGCCTCACCGGCGTGACTCATTACCGTCCTGCCGCTGCGGTTTCCCTTGCTTCAGACCGGCACCACCGGACCCTACGAGCGAAGCCGGAGGATCGGTCTGATGCTTGCAGACGAGCTGGACTACGTGCTCGGTGTCGACACCCACCGCGACGAGCACGTGCTGGCAGTTGTCACTGCACCCGCCGGCGCAGTCGTTGCAGGAAGCAGCGTAGCCGCCAGCCGGCGCGGCTATCACGAGGCGCTTTGCTTCGCGGAGCGCTACGCGGCGGGTCGCCGCGCCTGGGCGATCGAGGGGACAGGCAGCTACGGCGCCGGGCTCGCTCGCTTCCTTGCCGATCGGGGCGAGGTCGTGCTCGAGCTCAGCCGCACCCCACAAGCCGAGCGGCGGCTGGCCGGCAAAGACGACGCCCTCGACGCGGCCCGGACGGCACGTGCGGCGCTGGCCAGCGAGACGCTCGCGCTGCCGCGGGCGGGGGAACGGCGAGAGGCGCTGCGGCTGCTGCTGGCGGCTCGTCGCAGTGCCGTCGACGTGCGCAGGCAGGCGCTCGGCCAGCTCCGAGCGGTCATCGTCACCGCCCCCGATGGTCTACGCGAGCAGCTGCGCGGGTTGCCTGTCGGGCGGCTGCTCGTCCGCTGCGGCCGTCTCCGCCGCTCGAGCTCAGCTCCACCCGACGAGCTCGCGACGCGACTCGTCCTGCGCAGCCTGGCCCGCCGCGTCCAGGCCGCCACCGTCGAAGCCGAGGAGCTCGAGCGCGAGATCCTCGGCCACGTGCGTGCACTGGCACCCGTCCTGCTCGACGAGCCCGGCGTCGGTCCGATCGTCGCCGCTCAGCTGATCGTCGCCTGGTCGCACCACGGCCGGTTGCGCTCAGAAGCCTGCTTCGCCCGCCTCGCCGGCGTCGCTCCCGTCCCCGCTTCAAGCGGTCAAACCCACCGGCACCGGCTCAGTCGCGGCGGCGACCGCCAGCTCAACCGAGCCCTGCACACGATCGTGCTCCACCGCCGCCAGCACGACCCCGCCACCCGCGACTACATCGCCCGACGCATCGCCGAGGGCAAGAGCCGCCGTGACGCCACCCGTCTCCTCAAGCGCTACCTCGCCCGCCACCTCTTCCGCCTGCTGCAGAGCCAGGAGCCGCTCGTGGCTTGACAAGTCATAGGAGCTTCATTCCCGCACACTGGGGCACGCCGGGGACGTCTCGCTTGGCAGCTACGGCGCGACGTCCAGAACGCGATACAGGTGCCACTGCTCCGGGATGCCTTTGAGCTCGTGCACACCAGCGTCTTCGAACACGAGTCCCGACCCTGCGGTCAGGTCCTTGACGGTCGACGAGACGAGGAGTTCCCGCGATTCAGCGAGACCGGCGACTCGAGCACCGATGTTCACGGCAAGCCCGCCGACTTTCCCGTTGATCACCTCGACTTCACCGGTGTGCACTCCCGCCCGCACGTCGAGGCCGAGAGGCTGCACAGCGCCGATGATCGCTCGCCCGCATCGCACGGCACGCGCGGGACCGTCGAATGTCGCAAAGAATCCGTCTCCGGCGGTGTCCACCTCCGTACCCCTGTAGCGCGCCAATAGTCCGCGCACGACAGCATGATGCGGCTCGACGAGTTCACGCCATGCACGATCGCCCAGAGCGGCTACCCGCTCGGTCGAGCCAACCAGATCCGTGAAGAGAACGGTTGCGAGAACTCGTTCCAGCTCGGGTTCTTCCTCGAGCGATGCGAGGAAGTCTTGAAGCTCTCGCAGCACGCGTTCCCGATCCCCCGCGAACGGGGCATGCTCTTCGCCGGGCAGCTCGACGACGCGTGAGTCTTGCAGCTGGTCTCCGATGTATCGGGCCTGCTCGACTCGCTCGTTCGAATCATTCGTCCGGTGCATCACCAGCGTCGGGACCGACACGGCCTTGAGCAGCGCTCGAATGTCCGTCTCGCGCGATTTCCGCTCAATGGCCAGAGCAGAACCTGGAGAGGCCGACAAACGGGCGTAGCGAGTCCACGCCTTGACGCGCTCGGGGTCGCGTCGAAGCGCCGGGTCGACGACGGTGCTGTTCGCCTCCCAGAAGCGCTCGGTTCCCCAATGACGATCGATGAGCTGCCACCACTCTTCGGCCTCGTCCGTCGTCCAGCCCCACGGGTAATCAGACGACGCGTAGTACGTGGCCCACACCGCGAACAGAACGAGAGCCGAGACGCGCTCCGGGTAGGACGCGGCGAACAGGGCGCAGAGAGCGCCGCCTTCGTCGAAGCCAAACAGCACCGCGCGCTCGCTCCCGGCCGCGTCCATGACAGCTCGGATGTCGTCCGTCCCGAGCTCCAGTGACAGGGAACCGCTTGTGATCGGCCAATCCGAAAGGCCGAAGCCCCGCCGATCGAGCAGGATCAGTCGAAACGCGCTCGCCAGCTCGCCGAGAAAGTCACCGAGATCCGGCACATCCCAGACTGCCTCGAGGTTCGAGAACCAGCCTGGTGCGTAGACCAGGTCGACAGGGCCTTCGCCGACGACCTGGTACGCGATGTGCAGTCCGTCGATCGTCTTCGCGTACCGAATGGCTGGATGGGACACCGAGCGATCGTAACGTCGTGTCGTGCGCCGTCAAAGGTGCGAATCACCACGCAGTGCTCAAGGGACACTCGCGCACACTCGGGCCCAAGAGTGCTGCTGCAGGACAGCCGCCTATCGAGCCCTAGAGGGCTAGCGACTCTCGTGCTCAGTGACGAGCGCGCCGACGTTTCCGGTCGCCGCGTGTCGAGCCCGAGGATCGGGTGCTGTACGCTCCGACGCCCATGGAACCGCGGGTCCGCTTCGCCCGAACTAGCGACGACGTGCGTGTTGCCTACTGGGCCCATGGGTCCGGGCCTGTCCTCGTGCAGACACCCCTCGTGCCCTTTAGTCACGTCGAGATGGAGTGGCGGAATTCGCACCTCCGCCGTTGGTACGAGCTACTCGGCGAGTTCGCCACGGTCGTCCGCTACGACTGTCGCAACACGGGCCTGTCATCCCGCAACGTGGCGGACGTCTCCCTCGAGGGACAGGTACGCGACCTGGAGGCTGTCATCGATGCAGTCTCGACCGAGCCTGCCGCGGTCATGGGCGTGTTTCACAGCGGGCCACCCACGATCGCCTATGCCTCTGCCCACCTTCAGCGGGTGTCGCATCTCCTGCTCTGGTCTACCTACGCGGTGGGGGAGGAGTACTGGCAGGCAGCCCAGTCCGAGGGGCTCCGCGTCCTTCGCCAGACCGACTACCGGCTGTTTCTGCGCACTGCGGCTCACGAGCTGCTCGGTTGGGCAGACGACGAGGAGGCGGACCGCTACTCCGCGCTCATGACAGCGGCGGTGTCGCCCGAGGATGCCGACCGCTTGATCGCCGCGACCCGCACCTTCGACGTCACCGCCGAGGCGGCCCAGGTCGAGCGCCCCACGTTGGTGATCCATCGACACGACCTCTCCTGGATCGACGTCTCCCTCAGTCAGGATCTGGCTTCCCGGATTCCCGGCGCCCAGCTAACCGTGCTCTCGGGCCGGTCTCCCCTGCCTGGCGCCGGAGACACCGAGGGTCCGGCTGGCGTCATCGCCGATTTCCTCGGTGCGTCGCGGGATGCCGGCCACTCCCGTTCGCCCCGACCCGACCGTGTGCTCGCAACGATCTTGTTCACGGACATCGTCGGCTCTACGGAGCGAGCGGTGGAGATCGGCGATCGAGCCTGGCGAGACGTCCTCGATCGCCACCACGACACCGTCCGCGCGGTCGTCTCGAGATTCCGCGGTCGTGAGATCGACACTGCCGGCGACGGGTTCCTCGTGCTCTTCGACGGACCTGGGCCGGCGATTCGCGCGGCACAGACCGTGGGAGAAGCGGTCCGGCGCCTAGGGCTCGAGGTTCGCGCCGGGATCCACAGCGGCGAGGTGGAGCTCGCTCAAGACGGTATTCGCGGGATCGCGGTTCATGTCGGCGCCAGAGTCATGGCTCTCGCCACCGCTGGGGAGATCCTCGTGTCGTCCACAGTTCGGGATCTCGTTGCAGGTTCTCGCATCACCTTCGAGGATCGCGGGCTTCAGTCGCTGAAAGGCATACCAGGCGAGTGGCGCGTCTTCAGCGTCCGGTCGAGCGACGAGGCGCTCGAGTAGGGCGCTGCAGGGGAGCTCCTCCGGCGCTTGAGTCGCGCGATGCACCGCCCACGTAGCCGGCGAATCCGCCTCGACGCTGCCACACAAGCCGAGAGCCGGACGGCCGTGGGTCAACTCTTCTTCAAGGGACGGTAAGACTCGGCGAGCCGGTCCGTCTGAGGCCGTCGCCAGCTTGAGCTTGACCTGCGGCCGCTCGCGCTCGGGCAGGTGGTCGAGGACGTTGCGCTCCTGGTGCCGCACGCAGCGCTGGACGGGCGCCTCGCCGAAGACGGTGGGGATCGCCTTCTGAGCGCCTTGGCGCCGTCGACCACGAACAGGATCCCCTGCTCGGGGTCGAGGCCGCGCTCGACGAGATCCGAGAGCAGCGCCGTCGCCACCGTCGCGTTCTCCGTGCTCCCTTCCCAGAGCCCGAGCGGGATCTTGACGCCCTCGCTCGTGATCCCGAGCGCGACCACGCAGCAGCGTCCCTGCAGCTCGAGCCCGTCGATCAGGACCACCGCCAGCCGCACGTCGTCGAGCCTTCGGCTCATCAGCTCCGAGAGCGCCGCCCGCGTCCACTCGACGAAGACGCGCGAGACCGCCGAGCGCGACGCCTGCTCGACCTCGGCGCCGACCGGCTCAGCCGTCCTGCGCTAGCGGCGCGTCGAGACGCCGGCCAGCATCCGCTCCAGCACAGAGCGCTGAAGGGGGTCACGATCGGCGAAGTCCTCGTAGTTGCGCAGCCCCACCTCGGCCCGCCCGTCGGCGCTCCTGACCCGCGG
>Ga0233418_10000088_pt1 | contig 19561 bp, 15 predicted proteins | sample Sediment_Towuti__FD_189021 | JGI IMG/M metagenome (GOLD analysis project Ga0233418, IMG submission 189021) | Sediment microbial communities from Lake Towuti, South Sulawesi, Indonesia - Sediment_Towuti_2014_1_MG | ecosystem: Environmental > Aquatic > Freshwater > Lake > Sediment | place... | reverse complement strand
CCTAGAGGCTTGATGTGAAACGGCGGGTTCCAGCAGGGACCCGCTCTCAGCCCACGAAGGAGGGCTTCCAGACACTGTCCCCTCGAGATGGGAGCTCGAGATGGCCGATCTGGAAGCCCTTGTCGTTGCAGCGTACGTCTTCGCCGACGAGTACCCGGTCCCTGCCCGACCCGGCCGACCACCCGAGGTCACCGACGCCGAGCTCGTGGCGCTCGCGGTCTGCCAGGCGGCGATGGGGATCTCATCCGACCGCCAGTTCCTGGGACTCGTGGGCTATCGCCTGCCCGGCTGGTTCCCGCGACTGCCCTCGCAGTCGCAGTACAACCGTCGCCTGCGCTCGCTCGTCGAGCTGATCTCGATCGTCCAGCAGCGGCTTGCCCGCTGGCTCGACGCAGGCGGAGTGCGGCTCGCCGACGGGACGCAGCTTCCCGTCGCCAACTACCCCGGCTGCGCCAGCCGTAGCCACATGGCCGGCTTCGCCCGCTACGGCTACGCCCGCTCGCAGCACCGCTTCATCTGGGGCGTGCGGCTCGTGCTCGTGACCGACGAGCGCGGGCTTCCTCTCGGGTACACGCTCGTACCCGCCTCCGAGCACGAGTACGAGCCGCTCGCCGACCTGCTCACCGGCACCCCGAGCGAGGTGGTCGTGGCAGACAAGGGCTTCTGGGGTCGCGGCTACGCCGAGCGACTGGCGGCCGACGGCGTCAGGCTGCTCACTCCCGAGCGGACACGTACCGCCGCGAACGCCGGGCGTGAGCGAGCGCTCGCCTCGACGCGCCTGGTGATCGAGAGCGTCTTCTTCAACCTCAAGGGGCAGATGCGGCTCGAGCGTCATCTCGCCAAGACTCCGGCTGGGCTCGCCGTGCGGATCGCTCAGCGCATCCTGGCGCTCACGCTCGGGATGCTGCTCAACACGCTCGCCGGCCGCCCGGCACGCGCTCTCGCCGCCTACGACGGCCGCTGATTCACATCAAGCCTCTAGCTCGCAGGCGGCTTTCCGCCGCGCACGTTTTCGAGGGCAATCCGACTCTGGACGGATAGCCGTACCTCTCCCGAAAGGACGACTCCATGCCGCGCTTCCTCATCGCCGCACTCGCTGCCGCCGTCCTCCTCCTCCCGGCCACCGCGGAGGGGCATTCGAACCCACGCGTGCGGGGCACCGTCGCGCTCAAGGTCGCCGCCAGCCACCTCGTCACCGTCAGTGCGACCCGTCAGGCGTTCGCGCTTCGCGTGCCGGGGTCGCTGTCGAGGATCCGGGTCGGCCAGCACGTCGAGCTGCGAGGCTCCACGCTCCGCGCTCGCGGTCATGGCTCGCCGGTGCTCGCCCGTGGCGTCATGATCGCCTCTTCCGAGCCGCTGTCCACGTCCTCGGCGCCGCGCAAGGGCGACGGCGAAGACGGGGACGACGAGGTCGAGATCAGAGGGAAGCTCACGTCGCTCTCGCCGGCGACCGTCGTGTCGTCGACGCGAGTCGTGAGCTGCCTCGTCCCGGCGGGGAAGGTCCTCACCGGGTTCGTGGTCAACGACCGCGTCGAGATGACCTGTGACCTCGTCGGTACGGCATGGACGCTGCGCACGCTCGAGCACGAGGACGACGCGGCAGTCCAGCCGGGCCAGCGTCACGACGACGACGAGGACGAGGACGACGGCGGACACCACAGCGGCCCCGGTGGGGGAGGCCACGACGAGGACGACGACTAGCGTGGGATCGTGACGAGCGCCGCCGCGTCCAGACGTCGACCGTCCTCCGAAGAGGCCGCCGCCCGTGTCGGCGGCCTCTTCGAGCGCCACGGCCGCATGGTCTACGGCGTGTGCCGCGCGATGCTGCGCGACGTGCACGAGGCGGAAGACGCGATGCAGCAGGTGTTCCTCTCCGCGTACACAGCGGTTCTCGGCGGCGCAGCGGTACGGGACGCCGGCGCTTGGCTCGCGACCATCGCTCGAAACGAGTGCCGCGGGCGGATAAGGGTCGGCATGAGAACACGGCTCCCCGTCGACGACGTAGACCTCGACGCGCTCCCGTCGACCGTCGACGAGACGGAACGTCGGGCCCAGGTCGAGGCGTTGCGGGCGGCGCTCTCCTCCTTGCCCGATCGCCAGCGGCAGGCTGCGGTCCTTCGCTACCTCTACGGGCTTCGCTACGGCGAGGTCGCGACGGCGCTGGGGCTCTCGCGGCCCGCGACCGAGGCGTTGCTCTTCCGCGCGCGTCGCGCGCTCCACGGCACGCTCCGCCCCGTCGCGGGCACGGCGCTGGCGGTTCCGGTCGCGGTTCGTGACGAGCTGGCGCTCGCGCTCCCGGGCTTCTCCGAGGGTGCCGGTTCGGGCGTCGTCGCGGCAGGGGCTGCCGGAGGCCTGCTCGCGAAGCTCACGGCCGGGCCTGCCGGGATGAAGGTCGCGGCTGCGGCCGCTGCCGTGTCGACCGTGGGCGTCGTCGGCGCCGTCGAGTCGGACCGGTCGGATCCCGGGCCGATCCGCCCCGCGATCGTCGCGAGCAGGCCCGCAGCCGTCGACCGGGCCGTCGAAGGTCGATCCGGTGCTGCCCCGGCACGTCACGGCGGGGACGACGCCCCCGGCGGAGACCATGTGGGCGGCAGTGGCGTCGAGGTCTCCGACGACCGCTCGGGACCCGGAGACGGAGCGGAGGGCCCGCGGTCCGGCTCGAGGAAGGGCCGTGAGGGGGCCTCGTCGAGCCGGGGGCGCGAGGACGACCGCTCTTCGGGAACGTCGGGCCACGGCGACGCCGAGGGACGCGACCACGACGGCTCGACCAGGCCTGCGAGCGGTGCCCGCGACGACGGGGGGGCCGCCGGAGACGAGGCGGAGGACACCGAGGGCCGGGAGGGCGAGCCGAGCTCGGCGGGCTCGTCGGAGTTCTCCGACTCCTTCTCCTCGGCGGGCTCCGCCTTCCACTCGTCGGGGTCGTCCGACTCGTCGGGCTCCGACTCGTCGGGCTCGGGCTCAGCCTCGTCGGGGCCGGATGGTGGAAGCGACGAGGACGGAGGCCACGGCCCGGGCGGCGACGACGCGGGGGACGAGAGCTCGTAGCGAACCCGTACGCCCGCCTACGATGGCGGCGATGCGCGATCGCTCCTACTGGCGGCGGTTCCTCATGGCGCTGCTCGCCTTCGGCGCCGTGCTGGCGGTCGGCACGGTCGTCTTCCACGCGCTGCTCGGGGAGGGCTGGGTCGATTCCTTCTACCGCGCCGTCGTCTCGACGACGCTCACCGGTCTCGACACGGCCCCCGAGAGCGCCGTGGGGAAGATCTTCACGGTTCTCCTCCTGTTCACCGGCGTGGCAGTCTTCTTCTACATCGCGGGTGTGGTGGTGGACGTCATCACCCGCGGCGTCTTCGGCGACGTCTTCGGCGAGCGGAGAAGGAGGAGGGAGATCGAGGCCATCCGCGACCACGTGATCATCTGCGGCTACGGGCGCGTCGGCCGCAGCGTCGCAGCGGAGTTCCGCGCGAGCGACACGCCGTACCTCGTCATCGACGTGACGCCCGAGTCGGTCGCGCTCGCGCGGGAGGAAGGAGCGCCGGTGGTGCTCGGCGACGGGACGGAGGACGCCGACCTCGACCGCGCGGGCATCGCCAGGGCACGTGGCCTCGTCGCGTCGATGGACTCCGACGAGAAGAACCTCTACGTCACCCTCTCGGCGCGGGCCCGGCGGCCGGATCTCGTCATCGTGGCGCGGGCGTCGAGCGAGGCGGCCGCCCGCAAGATCCAACTTGCCGGCGCGAACCGCGTCGTCCAGCCGTACGCGCATGCGGGCATCCAGATCGCCAGACTCGTCGTGCGGCCCCAGGTCGCCGAGTTCCTCGACATCGTCTCGACCGCAGGCGGCCCGGCGCCGGAGCTGCGGTTCGAGGAGATCGAGGTGACGTCCGAGTGCGGCCAGGCCGGAAAGACGATCGGCCAGCTGCGCGTCCGGGACGTGACCGGTGCGATGATCGTCGCCGTGCGCAAGCTCGACGGGAGCTTCGAGGTGACGCCCGGGCCGGACGCGCTCCTCGCCGAAGGCGAGGTCGTGATCGGTGTCGGGACCGCCGAGGAGATGCGCCGGCTGGAGGAGCTCTTTGCTCCCCGTGAGGCCTCGCTCGCCTGATCCCGTGGCGCGCCTGGCGGGCGCGCTCGCCGAGATCGTCGGCGCTCCCGTCGAGCTCGAGCGTCCCGGCGATCCGGCGCACGGGGACTACGCGACGAACGTCGCGCTGCGGCTGGCGCCGACACGGAGGCGGGCGCCGCGCGAGCTCGCCGCGGAGATCGCGGCCGAAGCCGTCGCGCGTCAGCTCGTGGAGTCGGCCGAGCCGGCCGGCCCCGGCTTCGTCAACCTCCGCGTGTCCGACGGCTGGCTCGCGTCCGCAGTCGCGGAGGTTGTCGCCGCCAGGGCCTCGTTCGGTGCAGGGTCGGCTGCGCGGCCCGAGCGCATCCAGGTGGAGATGGTGTCTGCGAACCCGACCGGGCCGCTGACGGTGGGATCAGCCCGCAACGGCGCCTACGGTGACTCGGTCGCGCGGCTCCTCGCGTTCGCGGGCCACGACGTCGAACGCGAGTACTACTACAACGACGCGGGCACGCAGATGGATCGCTTCCGCGAGTCTGTCGCGGCGGTCCGGGAGGGGCGTGAGCCGCCCGAGGACGGCTACAGGGGGGAGTACGTGCGCGAGCTGGCGGCGCTTCCCGGCGACCCGGTACCGGCCATGCTGGAGCGCATCGGGGAGACGCTCAACCGCTTCCGCGTCGGGTTCGACTCGTGGGAGAGGCAGAGCGCAGTGGAGGCCGAGATTCCCGAGGCGATCGCGCTCCTCGACACGTACGAGGCCGACGCCGCGCTCTGGGTGCGCACGAGCGCTCACGGTGACGACAAGGACCGCGTCATCGTGCGGTCGGACGGTGCTCCGAGCTACTTCGCGGCCGACGCCGCGTACATGCGGCGGAAGTTCGCGAAGAGGTTCGACCGGCTCGTGTACGTCCTCGGCGCTGACCACCACGGCTACGTCGGGCGCCTGCAGGCCCTCGCCGAGATGCTCGGACGCCCACGGGAGTCGATCGAGGTGCTCATCTACCAGCTCGTCAACCTCGTCGAAGGTGGCGAGGCGAAGCGGATGTCGAAGCGGCGCGGAGACGTCGTCTTCCTCGACGACCTGCTGGACACCATCGGCGTCGATGCCGCCCGCTGGTACCTCGTCTCGCGCGGCCACGACCAGACGATCGAGATCGACGTCGACCTCGCGGCCGAGCGAACACAGAAGAACCCCGTCTACTACGTCCAGTACGCCCACGCGCGCGTCGCGGGAATCCTTCGCAACGCCGGCGAGCGGGCGACCGCGACGGTCGAGGTCGACGGGCCGCTCGCCCCCGAGGAGAGGGAGCTGGTGAAGCGGCTCCTCGAGTTCCCCGGGGTTGCTGCCCAGGCAGCCGAGCGACGCGCCCCCCACGCCATCCCCGTCTACGCGATCCGCGTCGCCGACGACTTCCACCGCTTCTACCACGAGCATCGGGTCCTCGGCGGCGAGTCAGAGGACTTCCGGCTCGGGCTCTGCACGGCGACTCAGGGCGTCATCGCCCGCTCCCTCGATCTGATCGGCGTCTCCGCTCCGGAGCGGATGTAGGATCGGGTGACGTGAGCGAGGTACCTGACAGGAATCTCGCGCTCGATCTCGTCCGCGTCACCGAGTCGGCCGCGACGTTCGCCTCGCGGTGGATCGGGCGTGGCGACAAGAACGCAGCCGATCAGGCCGCCGTCGACGCGATGCGTCTCATGCTGGAGACCGTGAGCATGACGGGCGTCGTCGTCATCGGGGAGGGGGAGAAGGACGAGGCGCCGATGCTCTACAACGGCGAGAAGGTCGGCGACGGAACCGGGCCCGAGGTCGACGTCGCGGTCGACCCGCTCGAGGGAACCCGCCTCACAGCGCTCGGCATGCCGAACGCCATCTCGGTGATCGCGGTGGCCGAACGCGGGACGATGTTCTTTCCCGGGGCTGCGCTCTACATGGACAAGATCGCGGTCGGGCCCGAGGCCGCGGACGCGATCGACATCGACGCCACACCAGCGGAGAACCTGCAGCGGGTGGCGGAGGCGAAGGAGGTCCGAGTCAACGACCTGACCGTCGTCGTCCTCGAGCGGGATCGCCACGACGATCTCATCGCCGAGATCCGGGAGGCGGGCGCACGGGTCAACCTGATCCGCGACGGCGACGTCGCGCCGGCGATCGCCGCCGCGCAGGTGGGGACGGGAGTGGACCTCCTCATGGGGATCGGCGGCACGCCCGAAGGCGTGATCTCCGCGGCCGCGATCAAGTGCCTCGGCGGCGCCATGCAGGGGAAGCTGTGGCCGCGAAGCGACGAGGAGCGCCAGCGTCTGCTCGACGCCGACTACGACATCGACCGCGTGTTGACCGTGGACGACCTCGTCCAGGGCGAGAACGTCTTCGTCGCCGCGACCGGGGTCACGAGCGGCGCGCTCCTGCGCGGCGTGCGCGTGGTCGGAGACCGCGTCGAGACCGAGTCGCTCGTGATGCGCTCGCGGTCCGGGACGTTCCGCCGGATCTCCGCCTCGCACCCCCTCGAGAAGATCCAGAGCCTCATGAAAGGAGCGCGCTGATGGGAGCACAGGAGCTGCAGGAGACCGCCCGGGCGATCGTCGCCGACCACAAGGGCATCCTCGCCGCCGACGAGTCGACGGGAACGATCACGAAGCGCTTCGACTCGATCGGTGTCGAGTCCACCGAGGAGAACCGCCGCTTCTACCGGCAGCTCCTCTTCACGACGTCTGGCATCGAGGACGCGATCGGCGGCGTGATCATGTACGACGAGACGATCCGCCAGGCGACCGACGACGGCACGCCGTTCGCCGAGCTGCTCGCCTCGAAAGGGGTCATCCCCGGCATCAAGGTCGACACCGGCGCGCACGACCTCGCCGGCTTCCCCGGCGAGAAGGTGACGGAGGGCCTCGACGGGCTCCGAGGGCGCCTCGAGGAGTACCGAGAGCTGGGCGCGCGCTTCGCGAAGTGGCGCGCGGTCATCACGATCGGCGACGGGATCCCCACGGGCGCGTGCATCCACGCGAACGCCCACGCGCTCGCTCGGTACGCGCGGCTCTGCCAGGGCGCGGGGATCGTCCCGATCGTCGAGCCCGAGGTCCTGATGGACGCGGACAACTCGATCGAGCGCTGCTACGACGTGACCGCGCGGACGCTGCACACGATGTTCGGCGAGCTCGCCCGCCAGAAGGCCGACCTCAAAGGGGTCCTCCTGAAGCCGAACATGGTGATCGCGGGCAAGAAGTGTCCCGAGCAGGCGTCCTCGGAGCAGATCGCCGAGGAGACGGTCAGGTGCTTCCTGAGCCACGTCCCGGCCGCGATTCCGGGCATCGTCTTCCTCTCCGGCGGCCAGTCGGAGCTCGAGGCGACCGAGAACCTGAACGCGATCAACCGGATCGGGGGCCCATGGCCGCTCTCCTTCTCGTACGGACGCGCGCTCCAGGCGTCGGCGCTGAAGGCGTGGGCGGGAGATGCCTCCAACACCGAGGCCGCCCAGGCGGCGTTCGCTCACCGGGCCCGCATGAACGCGCTCGCCGCCGCAGGGGAGTGGAGGGCAGAGCTCGAGCAGGCGGTCGCGGCCTGAACGCGCTCGCCTGAGGGCTCGCGGCTGACGCCGCAGCGTCAGCCGCGAGCGCCACCGAGGACTGCGAAGACAACGGCCCGGATGGGTCGGCCGAGGTGGACGACGAGAGCCCGGCGCCCTTCCGGCCCGGTGTCGCCGGACGAGGTCGCCCGGGTGCGGCGCGGCACGCTCCTGGGTCGCCGCGACCCGCGCCTCCGGAGGGCTGCCGAGACGCTCGCCGGTAGGCTCGCCGTCGGATGACAGTCGAGTCCGATCCGCTCGAAGAGCATCTCCTCGCGGCGCTGAGGGCGTTGCCTGCGCCGTCGTCGCCGACGCCGGCTTCGCCGGAGACGGGCGCGATCTGGCGCGCGCAGGTGGACAGCCGGCAGGCGGACTACGCCGCCCGCTGGCTGCAGCAGCACGGGCGCAGCTTCTACACGATCGGCTCGGCGGGGCACGAGTCGAACGCGGCGCTCGCGCTCGCGCTCCGCGTGGACGATCCGGCGCTCCTCCACTACCGGTCCGGCGCCTTCTACCTCGCCCGCGCGGCGCAGGGGGGGATCGACGGGCTCCGCGACATGATGCTCGGCGTGGTGGCGGCCTCCGCGGAGCCGATCGCGGGCGGGCGGCACAAGGTCTTCGGGCGCCACGAGCTCGCGGTCGTGCCGATGACCTCGACCATCGCCTCGCACCTCCCGCGGGCCGTGGGAACGGCCCTCGCGGTCGACCGTGCGCGGCACCTGGGCATGACGACGCCGTGGCCCTTCGACGCGCTCGTGCTCTGCTCCTTCGGGGACGCGTCGCTCAGCCACGCGACCGCCCAGGCGGCGCTCAACACCGCCGGCCAGTGCGCATTCCAGCACCTCCCGCTGCCGCTGCTCTTCGTGTGCGAGGACAACGGCCTCGGCATCAGCGTGCCGACCCCCACAGGATGGGTCGAGGAGTCGCTGCGGACGCGGCCCGGACTCCGCTACGAGACGGCCGAGGGCAGCGACCCGGCGGGGACGCTCGAGGTCGCCCGCGACCTCGCCGGCTGGGTGCGCGAACGTCGCAGGCCCGCCGTCCTCCACCTCCGCACAGTGCGCTACCTGAGCCACGCCGGGGCCGACGCCGAGATCGCCTACCGCTCGCCGCAGGCCATTCGCGCGGACTACGAGCGCGATCCCATCCTCGGGACCGGTCGTCTCCTCGTCGCGTCGCGGCAGGCGACGGGGGAGGAGCTCGCCGCCGACTACCTCGCTGCCCGGGACGAGGTGCGAGAGCTCGCGCTCGAGGTCGCCGCGCTGCCCCAGCTGCAGAGCGCGGAGGAGGTCGTCGCGCCGCTCGCGCCCCGCCGGTCGTGGGCGGTCGCGGAGAAAGCGGGCGCGACCAGGGTCGAGCAGGAGACGCCGGTGACCCTCGCGCAGGCGATCACCACAGCGCTCGGAGCCCTGCTCGAGAAGTACCCCGAGGCGCTCCTCTTCGGCGAGGACGTCGCGGTCAAAGGCGGCGTGTACGGGGTGACGCGAGGACTGCATGCGCGATTCGGCGCTGCGCGCGTGTTCGACACGCTGCTCGACGAGACGTCCATCCTCGGTCTCGCGCTCGGTGCCGCGATCACGGGATTCCTGCCGATCCCGGAGATCCAGTACCTCGCATACCTGCACAACGCGGAGGATCAGCTCCGGGGCGAGGCCGCGACGCTCCAGTTCTTCTCCCAGGGCCGCTTCCGGAACGGGATGGTGATCCGGATCGCGGGCTACGGCTACCAGCGCGGGTTCGGCGGTCACTTCCACAACGACGACGCGGTCGGCGTGCTCCGGGACATCCCCGGCGTCGTGATCGCCTCGCCGTCACGCCCCGACGACGCCGCCGCCATGCTCGCGACCTGCGCCGCGGCGGCCCAGGTCGACGGGAGCGTGTGCGTCTTCCTCGAGCCGATCGCGCTCTACCACACGCGCGACCTCTACGACGAGGGTGACGACGCCTGGGTCGCCAGGCCGACCGGCACGCATGTGCCCCTCGGCGCCGCGCGGACGTACCTCGACGGAGGCGACCTGACGATCGTGTCCTGGGCCAACGGGCTGCACCTGTCGCTGCGAGTCGCGCGGCGGCTCCGTCTCGCCGGTATCGAGCCCCGTGTCGTCGACCTCCGCTGGCTCGCACCGCTCCCGGTGGCCGACGTGCTGCGCGAGGCACGGGCGACCGGCAGGGTGCTCGTCGTCGACGAGACGAGGCTGACGGGCGGCGTCTCCGAGGGCGTTCTCGCCGCGCTCGTGGACGCCGGGTTCGAGGGGAGAATGGCGCGCGTCGCGAGCAAGGACTCGTTCGTGCCGCTCGGGGACGCGGCGCGGCTCGTGCTTGTGTCAGAGGACGAGATCGAGGAGGCCGCGCTCCGGCTCACCCGCTGACGGAGGCGGCGGCGTCTCTCGCCGCGCCGGGCTGAGTCGTGGGAATGCGCTGGGCGAGGAAGAGCGCGACCACGGTCATGAGCGCGAGGATCGCCAGCGCGGTGCGGAGTCCCTCGATCCGTGCGTCGGCGTAGGCGTCCAGCGCCTCGTCGGCCGTTCGCCTGCTCACGCGGGCCTCGTCGAGAGCGGTCTCGAGGTCGGCGTCCGAGACGAACGGCACTCCTCCCGCGAGCTCGACCTGGGCCTGCTTCGTGACCCGCGAGGGAATCGCCGGGTTCTCGACGATGTCGGCGACGAAGGCCGTGGTCGTGCTCAGGATGAGGATCGAGCCGGCGATCGCGGTGCTGAGCGAGATGCCGAGGTTCGTCACCGTGTTCTGGACGCCGCCGACCTCGGGGCTCTCCTCGCCCGGAACCGCGGAGACCGTGACGCTTCCGAGCTGAGAGCCGAGCGCGCCGATGCCGAGGCCGACGACGAGCATGGGCACGAACACGATCTCCGCGCCCGCATCCGGATCGAGTGCAGCGAGGAGGACGACGGTGCCCGCGAGGAGGCAGAGGAGGCCGACGCGGACGACGAGCCGCGGCGAGACGAGCGGAAACAGGCGGGGAATGCCGAGTGCGGCGGCGATCAGCGTGAGCGAGAGCGGCAGCAAGCGAACGCCGGTCTCGATGGCCGAGAGCCCGAGGCAGACCGAGAGGTAGAGGGGGACGAGGAAGAAGAACCCGGCCTGGACGAAGTACTGGAAGAAGAAGATCGTCAGGCCGCCGGTCAGCTCGGTGTTGCGCAACATCGCGGGTCGGACGAGCGGCTCGCGACCGACGGCTTCGCAGTGACTCTCCCAGCGGAAGAAGACCCACGCAAGGAAGAGCCCTCCCAGCACGAGCCAGACCGTCGGCGACAAGCCTGCCCACGACGGTGCTCCCTCCTTCGGCTGGATCCAGCCCCACTCCGCGGAACGGAGAACGCCAAAGACGACGAGCGCGAGAGCGGCCGCGGAGAGCACTGCCCCGACGATGTCGAGGCGGGGACGCCGCTCCGGCGGAGCGTCGGCGATCCTGCGCGTGAGCGCGAGGATGGCGAGAACGATCAGGACCTCGCCCGCGAACACCCAGCGCCAGGAGAAGTACGTGGTGAAGAAGCCTCCGATCAGCGGGCCGGCCGCGACGGCGACTGCGCCCGCCGCCGCCACGAGCCCGTAGGCAGCCGGGCGCCGCTCCGGCCCGAAGTTGCCGGCGATGAGGGCGACGATCGCGGGCAGGATGAGGGCGGCTCCGACACCCTCGAGGAGCGACCACCCGAAGAGGAGGGCGGGCAGGTTGGGCGCGATCGCGGTCGTGAACGATCCGCACCCGTAGACGACGCAGCCGATCGCGAAGACGCGCTTGCGGCCGACGATCGCGCCGATCTTCGCGCAGGTGATCGTGAGAGCCGCCATCACGAGGGTGTAGAGGGTGATCGCGGCCTGGATCCCCGTCACGGTCGTGCCCACGTCCTCGGCCACCGTCGCGATCGACACGTTCATGACCGACGTGTCGAGGATCATCAGGAACTGGGCGGCGGCCAGCGTGAGCAGCACCGACTGGGCGCCACTCGCCGTCCTCGGCGCCGAGGTTGCCGGGGCTCCGCTCACGCCGGCGCCCCGTGATCCGCGCGGCCTCGCCAGCTCGACGCCGCTCCGCGCACCGCCCGCCTCGGCGCGCTAGTAGGCGCTGGCGTAACGGGACTTTGCCGCGCGCGAGCTGTACGTTGCGATGTCACCTGCGAAGCCGAGGGCGACGACGAGCCACTCCCAGCCCTCCACTCCGGTGACGGGTGACCACATGAGGACGTACGCGAGCGTCGTCCAGGGAAGGAAGACGAGGCCGAGCAACGGCCAGATCCAGGAGTCGAAGGCGGCGTCCACCTTGTCGCCGAAGATCCACCACAGGAAGAGCGCGATCCGCGGGCCGAGGAAACCGGCGGTGAGGGCGAGGCAGCACATGCGCGCTTAACTCTCTCGCACGGTCGAGGTCGCGTCAACTCGCCACTGCTCGCGAACGGCGAGGACGTGCGTCGTCAACCCGCGCCCGGCTCGTCGTCGTTCGAGCGCCGGAACACGCCCAGGAGACCGCCGCGCGCCTCGGCGCGCCGCGCCTCCCGCTTGGCCTCCTTCTTCTCGCGGCGCTCCTCGCTCATCTCCTCCTTCTTCACCTTCGCGTCCGCATACGACTCCTTGACGAGCGCGGACCCGCCCTTCCAGCCGAAGACGTGGCAGACGAGGGCGATCGCGAAGAGCGCGTTGAACGTCGTCGTGACGAGCTGCTGCGACGTGGAGTACGCCGTGGCGGTCTCGCTGCTCGTGTAGCTCGAGAGCGCGAACGAGTTGAAGGCCTGGTTCACGCCGATTCCGCCGGGTGTGAACGAGAGGATGTTCGCGAGCTGGTTCGAGCCGAGCACGCTCATCACCGAGCCGAAGGTGACGGGGATGCTGTAGGCGGCGAGGAAGATGATGATCACCATGACCTTCGCTCCGTATCCGCCCATCTGGGGCAGCAGGACCCACTTCAGGTACGCGCGCGGGTTGCCGAGGATCGCGCCACCTTCCTTGGCCTGCTCCCACATCTTCTTCACCCAGCCCCAGAAGATCCGTGCGAGCAGGACGATCAGGAACACGCCCGCGGCGAGGATCCCGAGCACGAGCAGCGGGTGGCCCTTGAGCGCCCCCCACTTGCCCCCGAACTGGAAGTCGAAGGAGCCCTTGACCGCCCAGAAGAGGTAGACGTAGATGAGCGTCCCGATGACGAGGTAGAAGATCTTCTGCACCGCGTATGCGCCCAGCACGCCCGGGAAGGTCGCTCCCCTCACGATCGCGACATACATCAACAGCGTCACGAAGGTGCCCAGGTTCGCCGGGACGAAGTTGTTGAGCGCGACGCCTGCCGCGTACGCGGCGAGCACGGCCATGTAGGTGGTACCGCCCGGGTACGCGTAGCGGAGGATCCCGTACCACCCGAGCGCGGTGAGCGTCGTCTGCAGGCCCTGGAAGATGCACCCGAGGACGATGTACCCCACCGAGATCTGTTTCATCGTGTCCCAGAGCTGCTGGAACCAGCCCCAGACGTCGATCCCGGCCAGGCGGAGGGCGACGAGGATCGCGAGCGTCCCGACGACCCAGACGGCGATCTTGAGGAGGCGGCGGCGTGTCGACGGCTCGGCCGTCACCGGAGGCGGCGCGACTACGGCCTCGGACATGTGGCGAGCCTAGCGGTCATGTCGGTGGGAGGCCGTGCGACTCGACACCGCCGTTCGACGAGGAGCCCTCTTCCGAGCGGCTCCTCGTCGAAAGCTCGGGCTACGAAGACGCGAGCGCCTTCGCCTTGATGGAGTCGAACTCCTCCTGCGAGATGGCGCCCGAGTCGAGGAGGCCCTTCGCCTTCTCGATCTCCGCCGCGGCGCCGCCCCCGCTGCCGGCGACCGACTTGATGTAGGCGTCCGTCGCCTGCTGCTGCGCCTCCATCTGCTTCATGTTGCGGTCGGCCATCCCCTCATGGTTGGCAATCAAGTAGACAAAGACGCCCAGATATATGAACAGGATGATGAAGATGATCCACAGCGTCTTCTTGCCGCCAGATATGTCTCGGCGGCGGAAGATGTCCGCGAACACCGTGATCAGGAGCCAGAACCAGATGATGAACGCGAAGAAGACGAGCATCCACCACAGGACCTGCAAGAACGTGTAACCGAGTAGCACTGAACCTCCTCGAGTCGACAGTTGCTCGTGTACTCATACCGCCTGGCAGCGGACAGCACAAGCGGCAACCGCCTCGACACCCCTTGGTGACCGCCCGTCGCCCCAGTAAGGCACGTCCGGGCGGGCGGCTCCTTGTAGGCTTCGCCCGGAGACCACGAGAAGGAGGAGACAATGGAAGAGATCGGACCTGTCGACTACGCGCTCATCGCGTTTCCGGGGAACCAGTTCAAAGGCGAGATCGCTCCCGCGCTCGCGGATCTCGTCGACGCCGGGACTATTCGGATCATCGACGCGACGTTCGTCGCCAAGGACGCCCACGGCAACACGGCAGCAATGGAGATGACCGAGCTCGCTCCCGACGTACAGGAGGCGCTCGACAAGCTGAACATCGAGGTGTCAGGGCTCTTCAGTGAAGAGGACATGGAGGCAGCCGCCGACGAGCTCGAGCCGAACTCCTCGGCAGCGCTCCTCGTCTGGGAGAACGTATGGGCCCGCCAGGTCGCCCAGGCGATGCGCAACGCGGGTGGGAAGCTGATTCTGTTCGAGCGGGTTCCGCACGATGTCGTCCAGTCGGCCCGCGAAGCAGTACTCGAAGCGGCGAAGTCGTAGGACAGAGAGGAGAGAGCGCAGATGATGCGACGACGAGGCCCAGGACTGATCGGGACGGCCGTGGTGGTCGGCGGGGCGTCCTATCTGGGCACGAAGAGCGCCAACAAGGCGGCCGCGCAACAGGAGCAGGCCCAGCAGAACGCGTACGAGCAGGGCATGGCCGACGCGGCGCAGCAGCAGCAGATGGCCGCCGCGCAGCAGCAGGCCGCAGCCGCACCAGCGGCCCCTCCGCAGTCGGACGACGCCGCGGAGATCCAGAAGTACGCAGCGATGATGGGCCAAGGCCTCATCACCCAGGAAGAGTTCGAGGCCAAGAAGAAGCAGATCCTCGGGATCTAGGGCCGTGGCTCGTAACGAAGGGCGGCCGTTCTGGCCGCCCTTCTACCCTGCCGCGCGGCCCGCGCGCGAGTCGCTGCGGGTGCCGTTTACGGCGTCGCGCAGAGCACTTCGGGCGGTACGGACGTGCGTGATCGTCAGAGATGACATCGTCAGAGATGACAGTGTCTTCGATGTGACGAGAAGGGCAGTGGATTGACCTCGACCGCGGAGTCGACCGCCTCGACCGAGCCGCAGCGCGCGAAGGCGGTTCTGCTCGCGCTCGTCCTCGTCGCCGCGGTCGCGAACCTCAACCTCTCGGTCGCGAACGTCGCGCTGCCGGACATCGGAGAGTCCTTCGACTCCTCCCAGACGATGCTCGACCTCATCGCGGTCGGGTACTCGCTCGGACTGGCCGCGTCGGTGCTCTGGCTCGGCGCGCTCGGCGACCGCTACGGGCGCAAGCTCATGATCGTGCTCGGGATGGGGCTCTCGATTCCGGCCTCGCTCGTTGCCGGTTTCGCGCCCTCCGACACGGTGCTGTTCGTCGCCCGGGTGGTGGGCGGCATCTCGGCCGGAATGGCCTTCCCGACGACGCTCGCGCTCGTCACCGCCCTCTGGTCTGGCCCGGCGCGAACGAAGGCGATCGCGCTGTGGTCGGCGCTCGGAGGCGGTATCGCCCTCCTCGGGCCACTGATCTCGGGCTTCCTCCTCCAGCACTTCGACTGGGGGTCGGTCTTCTTCGTCACTCTCCCGCTCGTCGCGATCGCGCTGCCGCTGGCGCTCGTCTTCGTGCCGGCCCACGTGAACGAGACGACCGAGCCGGTCGACAACTTCGGCGGGCTCCTGACGGTCGTTCTCGTCGGCGTGCTGATCGTGTCGATCAACTTCATGCCCGTCCCCAACGCGCAGACGCTCGCGCTCGTGCTGCTCGCGATCGCCGTCGTCGTAGGCATCGGCTTCTTCCTGCGCGAGCGCCGTACGGCGAACCCGCTCTACGACCTCGAAGTCGCCGCCCGCCCGACGTTCTGGGTCGCGGCGGTCGCGGGGATCATCGTCTTCGGCTCGCTCATGGGCGCGGCTTTCATCAGCCAGCAGTACCTGCAGAACGTGCTCGGGTACTCGACGATCCAGGCCGGAGCCGCGATCCTCCCGGCCGGCGTGTTCATGGTCCTCGTCGCGCCGCGCTCGGCGAAGCTCGTGCACGACTTCGGGTCGCGGCGCACGCTGTTGATGGGGCAGGCCGTCCTCTTCCTCGCCTTCCTGACGATGCTCCTCGTCTGGAAGGACGGCACGCCGTACTGGCAGGTCGCGATCCCGTACGTCCTCGTGGGCATCGGGGTCGGGCTCGCGGGAACCCCGTCCTCCAACTCGCTCACCGGCTCGGTGCCCATTACCAGGGTCGGCATGGCGTCGGGTACCGCGGACCTCCAGCGCGACCTCGGCGGGGCGCTCATGACCTCGATCTTCGGCGCCCTCCTCACCGCGGGCTACGCGTCGGCGATGGGGACGGCGATCTCGGAGTCCGGCAAGAACGTCACCGACTCGACGCGGGCCCAGCTCCAGCTCTCGTACGCGAGCGCGGAGAACCTCGCGAAGCAGCACCCGCAGTACGCCGACCAGATCACCGCGGCGGCCCAGCAGTCGTTCCTCGACGGCGACCGCTGGGCGTACATCGCCGCCATGGTCGCGGTCCTGATCGGGATGACGCTCGTCTTCCGCTTCTTCCCGAGGAAGGAGCAGGAAGAGGCGCTGCGTGCGGCGTACCACTCGCAGGACCACGGCGACGAGGTCGGCACGAGGCAGCCGCCGATCCACGTTCCCGAGCCCGGTGAGGGCCCGGCAGTGGTTCCCGGGCACGTCCCCTTGCCCGAAGAGCTCACGTGACGCCCGCGTTCCAGCTCCTTGCGGACAGCGGCACGGTCACGTTCTTCAAGGGCTGGGACTTCACCGGAAACGTCACGTTCGTCGACCTCGTCGCGGCCTCCACGAACGCGCGCAACGGGCGCTGCTCTGCCGCAGACCCGACCGCGTCAGCAGTGCATCCGCGGCGAGTGATTCGTGTCGATCGCGGCCCTGACCGGGGCCATCTGGATCTCCGTGTACTGCGCCGGCGGCAACACGTGGGTCGCTGCCGGCGCGGGGTTCCTCGTCGGCTACGCGGTGGGCGTTGCAGCGCTCTGGTACGCGTGGGAGAGCCGCCGGCCAGCGAGCGGGAGGGCGTCTACAAGCACGACGACGGCCGGCCGCTCCTCGGCCGGAAGCCGAAGGGGAAGTCACAGCGCGAGCTTCGCGACCTCGGACTCCTCGTGGGGGGCTCGGAGTCGCCCGTCGTCATCGGAACCGAGAAGGGAGTTGACAGTCATGGCTGACACGCATACCGACGTCTTCGCCGGTGGCTATCCGGACATCGACGAAGCGACGAAGGACTTCGACACGCTCGCGCAGCTTGTCGGCGACAAGCAGGTGAAGATCGAGGCTGCGATCCTCATCACGCACGCGGTGGACGGAACCGTGAGCGTGCAGCAGACGGCAGACCACCGTGGGCGCAAGGGCGCCGGATACGGCGGGGCGGTCGGCTTCCTCGTCGGCCTCGCGGCACCTCCACTGCTCGCAGTCACCGCCGCCGGTGCGGCCGCCGGCGGCCTGGTCGGAAAGTTCGCCGACAAGCGGCTCGAGACCGGCATGCACGACAAGATCGGCGAGAACCTGCCCCCGGGCACCGCCGGGATCATCGCCGTCTTCGAAGACGACCAGCGGCTCGCTGTCGAGCAGGCGCTCCCGGGCGCGCTCGCGAAGTCCATCGTCCAGACGGACAAGAGGGGCATGAGAGCGCTGAAGGACGGCCTCGCCGAGGCCATGGGCAAGTTCGTTCCCGATCGCACGGTGCTTCCGATCCCGGACAAGAGCTTCGGCGGCACGATGGGGCGCACGATGGACACGTCGGTCGGCGACTGGACGATCATCCCGGGGCCGAGGGCGCCCGAAGGCGCGCCCAACGTCCTCATCGTCCTCATCGACGACGCCGGCTTCGGAGCCCCGGACACCTTCGGGGGCGGCGTGTCCACGCCGAACTTGACCCGCGTCGGGCAGATGGGCCTCTCCTACAACGCGTTCCATGTGACCGCGGTGTGCTCGCCGACTCGCGCGGCCCTACTGACCGGCCGGAACCACCACCGTGTCGGCATGGGCACCGTCGCGGAGCTCCCCGGGCCGTACCCGGGCTACACCGGCGTGCGGCCCCGAAGCTGCACTCCGCTGCCGCGGATCCTGCGCGAGAACGGCTACACGACGGCCGGGTTCGGGAAGTGGCACATGACGCCGGGGAGCCAGATGGGCGAGGCAGGCCCGAAGGACCACTGGCCGCTCGGCTGGGGCTTCGACCACTGGTACGGGTTCCTGACCGGCGCCGCCGGCCAGTACGACCCGCTGATCACGCTCGACAACACGACGATCGGCACGCCGGAGGGCAAGAACGGGGAGCTCTACTACTTCCCGGACGACTTCACGGACAAGGCGATCGAGTGGCTGCAGGCGGTTCGCGCCGCGGATGTGCAGAAGCCGTGGATGATGTACTACTCGACCGGCTGCGCCCACGCGCCGCACCACGTGGCGAAGGAGTGGGCGGACAGGTACAAGGGCACGTTCGACCAGGGCTGGGACGCCTACCGCGAGGAGACGCTCGCCCGGCAGAAGAAGCTCGGCATCGTCCCGCAGGACACGGAGCTGACTGAACGTCCGGACCTCTTCCCCGCTTGGGACTCGCTCTCGGACGCGGAGAAGAAGCTCTACGCCCGCCAGATGGAGGTCGTCGCGGGCTACCAGGAGAACGCCGACTGGAACGTCGGACGCCTCCTCGACGCGATCGAGGAACTGGGCGACCTCGACGACACGTTGATCTTCTACATCTGGGGGGACAACGGCGCGAGCATGGAGGGCACCCTCACCGGGTCCTTCAACGAGACGACGTTCTTCAACGGCGTCATCCTCGAGGCCGAGGAGCAGCTCGAGATCATCGAGAAGTTCGGCGGTATCGAGGCGCTCGGCAGCTTCCACACGGCGCCGCACTATGCGGCCGCGTGGGCGCACGCGAGCAACGCGCCGTTCCAGTGGGGCAAGCAGATGGCCAGCCACCTCGGTGGGACTCGCGACCCGATGGTCGTCGCCTGGCCGAGGAGGATCGAGGCGAAGGGCGACCTGCGGACGCAGTTCACCCACTGCATCGACATCGCCCCGACGGTGCTCGAGCTGGCCGGCATCCCGGAGCCGACGCACGTCGACGGCATCGAGCAGGAGCCGATGGGCGGCACGAGCTTCGCGTACACGCTCGGCGACGCCGCGGCCGAGGAGCGCCACACCGTGCAGTACTTCGAGATGCTCGGCAGCCACGCCATCTACAAGGAGGGCTGGTGGGCCTGCTCGAGGCTGGACAAGATCCCGTGGGACTTCACCCCGGAGACGATGCAGAAGTTCGCACCGGGGATGTACGACCCGGAGCAGGACGTCTGGGAGCTCTACTACCTCCCGGACGACTTCTCACAGGCGAAGAACATCGCCGACAAGCATCCAGACAAGGTGGCCGAGCTGAAGGAGCTCTTCTGGCAGGAGGCCGAGCGGAACAACGTCCTGCCGCTCCTCGGCGCGTTCTCCGTCTTCCTCGGCGACCTGCCCCCGCTGCCGACGATCACCCGCTTCATGTACGGAAGCACGGTGCAGAACGTCCAGACGACGATGATCCCCCGCATCATCGGCCGCTCGTACGCGATCGAGGCCAACGTGCATGTGCCCGAGGGTGGGGCGGAGGGCGTCCTCGTCGCCTTTGCCGACTTCATCGGCGGCTTCGCGCTCTGGGTCGACGAGAAGGGCCTGCTCAACCACACGTACCAGTTCCTGGGAGTGGACACGT
>Ga0233418_10000083_pt1 | contig 20014 bp, 28 predicted proteins | sample Sediment_Towuti__FD_189021 | JGI IMG/M metagenome (GOLD analysis project Ga0233418, IMG submission 189021) | Sediment microbial communities from Lake Towuti, South Sulawesi, Indonesia - Sediment_Towuti_2014_1_MG | ecosystem: Environmental > Aquatic > Freshwater > Lake > Sediment | place... | reverse complement strand
AATCTATATATTGAATATTGGTAACGATGGTGTATTTTTTTCAATTTTTTTCTAATTTATTGATGGATATAATGTATCCATTAGCAAAGTAAAAAGGATTCAAAGAAGTAAAGCGGTATTAATAAGTAATGTTTGTGTAGGAAAAAAATAATATATAGGCGGATATATTATCAGCAGGAGTGGACAAGAAGAAGGTTAAAGAAAAAATTAACGATGTCTATGAGACAATCTATGTAGCAACACATCCTACTAGATCCAGCATCCTCACTCAGCTCGAATCTCAAAAGATGTACGCAAGCAAGTTAGAAGAAAAAATAGCTGTGGATAGAAAGATTATTTCTTTTCACTTGTCTAAATTAGAAAAGGCCGGTTTAGTTGCTAGTGAGTATGGATTAATGACCTCTTCAAAGACTAGACCTATGGCGGTAAGATACTTTTCACTCACATCTGAAGGTGAAAAAATGGTAAAAAAACTGAAAGCAATATTATCTGACTAGGTATTCACTTGCACAATAATGCCATGTATTGTTGTATACAATATATGGGATAAGATTATGAATTAAGTTACCTACAGAATCTGGTTAGAGGATAATACCAAAACATTTTTCTTAGAGGTTCATGGTCATTTTCATTGATTAAGACCATGGTTAATGAGGAAATAAAAGTGAACGACAACGTGTATAAAGTCACAATAAACGATCAAACCAGGATGTATGCTATGAAACTAAATAGGCTATATCAACAAGGATTTAGTGACGTTGATAGTTTTGACGAAATAAGCTCTGAGATTTCTAATACGATAAATAATCTCCTAAAACATGGTCTATCTCCCGAAGTGCGGGAAGAGGATATGGACGGAGCTGTGAAGCAGTTATTACACATGTTTGATAAGTCCAAAAAATGACTGAATAGTTCTCAATCCTGCCATTTAACCTGTAACCACGGCACTCTTGATATCGGTTACATTTGATGTTATAAACTGAAATAGTGATAGGCTTTAGAGAAAAGCAATGTCCTTTAAAGACAAGTGGAACAAAACCCAACCAGAAAACGTGGCAGTAAAAATACTGGAAAGTATAAAATCACAACCACCTCTAAAGCCAAGAATTGAGGAAGCTCAAAAGAAATTAGAACTTCAAATATCAAAACTAGATGGGATTTCTACTAAGATTGTAGAAAAGGATCAAGTTATTTTCAAAAGAATCGTTCACTCAATACAAAATCATGATGTCCAATATGCTAAATTGCTCTCAAATGAACTCTCACAAATTCGTAAAATGAGTAAGATGGTCGACTCCGCTAAACTGGCATTGGAACAAATTCAATTAAGATTGAACACTATTACCGAATTAGGAGATGTTGTAGTTACACTAACTCCTGCAATGTCTGTCATAAAGAACATACAAGGCGGCTTGTCATCAATGGTTCCAGAAGCAGACCAATCACTTTCCCAAATATCAGATCTTATGGGAGGAATACTATCTGATTCTGCACAAATACCAAAGCATGAAGTAGATAACGGAAGAACATTGAACGAAGAATCAACAAGCATTATCGAAGAAGCCACTACTTTAGTAGAACAAAGTATGAAAGAGAAATTCCCTGACTTGTCATCAATCAGGATCGACGAAAAAAGTACAGAAGCGTCTACTTACTAATCTCTATTTTTTATTTCCGGTCTTTGCTACTAATCTAATATCCTTCTTTATCCTGCTTATAGTTGGGTAGCTATATCCTTTATTTCTATAGGTCTTTATCATGGATTTCCAATTAGCGAGTCGCCATTTAGCCTGCTCCTTGGTTAGCATACTTGTTTCTTTTTTAACAAAACTTTTTCTTCCAACATTCAGGTAACCTCCATCTTCAGCTTTCTGTCTATTATACGCAAATTTCAAGCCTGAAACTATTGATTCTGGGCGCAAGAGTGAAAAATAATATTTTATATCTCTAAATTGACGTTCAGAAACTGTCAATTTTAATTTCAACTCCCTTTCTGTCAATGTCATATATTTGAAACTCATATTAGATAAATATTGCTAAATTCGAATTATGAAACATACATTTTTGACTATACTGCTGTTAATCCAAATACCAAGTAGATATTTCATAATTCGACTTATGAAATATAAGTATGAATAGTAAAAATTGCATTAATATAGTATTTTGGAGATAATGATGACGAATATGGTATCTGGTGTGTTGTTACATTTCTTGTTCAGCTTCTGACGTATCATGTAAAATGCTGCTGTCTTCTAATGGTGTCAAATAATACTGTGTTTTTTTCCTATCACTTCTAGCTGATCTAGAGCATAGTTCAATTGTGCTTTTGTGTGGGAGGCGTTTACAGAAAGTCTTAGAACAGCACATCCTTTCTTAACTGTGGGATATCTCATAGGATGTACCAGTACGCGTTTTTGTAACAAAACATCAGCAAGATTGATTGCTAACTTCTCAGAACCGACATGTACCGGAATTATCTGGCTGCACGTATTTCCAATGTCAAAACCCAAATCCGACAAACCATTATGTAGTAAATTTACATTTTTGAAGAGCTTTCGTTGGAGAATGCCCTTTTTTGCAATACTAATTCCACATAATGCTGATATGCATAAATGAGTCGGAATAGCCGAACTGAATATAAATTGCCTGGATTTATTTATCAAGTAATCCCTAACAATATTGGCGCATGCCACATATCCTCCAAAGCAACCCAAAGCCTTACTCAAACTACTGATATGAACATCCATTTCGGTATTTACTCCTAATTCAGAAGGAGTTCCGGAGCCATTCTTTCCAAAAACAAAATCTCCGTGAGCATCATCAATAATTGTAAAAAGCCCAAATTCTTTTGCCAATTTACAAATAGATCTTAATTTTGACATATCTCCACCTATACTAAATACTCCTTCAGTAACAAGAATTTTCTTTCCCTTTACACCCCTTACTAATTCTAATAGATTTTCAATGTCATTGTGGCGAAATACTTTGATCTTGGAATTAGATAACTTACAACCGTCAATAATACTGGCATGATTAGATTCGTCACTAAATACAGTAGTTTGATCATCTGCCAGAGCACTCAGTACTCCTAGAACTGCTGTATATCCAGTAGTGTAAACAAGAGATGATTCTGTATTCCTATGTCTTGATAATGAGTTCTCTAGTTTCTCAATGACTGCATTATTTCCTCCAACAAGTCTAGAGCTGCATTGAGAAATTTCATCAAAACCTTTTACCGTATTTCTTATTATTAGGTGATTTGTGGATAATCCAAGGTAATCATTTGAATTAAAATTAATTATCTCTTTGTTATTTACCAAAAATGAACCATTTTGGTAATCGATATTTCTTAGTTTTCGATAAAGATTTTCTGATTTAAGTCTAACAATGTCTGAATTAATGAATTCGGGTATCGAGGCCAATTTCATGTATCATTTGGATATCTTTATTTGGTTCGTTTCCATTTGTAGTAAGGTAACCACCTGTAATAATTCCATTCGCTCCAGCCTGAAGAGCAAGCTTACCTCCGTCACTAAAGTGCGCTTCTCTTCCACCAGCAATTTTCAATATTGTTTTTGGCATAATGAATCTCCAGACAGCAATTGTTCTAATGACGTCATCTGGTTCAATTGAACAATTATCAAGTTCTTTTGGGGTGCCTTCTCTAGGAATGAGTATGTTGATAGGAACTTCGTCTGGCTCAAGAGCTGATAGCGAAAATGCTAATTCAATTCGCTGCCTTTTGGATTCGCCCATCCCAATTATACCTCCACAGCAAAGTTCTAGTCCTGCTTCTTTTACTGTTCTTGCTGTATTTACTCTATCAGAATAATCATGTGTATCACAGATCTTTGAAAAGAAACTCTCTGAGGTTTCGAGATTGTGGTTATACCTCTTAACCCCTAATGATTTTAGCCTTTTAGCTCGTTCTGATGTCATGAAACCAAGCGATACGTTAATGTCTAGATTCACTTGTTTTCTTAATTTTCCTATTATGTTACATATTTTTTCAAAATCATTTTGCGATGGTTCGCGATAGGCACAAACAAGACAAAAACTGGTTGAACCACTTTTCTCCGCTTCCCTAGCTTTTTCCAATATTACTTCATCACTCAGGAGAGGATACTTTGTGATGCCCGTTTCATAAAACGTAGATTGGGCACAAAAGGAACAATCTTCAGGACAATTACCTGATTTGGCATTTATCAGTGATTCAACGTCAACGGTTTCGTGATTAAATTTCCTGGTTATTATGTTAGCACAATCAGCTAGCTTTATCAAATTATCAGTTGAAATTAATTTTTCAGCTTCATCAAAGGAAATAGCATTTCCATTAATGACCTTTTTCATACAAGAATCTATGAACTCGAAATCTTGCATCACTAGTTCTTTTTTAGAACCCATACTTATTCTTTAATTAACTAGATAGTCCTATTCGCTTTTCCAAATAAATTACACTTTACAGTAAGTTAGACAAACAATCGATTGACTAAATTGTTCGATAATACAACTTTAATTTCTACAATTGAAGGCACTGGATAACTCTACATTTGCTCTTCTGATAATGATCGATTTTAATGAAAATGATAGCATATTTTGGTATTTTTAGGCTTATTTAGGGGGGATGAAACTCTAAAAATAAAGAATTAATCAATTAAAGACTTTGTTAGCCCACTCATGGGATAACATACGAAATTCGTCATTTCTTTGCTGGACCATTAAAGTCTAAAAAAGGACCCGTTTTTGAATTGTGTAACAATGCAGGCATTTTTTTACTCGTAATTCGTCCAAATAATGTCATACCTTTTTTGAACTGCGCGTATTTTTTTTTGACCAATAGTATTATCAACTTTTCATAATTAAGAATGTAATGAAATTCGCGTTTGGATACTTGAGGGTCAGTACGGACGAGCAAACAGTGCTTAATCAAAAATTGGCAATTGAAAAATGGGCCGAAGATAATGATTATAAGATTCTGGATTTTTTCGAAGATTCTGCAATAAGCGGTAAAATTCCTGCAATTGACAGACCTGCATTCAAGGAGATGCTAACCCTAGTCAGATCTGATCGTGTGGATTCAGTTATTGTCTATGAATTATCCAGAGTTGGAAGAACATTTTGGGAAACACTTGATGCAATAAAATCGATTGAACAGTATTCTCCACTTATATCTTGTTCACCTAAAGAGATCTTTCTTCAAACCACTGATCCAAGTGTTAGAAAATTAATGATTGGGATTCTGACCTGGGTAGCCGAAAGAGAAAGGGAAATGTTGATTCAACGTACTAAAGATGGCATGGTAAGAGCGAAAATGGCTGGAAAAAACATTGGACGTCCAAAAAAAACGCTTGACAAAGATGTATTAATTAAGATGTTATCGCAAAACATTCCGAGAAACAAGATCGCAAAAAATCTTGGAATTTCAAAAGCAACTCTGTATAACCAGATTAGAATGATTTAGACAACATTTGGGATCATTCATCATTTGATTTTTTTCTGAATCTTTTCTACAATGTGATATTCAGTATCGACTATTTTTGTTAGATCTTTTTCACTTATTGCTAACGGAGGAATTATTGCGATGATATTTCCTAATGTTCTTAAATAAACTCCTTTTTTCAATGATTCTCTTGCGATATAGTGACCAATAGGCATCTTATCAATGGTATTAATCGGTTTGTTCTCTTTTCTTAATTCTATTCCACAGAGCATTCCTTTATTTCTAATATCATAGCAAATTTCAAATTCTGAAAATTTTATCAATAGTTTATCAAGCGACTTAGAATTGGACCTTATTTTTTTGATTAGATTCGACCTCTCATAAAGATCCAGATTAGTCAAAGCAGCTGTACATCCCACTGGATGGCCCGTGAATGTATGACCATGAAAAAGTTGTCGTTTATCCCAATAATTCCCAAGAAATTGCTCAAAGATCCTGGGAGTCGTAAGTGTTACTGCCAGCGGAAAATAGCCTCCAGTGAGGGCTTTTGCGAAACAAACAATATCGGGTTCGGATCTTTGTGCTTTATATTCCACCATATTACCAAGCCTTCCAAAACCAGTTGCTATTTCATCTAGAATCAGAAGAATATCGTGTTTTTTGCATAATTCACTGATCTCTTTTTGAAATCGTTCTGGGTATATGTTTACGCCACCGGCAATTTGAGCTCCACTTTCCATCACAAATCCTGATATTTTTGACGACATATCCTTCAAGATGTTATCAATTTTGTCGACATACTGCCCAATGTTTTGTGGTCCAAATTTTTTATGTCTTATAGTTGGTGAATCTACCCTTATTGTTTTGATTAGTATCGATTTGTAGGGAGAAAAATAACCATCAATATAGCCTACTGACATACAACCTATAGTGTCGCCATGATAGCCATTTTTTAAACAGATGAATTTTTTTTTCTGTGGCTTTCCTTTGTTGTTCCAGTACTGTGTGGCTATTTTTAATGCAGCTTCAATGGCAGTTGAACCATTATCAGTGTAGAAAACTTTGCTCATGCCTTTTGCCATTGTTATGAGGCGTTTTGCTAGCTTTGCTGAAGGTTCGTTGACCAAACCAAATAAAGAAGAATGGGGTAGAGTATCAAGCTGATATTTCATTGAATCAAGTATTTCTGTTCTATCATGACCCCAAACATTGCACCACATGTTACTAATCCCATCCAGGTAACTTCTTTTGTTAGAATCAATAAAATTAAAACCACTTCCTGATTGGATTGTGATATTATCTGAAGCATTCCAAAGTTTCATTTGAGTATACGGATGCCATACATATCTCTTGTCGAGATTATTACTATTCAATAGAAATAGCTATATTATTGCACTATTTGTACATTAGCCTATGGCAATTATGTTCTATCCGATACATAATGCAAAGTACTTTGATACGTATTCGTTGCAACACTATCTACAAATTGTTGACGAGATACTATTCAAAATAAGTTTATTAATAATCTGAATATACCAATTAGATATGAAAACAAAAATATCTGTAATATTGTTATTTATCTCATTAGCCTTACTACTCATATATGGTGCAGATGTGCTGTTTGCACAATCTTCGTCTCCTGATGGAAAAACAGGTTTTCTACAATTTGACCACGCCGTTAGGGGAGCAGTATTAGGTGCAAGCGCAGTAATTTTATCAATAATTGCTTTTGCAATATCATTAAGAGAGAGGTCTACCATGGTTGCTGTGCTACTTTTTATTAACGGTGGACTAATCATAGCGGGAATGATTGGTTTGGCAGCTCAGGAAGGCGGCAATGAAAGTTTCACACTTTATGGAACAACAGGTTTAGGTATATTGCTGATTGCACTTGGTGTTGTAAAGGTATTCGTAACTATAAAAAAGTAGCGAATTTACGAACGAATCCAAAATGTTTCAGAATCCGAAATTTGAAATATTTTACATATGCTTCTATTATTGGCATAACATTTAATTAAAGTAATAATTTCTGTAAAACATGCGCCGCTGTAGCTCAGCATGGTAGAGCAAATTCAAAGGCTGTTACTTTGGAGCTTAACTGGCTGTTAACCAGTGGGCCATCAGTTCGAGTCTGATCAGCGGCGCTTTACCTTTTGTAAGGTTAAGAATGGTTATGTTAGCAGTTTGAATAATTACTGTTACCAATGAGCATATCCCATAACAATTATTCAGATATTGCAAAATTCGAATTTAGAAATATTATGTCATAGGTATTATGATTTGTATTATGGGGGAAAAATGATCGATCTATGTTAGAATTCGATTATGTCTAATGCAATAGCATTGGAAAGTAAGTCTAGGTGTCTTGAGGCCACAATGTAACCATTTTTTATTTCACTTTTTGCTATCCATCTATTTGAAGAAGACCAGATTCTTTCTTTTCTGATTCTTTTCTCCAGTTCTTCCACATCTAATTCTTTTTCTTCGATTTCTTCTGTATCTGTTTTTTTTATCGTCAGCAGAACTTTTCGTACTAAGATTCTCGCACCGAATCGTTGAGAGAAATCCCTAGCAGATTCATCATAATCTAACAGTTTAATTTTGATCTGTTTTCTGTTCAACACGTCTCTGCTTGTAAGCAGTCTATCATCAACAAATCTGTCGTATGACATCTCGATATGTCTACTAAATAATTGTTGATTAATTAAATCCTTCAGTAAGTCTTAAGCAGATGAGAACTCATAATACGGAGAATTATCATTATCAACTCCGCATTTGGTCAATTTTACAGTAATTCCTGGCTTCATATTTCCTTCTCTCAAGATTCCTATTAACCTGATTCCTGCAATTTCGACTAATCCTAGTATCTCAGTACTCCCAATGAAAGATGAGGAATACTCAATCAAACGACCGTTAGATTCCAATTTAGACATCCTAATTTTTCCTGAATAACAATTACTACAGATGTTAGCCGGGGGCCATATTTTTGAGTCACAATTTAGACAGATCGGTATTCTGAATTTTCCTTCCTTCAATGAGTCCAAGAACTCTTTCATAGTGTTTTGAGAATCATTCGGATAATTAAAACGATCAATCATTTGATATAGGTAGAATTTGATCCTGCATTTGTAGGAAAGACAAGAAAAATTTCCCATTACTTGGAAATTATTAGAACTAGAGAGGAAGAACCGGCCGCAGACATATTGTGCACCAGCCCCAATTTGCAGTCTTTTATTTGTCTATTTCCAGACAAGCCCTTGAGTTGCTCGCTGATTTCAACTGCTTGAGCGACTCCTGTGGCTCCAAGTGGATGACCTGTCCCTATTAGTCCTCCGCGGGGATTGATGGATATACTATTTTGTGATACGAATTTACCTCCGTCTCCTTTGTTACAAAAACCTAAATCTTCACACGCCATAATTTCCATAATTGTAAATGCGTCGTGAAGCTCTGCTACGTCTATTTGCTTTGGTTTGATATTTGCCATTGAGTATGCCATTTCACAAGCACTCTTTGTTGAGTGTATGCTTGATAAGTCAGAGCTGACATTGCTGAAGCTTGCTGCCTCAACAGAACTTCCTATACCTTCTATCCAAACCGGAAAATCTGTATGCATTTTAGCATCTGCTTCATTAGAAAGTAGAATTGCTGAAGCTCCATTGCAAACGTATGAGCAATCCAGTAACTTTAATGGTTTCACCAATTTTTTTGAATTCATGACATCCTTGATAGATACCTTTTTTCTAAACATTGCATTGTGATTAAGACAGGCGTTTTTTCTGTTTTTTACCGTAACTGATGCCATCTGTTCTTCTGTTGTACCATACCTGCGCATGTGAACCTTGGCAAATAGGGCGGCCCAATAAACCGGCAGGGTAAAAGAACCTCTTGAAATGTCCCAAACCAGTTGTGATCCTTTAGTTTGCTTAATGTCTGCGCCTACAACAAGCGCGGTTTTACACAAACCTGATTTTATCATCGAGTATGCCGATACGATTGCATTTGTCCCAGAATTACAAAGGTTGTCCAATCTCTGCGAGATTCTTGGTTTTAAGCCCAAATATTCAGCAACAATGGTAGAACCATACTGGACGTCAGCTGTTGTTGATAAAAAAACTGAGTCAATTTGTAAATCCGTGTTTTTGTGCCTCGCCAGAATTTCTTTGCAGGGTTTGCATGCCATCTCTTCAACTGAGAAAAGTGTATCCTTCGTAAATTTTGAGGTTGATTGGTCAACTATCGCTACTCTAGACATTTTCTATCAAAAGAAGCGCATCGCTAATTGATTCCGAATTATCCTTAACCGGGTTAACTTGCAATATCGGAAGTGAAACTCCAATTGAAACAAAGCGTTTTAGAGATTTGATACAATCCTCAACACTTCCATATACGGTCAGCGAATCAAGCATACGGTCTGTTACAAATTCATGTATATTTTCAACGCCATTTATTTGATAATCTTTAGTAATTAGTTCAACTTCGTTTTTGAAACCATGAGATGACAAGAATTCGTTATAATATTTTCCAACTGCAACATAGAAAGCAAGTGTTTTTGCAGCTCTCCTGCGTGCCAGATCTGGATTTCTATTTGAAACGGCAGTAATAAAGACACAAGAGATTGCAAAGTTTTTGGACTTTTTTGAAGTTACAGACCTTATATGCTCTACAGTTCGTTTGAGATCGTCAGGCGGTCGAAGATACAAAATTATCCCATCGGCAATCTGCATGGCCAAATTTATCATACCGGAATTTACAGCACCGAGAAAAACAGGGATTTGCTTTCTAGTGGATGGATGCATTATCTTAAAATTTTTTAATTTAAAAAAATTACCATCAAAGTTTATTGTTTCTCCGCTAGAGATTGTTTTAAAGCAAGTAACATATTCCTTCATACGCTTTAACGGTGCTTCAAATTTTACACCATGCCAGTTCTCGGCAAGTATTGTAGTACTAGCACCGATGCCGATTATCGTACGATTCTTTGAAATATTATCCAAAGTTGAAGCTGCCATTGCAGTCGTCGCAGGAGATCTGGAAAACATACTAACAATGGATGTTCCTAGTTTTATCTTACTTGTTTGCGATGCGATAGCTCCAAGTATCACAAAAGCTTCACGGCCCCAGGACTCTGGTATCCATATTGAATGTACTGCTCTATTGTCTGACTGCTTTGCGAATTCTAAAATATCTTGAGTGTTAAATAAACTACTTGGATTAATGCCAATTTGACCTATCTTCTCAGTCATTTTTTGAATACTTCTTGAACTTCTTTAGACGCTTCCTCTATATCCTTATGCGAGTCAATTGATCGCCAATAATTATTTGAAAATCTTTTTGCTTTTAGTTTCTGTTTCTCTACCAGCATTGGTAAAGTCACCGTTTCAAGATTCCCATTATCTGGCAGGTAATCAAAAATCTCGTTTGAAAAATAATATACCCCTGCGTTAATCCACGTATCTTTAATGAATGGTTTTTCTATAAACTTTGACACAAGATCACCATCAGTTTCTACAATTCCAAAAGTACTTTTTAGAGGAACTAATGCAAGTGTCATTGATCCTTTGTAAGCTATAGCAAATAGATCCAAATTAGTCAATATGTCTCCATTGATTACAAAAAACCCTGAATCTGTATTTCCATTCTGAATAATATACTCTTTTGCATTTTTTAAAGCACCACCGGTTCCAAGCGGAACGTTCTCCTCGATATAACTGATGTTAACGCCAAATTTTTTGCCATCTGCAAGATGGTGTTTTATTTTTTCTTTCAAATGTCCAACTAGAACTATAATATCTGTTATCCCACATTTTTTTAACCAATTTACCTGCAACTCTATTATTGGAGTGTTATTAATCTGAATCATAGGTTTTGGCCTATCTGATGTTAAGGGCCTTAACCTTTTTCCCAAACCTCCTGCAAGTATAACTGTTTTCACTTGATTCTCACTTGCACAAATATTCTATATAAAAGTCATCCCAAAACTAACAACAACTAGATATTCTATTCTCGGGAGTAGACATACACTCCATCGAGGAATACTCTTTGATCTTTGTTCTTAACTTTGGTTGACAACTCTATGTTTGCAGCGGTCTGAGAAACATGCTCAAGATGAGGACCAGTAATCACAAGATCGTCACCTTCGATTGCCACTTTAGTAGAATCTCCCACAATTTTTGAAATTCTTGCTTTTCTCTCACCGAAGAAATTTTCAACATGCACCTTTCCATCTTTTATTTTGACAGTTATTGGAAAATGAGCAAATACTATTTTCATTTTATATTTATAGCCATTCTGAACACCTTTCATCATATTGTTTATTATGCTTTGTGCAGTTTTTGAAATAGCAAAATCCTTTCTTCTAGTTCCATAAGGTTCAATCTTTACAGTATTGTTCTCAATTGTTAGAAAAGCGGGAAGTCTTGTAAAGTCCTTTTTTACAGTACCTAGTTTTCCCTTAACGGAAATAGTCCTCTCTTCCAATGTAACTGTAATTCCCTCTGGAATTTCTAATGTTGAGATGTGATCATTAGTAGACGTATCCGACCAACACTCCTCCTATTCCCATTTCTTGTGCTTCATGATGAGTCATGATACCTTTGCTAGTAGATACTATCAAGATCCCCATATTGTACGCTGGTAAGAATTGTCTCTCCCAATTCAAAAATTGGTTTTTTCTGACACTGAATTTTGGTGTAATTATTCCACATTTGTTAATTTTAGCCAAAAGCTGAATCTTAAATTTGCCAGCCCTAGAATCATCTACCTGCTCAAATTCTCCAATATATCTATGCTTTTGCATTACCCGTAATACTTCACTTGAAAATCTTGAGGACGGACTTACTATGCATTCCTTCTTTCTTCTAACTTCATTATTATACAGCGTGGCAAAAAGATTTGATAAAATATTTAATGCTGGCAATTCATTCACCCATTTTTCTATTCATATTTCTTGAAGCCTAATTTTATTGCTACTTCTCTAAAGCATTGTCTGCAAAGCATGATATTGTAAGCTTGAATAAGACCAGAATAACAACCACATCTCTTGCACCAGCGAGTGCCCTTGCCATGTATACGTTGCTTTCTACCAGTAATATCGTATTCTCTTGGCTTTGGCACTAGATCATCTCAACTCCCATATTCTTGAAAAATTCAACGGCCTCATCTTTTGAAATTCTGTGCTTCTTTCCCATCTTTCTAGGATTGCTCTTTTTGATTATTCTATAACCGGGCCTTGATAACGATATACATACATTCATTCCAAAAATTCCAATATCTGGATTATATTTTGCTCCCGGAATATCAATGTGTTCTCTTACTCCTAAAGAAATATTTCCATAGTTGTCAAAAGATGATTTTTTCAATTGATTATTCTTTGATTGTATTATTCTCTTTGCAAATTCCATTGCATCTGCATTTCTGAGTGTGACTTTTGCGCCAATTGGTTCACCCTTGTGGATACCAAAATCTCTAACGTTATTTTTTGCACCACATTGTGTTGGTTTTCTTGAAGTCAGTTCTTCAAGCGCATTCTTGGCTCTTTCTAGAGGTTCACCTGATTTTCCTACTCCTATATTAATTACAACTTTTTCCAAGCTGATTTGTTTCATATTATTTACTGTACTCATTTTACTTGCTTACCTGAATTAATGAAGAGTCGGTTCCAACTGCCATGACAATATCTATTGGCAATTCCACAGTTTTCTCACCTATTGAGACCAACACACGTTTTGGAAGCGAAAAGGATCCGGACTTGATTTCTTCAACCTTTCCAATATTTCCTGCGTTCTCTCCTCTGGTTACAATAACACTACAACCTTCTTTCAACTGAACATGGTTTTTGACACCAAATTTTGGTAATTCTACCAAACATGTATCATTTACATTATATGCTTCTTCACTTAGAAACGTTCTGCCATCATGAAGACAGTATTGGTACGATTTTTTCTTAGAACTGACTTTAGATTTTATTTTTCCCAGCTTTAGATTTTTTTCATTTGCACTTATTTTTATAGGCAAAAGTGGAAGTCCATTTGAAGGCACAAATCTATAAAATTCATTTGAGGGTTTTATTTCTACTGTATCCATCAAGCCAACTGGGAAGTTTGGATGACGAATCATTTTTCCATCGACAGTAATAAGACCTTTATTTAACGAACTTTTTACCTCACGAATATTTGAGCAAACATGTAAAAGATCGCGCAATACTACGCCAATCGGATAAGAAAATCTTCTGGTATGTGGTCCAGGGATCGTGTTGAGAATAAACCTAGATGATTTTCTACCAACTTGCCAAAAGCTCGGTGCAAGTTGTCGTTTTAATCTCTTGTCTCCTCCTTTTTTGGCCACGATTATGATTCCTCCTTAATCAATTCTTTCTTCTTTTCAGCTGATTTTTTTGTTTCCTTCCCTTTTTTTGTGTTTGTGTTGTTGTCACTCAATTTAGGAATACCTTTTAGTCGATAATCATCATCAGTATTCAAAGAAATAATTTGTACGTTTGAAGCATGAACCTGTACCTTGACATTACCACCACGTATTTTTTCTCTCTGAACACCCTCTATCGCGAGCGTCGATCTTTCAGTATTCACTTTCTCAACTTTCCCTTCTATCCCAACATATTCTCCTCTTAATATTCTAACAGTGTCTCCTTTTATCACCCTCATACTTCGCTTCCTGTGCTGTTCCCTCAAGTTTGCAGAAAGGTTAGCTCCCAAAAATTTGTCTCTTTTATGTTTTGAAATCAGTTTATAGAACATTATCATAACCTCATATTATCAATGATGCCAAATTTGCGATTCTGGGCCATTTTTCTGCAGCTTCGGCAGCCACTGGCCCTTTGATGTCAGTCCCTTTTATTTCTCCTTCTGGTGTAACTAATACTGCTGCATTGTCTTCAAATGATAATCGAACACCGTTCAATCTCCTTATAGGATATTTTTGTCTAATAATTACTGCGCCAAACATCTGCTTTCGTAGTTCTGCGTTTCCTTTTTTCACGGTCACATTTACAAAGTCACCAACGGCGGCAGCAGGCATCCTTGAATGTCTTCCCTTGATACGCGTTACTTGAGCAATTCGTAATATTTTTGCCCCCGTATTGTCTGCGCAAACTAAATTAGCAGTAATAGGCAATGCCCTTGTAATATAGGGTTTAAATTCCTCGACACCCTTTGCAGAGACTGCTCTACTCTTAGACGCCACTCTTTATTACCTCCACCGTTACAAATGATATTGTTTTTGAGATAGGCTTACATTCTGCGATCTTTACTTCGTCGCCCTCATTTACATCAATACATGAAGGGAGAAACGCATGGACCTTCGAACTACTTCTCTCATATCTTTTGTATTTTCTTACCAATCTAGGATAGTCGCGTGATACAACGATCATTTTATGTGCCTTTGAACTTACAGTAATCCCCGTCAGTATTCTTCCTCTTATGGAAAGTTTACCATGAAAAGGACACAACTCATCATCACACGTCCTTTTTGGTTCCGAAACAGTTACTCCAATATTTCTAGTCATTAACTATCAACCATCACTTTATTAAACGATCTTCAGGTCTCCCTAATATCATGGAACCATTCAGTATACAAATCTCATCATTAAAAATCAAATTTAGTCTCTGTATTGTTGTTTTAGGAATAATGTATTTTTTGAAATCATCCGCAAGTGAAATTGTATTTTTAGTTTCAAAAATAATTTTACCGCTTACTTTCCTTTGACTGTCAGTGGGACCATAATCTATCTGCGCATTTCTGCCGATGAACTCATATCGAGTAATGTACTCTCTAAGTGTCATTTAGCCATCTCCCGTTCCTTCAATATCGAATATATCCGGGCAATGTCTCTTCTCTTCCATTTCATATTTCCAGTTTCTTTCTTAAGTGTACCTTTTGAATTTTCAATAGTTAGTTTTAGCAAATCCGCTCTAATTTCCGAGAGCTTTGATTCTAGATCATCATCATTCAATTCTCTTAATGTTTTCAATTTGAGTCTAGCCATTACGTCTCACTCTTCTTTACGGCTATTTCCTTAACTGCATTATCAATAATATCTTTACTCTCTGTAGTCTCTGTGTTCTCTTTAATTTCTGTAATTTCTGTTTTTATCTCTGACTCAGCTGGAACATTCTGATCGGTGGCTTCAGTCTTGATTTCAGTATTGACTTCTTTTTCAGCAGCGCCTTCGGATTCTGTTGGAATTTCAGTTTCACTCTTTGGCTCAGCTTCTGACTGTAAGTCAAAATCGCGACGTACTTCTTCCTTAATTGAAATCTTTAATTTTATTCCTACGAGCCCCATTTTTGTTAACATGCTGTTTGTGCTACTTCTAACAATTTCTTCAGCAAACTTTCCGCTCTTGGGAATGATTCCTGCTGTGTGTTTTTCAAAATGAGCACGTTCACCTCTGAGCTTACCCGAAATTGTAATTTCCACGCCCAAAGCTCCAGCTCCCATTATGGTGTTTATTGTCCACAGTGAAGCTCTCCTAAATGCTGTCCCCCTTTCAATTAGCTGTGCAATTCGATTTGCCATTATGTGTGGATTTAATTCAGGCTTTGTAACTTCAGTCACAGACACCTGTGCATTTTCTAAATTAAACTGCTGTTCTAATCTAGCGGTCAAATCTCTAATTCCACTTCCCTTTCTTCCAATGACAAGACCTGGCCTAATGACAAAAAGTGTTATCTTAGTTCCTATTGGAGTTTTTTGAACCTCTGCTCCTCCATAACCAGCTTCAGTTAAAGAAGAACTCAGGTATTCGTTGAGTTCCATGTTTCTAAAATTATTTTTCATTACGTTTTTTATAGCGCTCAATATACTTTACCCTCTCTTGCAACAATCTCTACATGTGTCAACGTATCGACTTTTGGACTTGATCTTCCCATAGCCCTAGGGGTAAACCGCTTAAGTTTCGTTCCTTTGTGAATAACACAAGAAACTATTTCCAGCCTGTCCAGATCCATACCCTTATACTCTGCATTTGATTCCAAATTATCCAAAAGTCGCAAAAATTCTTCACAAGCCTTCCTTGGAAATCTTCCCGAAAAAAAACCATCCATGATGTTTGATCTATGTGCTACTTCATTATGGTGTCTTCTATAAGGAACTGCAACTTTTTTCTCAATTGCTTGATCCAAAACATTCCTTGCTCTTTCGATCGAAAGCCCCTTGATAGTTAGAGCAATTTCTCTCGCGTGTTTGTGTGATATGTCAGTTTCCCTTAACGCGGCCCTGACATGTTTATTCTTATCAAATTGTGAAAAAGCGTAAGAGTACGTTGGCAAAATCTATCACTTTAATGGGACGTAAAGACTTGATCTGGAAGCTCCTACTCCAGGTGCACCGTGCTGAACTCTCTTGTTTGTAATTGCGTATTCACCTAAATAATGACCGATCATTTCGGGTTTTATAGTAATTGGACTGAAATCCTTTCCGTTATGAACATTAACCGTAATTCCGACCATGTCGGGAAGAATGATCATATCCCTTACATGAGTTCGTATTGTTTCTTTCGAATTGCCTTCCCTAACGTTTTTGATGCGTTCACGTAATTTTCTTTTTTCATCATTCATATATTTTCCAACCCTCTTGTCCAAAGACCTTCTCTGTCTAGCATTTAACAAAGGTAAAAGTGCCTCTATTGATAGATTCTTTAATTGATCTACGTTTAAACCCCTAAATCTAAATTCACGAACCAATTAGATATTCAACTCCAAAATACTCCTTTTAAATTTAACTAGATAAATCAATTTAGACCAGACCTAATCTTGTTGCAAGTTGGCGTGCTTCGTCATCTTTGGTAAATCTGATAATTGCCTTTTTTCCTTGTATAGTTCTGAACATATTGACTTCTTTTACGTTACCTTCGTACATTGTTTTAATCGCTTCACTTACATCTTTTTTGCTTGCATTGTCAGCGACAATAAAAGTCAATTTGTTTTCCTTTTCTATCAAATTAAACGTTTTTTCCGTAATATATGGCCGGAGAATAATTGAATGAATGTTATCATTTATTTCTTTACTCATACTTCTTTCACCATACTTTGTACTTTTGACCAAACTGTATTTATCTTGTTCATAGAGTCAATAACATTCTTTGTGTAGATTGTTAATCTAACTGGTTTTGTTCCTGGAACAAGGTCCATGATACTCAGGTTTTCTACAGAGACAACATTTACACCTGGTAATGATTTCTTTAATTTGCTTATCTGTGAACCTTTTGAAGCAACAATTAGACAGCTCAGAGCAGTATGTTTCTTTCTCCCACGTCGTCGTGATTTACCGGAAGGGACCTTTACGATGCTTGTTGATCTTTTGAGATCATCCTCTAGGCCTAATGAGAGTAATGCTTTTCTTAACTCTGTCGTCTTTGTAATTTTCTCTAAATCATTTGAAACAACTATTGGAAACTCAGAAATCTTGTCGACTTTATGACCTCGCTTTTCAATGATCTCCTTATTTGATGTTGCTGCTATTGCGGAACAAAAACCAAATTGCTTTTCCTTTTTGTTTATTTTCTTGTGAATTTTCTTCCATGAAACTGGAGGATGTGCCAATCTTCCACTTCTGACACTTGCAACACCTGCGGCTTGACCTGCGCGTTGAAATCCTTCACCTCTGGCTCTTGCAATTCTCGCAATTCCTAAACCAGTATTGCGCGATTCTGCACTAACCATCTCACCTGCTGCAGGATATCTGCCTTGTGGTTGAAACTGTGATGAGAGGACGTTAACATATACTTTTCTTATGATCTCTGGTCTGTACGGTGTATTAAAAACAGATGGCAATTCTAACGATTCAATTTGCTTACCGCGAAGATCCTTAAGACCAACTTTCATTTGACCAGTACCTCCAAGACTTTAGGTTCTACAACTTTCTTACTACTTGTTCTCATGGGAAAGCGCATCTTGATCAACCTCTTAGGAACCCCCGCGACTGAACCTTTTACTATGATGTAGTCATTTTTTACGAGACCATAATGTTCAAATCCGCCTTTTGGATTGATCTTGAAATCGCTATCTTTGTCTGAATTAGATATTATCAAAATCCTCTTGTTATATTCAGTCCTTTGATGAAATCCTCTCTGCCCTTGTCTTGGTACGGTATAAGTAACGACTGCAGGTGAAATTGGACCAAGAGTTCCAAGAGCCCTGACACTCTTTCGGGATTTATGCTGTTTTCTTTTTACTCCAAATCTGGTAATTGGACCTTCAACTCCCTTTCCTCTAGTTATAGCTGAAATGTCAATAAATTGTCCTGCTTCAAACACTTCTTTGATGTTTACTTGTTTTCCAAAATTGCTGACAACATAATCAATTTTTGATTTCGCATCTTTCCCACCTATTGGTATTTCCCAAACAAACGGTTTCTTCTGAGACAGAGAAGCACTATTTGGATATGAAGATACTACAGCTACAACGTGTTTAATTTTATCAATTTGGGTATTGATTTCTTCTAGTTTACCTTCCTTGAATTTGAATGGCGCTTTTTTTGATAGATATTTGTCAGTATCTTTTGCAAAAGCGTCAAAAATTACATTCTTTCCATACGTAGTTTCTGAATATGCCCTAATTCCAATTATTTTCAAAGGAGGAGTTGCTATTAGAGTGGATGAATTCATGACATTCTTGCCAAAATTGGGCGTTTTTTCTCTATCGTCGACTGATAATACATTTAAATTTGTAACTTTATAGCCAGCAAAACCAAGTAAAGATGATTTCTCCAACTTAGGATCTGCCCAGCTTCTTATCCTAGATTCGAGACTTCGTGCACGCACTCTTGGGTAGAATGCCATACTTCCACGTCTAGGTGCACTATATTTTCGGTGACCCATGATTAAACCGTTTTTTGCTTTCCCTTTAATAAATTAATAACTTCAAGAGTAGCGATATGTGTTAATCAAAGTTTCAGAGTAGACAAAATCTGAACCTGGCCAATCAAGCATGTATGTAATTGTTAATGATAGAAAGCGTACCCAAAATCGCCTCTTCCAATCTTACCGTCTGAGTACCTTGCTGGGGAAACATATTCAAGAAGTAATGAGTAGATGAGATCTGCATATTTTCTGATTCCATTATTTTTCTCAGTCCAAGTTTAGGACTACCGAAAATAACAAGTAGATTCTTTGAAGGTTTTACTTTATTCATGAGCTCATCTACATGGTCTGTGAATGGCGCTCCCTGTACTGATGTCATTAGTACTTCATTTTTCAAGTCCCCCAGTATTGAGGATAATGAATCTGCAAACTGGACATCATATCCCCAATAGCCGTCTACGTTGTCTTTTGAAATGTCTACTGCCACCATCTGCGGATTCTTAGAGATTTTTACGAGAACCTTTTTACCTAGTTGGGAGCCTCTGTATTTTATCATCTTTTCAACTCCAACATCAACATATAATGAATCGTTTTGTTTTATTACAAATCCGAATCTAACATCACCATCCTTAATTTTGTTGATGTCAATCAAGGTCATGTGATGCGGAGATTTTATTGGTGGTAATATTCCTGTATGCTTCAGTATCCACATTTTGGGATAGATTTTTTTTCGAAGATAGGGCGGTGTGTCAAGA
>Ga0233418_10000077_pt1 | contig 20585 bp, 23 predicted proteins | sample Sediment_Towuti__FD_189021 | JGI IMG/M metagenome (GOLD analysis project Ga0233418, IMG submission 189021) | Sediment microbial communities from Lake Towuti, South Sulawesi, Indonesia - Sediment_Towuti_2014_1_MG | ecosystem: Environmental > Aquatic > Freshwater > Lake > Sediment | place... | reverse complement strand
ACACACTGTCTACCGAATATTTTCATAAGATCTGTTACCAATTCAGGGGTCTTGACAGTTGCAGTGTTAATAGAGACTTTGTCTGCCCCATTGAGGAGAATTTCTCTCGCGTCTGTAAGCGTTTTAATGCCGCCTCCTACTGTGAAGGGTATGTCTATTACGCTGGCTACTTTTCTAACAATGCTTTTCATAATCTCGCGGCCCTGTTTTGAGGCAGTAATATCAAGGAAGACAAGTTCATCAGCTCCCTGGTCACTGTATTTCTTAGCCAGTTCAACAGGGTCACCTGCATCCTTTATTCCTACAAATTTGATCCCTTTGACTACTCTGCCATTATCTACATCAAGACATGGAATGATTCTTTTTGATAGCGGCATTATACTAAAGCCTTCACCTTTTTTATTTCAAGCCTTTCTTCATATAACGCCTTACCCAGAATTACACTATCACATCCAATTGATCGCACCCTTAACACATCTAACAAGTTTGAAATTCCACCACTAGCAATTATCTTGGACTTTCGATCTGTATTAATGCTATTTAAAGTAACAATATCTGGACCTGAAAGTGTTCCATCCTTGATTATGCTAGTCAGAAGGAAATTGTAAATCCCAAACTTATTGAACTTGCTTATCGCATCGTCAACCGTAGAGTCAGAAGAGGACTGCCAGCCATCAATCATTACCTTTCCGTTTATTTCGTCAAGAGAAATTACAATCTTGTCGCTATGATTCTTACAAAGTAAACATAATTCGTTTGTATTTCGATAAGCCATGGTTCCAATCACAATTTTTGAAAACCCCATTTTAGCAATCCTTTCAAAAGTATCGGTATCGCGAATGCCGCCCCCAATCTGAACTCGAATATTAACCGCCTTCAGAATATCAGAAATTGTTGAAAGATTATTCATAGGACTTCCAAATGCAGCATCAAGGTCAACTATGTGTAACATATCAGCGCCATCTTTTTCCCATTTCTTTGCAATATCAACAGGGTCTTTGCTATACACTTTTTTCGTAGCTTGGTCGCCTTTGGTTAACCTAACTACTTCCCCATTCATTATATCAATTGCTGCTAATACCTTCATTCGTTTTTTTCACAAATATTGACAAAATTTTTCATGATTTGGGCTCCAATTTTTCCTGATTTTTCAGGGTGGAATTGGGTCCCAAAAAGATTTGAACGTTCAATTACGACGGGCAATTTTGAACCATAGTCAGTTACTGCTGCAATGAGCTTTTGATCTTGGGGTTCAATATGATAGGAATGAACAAAATACACCCAGGAATCCTGTGGGATTCCTTTCAAAAGGTTACTTGCAGTGTTAACGATTCTCAAATTGTTCCAACCTATGTGAGGTACTTTGACTTTCATTTTTGGAAGCATCAGGACATCGCCATCTAATATTTTAAGACCTTCCAAAACTCCTTCCTCGCTTTTATCAAATAACATTTCAAGGCCTAGACAGATGCCAAGTATTGGCATGCCCTTATCTACTGCAGTATTCAATAATGCTGAATCCTTTTGCATAGAGCTAATGGCAGCATCAAAGTTACCAACTCCTGGTAAAACCAATCCATCATAATTTTCCAGTTCATTTAGCGACCTTATGATGTCTACTTTTTGAGCTCCATTACTAAGGAGGGATTGATGTAAATTAAATATATTACCTGCCCCAAAATCAAAAATTGCTAGTTTTGTCATCTACATCATGTCTTTGGTACTAGGGAGGCCCCTTCTTCTTTGATCGATTTCTGCAGCATTTCTAAACGCAATGGCAAAGCTCTTGATGGCAGATTCTAATTTGTGATGATCGTCTTCTCCATATTCTACCAATATGTGAGTACAGGCAACAAGATTCTGAAGTAAGGACCTAAAAAAGTGTTCAATATCCTCTTTTACTATACCTTCTACTTCATTTCTCTCTAGTTTTAATTCAAATTTTGAGTATTGTCTCCTGACCAAATCGATTGCTGAATTACTCCGCGAGTCATCCATAGGCACGGTGGCATATCCAAATCGCATAATTCTGGCTCTATTTCCTAATGCCTTATCAAGACTCTGACCCATGCAGATAGCAATGTCTTCTATCAAGTGATGTAAAATCGAATCATGAGATTTCACATCAGCTTCTATATCCACCATGCTGTATTTGCTAAAAGTCGTTATCAGGTGATCTAGAAATTTCAAGCCGCTCGATATCTTCGCTTTACCTTCACCATCTAGATTAACATCTAGTTTAATTGTTGTTTCAGATGTACTTCTGCTCAGAGATGCAGTCCTAGCCTTATCAGTATCTGACAATTAGTATCTAAAATTGAGTCTTAACTTTATATAATATGTTCGGTAATTCATTTACGTTTTTTACTATTAAGGACGTTCCATTACTCACAAATAGGCTCCTTATTTGATTTGATTTTGCATTAGAGGCACATACTCCAACTAATTTAATGTCCAGATTGGATATTTTTCTTGCTCTTTGTACCATGAACAAATCCTCTGCCGAATCTCCAACGTAAAAAGCATTGCTGACTCTAAAACTTTTTATTGATTTTATCAAGGCCGAGGGATTTGGTTTGCCCATCTCTCTTTTTTCATCCTCCAAGTAGAATGACCCCTTTGCATCAAAAAATTCAAAGATTGATCTCATTGAATACTCTGCAGCTATTCTACTCCTTCCCGAAACAATACCTATTTTTCTATCAAAAAAATTCGATATTTTCTTGAGAGTGGAACTTGTAACTAGGAGTGAATCATTTTCAATGAGTGGGTTGCCAGAATAAAATTTTGGATTTATGCCATGTAGTTTCTTGAACAATTGCGGCCCATAAAAGTACTCATCAAAGACCGTAGAAATTAAACTTGTTTTAACAGATCCCGGGTACTTCAATATTTTCTTTATCTGTCCAAGACGGCTTTGAGAGTATTCCTTTAGATAGTTTTCCACTGAAATGATTCCCTTTGAAGTGGCGTTTTCTGCAATGTTTTCTATGAAAAAAAGTAAATCAGTTTTTTTGGGAGGTCCACATAATATACTTTGAACAAAAGCATAGCTTGTGTCAATATCATTGTTAAACATCCCCGATTTGCGGAATTTGAAAATTAATTCATCACTTACCATATTCCCGAGGCCAACTTTGGATTTATCGATGTATTTTACAAGGAACTGGACTGTTTTTTTTATGGCCTTGTTGTACGATTCGCTGGTATCAATTAGTGTACCGTCAACATCAAAAATAATGCATGCATTTTCATTCATTGTTATCTATTCTGTTTTGATTTAATGAATGTCCTTAACTGCTGACAATATTTTGTTATTCATTTTCTTTGTACCCACTGTTATTCTGAGACAATTTCCATAGTTTTTGATGTTGCCCAGACCCTTTACTATTATTTTTGAATTTTCTAGTGCTTCAATAATTCTACTATACTTTGTGTTGCATTTTATGAAAAGAAAGTTTGCATCTGACTTGTACACATCAATGTTTTTGATTTTTGATAGAGCATGGTAGAGTCTTTCTCTTTCATGTTTTATCAATGAAATACTTTCCTGTATTTTCTTAGGTCTAGAAATCAATGATATTGCAATTGCTAGTGAAAGGCTATTTACTGCATATGGTAACTGAACTCTGTATCTAAATAACTCTGCAAGTTGCTCGTTTGCTATCATATATCCTACTCTTGCTGCTGCCAAACCCAACGCCTTTGAGAATGTACGGAGAATTATCAAATTTGGATATTCATTTACATATTTAGCTAATGAATATTTTGAAAATTCGACATATGCTTCATCAACAATTACCAAATTATTTTTCAAGGTATCTAATATGTGTAAAATATCCGATTTATCAAATTGATTTCCTGTAGGATTGTTGGGAGAGCACAAATAGACCGCATGAGATTTTTTTGCATCGGCATTAAATTCATCTATATCAAGTGAGTTATCAATTGATGATAACACTATTTCTGAAAATGCAATTCCATGTAATTGACATCTTGTTTTGAAATATGAAAAAGTAGGATATATCGATGTTAACCTCCTTCCATTTCCAATTAGTGTCAAAAGTAAATCAATAATTTGATCAGAACCACTACCCACTACTAGTGACTTTTCACTTATTTTCAAATATTGAGACAATCTCCTATACAGTTGCTGGTAAAGATCTATTGGGTATTTTCTCAGATCAATGTTCTTTAAACTGTCTAAGGCAATCTTGGTAAGATAATCCTTGTCTATTACCAGATTTTCATTTGCGTCCAATTTCGAATAGTTACTCTCGAGAGGTACTGCATACTTCTCTATCATGGAAATTTTCTTCATTTCCTTCATTAACCAATCTGTCAATTTCTGAACCTCTCTTCTACGGCAAAATAATGATTTGGTAAACCTTCTGCAAAGGCCAGTTCCTTTATGTATTTTTGAACTGATTGGAGGCCAGTTTTGGTTACTGTAATATTGTTAACTAATTTTACAAAATCTAGTACTGATAAGGAAGACTTTGATTTGCCAAATTCTATGGTTGGTAACACGTGATTTGACCCAAGACAATAATCACTTGCCGATGATGGACTGTACTTACCCAGTAACACAACACCTGCAGTATTTGTCCTAGAAGCAATTCTACCAGGGTTTTCTGATATGATTTCAAGGTGTTCTGGTGCAAGTTCGTTTATGAATGATATGCCGTCACCCTCATTTTTACAAAGTGCAATAAAGCCATTTTTTCTTAGGCTAGATGAGATTATTTCCGATCTGGATAGAGAACTATTCAATGTATTCTTAATTTCAATTTCTAGTTTCTTAACCAGAGACTCTGAAGTAGTAACCACACCACAAATTGTATCCTGACTGTGTTCTGCCTGAGATATCAGATCTTTGACTACGTACCGGGGATTAGATCTTGAATCTGCATATATCAAAAGTTCAGTCGGACCTGCAATCATATCAATGGTAGTCTTATTACTAACAAGAAATTTTGCAATATTAACAAACAACCCACCTGGTCCAACAATCTTGTCAACTTTCTTTATTGTTTTGGTTCCGTATGCAAGAGCTGCCACAGCCTGGGCACCACCAACACTGTAGACTTCATCAATATCGCATATATCAGCTGCCACTAGCGTGACAGGATCAATACTGCCATCCTTCATGGGAGGACTCACTACAGATATCCTATTCACGCCAGCAACCACTGCAGGAACTGCACACATCATCAAAGTGCTAGGATATCTAGCTCGTCCACCTGGGACATAACATCCAACACTTTCTATTGGTTTGAGAGCTCTCTTTATCGTTACACCATTTTCATACGACATAATTCCTGTCAATCGTTTCAAAAGTATTGTCTCATTTTTTTCAAGAAGTTTTTTGCTCTTCTTTAGAGAATTCAGCTGGTTGGCTGTTACCTTTCTATATGCTTTTTTTAATTCAGACTTTTCTACTCTTATGGAGTTGATTTTTACTCTATCATATTTTCTTGTATATTTTAGAACTGCACTGTCCCCAAATCTGATAACATCATTAATTATCTTCCCTACAATATCGCTTTTCTGAGGGATACGATTTGAACGCCTAATGAGATTTGCTTCTCTGAGTGGATTCTTCACTATTATTTTTTTGATCACTTATTCATGACCTGTTTTAACTCCTCTAACGGGAGTATCTGCTTTGGCTGCATCACAACAAGTCCTTGGGCTATCTCCCTTAACTTTGGAACTATCTTTATGTATTCATTCTTGTCTATGACTGTGTTGACACCAAACCAGCCTTCTTCGCTTAATTTGCTAATTGTGGGTCTTTTGAGTGCGGGCAAGCTATCCAACAACTTCTGCAGGTTCTCTTCTTTCACGTTCACAAAAATGTGAAATTTCTTTCTTGCCTCCACAACACCTTTGACAAGTGCCATTATATCAGCGATTTTTTCTGCCTTTACTTTATCCTCTAATGAACTCTTGTTTGCAATTAGCTGAGCACTTGAATGACCCAATGTTTCAATAAGCTTCAAGTTGTTTTGAACAAGGGTGGTTCCTGTTTCTGTAATATCGCATATAGCATCAACGTCCTCTGGGGGTTTGGCCTCAGTAGCTCCAAAGGATAGAAAGATTTCAACCATTTTATTTTCGCCTATTCTCATCCATGGAGTAATAATCATCGGACGAATATCGCCATAATATTTTTGGTATGCTTTATTAGAACGTATATGAGCAGAAGTTGTAGTTAGGTACTCTGATGAAATTCGTAAAGTTCGTTTCTGTTTTGCGAAACCTTCTATTAATTCAGTCAAGTTGTTGTATTCAAAATTTTCCGGTATTGCTACGACCTGATTAACTTGACCATATTCTAAATCCAATAGAATCTTGACATCCGCAGTCGCTTCGACTATCCAATCCTTCCCAGTAATTCCTATATCATAAAATCCTTCCTGTATGTATGTTGGGATCTCTTGTGGCCTGAGGATTTTTACTTCTATTTCTGGATCGCTTAGTTTAACCCTATATGTTCTACCCCGACCCCTGACAGTTTGCCACGCCTCCTCAAGGATCTTAAATGTTGCATCTTCGATACTCCCTTTTGGTATCGCAAATTTTACTGTTGCCATCTGATATCAAAAGGATCTTTTTAATGGGATATATTTCTATTGAATAAATTACTTGTAGAGTTTTTTTCTGAAAATTATTAATACGTTTATTATGAAAAATTGTTCAAAATTATTTATTAAAGTACTCCCAGTATTGGACGAATCATCCCTTACCCTTCAAATCATGTAGAATTCGTCTAGCATTATCCAAACTAATTTTTGACTCTTTGTACATTGTTTCAGATACCAAATCAACCATTTTACCAGTTGCTCCTGCCGCAACAGCAATATTTTTTGCATGTAGTTTCATATGCCCCTTCTGAATCCCTTCGGTGGATAATGCCCTAATTGCTGCCAAATTTTGAGCAAGCCCGGCAGATGCTATGACACATGCTAGTTCGCCTGCCGTTTTTACTCCCAATATTTTCAGGCCCATTTTAGCCACAGGATGGACAGTTGATATTCCACCTACAATACCAACTGATAAGGGAATTTCTATTTTACCTACAAGATCACCATTTGACGACTTTGCAAAAGTTGTAAGCGATCGGTACTTGCCATCCCTTGATGCATATGCATGAGCGGCAGCCTCAATTGCGCGAAAATCCTGGCCTGTTGCAATAGAAACTGCATCAATCCCATTCATGATTCCTTTGTTATGGGTTACTGCACGATGTGTGTCAGAAAAGGCTAAAGCAAAAGCAGAAAGTATCCTATCGACAATATCATCTCCTCCGAGTTCTTCCTTCCTGAAGGTGGCTTTACTGATAACGATTCTCTCCGTGGCATAGTTGGAAAGTATTTTGAGAACCACCTTACCGTCTGTCTTTTGCTCAATTTTAGGGCCTAAAAGTTCGCACATTGTATTTATGGTGTTCGCCCCCATCGAATCTTTGCAATCAACATAAATTTCAGCCACGATCATTTTTGCACCATCAATTTCATTATCAACTACTCTTGTTTTCAGATCGACTGCCTTTACATTTTTTGAAACCGAATTGGCCAGTTTGAGCAACGATTCCTTGTAATTTGAAATGGCCTGAGTGGCTTTTTTTATATCTAAAAGGTTGGTTACCTGAATCTGACCCCTCATTATAGAACCTTTAGCTGAGGCTTTGAATCCACCTTTGGACCTGGCTAGTTTTGCTGCGTTACTTGCGGCTGCAATAACAGAAGGTTCTTCGATAGCCATGGGGACAAGATACTCTTTGCCATTAATAACAAAATTTGTTGCTATGCCAAGAGGCAGCGAAAAACCTCCTATTGCATTTTCTACCATCTTGTCAATCTTGTCAAAAGATAATGGCTGACTAACAGCAGTGGAAATTTCATTTCTTGTAATACCGCTTTTGGATGCTATTGATGATAGTCTTTCTTCAAGACTCATCTGGTAAAATTTCTTTTCTGTCATTGGTACGACTACTATGATCTAGTAAGCCTTAATATTTTGTCATCATCTTTTTGCGGTAATGCCCTTCCATCGGTATTACTGGTAAGAACAAAGATTGATCCGTCACCGGACTCGACTACATCTGCAATGCGGCCATAGCCAACAAGGATGGTACTTTGACTACCTGTTTCAAAGTTAATTTCCCTTAAATGGGATCCCTTTAGAGCAGCGACAATAAGATGGCCATTATATCCCAATTTATCTGAAGCTGGAATTATAACACCCGAAGGTTCAAGGGATGGATTGAAACATAACAATGGAGCGGTTTTTTCACCGTTACCATTGCACTCTTCGTTGGGCCACCCATAATTCTTTCCTGGTATCACCAGATTTATTTCATCATTACCAGCTGCCCCTTGATCGGGAACATAAAGGTCCCCACTACCGATATTCCACGCCAAACCTTGAGCGTTCCTAAAGCCATATGCATACACGCTTGAATTCGAAAAGGGGTTATCGTGTGGAATAGTTCCATCATCATTGACACGAAGAATTTTTCCTGCCAGAGACTCCAAGTCCTGTGATAGTCCTGGAATTGAGGCATCTCCAGTTGAGACATACATCTTCCCGTCTGGGCCGAATTTAATGTGACCGCCATCCCGATATTCTCCTCCGGGAATACCATCTATTATTGTCTTTGAATCAATTATCTTGTTATTGCTTTCTTGAAGCATCAGGACCCTATTAAAGAGTCCAGTGTTGTTTGAATATGTGTAATATACATAGAAAAGGTGATTCTCTATAAAATTTGGATGCAATACAAGTCCAAGCAATCCTGCATCTCCAATATTTTCGACTTTGATGTCGCCAACTGGCTCTTCCAAAAGGGCACCATTTTCAACGACTCTAATACTTCCATTTTTTTCAGTAATAAAAATTCTGCCGTCCTTTGAAACATCGATAGCCCTTGGAGCTTGCAAGCCTTGTGCGATAATTTCTACCCCTTTTGAATTTGTTAGGTTCCCAGAATCTGATACTGGAGAAGGTAATGGCACAAGGGTTTCAGAAGGTGAATATTTCATGGTAATTATACTGACAATTATGACAAGAACCGAAGGGATAACAAGTCGCATTAGCTGTCTTCTTTCCATACACTTTACATTAAACTTGATTTTTTATAATTCTATTCAATTTCCATTATACCAATTATTGCCATCATTTTAATCAGTCTACCATTAATAGCCAGCATCTTTAATTCAAATTAAAAATACCAAATAAGAACAAATGACGCAGATGAGGAGATTTGAACTCCTGCTCGCCCGAAGGCGAATCGGCTTTCTTTCGACCTGGCTCAAGGCCGACGCATTATTGTGTTCTTAAAACTAAGAAGACCACTCTGCCACATCTGCTTGAATCTCTTGGACTATTTTCTTATTTTTATATGTTTAAATGCATACGAGGCCATGAGACGTTTTAATTATAAATGGCATCAATATCTTTTATATTATTCAGTTATTAGTAAAGTGAAATTTGATGATACCAATAAATAAACCACAAATAGACGACGATGAAAGACAAGAAATTCTCAAGGTACTTGATGACGGGATTTTAACCTCAGCATCTTATTCTGGCGGTAAAAGAGTTCAGGAATTTGAAGGATTGTTGGCGGATTTCTTGCATGTCAAACATGCGATAGCGGTAAATTCTGGCACTGCGGCACTGCACGCTTCAATTCTAGCTGCAGGTATCAAAGAAGATGATGAAGTGTTGATCCCATCATTCACTTTCGTAGCGACTGCAAATTCGGTCGCATGTACGGGTGCCAAACCTGTCTTTGTAGATATTGAAAAAGATACTTACTGCATGAACCCTCAAGATTTACAACGCAAGATTACTGATAAGACAAAGGCGATAATACCAGTCCATTTATACGGACATCCTGCAAAGATGGATGAAATTCTGGAAATAGCGAATAAAAAATCCTTGATGGTCATTGAAGATGCCTGTCAATCATTGGGATCTACATTAGATGGAAAACAGACAGGTTCTATAGGCCAAATGGGATGTTTTAGCATGTATGCATCTAAAGTCCTGACATCCGGTGAGGGCGGGGCAATTACTACCAATAGCGACGAGTTTGCACATAAGCTGCGAATGATTCGAAATCACGGCATGGTAGATGGCTATGACACCCAAATTGTCGGCTTTAATATGAGACTCCCAGAAATTCCGGCAGCAATTGCTAAAACACAAATGAAAAAGATTCAATCTATGTTGGATAAGAGAGCAACCAATGCAAAAAAACTAGGGAAATTTCTTGGAGATAACATTAGTGATAAGAAAATTGTCTTGCCGCATGAAAATCAGAGAACAAAGTACAATTGGTATCTTTATACGGTGGCATTCAACGAAACTCGTGACAAAGTAAAAAAGTTTCTAAATGATAACGGAATAGGCGCTACCATATATTACGATCCGCCAGTTCATCAAACACCATACTACTCAAAGTTTCATACAGGAGAACTTGAGATAACAGAATGGGCTTCAAAAAGCGTCCTTTCATTGCCCGTACATCCTTCTATTACAGAAATCGAATTGGATATGATGGCAACTTCTGTTGAAAAAGCCATAAGGTCATAGACGGCAGGAATCAACTATAGACCACAACTTAGCCTTGAGCCGGCTTTCAATACACATATGGTTTATATAATATTCAGACAAAGATCAAAACGATAAACATGCCTATAGATCCAGACTTTCCAAAAAATCATCAAGTTTCTGGTAAGATACAACTTGCAGATGCCGAACATTTCCATTACATGTGGGGCCCAGGAAAAGCTGCTGAAGCTGCAGAAAACGAAGAAGTAAAGGCAGCATATGCCGCAAGGAGTGAACAAATAGTACCTCTTGGCGTAAGTGGCACTATGGTAGCAGTCGATTGGGATTCATGTGTAGCCGATGGTGCATGTATTGAAGCATGCCCAGTACAGGTATTTCAGTGGTATAGAACAGAACATGATGTTCCTGCTACAGAGGCAAAGAATCAAACATGGAATGGTACGGGTAGTACTGTCAAAGAAGAACGTAAAGATTATACTGACAAAGCAGATCCAATTCGTGAACATGATTGTATTTGGTGTATGGCCTGTGTATCGGTTTGTCCTCCACAAGCTGTAAAAGTAGATCAATCTGCACTTGAATTTCACGAGAAGGCTTCAGGTACTTTTAACGAAGCTTTGTCAAAGGGTAGTGCTCCTCCACCACACGCACATTAAGTATTCTTACCTCATTTTTTCCAAAACTATATTTTTATTTCGTGTTACTTTTTAATATCCGAATAAAGAAGTTCTGCTGACTACGAAAGTTGATTATTTCAGATTCCTATATGGGAATTTTTCTTCCCCGAGATTTTCCCGCTAGAGTTTTAAATTTCATAAACGGAAAGGACAACCTCCCATTAACTCAAAAAGATGAAATAATTGCCACATTTTACATCTTTGGTAAAGATCATAAGGTTAACGGAGAACTAGAAATTACCAATGCTAAAGATATTGCACGAAAAACAATGGAGCAACTGGCAAGACAAGTTAAGGTTCTTGCAAGTAATCCAATAAGCATGAACCAGGAATTATTGAGAGAGAATTTTAACAAAAGATCAATGCAAATCCTGATAGATTCTAATACCAAAAATGAGAATACGAAAATAAGTTCTGATATAACAAGAAGGATATCAAGAGATCCTACTATTCTATCGGATTGTTACGCATGGCACATAGCCTACTATAAGCAAGATTATTTTTTCAAGCTATTCAATCCTCTTAGAGGTACTGATCTTCCTCCGGGCCTGGTAGACCAACTAGAAGGTCGCATGCTTATGCTGGGATTTAACGTCAAAAATTCTGCAAATTTGACGTATGAGGATCCAATAATTCCATTCCTAGAATGGATGAATGAATGGACCAAGTAATTTAGGACTCGGGTTATAACACTGTCATCCTGCTCATGACGATATGATGAGGCAGACATGATAAAGAACATTAAAGCCCTCTTTATAACATCTAGTATGGTCAACGTGGATAAATCGTACGAAACCCTCCTGTCTAGAATTCAGGGAGATTTGGCTAATGCTTCAAAGAAAGATTCAGCAAGACTTGAAATTCCCAAACCTCAAATCATTTGGGTAGGCCAGAGAACAATTTTTAGAAATTTCATGGAGTTTCCCAAGGCATTAAGAAGGGAGCCTGAAAAATTGTTACTTTATTTGAATAAGGAACTTGCATCCGCAGGGTACATTGCAGGAGAAAGGGTCATCTTTCTAGGTCGAAAGGAACCATCATCTTTTGGAGCTTTAATGGAAAGATACGTCAAAGATTACGTCATTTGTCCTGTATGTCAGAGCCCTGATACAAGGACGGAGAAAGCAAAAAAACTAGGATTCCTAGTATGCGAGGCGTGTGGTGCAAGGTCATCTATCAAGGGTAATTACGCCTAGAATCACTATTCAAGCAGTGATACAATCGCTATATTGGATTGATTGCACAAAAATATTGCTTGGTATAATTGAATAAAGCCAAGAACCTTGTTTTTTCTCTGAACATAGTAATGATAGTAGCAATACTGTCTTATCCCGAATCCTTTTCTGTGTTCAAGGATCTGTCATCAGAAAATCAGAATATCTTGCAGATATGTTGCACTTGGGGTAAAGGCCTTGATGACGGTGTGTTAACGTTTCATACTAACAACAGTCAGCACTTGGTCAGCGATAACGTAGTAAGAAAGTCATTTGAGCAATGGAGCTCGAAATTGGGAAAAGTGAACTTTTTAGAGGCTCAAAATGCATCCGGCGCGGATGTCTTAATCTCCTTTTATGATAATGGTGAACAGACAGTTGGTCAAACCACTAACGTTCTGAACGACAAAGGTTTCATAAAAAGAGTTAACATAAGAATTTCTGTAAATTCTAGTGAAGTGAGGTTGGCCGAAGATACCATAAGACTTGTGTTAACTCATGAAATAGGACACGCTCTTGGACTAGGACATTCAAACTTTCATGATCTAATGAACCCCATAGTCAATTATCAAAACAAATTCATTACCAATTGTGAGATTGATGCGGTACTACTTGCGAACAACTGGAAATTAGTAGAAAATCTACAACAGCCAAAAAAAACAGAACTACCGATAGAAAAAACTGTCGATTGTGGATCAGACTAAATGAAAGAAATTGATACTTGAACCAAAATAATATAAAATTATTTAACAATCCTTCCGTGTATTTGAGATGTAAGTGCGGACATTTTATAATTTAATAATTGTATACAATTAGGATAACAAAGATTATTTGTCAGGCTATGGATAATAGTATGATATTTGCTTAATAGGTTCAGGGAAAAAGTAGCTCCAATCACAACTCTAATAGGAAATAATTTCGGTTCACTTTGTTTATCTCCTACCTTTTGGAGTATGATTGGATTTGCGTTTGCTATTCTATCCAGCATTTTCTTTGGACTCTCGAATTTTTTAAATCAACAAGGTTGGGAGTTTCCTTGGCAAGTAATTGCAAGTATCATGCTGTTGATTTCAGGCTTTTTTGACATTGTGGATGGAAGTGTGGCTCGTGTAAAGAAGAAAACTACAACCAGAGGTGCATTTCTGGATTCAAACTTTGATAAAGTTTCAGAAGCCTTAATTTTCATAGGCATAGCAATAGGTGGATTATCAAATCCACTTTTAGCAATGATTGCCTTATCCACTTCTGTATTGGTGAGCTATCTCCGGGCTAGAGCAGAATCCCTTGGCATAGAACTCAAAGGCATAGGTATCGGGGAAAGAGCCGAAAGATTACTTGTCTTGGCAATTTGCGGATTTATTCCAATTACCGGATCTATTCAGTGGGGAGTTTTCATAATTATCCTAATCTCCGCCTTCTCGTTTATCCAGAGATTTATCTATGTTCTAAAAAGAATATAACAGAATAAAATAATCTTATCCGAGTCTTCCTGTCCTTCTACGTTCCATTTCTGATCTTACTTTTACTATTCCTCTATGTACTGCACAGGAAACACAATAGAATTTGACGTCAGTGACCGGTGCAATATATGCTCCATGAGCTCTCAATTCCTTTGCCAAAGTGGGTTCTACCAACGTAATTCTGCCGGTAACTTTTTTTGCCTTGTCTCTTGGCACCATAGCACCGCACTGGCTACAATGCACTGTTCCAGAACTTCCTTTTCCACCCTTTGCTCGTCCTCTGCTTGTCCTTTTCTTTGGCACAACTGAACTACTATCTCTTCTTCTTTTAAATCTTCTGATACCCCTGATATCATCATATCAACATTTATCAAAGCAATGGAATCAATGATGGTATTTGGCGATGAAGGCTGCTATACTCTCAAACATTGTCCTAGATGAAATAATGTCACGAAATCTAAAGTCAAGTAAGAGTTTAGGCGGACCTGCTGCATACTGTGGTGTAACTGCAAGAAAGTTTGGATTTGATACAACCCTCTTTACTCATTTTGGAAATGATCTTGACCATCAACATATTGAATATTTAAAAAACCAGGGAGTTTCATTTAGTAATCTTCAACCTTCAAGTCTTCCAACGACTCGATTTGTCCTAAAAAACTTTGAAAATTATCGTGAACTGACTTTGCAATCAAAATGTAATCCTATAGACATTGAAGAAATCAAAAACGTAAAGGCAAATTGCTGGATAATTAGTCCTGTTTTTGATGAAGTACCACTTGATATCCTGCAATATTTGGTTTCATCCCCAAATGAAAAACAATTTGTCATGTTGGACCCTCAGGGTTACACAAGAACTGTTGATTCAGAAGGAAGAGTTTCTATAAGAAAAAAAATGGAAATTCCAATCTATAAAGTTAATGGGATAAAGCTAGATAGCCAGGAAATTTCCTGCTTTACAAATGGTCTGCAAGGAATGGAAGGCATGAAAAAAATTCGCTCCTTTTATAAAATCAATTATGTATTATACACACAAGATCAAGTCATTCATCTTCTTGAACAAGGCAAACATTACTGGATAAACGTACCTAAACATGAAACTCCTGATTCAACAGGATTAGGAGATATCATGGCATCTTCTTTTGCATGCACTATGGTAAAAGAGAAAGATTCTATTTGGGCATTTTGCTTTGCTGCAGGGGCATTAACATCTGCATTACAGACAAGAGAGATTGGAATTAAAAAAATACCATCAAAATCGGCCATTGAACAAAACGCTACATACTATTATAACACAATGAATTTTGAAATAATTGGATGATAAATCAGGTTTAAATTTGAGTATTTGTTGACTTTTAATAACTACAATGAAAGTGGCTATCTCAAGTTTAAGCTCCAGAGACGACAGTCTAATAATCAAGATCAAGAAAATTTTAGACGACGAAGATATTGATTCAGAGATAATAAAACGATCCGACAAAATGACGACTTCAAACTTAGATATGGTGATTACTGCAGGTGGAGATCGCGCGATTCTTGATTACTCACATTATGTTAAGGAATTCTTAGTACCAGTCCTGGGGGTATACGAATCAGATTCAACTGGATTTTTGGGGCAGATTGATGTAAGTGATTTAAAAAAATCTATAGGCAGAATAAAAAAGGGTGACTATGAAATTGATAATGTATGTCGTCTTTCTGTTAATGTAGATGGTAAAGAAGTTGAACCTGTATTAAACGATATTTCGCTATTTCCTAGAAAAAGTGCTACTCTCATGGAATATATATTAAAGATTAATGGGAACGATCTCTGGCATGATAATAGTGATGGCGTAATCATCTCTACGCCAATTGGATCAACGGCTTATTGTATGTCTGCGGGAGGACCAATGGTTTTACAAAAATCTCCGGTCTTTGTTATTGTGCCTGTAAATTCTATGGACAATACTCGCAGGCCTCTTATAGTTCCTAATACTGATAGACTAGAAATTGAAGACATACTCTGTAGATATCTCTGTGAAGTAATACTAGATGGAGGAAAGAGGGTAGCTGTTAGAAAAAATATCGTATGTGAAAAACACGAATTTCCAGCAAAATTTGTGAGATTAATCAAGGATTCTCCTATGGACATTATCGCTAAAAAGGTAAAATTGGCAGAAGACTTACTTGACATGCCACCAAGTGCCAAGTTGATATTAAAGACACTTGAATATGAGGGCGAGTTGAGTCAAAAAGATCTCAGCAAGAGAACGATGCTACCAGAGAGGACAATAAGATTATCCTTAAGTCACCTTATACAACGCGGATATGTCAGGAAAAAGACATCATTACGTGACGCCAGACAAAAAACTTATGAGTTAAATCTAAAGCTCTGATTTAGAAACGACTCAGATACAAGATGCAATGAATGCTTCAAATGCTTCTTCGGGTTTGCCTGGTATACTACTAAATTCCGAGTGATACTGTACTGCGAAAAAGAACTTGTTTGATGGAACCTCTAGAATTTCTATTCTTCTCCCTTTATCGGAATGACCTGACAAGATCATGCCGTTTTCTTCAATGACCTGTCTGTACTCCTGATTAAATTCGTACCTATGTCTGTGTCTTCGCCCAATTTTCTTGTATCGATATATGGAACTGGCTAGCGTCTTGGGAATTATTGTTATGTCGTGATTTCCCAATCTCATAGTACCTCCAAGGTCAACTGTATGTTCCTGTTCGGGCATAAATTTTACTAGGGAGTTATTATTATTTGGATTAAATTCCTGTGAGCTGGCATCAACCAGACCGCATTTATTCCTTGCAAATTCTATTAACGAAAGTTGAAATCCAAAACAGATTCCCAAAAATGGTATATCATTTTGTCTGGCATAGTTAATCGAATTTATTATTCCGTCGCTTCCTCTGGCGCCAAATCCTCCAGGTACAAGGATTCCATCAAATTTGTTCAAAAATTTCACTTCATCTTTGTGTCCATTCTCAAATCTTTCAGAATCAATCCACTCAACGCCTAATTTCTTACCCATCTTTGCTGATGAATGCAATAACGCTTGATATACACTCACATAGCTATCTGGTAAATTTACATATTTACCAACAATACCTATGTTCACATTCCCTGAAAAGTTAGAGAAAGAATTTGTTACTTTTTTCCATTCAGTCCATCTAATGTTACGGTTTTTCAGATCAAGCTTGTCAGAGATTACATCAACAATTCCTTGATCTTTTAGTATTTCAGGAACATCATAAATCGAAGAACAATCATGGCTTGAAATAACACATTGCTCTCTTACGCTAGCAAACATGGAAATCTTGTGCCTTGCCTCTTTATTCAGTGGTTTTTGGCATCTGACTGCAAGTATATGTGGATGGATTCCAATTCTCCTGAGTTCCTGAACACTGTGCTGTGTGGGTTTTGTTTTTTGTTCTCCAACTACATCCAAAATTGGAGCAAGCGTTACATGTATGAATAAAGTTTCAGTATCGCCTTCTTCTAATTCCATTTGTCTGAAGGATTCTAAGAATGGCAGACTTTCAATATCACCCACTGTTCCACCACATTCAACAACTAAAACATCGTAACCTTTAGCCAGCTTCTTTAAACTATTCTTTATAACATCAGTAACATGAGGTATTATTTGGACGCATTGACCCAGGTACTTGCCTTCTCTTTCAGCCCTTATTACATCTGAATAGATCCTTCCAGTAGTAATATTGTGCCATTTTGTCATAGGTATGTTAAGAAACCTTTCGTAGTTTCCCATGTCCATATCGCATTCCCCGCCGTCGTCTGTAACAAACACCTCGCCGTGTGCCGTGGGATTCATCGTCCCTGCATCATAATTCAGATACGGATCAATCTTTGTGCAGGTCACTCTCAAACCAGTTAACTGCAATAACTTTGCAACAGAAGAAGCAACTATTCCTTTTCCAAGACCTGACATTACTCCTCCAGTGATAAAGATGAACTTGGGAAATTTGCTCCCGGGTTTGCTATGTCTATACCGCACATTAGAGTTTATTCTATCACCTTTTTAATCGTTTTCAGATTGTCTTGTCTTAATTTGAAAGCAAGTCCAAGATCAGAAATAAGTATAAACTTAGAATCCTGGTAACCTGACTAACCTAATTAATTTCAGGCTTGTCCAATGTAGCCTACATTAGCAAAAAAACTAAGGATGGCGTTCACGTATTCATTGTCTTTATTAAGAAGATACATAGTATTTGCCATTTTCTTTTCTTTGATCCAATCAATGCTGCGTAAATCTTTAAGATTTCGTTTGATATCTTCTCTCTTTAATCCAGTTCTTTTATGAAGAACATAGATAGTTACCATTTTATTTTCTTCAGCTAGGGCTTTTATTATCTTAATTTTTCCTATCGTTCCGATTCCATTTTCTATAATGGTTTTGCTGTCATAATCCATTATTTTTTATTTATCTGTTGTTCTAATAAAGGTTCTAATTCAACTAATGATGTTATGTTCATTCCTATTTCTTTTAGTGATTTCATTTCAATTATTTTTCTATCAAGAAGATCGTTCATACAATCCTCGAATTCAAATTTCTTAGCCTTCTGTTCTTCTGCCAATTCAAGTGCGTAGGCTCGAATTTCCTTTAACTCGACATATTGTTTCTTTCTCTTACTTTGTACTTTTAATATGGCCATTAGCGTAAGCAAATGACTCTTTGGAAGCTCTTTCAAATCCTCCATTGTAATTGATGGCCTGTTGTGACCGTGTACTTTACGAATTTGTTCTAATGTTATTCTATCGCTCCCGTTTGCCTCTGCCAGATTTCCTGCATATAGCAATAGGTCAAGAGCATACCTAACATCCCCACCAACTTGAGATGATGTTGTAATAAGTGATACTTCATCAATTATATCAGTTCCGACAACTTTTGGATTAAATGATTCTGAAGATCTGGTAACTAGAATATCACTTATCTGCTCTTCAGAATAAGGCAAGAACTCTATTGGTATTCTTCCCAGAGTACTTAATTCTGAACTATCAATCTTGTCATGAAAATCTGTACTCCTTGCTATGAATATTACACCGATAACGTTACAGTGTTTTGACAGATCAAATTCATTGAGGCGAGTAAAGTCATAGATTATGCCGCTGTCTTTGTTTGAACGTAACAGGAATTCTATTTCGTCCAAAATAATCAATGTGTATAATTTGTTTTCATACAAATATGAAAGAAGATATCTCAGCATTTCCTCCGCACTAAGTCCCTGAGAAGGCAATTCGGGAGCAATCTTTTCGAGTAGAAACCGATAGACTGCGTATTTATTCCCACCTTGAAGTTTCAGATTTATGTAGGCAACCTTGAGTGTTAGTCCAGCCTTGGTAAATTCACTTTCTAGCATGCTTGAAAATTTTATTATCGTTGATGTCTTTCCTATTCCTGACCTTCCTACTATTTGTGGGGTAGAAAACAGGAATTGCTCTGGTTTGATATATGAATCTTTGAACATCGTCATTAACAATGACATTTCTCTTTCTCTGTGGTGAAGCTCATCAGGGATGTACCTTGCCGACAGCTTTGACCTATCAAGGAATATCTTACTCTCTGACAATTCTCAAGTAGATTGATAGCAAGATGATAATATATTTATTAATTAACCTTAGCGAACTCTTCAACTCTTTTAAGGTATGTTAAGCCTTACACGGTATGCCTAGAATATCATATTTGGATTTTTCTGCCGATGATCCAGTTCGTGCAGTGAACTTTTACAGTAATGTCTTTGGTTGGCAAATTAACAGATGGGATGGCCCAAAGGAGTATTGGGAGATCAAAACTGGCGAATCAGACGAGTCTGGTATAGATGGTGGGTTATCTAAGCGTGAAAGAATAGGTGAATGGACCACTCCTTTCATAAATATTCATTCTATAGATCAATATATTAGCAGGATAGAATCAAATGGCGGAAAAATCATTCAGCCTAAAACAGCGATACCTAGTATTGGTTACATTATACTCTTCAAGGACACTGAAAGTAATACAATTGGATTGTTCGAGGAAAATAAGGAAGCCAAATAATTCTTAACGCCCTATATCTGATGGTGTTTCTAAAGGGAATTTCAGATGATGTTACCAATCATCACTTTCTATCTTGTAGTGATTATTCGCAGACTATTTTGTTATGATGGAATTTTGTATTCCCAATTCGTAAAGGTGTAATTCCTCATTTACTTTGGCACGCAAATCCATCAGTAGAAAAGGCTTTTGAATATATCCATTTATGATTTGTCTCTATAATCCTTAAACATTGCATCATCGATGTCAAACGCAGTCATCAATTTCGTTCTGACATAGCGATTCATAGACTTGAACCTCTTTACAAATTCCATCCCGCCAAGTCTAGGCATTCTCAAGTCCGATATTATCCGCGCATAATTATCGTTGTTAATTGTAAAGTGTTCAAGTGCCAATATCGGGTCTGTAAAGGTGAAAATTCTAATATTGAAAATATTGGCCAAAGCATCTTTAAAGAGAGTCACTTTATCTGGCTCATCATTCACGATTAAAACCAATCTAAAAATACGACTCACGATATTTCTATTACTTTTACTCTTAGATCGTATAAACGGCTGTAAACCGAATACTGACTCTAACTATCAAGTAAAATTTCCCCCACCATGT
>Ga0233418_10000076_pt1 | contig 20645 bp, 21 predicted proteins | sample Sediment_Towuti__FD_189021 | JGI IMG/M metagenome (GOLD analysis project Ga0233418, IMG submission 189021) | Sediment microbial communities from Lake Towuti, South Sulawesi, Indonesia - Sediment_Towuti_2014_1_MG | ecosystem: Environmental > Aquatic > Freshwater > Lake > Sediment | place... | reverse complement strand
TGACTGAAAGAATAACAACCGATATTGCGAGATACATGGACTCAGCGGTTTATACCCACCGTGGAGTGGGGACCCACCCTCTCCGCAGGTTATAAGTTCCCCCAAGGCAGCGTAAGCTGCACTTACTGCCGGACTTAATCGTTCTGGTGATAGGACTGTCAAAGTGCAAGGGAACTGCGACCGAGATCGCTCAGTTCGCGCTGGGCGGTCTCACTTTTAAATCGCTTATCCATCATTTTATATACTCCTGGTCGATTGTCAAGGTGTTGTTGGACATTGTTAGCAGGATTTCGACACTGGCCCCCATACGTCCGATATCTGTCTTTATGTCACAGAAGTCCTCTTACGCCCTCAACTCACTAAATTCATATCATCTGTCGGTATTCAGTTGGTATTCATTCTGAAATGAAAGCGACAGCCTTTAAACTGGATGGTTTTCATACACAGAATCCATATGATTCTTAAAAACTTATACGCTGGAAACATCCTGGCTTGTTGAATGGCGCGCTTTATGTGAACCTATGGACGACCTCAGTGGGAATAGCAACAGCCAGTCTACAGTTAGTAATAAATGATCCGATGCATCGGTTGGAACGAGCAAGTCAACGGAGTATATACCCAAAGAAGCCACATACTACCACCATTGAATCCCCTTAAATGCGATTCGAGACTCGATTGTTGCTCTCATCGATTAAGGTTCCCGCATGCAGCGAAATCCGTGGCGCGAGTTCCCCCAGCCTTTCGGCTGGTAATCAATAGCGCCGCCGTAGTCACCTCCCCCGGTATACGACACATACCAGGCCATTTCCGAATCATATTCGTCAGCCGACCAGTAATAGATCGTAGAAGCGTCTGGATCCCACAAAGGCGTATCCTTGTTCGGTTGAACAGTACAGGTAGCCTGCTCGGAGACACCATCCCAGGTGCACCCGGCGTTTTGCCCCCGCCGTATCAACGAGCGGACGATTTCATCTGTGCTGGGCATTCGCCAGATGCCCTGTGGTTTGGGCATAAGCATCCTGCCATCTGCGCTCAAATAACGGCACAGGCCTGTCAGCTGCATATCAGAGGCGGTGGCGTGCTTGCCAACGTAACTTGGCTTGTCTCCATAACCCACCGGGGGAACTCCATAGGTCGCAATTTCATCCCAGGACAAGTTTGCGCCTGGGAGAAGCTGCCCCGCCTCCTGGCTGGGACCGATACCTTCGGACCAGCCTGGCCCAGCCGGTGCCCAGATCAGCGTGACACCATTGCCTCCAATTTGGATCGCATCACGAACACCATCGTCGTAACGGGTCAAGACAAGAGGTAGAAAATGAATCGTCGCCACCATGAAAGTCAGGAACGGCGGTGAATAGGCAATCCAATAGCGCAGGTTGCGGCGGAACCAGTTACCTGGCAGCATCCAACCGGCACTTTGTTTTCTTCTCCGATGGCGAGCTTCAAACAGGAAAAGGATGCCAATTAATGTGGCAAATCCACTTAACATGAATCCCATGAACAGCCGGCGCATGTCGAAAGCCGTGCGGGTCATCCACCAGATACAGGCAAATATGCCTGCAGCGATCATCGTCCAGCCTCCCAGGTGGGGCTTGGTCAACGCCAGGCCGGTAAAGATCAGGAAGACAACCCCAGGGACCAGGTAAGGCAGCCGGTTGGTCCATGCCCCCCACCAGCCTTCGTAGTACATCTCTCCGGCACCCCAGTAAACCCAAAGTGTGGTCAGCAGGATAAGCATCCCGTTAGCTAAACGACCGGGAAACTTTGGAAGGAATCCATTCATTTTCATTTTCCAAAATTTAACTTAGCAGCTCCATCATCCTTCCCAAATACATATTCATTGAGATATGAAGGATGGCAGACGGCCAGATGTTCTTGGCTCTCAGGTATATAAACCCAAACAGCAGCCCACCCAGGAATGTTTGGAAGCCCAACAACGAAGCTGGCCCCAGGATTGTAAGACCTTTTTGGGCAAGTCTGGAGAGGATGTGACCCAAGCCGAACAAAAAACTGGTAATTAGAAGCCCGCGTACATCGCCCAACCAGTCGCACATACGCCGTAAGAGATAGCCTCGGTAGAAAAGCTCCTCGATAAATCCAATGTACACAATCTGTTCGACGAACTCGACCAGCAGGAGGCGATCGAAGCCCACCAGAAAGGCCGGCAGAACCAGGCCGAGCCCTGCTGCCAGGATGTAAATCAACCGTTTTTCACGCCGGACGACCAACCCCATGGATTTCCAATCTCCGCGTTCAACCTTGTAGACAATCAGAATTGGCAGAATCCACCAGAAGATCAGTGCCTCCAAGGCTGACCAGAAAGCGACCTGGTTGTATGGAAGGCCGCGTGTCGAGATAAACTTAAGTGTGGAGACACTCTCCGACAATATAAAAATTGCCAGAGCTAGCAAAGCGAATCGTTTTGCCTTGTTTGCATCTTGTCCAATAGGTGTTGAAATTCGGTTTCTAGCAGAAAGTCCAAAGTCTTCAAACATCTGATCCAGCTTTCTTACATATAGAATGGTCTGAGAACCTGGCCACGTTCATACCTTTTCAGCCATTGGTAAGAAATCAGCCAGGCCGCGAATACCGTAAACAATGTAACCGAGCGATAGATTGGAGGAAAGCTTACGAAAAGATAAACAATATCACGGAAGCCGATCCAATAACCGTGCAGGAATGCGCACAGAAATATGCTGTCGGTTTTGAGCCACAAGGCTCCAAAGATGAAGGAAAGCGCGATCGAGGCGTCAATCATTTGGAGGCAGCTCCCGAGAAAAGCGGTGATCGTCGAAGGCCAGGAGATCGTCCCCGCTAAAGCCAATCGCAATAGGGGTCCGATTGCGATTGCACAATGCCATACGCCCCAAATTAGCCCAATGGCTACAAGGACGGCGCGGGCATACCGTGGTTCCGCTAACCAGCGTGGCAGCAGGTAACCTCTCCAACCAAACTCCTCTCCAAAGCCTGCCAGCAGGCTAAAACCTCCCAGTGACAGAATGATCACCATTCTCTCGTCCCATTTGATGCTTTGATTCCATGACAGCTTTCCGAATGACAGGGCTGCCAAAGGGGGCCCGAGCCACAAGAAAACAAACAAGAGCAAAGCGGCAAGATACCAGCTAATATGACTAAGGTTCCAACCTACATCATGGAAACCTTTCCGCTCCACGAATGCTCGCGTGATGAAGGCTGAAAGCGCCACCATTAGCATGCCAGTACAAGCCAACAGGTAGCGCGTCAGGATGGCCTCTCTAGAGCCAAACCACCCAAAACCGTAGATCAGGAATGGCCACGAGAGCACGAGCACAAGCAGAAGGAATGTCCGGATGGGGTTTGCAGAAAAATATCGCCTCATCTTTTGGATTTCCTAACCAATCAATGCGATGATTCCTTGTGATTCGATGAAAGCACCGCACATCAACAGGACGAACGCGAGCGCAAAGAGAATCTGCTCAGTTTTTGTCATTGTCACTTCCCGCCAATTTCTCCTGGCTATTACCTTCTTGCCATCCGTATAAATAAGCGTGAACTTGAACGAGGTTGTGGCAGCCAGCAGGTATCCGGATAACTCCCAAAGCCCAGCGCGATGGCCAATGTCAAAGGGACGAATGAGGCGATGAAGAAGAGGCGGCGCAGTTGTAACAACTTCCTGAGACCAGGTTCCTAAATAGAGGGCTATCGTTACAGTGATACCCCAGAATGCCAGGTAGCCCATTGGCACAAACTTCTCCGGACAAACCCTAGATTGTCGAGCAAAAAGATTGGCACTAACTGTCAATAAAGTGAAGATCAGGTTATACCCAAATATCTGCAAGATGGAAATCCATAAAATCGGTGAAAGCTCAAAACCTGTAAATGGGTGCTTTCCTCTCAGAATACCCTCAGGCAGAAGGAAGTAGCTCAATACTGTTACTGGTACCAGGAGCAGGAAGAAGTAAACGTACATCCAGAAAATACGTTTCCAGATTTTTTCGCTAGTAACACCGTTAACCATTGCTCTAAGCAGGTTCATTGGATGGTTCGATCCCTTCGTAATATTGGTTCAAGTCGCTTTACGTACTTTCCTTATCTCTTCCCGCAATCTATAATCCGATCCTCATGTTGAGGCTTGTCTTTGACTGGAACTCCTCCAGTCTGCCTCGGAGTTCGATCCAATAGGGATGGTCGCTGGAAAAAGTAATTTGGCGGTATGACTCTACAAGTTCCGGGTAATAACGCACCAGTATTTTATGGATGGATTTCCAATTCGTTTCTTGCTCTGTTTTCATACTCAAAGCATAGAACCAGATTGTATCCGCATAAGGTGCGACCATTTCGATACAGGCTTCCACATTGGTTATGTAAGGCATGATCGGGCAGATCAACACATAGGTCTCGATCCCGGCCTCCTTTAGCGTCTTGAGAGCTGCCAATTTTCTGAAGTTGCTTGGAGCATTAGCCTCGAATATTTCTCGAATCCTTTCTTCATGGAAAGCAATCGAAAAACCCACAGAGGAACCAGGCATCTGTGTGATGACATCAATATCGCGGGTGACCAGGTTGGACTTGGTGAGGATGCATACGGAGAAAATTCTCTGGGCGAGCAGTTCCAGCGCCTGCCGGGTGTGCTGGCAGGTCTGCTCAAGGGGTTGGTAGGGATCCGAATTCCATCCAAAATAGATGGATTGAGGTTCAATCGTTGATAACTCGCGCTTCACTCGGTCGGCAAAATCCTGATGAACGAGAATCTCCTGGGCCCAATCCGTTTCAGCATGGTTGAGGGCGTAACAGTAATGGCAGCAGTGTTCACACCCAATATATGGATCAATCTGGTATGGGTGATCGGTTAATTCACAAGGCTGGAGTATTTGCCGGGGTGAACATATCCGATACTGTGTCATAGTAGATTCTTTTCCTTTCGACAGATAATCATCCGTACCGGCCCAAACGGTACGTAGTATCCTTGCTCAGCGATCTGTTCCTCGACCTCAGCTGCCATGCGTTCCTGGACTTTGCTGTAGGCCGCCTCGCGTGCCGCCACATCCTCCTCAGGGAGGCGCATTTGAGCCACCCAACCCTCAGCATACAAGCGGATCGCAACCGTTGCCACATCCCTATCCCATTTGATATCGAGATGGTGCTCGCCTCGCTCGATCAAAGTCAGCGGTAAACTCTTCAGTAGTTCGTCAAACCGTTCGAATCGAAACTCGTCGAGCAATAGTAGCACGCCGCCCGGACGAAGCACCCGTACTGCCTCTGCAATGGTCTCACACACGCCGGTCTCGCCAAACCCGATCTCGATATCCTGCAGCCCTAGAAAGCAGCTAGCGGAATCAAATGTACGATCTGCGAATGGCATCCGGCGGGCATCAGCCTGCAATAGCCATGCTCTAACGCCTGACTGGTCTAAAAGTGGTTTTGCCAAAGCATGCGGCCCGGTAAAATCGATATTGAAACCTACCAGCCGTAACGCAGGAAAGCGCCAACCCAATTGGGCCAGGAAAGTCGCATATCCGCAGGCAAAATCCAGATGCTTTCCACGGGCATTTAGGCGTAATCGGCCTGTCGCCCAGCGTTGTGTTCCACCCCAACCGATGTCCAGCCCGTCGATGATCTTTTGGACGGGATCGCAGTCGCGCGTGAACCACTCTCTGAGGAGAAGCTCCTGCTCGATGATTTCGGTGTCTTGGGGTGAAGCTTTAACAAGGTATTCTTCCACTTTACCCTTTCCTGGATGGTCCATTAAAAATATTACGATTTTAACAGTAAAGGAACCAATACATAAGCAACCAGATTGTTGGCAAGATGAGTTACGTAGCCCGGAAAAATGCTCCTTCGCCAGATGAAAAGAGCAGCGATCAGCGGTGTCCATAAAAGAATAAATAAAGAGCCCCGTAATCCAAACCCCGGGATGTGAACGATGGCGAATACCAAAGTGGCCAAGAAACCTGCGAGCCAGGGATTCCTCAACCGGCTCCACAGCCAGCCTAATAAAAATCCGCGGTAAAGGAGTTCCTCACCTAACGGGCCGATTAATACGCAAAACATTATTACGACTACTAGGTTAAACTCCTGACCCTCCTCAAAATCAACCACCTGGTAGGCAGGTAGATTTAACCAGTCCGCCAGTGACTGTGAGACATAGAACAGTATGAAACCAGACAGGGAAGCAACCGCGGCCCAAAACAAATCGCTCCAACGAAAGTTAACAAATCCCAGGTTTTGCCAGGTGATGCCTTGTCTACGCCGGTAGAATGTTCCCAATGAAATTGTCAACCAAAGACAGGTGACATAAATGATGAAACCAGCCAGGGAATGAGTCGGAAAACCAGGATTCAGGACTGTAATCACCTTGAGAACCAGATGCACAAGGACTGGGGGAAGAAATACTACCAGCAGGATTAGCGGGTGAAGTTGCGCCAGCGTTTGATTGAAGAGGTAGGTTTTTGTTTTCATGGCGGTCACCAACAAGCTCGAATCATTTTCCTTAAAAGGATAAGCTCATCTTCTCCCTCTCTCAGTGTAACATTCCCCAATCCACAGACCGTTTGAAAGCCAAATTGTGCGAAAAAATCTTCAGGTCCGTTCGGGTAAGGTGTGCGCTTCCCTGTAATGACTTGCACTTCCCGGCAAGCTGTTTCTTGTAAGTACTCTACCAAGCTCTCAAGAACCTGTCCACGATAATCCGAGCCATTCTCAAGAGAATACAGGCATGTAATGAAAGCAATTTCTGGCGCTTTCTCAGGTAGGGGGTAAGGGACAAGCGCGGTCGGTAGAAACTCTACAGCTCCCACCACCTGATCATTATGGTAAGCGATAAAGCCAATTACGTTGCCCGGGACCCGGCGAGTGATGCGAGTTACCCAGGCTACTTTCGATAGACAACCACGGCCTTCCTCAGGAGGAATACACAGGCGGCAGGTGTTGACAATATTAGTGGCGGTCAGGGACATTACACTTACGGCACGAGCCTCCGGCTGATGAAGTACTGGAGTCAAAGGTGGCGGGATAAAGCCTTCAACGGCTATCTGGGCCAGTTCCTCAGCGCGAGTGGGAGACGGCAGCCGTATGATCTCGTCGATAATGGTTATGAAGGGGAAAAAGAGATGATAGCGCGTTGCCAGATCAAGCCTCCGAGTCACATCAACGACATCAGCTCTGCCGCTCAAGCATTTTGCAGCTTTACGCGCCTGTTCGGCCACCCAGGGTTGCCAGGGACATTGCACACCGAAATGAAGGACAAGGAAGTGATGAACCATTATATTTTACTAAGCGGGTTTCAATGCGGAATAGTACTTTTCCAGGTCGCCTTTCCAGTCTTCGAATTCGTATTCCGGCAACTTTCGAACGCGAAAACGTGGGCGGGCAATGATCTCGTGAATCTCGAAATCCGGAAAAAAGTTCATGCTGGAAGTGGCTCTGACCAGGAGGGCGGTATCCAGACCTTTGAAAGTACCCGCGCAGGTGATGATCTCCTCGCCTTCTTCTACTGCACCAGAATCGGTAGCCATTACAGCAACCTCAATCGCGATCTTGGTACCGGCGCCAAACAGCTCTAAAGCCTTATCCACCATGGCTTCCGGCGTTGGAAATTCCCACTTAATCATCCTTGATGGAGGAGCGAAGGGCCGGGTCCCCTGAACAATGTTTACACCGTTTTCCTCCAAGGCTTTCAAAGTTTCCGCATACTCTTTTCGTTTCAACCCGATCGGGATGTCTCCGTGAGGCCCCCAGGTCGTCGCTGGAGGATGGGTTACCACAATAAGTTGAGTAGCGGTGCTTTTAAAGATAGTCACTGCCGATAGGGCACTACGTCCTGTTTCTGAGGCGATGACCACTTTCCTAATCCCCAGCGCTATACTCCGTTTTTTGGCCAGTGTGAGCAATTTTTCTGTATTTACTTCACCGCAGTACTTAAAGTAGACAATCTCATGGGTTATATCTTCCATTTGGGGCCTGTTGATCATATTCTCCATCCTTTGTTTAAATATCCACTGCTTTGAGATATGATGCCGGACACTCTCGCGCGAGCATTCGACTCCAGACAAGCGCTTTTAGTGTGAGCACCTTATAGACACGTGAATTCTCATTAGTAAAAAAGAAGCGCCATCTACTATCCTTTCGTTGAATCACGTCACCCCTCATATAACATTCTTATCGCGAAACATTAAAAGTATCTACCAAGAATGGTCTTGCAGGATTTTGGATATCTACCGACCGCACTCCCGTAAAAGTGTTGGCAACATAGGCAAAATCTTCGGTCACATAAACACCTTCTGGCCAATCCAGAAAACTTACTTTGCCCAGGGGTTTAGGTCTATAACGATCTGTCACATCAAGGATGTGTAGGCCATTCTCAATAGTAGAAAGATTTGCAATGCCGCCTCCCATTGTGAAATAAACAAACCCATCTCTAGTTGCAAGTCCTTCAACAAAACCAATGCGGACAGGGCGATATATTGATATTACTTTCGGATAGGTAGGATTAGAGATATCTACGATAACAAGGCCATGCCGGCCAGCTCCTATGTAAATTGTTTCAATTTCACCGTGCACGATCTCCGCCATCGGATTCTTATTTACCCATGTAACAAAACCAACCTGGTAAGGTTCTCCTGGAGAAGAGATATTAATAACAGTCACACCCTTATCTACATCAGCCACATACGCGAATCCATTGTGTACCCACACATCCCAAGCTTCGCCTGAGGTCTTTAACGTGCTAAGCAAGTCTGGGGAATCAGGGTTGGAGATATCAAAGATTTCCAAACCCGCCTCCTCTGCTGCCACGTAGGCTTTATCCTCTTCGACATGGACACCGTACGCCTCTCTACCAGATTGGAACCAAGTCGTTCGTGGCATATTCCCGCTGATGTCTATAACTACCAACCCTCGATCTGCGTCAGCGATAAAAGCTCTATCCCCTTTCACCTTCAAGTTGCGATAATACCCGCCGTCAAAATAAGTTGTTACGTACTCCAATTTCCCATTGGCCAAATTCAAAACATGCAGTCCTCGTTTGCCGGATGCCACGAAAAGCCTGCTTGCAGTCGGATCTGTAGCCACATCGAAGCAGTACCCCATCTTCTTAGAATCTAAGTCTTCCCGACCCCATTTTACCCATCCAACCTTTATATAGAATAGGACACTTGCGAGGATGAACAAGCCCATCATCACAAAAAATATTAATATTCCCTTTTTCATTGCTAAAACCCTCTTTGTTAGTAAAGAAGACCACATAACCAAGAACAATCACCTTTTTCCGGCAAACAGCCCTGGAAGCAGGAAAGGTACCCTTTGTTTGTATTCCAAGTATGACGGACCTATCCTGAGTTCCAACTCTTTCTCCTCAAAATACTTCAGGTAGAAAATATGTATGGGTATCAATACAAGCAGTGTGCCGAACGTCATATAAGTCGAACTCATTAGCAAGCCAGCCCCAAAAGATCCCAAATAGACGCCTAATGACATCGGATTCCTGATCCATTCGTAGATGTTGGTAACCACGAGCTGTCTGGTCAAGAAAAAGGCATTTGCTCCTTTCCCGAAAAACCATAAGGATACATTCGCAATAAGGATGAGAACCATCCCAATTAACACGCTCAAGAATCCGACAAGAGATAAAATGGAGTATGATGGCAATGGACTTAGACCTAACAACCTGTCATAGCGAGATAATCCCGGATAGACAACACCCCAAGCCATAGAAGGCGCAACTGTCACCCAAAAGAGTAGGTGAAGAACTTGGCTTGTTCTCTCTGCATTCTTCTTACCTGGATTCCTACGCAGCCATACGCCGAAGGTGATCGTGCCCGCCATGAATGCAAGCCAGGCCACCACTTGAAGGACAATTGTCAACATTTGTACCATTCCTTGAATTACGGTTCTCACCAAAGAAAAGGAACCAGGAAAAACGTTCGCCTCTCGAATTCTTGCCAGGAGGTTCCATATTTTCTCTCCAGCGCCTGCTCTTCCAGCCTGGCGCGACAGATCAAAGCCGGTAAAAAAAGGACGAAAATAGCAACTATTCCCAAAAAACTTCGCAGAGCTATGCCGAGGCCAAAGAGGGAAATGATCATGCTCAGGTACAATGGGTGCCGAACCAGGCTGTAGGGACCATTTACGACCAACTGATCGGTCACCGGTTCTACGCTCCCATAGAAAGCACTCTGGAGGCAAAGACATGCCCAGGTGAATAAGGTCATTCCCAGGAGAAAAATAAACATACCCAGCAGCCGTCCTGTTTCCCTGGAAACTGGCAGGCTGGATTTTGACCAAAAACCGATTGCCATTGTAGCCAGGGCTGAAAGAACGAATATCGTCGAAGGAAGATTATATTTCCTCATATTTTCTCCATATAAAATAATCCTGGATTTCGTAAAAGTCCATAATTTACCGCGAAATGCCAACTCCGATATTTATAAAACTACTCTTTGGGGCCACGGCTCTTGCTTTGAAGTTCCCCAAATTGTGCTAATGTACTCTATTGAAAATAAGTCTTCAAGCACATGCAACCAATAAGCACCTTTGTCGGAAAGAACGATCCGCCTTCTATCATCCTTCAAGAAACCAAGGACAGCTAAAGGCTTAACATACTTCCCATAGACCCGATCAAATTCCTTCCCAAATCTTTTTTGGAAATTACTTTTCTCGAACCTTGTTTCATAGATCCTCCAATAGAGCCAGCCTGCCATTTGCATATTTTCTGACAGCTCAAGCGAGAGTGCGATCGGCGCCCTCCCATTCTCCAGGGATTTGATGTACTCAACCACATTAAATGTGTTTAGATAGAAAACATCCTTCAGGTAAGAGGCCCCACTTGCACCAAGACCAACGTAAAGAGGCACTGTCACAGAACAATACTTTGGAACCCCTATTCTGGTGAAAGCCCAAACAGAGGTCCTTTCGAAACCTGCGTCATAAAAAAGCCCCTCGAGAATTTTGAGCATCTTTCTTCTCCTGAAGATGCTTAAGATATTGTGGTTGTTTCTCTTAGCAATCTCTCCCATTTTGGTATAAGGAAACCTGAAAAGAGGGTAAGAAGCGACTTGATCGACGCCTAACTTCACCAGATCTTTGCCCGTCTGCTCTATCTCACGGTAGGATTGACCGGGCAATGCAAACATAACATCTACATTGACAGATTGAAAGCCCTTACTGACTGCACGTTCGATTGCTGCTTTCACTTTTTCTACGGTGTATGGTCTATTAAGGGTCTTCAAATGATTGTCTTGCAAAGCCTCCACTCCAATACTTAAATGCTGTACACCCAAAGAGATGATCGTATTGAGATTCTCCATGCTCAAATCATTGGGATGGCTTTCCATATGAATGTCGCATTTTAGATTGAAGACATTCACAACACGATCTAGAATTTTATCGAGGCCACTATAGAGCATTGTCGTGGGTGTTCCACCGCCTATGTAAAAAGAAGTAATCGATTTACTGCCAATCAATTTAGAATAGATATTAATTTCTTCCATAGCAGCTTGTGTGTACCTTTCTGCTACCTCAGAATGATAAATTTCCTTGTTGTAAGGACAGTAAGGGCAGATTTGATGGCAAAATGGAATATGAAGATAAAGACCAAATTCGTCTATGTTCTGAAATTTACTGTCAAGCAGCGGAATTCGACGCTCAAGTGCAATGTAATTCTCTTTGGCGATTAATCGCCTGAGTTGGCCTCTTAGAAAGCTTTCAAACCACATGTTGAGAATTTCCTCCCACAGGGCTATGATGAAAATGGAGACCAGGAAGGATGCAATTGGATGAATAGCTGGTCCGCCTTTTACATACCTAACACGATGGGGATTTGCCCGAAAAAGGCAAATCACGCCCAAGTCATAGCCCCAATCAAACCATAAAGCACACTAATATGCGAATAAACCGCTCGTTGATCAAGAAATTATCCCCTTTCTAAACATTTAGGAGAATTTTCTGCAGATCGGACAATATGCTCTCCAGTCCTATTCCCTGTACCTCATTAGGGAGCTTTCCAGACAGTAGAGCCTGGCCCAGGTCAGTGTCTCTAAGTTCCCGTAGATCTTGAAGATACGGATTATCGATTGGCTGGTCGCGTACAATCCGGCCATCGCGCAGTGTGATGATCCGGTCGGTAGTTCTGGCAACTACAGGGGAATGGGTTACGACCAGGACCGTCATTCCTTTCTCCTGGTTCAACCGTTTGAAGATTGCCATCACCTCTGCACCGTTGATGGTGTCCAGGTTGCCGGTGGGTTCATCAGCCAGTAATAGCCGGGGGCTGTTTGCCAGGGCGCGGGCGATGGCAACCCGCTGGCGCTCGCCACCGGAGAGCTGAGTGGGCAGATGCCGACCTCGATCTGCCAATCCAACCAGGTCCAGCAATTCGTTCACCCTGCGCACTCGCTCCCGGCTGCGGAGGGAAGTTGCCCTCATTGGAATCTCAACATTTTCAAAGGCTGTCAATGTAGGGATCAAGTTGTGTAACTGGAATACGAACCCGACCATCCGGCTGCGAAAATGATCCAGATTCCTCACCTTTGACAATAATTCTCCGGCAAACTCGATCTCCCCCGAAGTTGAACGATCTAGCGCCCCCAATAGATTGAGCAGCGTGCTCTTCCCGCTGCCGGATGGGCCGACTACCGCCAGGAAGTCTCCCTCTCGCATATTCAGGTTTACATTATCCAGTGCTTTTACTTCACCGTTGTAGACCTTCGTCAGGTTCATCGTGCTTATAAGGGCATCTACATTGGTCATTTTCTGCTCCGACTCTCACTCGTAGCGTAGAGCTTCAATCGGTCGCAAACACGCGGCACGCCAGGCCGGGTAGAGCCCTCCCAACGCACCTAGCCCCAGTGCAATTCCCAGACCCAAAACGATCGCACTGAGGTTGATTTTTATGCTTAGCAGGCCGGAAAAGGCAGGCGCCAGGTTTAACAGAGCAACCAAACCCATCCCCAGCACGATCCCCAACACACCCCCACCCAAACTTAAGACCAGTGCTTCGCTCAGGATCATTCCCAATACCTGTCGTTTACGCCAGCCTAAAGCCCTCAGTGTCCCGATTTCGCGCGTCCGTTCGAAGACACTCATCAGAATGGTGTTCATGGTGCCCAAAGCTCCAGCCAGCAGGCCGATGAAGGAGATGGCTCCTGCCAGGGCGCGAAAGTTCTGAATATCCGGCATGTTCTCACCGAATTCCGACGAACGGTAAACCGTCACCTCTGGAAACTCCTTCTCAATTTTCTCGGTCAGGGCTTCCAGTTCACCTAACGCCTCAGGATGCACCTTGACCTGATAAAAACTAACCTGGCTTTCTTTCTTGAACAGCTCTTGCGACTCTGCCAGGGAAATCACCCCACCAGCATCCTCATAACCCACTCCAGTCTCGTAGATCCCGATGATGTGAAAAGCCCGACCCTGGATGACGAGCGTATCACCCTGGCTCTTCCTAATCGCATCTGCCGCCATACGTCCCAATAGCAGTTCACCTTCTTTCTCAAGACCTTTTCCCTGCACCACCCGAAAATCTTTTATCGCCGGACTCTGAGGATTAAGTCCCAGCACAAAGAAGAAAGGCTTTTCTTCCAATGCAACAATTTGCATCAACAGTCCAGAGACCCATTCGACTTCCGGTAGCGATGAGATGGAACGACCAATCTCCTCATCCAAGGCGCTGAAGGAAGTGTCCGCGATACCAGCCTGGATTAGAGAGAGTTCCGCACTGCCGGATGCCATCAGATCCAAAACTGGTCGGCAAGCGCATCAGCCATCATTAACAGTGCCACGACTACGCTGATCCCAATGGCAATCCCACCAATGGTCAAACTTGTCCGCACTCTTCGCCGCCAGAGATTCTTAAGGATCATGCTTTATGTCCTCCTCCCGCTAATGAATAACTCTGAAATCGTTCGCCCCATTTCAACATCAACCGGCCTAGACAAGCCAGCAACAGGCAGGTAGCACCGGCAAGTCGGTTGCGATTTTTCCGTCTACACATCTTCGCCATGCGATACATTTCTGCTTCGTGAAGCCTGTCGCGCTCTAATTGCTTAGCCAGGAACATCATCAGGTAATCGTTGGGTGTGAACATCCTGATTCCCTACACTTTCCAAAAGAATATGGTTTGCTAATCCTAATCGAGGTCAGCATAGCATAAACTTGCCTTGGCTGCATCGGTAGGGATTCGTAAATCGGACTAGGGAAAACCACTATCCGATTGAACTCTCGCATAACGGTTTTCCACAACTGCAAGATACGGTAATTACGGAAGTCTTAGCTTTGCACCTGATGTATAGTTTTTGTTATACTGGGAACAAAGGAGCTTAGGAAAGGCTGTGGAAAATCGGATGGCCGCCATTTACGAGCTGGGACAGAGACTGGTCCGGCTGCATGAACCCCGGCAGATTGCAGCGGCAGTGTTGGAGATTGCTGATGAGGTGCTCGACTTCCAGGACTGCGATTTCTTGCTGTTAGACGAAGCGCGCCGGGAGCTGTTCGTTGCTGCCCGGCGCGGCCAACTACAGGGGGAGGAGAACCTGCGCCTACCCCTGGACGGTGAGAAGGGCATTACCGTCGCCGTTGCTCTTGGCAGACAGGCGATCTATGTTCCCGACGTTCGGCAGGATTCCCGCTATGTTTCAACGGGTTTTCCTGCCATCTCTGAACTGGCTGTCCCGGTCATTGTAGGAGATTGTATGTTGGGAGTGATCAATGTCGAGAGCACTCAGTCCGATGCATTTGACCGGACGGCCCAAGAACTTATATCCATTCTTGCCGACCAGGCAGCGCTGGCACTCGAAAATGCCCATTTACATACCGAAGAGCGCCACCGGGTGGAAGAATTGGCCTTGGTCAATCGCATCGCCCGGCAAGTCAATGCCAGCCTGGATCTTCGTTTAACCCTAAACGCCATCGTGGAGGCTGTTGCAGAGCTCGTTCCCTGCTCTTTAGCCGAGATAAGCCTATGGGATGCGGAGAAAGAAATGCTGATCCTCCAGGCTCTGCGTTGTGATCCAGAGCGAGCTTTTCCTCTCGGCCAGGTTTATCCGCCTGGCAGGGGATACACTGGCTGGGTGGTGCGAAATAAACGTCCGCTGCTGGTGCCGGATGTAGCAACTCGAGAGGATATCCGGCCTGACCTGCTTCCGGGTGAACTGCCATTCAAGGCCTATCTTGGCCTTCCGCTTCTTTGCTGCGATCAGCTTATCGGCACGCTGGTACTCATTCATGACCAGGCGAACACTTTTGGCGAGCAAGATCTGCGCCTGCTCGAGTCCCTCTCCGAACAAGCTGCTTCAGCCATCCACAACGCAAGCTTGTATAAGCAACTGAACGGACTTTATGAGGAAACCCAGCGCCAGGCTCAGAAGCTGGCTGCCCTAAACGCCGTAGCTGCGGTAATCAACCAGCCGTTATCCCTGCAGGAGATCCTGGACCAGGCTGTGGCCAAAATGGTGGAGGTCATGGAAGCCGATGGTGGAGCGATCCGGCTCCTGGAGCCGGGAACCGGCGACCTGGTGCAGGTTGCGTTTCGTGACAAGTCTCCAGATGAAATCCCTGTAGTGGAACGCTTTCATCTTGAGGATAGGATGGTTGATTGGTTAAATCGATTCCAAGGGGGGATGGTTTTTCAAGATCCGGCAAATGACCCGAGGTTGGCTTATCTGGGTCGATCAGTAGCCCATATACGGACCCTGGCAGTTGCTCCCGTAGTGACACGTAAAAAAACGATGGGGATCATCGGTGTAAGCACAATCCAGTCGCGGGAATTTACAACAGAGGATCTGAACCTGTTATCTACCATCGGACATCAGGTTGGTGTAGCGGTGGAAAGAGACCATCTGTATAGGGATTCGCTCAACGCCGAGCGGTTGGCTGCCATTGGTCGATTCGCGACCAGCGTGGCGCATGACCTGCGTAGCCCATTGGGAGGCATCCTGCGCAGCTCAGAGTTCCTGGCTCGACCTGAACTTACCCCTGCCACCCGCCAGAAAGTGAGCCAGGCTATTGTCTCCCTCACCCGCCGGCTGATAAACACTTCGCAGCAGATCCTGGATTATGTTCAGAAAGACAGGCTCTCTCTACACCGAGTGTCATGCAATCTCTCAGAATTTCTTGATGAAGTGCTGTCTGTCCTGGCGGTTGACTTCAGCGACCAGGGGATTGAAGTAGAAAAGATGCTTCACTATAAAGAGGAAGTTTGGATTGACGGCGACCGTATGGCCCAGGTGATCTACAATCTAGCTTCTAATGCTCGCGACGCCATGCCGAATGGTGGAAAGATCCGCATGCGCACACGCAAAGCCGGGGATCAAATCGAAATAATCATCTCAGATACCGGGCCTGGCGTACCAGAGGAGTTGGGGGAACGGATATTCGAGCCATTCGTTTCCCACGGCAAGCGTCAGGGCGCCGGCCTGGGCTTGGCAATCGCCCGGCGAATTATAGAAGAGCATGGCGGTACGATCCGGCTACAAAGCGTTAAGGGTTGGGGGGCTACCTTCGTGATCACCCTACCGTGCTAAGCCTCCAACGCAATTGAATAATATTGTGGCTGTCCTTCCTAATCGGCCTTAATCCACCCTTTTTTCTGGGCAAGTAATACGGCTTCTGTACGGGAGAAGACGTTCAATTTTGTGAAGATGTGGGTAAGGTGAGCCTCTACAGTGCGTCTGCTCAGGTTTAATTGCCGGGCGATCTGGTCGTTGGTCAAGCCTTGAGCAACCAGGACGAGCACTTCTGACTCACGTACGGTTATCGGGGGCTGTGCTTCACGCGCTGAATCGCCTGTAAGGTGGTGTACAACGACTGACGCAATGGCAGGCGGTAATATCGAGATTCCCTGGTATGCGGAGCGGATAGCCCCAAGCAATTCGTTAAGGTTGACGGTCTTCGGCAGATAGCCTGTCGCCCCGGCTTCCAGCATGGGGATGATGTGCTCCTCATCTTCATGTGCCGAAAGGACCAGTATTCGAATGTCCGGACATTCCGAAATAATCCGGCGAGTGGCATCGATCCCATTCATGCGCGGCATTGCTGCATCCATGACGACCACATCAGGATGCAGTTCTTGGACTTGGGCGACGGTTTCTTCCCCCGTACCGGCCTGGCCCACGACCTCCATATCCGGTTGGTGATCCACCAGTTCCGCTGTAGCCTCACGGAGAACCGTATGGTCCTCCGCCAGGAAAACCCGGATCATTCTGATAACCTTATTACCCATCTTTGACTTTTACGTGGTCAATGATCACCCTACATTCTGGTTGAAACTGGAACACAATACTGCGGAAGCGGTATAACATAACCTCGTTTCTTTGAAATATTGTTCTTCCTTACTCCCGCAGTAAATATCTGGGAATTATTCATAGCATAGTGGAAAACTGTCAAAAGATCAAGGTTACCTGCGTTTATATAGCCTAGTTTGAAGGATTCCAATTTGTATTTCCCCCTGATATGGTAATTGCGCTATACGAGGAGACATTCGAAAGTTATTGTCTATTGCTTTGGATCTTGAAATCGATCCGGATCTTACAATCTGCGGAGAGAGGACCCACCCTCTCCGCTAAGCGTAAAGTCTTGTGAGCCTACCGGCTCTCGATCTGTTGAAAAACGGATGTGAATGTACGGGATTTTACGCTTCGGTGTGGTCTCCACACCCGAGATCGCTCAGTTCCAGCTGGGCGATCTCAACTTTTAAGCGAGACTCCTTCATTGTACGTACTCCTCGATAGTTGTCAAGGAGTTGTGGGACATGGGTTTTCGAAGCAGTAGAGAAGATTAAAATCAACCCCACAGGGTGGCGCAGGGGCGCAGAAATTTGATACAAGGAGGGCATCTCAAACAGGAGGTGTCCAAATGGAAGAAACAAAAGAAGGCGGCTTCAACAGGCAGGCTGAAGCCGCCCTGTATCGATCGGCGCAGGGGGGCTGTTCCGAAAGCCTCGATCGGCTGCTACGCCAGCATGAAGGCCTGGTGCGCCAGATTGTAGCGCACCAGCAGTTGTGTGGGCTGCCGTTTGAAGAGGCACTCCAAGCCGGGCGGATCGGGCTGTGGCGAGCGATAGAGGGCTACGATCCACAGGTGGGAACACGCTTCAGCACCTACGCCTACCCTGCGATTATACGCCAAGTGTGGGATGCAGTCAGGAGGGCGTGTGTCTGGGAAAGGCGGCAGATTCCGGAAGAGCTGTTGGGGGTGTATTTTGAAGCGGTGAGTGCGGATGACCGTCAGAAAGCAGAATGGGAGGCGGTGGAGGACAGACTGCGGGGGATGGTGGCAGGCTTGCCAGAGCGGGAGGCGGAAGTGATCCGGCGGCGGTATGGACTGGAGGGTCAGGCCAGGGAGACGCTGGCGGAGATCGGGGGACAATGGGGGGTGAGCAGGCAGCGGGTCTATCAAATCGAAGAGGCTGCGTTGATCCGTCTGCGGCAGCCTGGGCAGAGCCAGGAATTGCGCGGCCTGCTGGGGCGGCACAGCCAGGGCGAGTATGAATGGGTGGAACGGGTGACCCAGGCGTATCTGCGCCGCCGAGGGGGCCGCCGTGAACGGTGCTAAAGGCAGTCCACAGCAAACCCGTGCGCAGGATAGCGCCTTTGTACAGCGATGCAGCCTGAGGCAGCTGAGTCAGCAGTTGCCGTTGCGTTGGCCGACCCCAGCGGGGCAGCCTGCATCGCCGAAGAAAAGTTATCGCTCGGGGTATCGCTACCCGTGGGCGGAGGTGTGCCGGGACCCGGGGCAGGTGCAGGCCTGGCTGGAACTAGGTGACTTTGATCTGGCTTTGCGCCTGGTGGACTTCAGCGGGCTGCGCCCGGTGCTGGCGCAGCGCCTGGGGTGGAAGTCGGGGCGGGGCTGGGAACCCTTTGATCCGGTGTCCTTCTTTCTGTTGTACCAATGGCAGACCAGCAACCGCTGGACGCGGCAGGAGACGCTGAAGCACCTGGCAGAGGCACGCTATGCCGATTACGCAGCCTGGTTTGGCTTCCGAAACGGGGTGTTTCCCACCGAGGGCGGGATGCGCTACTTCCTGACCCGGCTGGGGGGCCAGTCCGAAGCGAGTGGCGAGCAGGTGATGGTGGAGTTGGAGGGAAACAAGATTGCGGTCGCCGTCCAGCACCTCAACCAGTTGCTCGTCCAGGCGGTGGAACTGGTTCGCCAGGCAGGCCTGCTCAGTCCCCCAGCCTGGGAGCAAGCCTTAGTGTGTCCGGATGGGCAGATCCATGACGCCGCTTCGCGGCTGCGCTGTACCTCGGTGCAGGCGAGCTGTTACCAGCCGTGTATCCCTGACCAGCCGCGGGGCTGCCCAGCCAAAGCCAAAGACCGGCGGGGCTGCGCCTGTGATACCCTGGCCTGTGCCCAGGTTTGCCGGCATGCCACTCCCCGCGACCCAGAGGCACGCTTCATCGTCTACACCGGTTCCAACCAGTCTGCGGACAGCCCCAACGCCGCTAAAGCTCCCAATCCAGGCGAACCCGAACATGGCAAGCCATGCTATGGCTACCGCAGCCTGCCCTTGCGCCTGGCGGATCCCAGCCGGCGCTTCAGTCTGACCCTGTTGGATGATTTCCGTCCGGCCAATCTGCATGAAGACCTGCCGGCGGCCGCTCTTTTGCTGCAGCTTCCCCAAAATTACCCGCACCTCCATATCGATGCCGTTGCCGGAGATGCGGCCTTCGGCTTCGATCTCTTCCTGCATACCGTGTATGCCGCCCTGGCAGCCCGCCGGGTGATCGACTGCCGGGCCCACGCCACCGACCGGGACCACCAGCTGTGGGTTACCCGCGGTTACGACAACCGCGGCCGCCCGGTTTGCCCTTTCGGCTATGCCTTCTCCTCCTTCGGCTATGACCGCCAGCGTGCCCGCCAGAAATGGGCCTGTGACAAAATCTGCCTCAAGGCACTCCCGCCTCGGGTCACCTTGCCTCAGGTCAGCTACCCTCCCGCCGAATGCCCGTATCAGGCCGAAGAGCACCGGCATGGACGGGTGATCAATGTTGCCGAAACCTTCCCCGACGGCTCGATGCGCCTGGTGCGCGATCTCCCCGTGGGTTCTTCGACCTGGAAAACCCTCTATCACCGCGCTCGCAATGCTGTGGAAAGCCGCAATGCAACCTTTGAAGCCTGGGGCTTCAAACGCCTTTCCGTCTTTGGGTTGCTACGGGCCAAAGCTGCGATCTTCCTCGCCGATGTCCTAGACACCCTGACCACCCTGGCCCGCCTGGTGCGGGAAGCTACTCAGGCTGACCTGACCGCCTGAGTCCTACCACATTTCTCCTCCATCTTTTCCCCCGGAAGGCTCCCCCGGTTCTGCTTACGCGCCTGGACACCCGATTTTTGCCTGTTTCGCCTGCACCTTTTTCTGCACTGAGCAGGCGGTTTCCTCCTGGATACCCCGGCTGATCCGATCCGCTCGGCGAAAGTTGGCCTACTGCTTCGTTCTTTTCCTCCGCCCAGGGCGATCTCTCCAGGGTCAACCCCCTTTTGGGCCTATTTGGGGGCTTTTCCTCAGCTACTGCTTCGATAGCCCTATTCAAAAAGAAGACGCCCGCTGATGTGTATACCAGCAGGCATCTTCACAAAAGCTAACTCCAGATGTAAGCCCCAGTGATCAATAATCCATCCCGCCGCCAGGTGGCATGGGGGGCGCCTTTTCCTTCTCGGGCACATCGGTCACCAATGCT
>Ga0233418_10000074_pt1 | contig 21029 bp, 29 predicted proteins | sample Sediment_Towuti__FD_189021 | JGI IMG/M metagenome (GOLD analysis project Ga0233418, IMG submission 189021) | Sediment microbial communities from Lake Towuti, South Sulawesi, Indonesia - Sediment_Towuti_2014_1_MG | ecosystem: Environmental > Aquatic > Freshwater > Lake > Sediment | place... | reverse complement strand
TGCTTAAACCAATTGAACATAACGCCATCATAAAGGCACCCAAGCCCGTGAGATTTTCTTGGGATTGGCTCAAGATTTTCGCGGTGCCTTTGGGTTTTTTCATGAAAGTAATGGCCGCCCAAATTAATAGGGCCAGAGCCAATACCACCCCGATCGTGTAAGTGTTGAGGAGAGTTTCACCGTCCATTACTTATTCTCCAGGGTAGCAATCGCGTTATCAATAGCCTTGACCGGCAGTTCCAGAAGCGTTATTAAGCGCTGCCGGATAACCGGCCAGGTATTGAACTGAACTGGCAGTGGAGTGAGGAGGTAAAGTACCGTCAGAAGTGTTAGGTAACCTAAGCCGTTATGGTTAAGGTTACTGATGAATTTTTTTAAGAGCCGTATAGAGTAGCTATTAACCGTGGGCTTGGGCTTGATCAAATTCATGAGGTTTCCCCTCCTTGGACCAATTCCACCTCTAAACTCGCTTGGGTAAGCTGGTTAATTTTTTGCGCAAGGTGTTGTATTCCCACGAGAATTCCTTCTACTACGCAGGTGGGGAGAGTGGGCAGCTGCTCATCGGGAACGGACTCGGCTAGCGTTTCTATTGCTAGAGCTAGTTCGTTTATAGTAGTTAGGGAGTTATTCCCAGTTATTGTATGATTGGCTCTAGCCATGATTTTGACCTCTTTTTCAGGTTAGGTTGTGGTTAGGGCCAGTCGGTACTACAAGCACCAACTGGTCCGGTTAGTTGAAGACTAAGGATTCATTGTTTTCTTAATCTTCTGTATTTTAATTCTTTGATTGTTCAACCGTTTTTTTTAACGATTGTAAAATAACCTCTTGTAAGGACACACCTTCTTTTATAGCCATTTCTCTTAAGGATTCTAAAAGACTTTTAGGAATCCAAGCAGTAGCACGATGATATCCTGCATTTTGCATCCTATCCGAATATCTTTTATATCCTTTTCGATTTGATTCAGCGTATTTATTCATAAATTAATTGGAAGGTAATTCTATTAGTACTAAATAATTAATGCAAGCTTTAAATGTAACTAATCGATCCAATGACTTCTAAAATTTCTTCCTTATTATAACTTAAATATCTAATTGTATTACGAATATCAGAGTGTCCAAGCGCTTTTTGAATTTTTAAAATATCTCCTCGAAAAAGTCGCCGGCATTCCTCCGCAAAAGTCTTCCTTAAACTATGGGAACTAAAATTACCCACACAACCGGCCTTAGAAAATAATTCCTTGATGATGTTGTTGACTTGTCTCGCCCCTAATGATTTGCCTTTATAACCTTGGCGGGACTGGAATAAAGCATCATTAGTTCTGGCTCGACCACGAAGCCGGAGCTGCTTAATCCATTTCTTGAGGACTCGTTGGGTATCAGAATTGAGCTTAACAGTACGAGAAAACCTTTTACCTTTCATATGGGATTTACTTACTGTCAAGATGGGTTTAATATGACCGTGCAAATCTGCTACTTGTTGAATGGTTAAAGACAACAACTCAGCAATTCTAAAACCGGTTTGAAAGCCCAAGGTAAGTAAGGCTTGGTCTCTCAGATTGGTAGTTTGTTTGAGAGTAAGATTACGGAACTGAAGCAACAAGTGTTAGCTAACATTCTCCCCCAATTAAGTAACAGTGTTCCCTATTTAGATAACAATCCCCCTCAAGTGTTAGCTAACAGCATTGGCCCTAGAGATAATCCTCTAGATAACACTGTGAGTCAATTCAATCACCGGTTAGCTAACATCGTACCCCCCCTTTGGGAACTACTTCAAACTCGACTCGAAGAGTGGTGGTCCAAACATGACTCCACCAGTCAACAACTGGAATGGCTTCAAAAACAAGTTCAAGAATTGACTGAAGACCTTCAAGAAATGTATCAATAAAAGTCTTCCTTAAACTATGGGAACTAAAATTACCCACACAACCGGCCTTAGAAAATAATTCCTTAATAATGTTGTTAACCTGTCTGGCACCTAATGATTTACCTTTATAACCTTGGCGAGATTGAAATAAAGCATCGTTGGTTCTGGCTCGACCGCGAAGTCGAAGTTGCTTAATCCATTTCTTAAGAACTCGTTGGGTGTCAGAATTGAGTTTGACAGTGCGAGAAAACCTTTTACCTTTCATATGGGATTTACTTACTGTCAAGATGGGTTTAATATGACCGTGCAAATCTGCTACTTGTTGAATGGTTAAAGACAACAACTCAGCAATTCTAAAACCGGTTTGAAAGCCCAAGGTAAGTAAGGCTTGGTCTCTCAGATTGGTAGTTTGTTTGAGAACGGCTTTAACTTGAATTCGAGTAAGTGGATGAGCCGGCATTAAAACGGTCTCCATCAAGTGAGTTGACCTATTATAATGCGATTGTGAGATGAAATTAAAGAATCCTTCGAGACTTGACTACTAAAAAGCATGATGCAATTGGAGTTTTTGCCTTAAGGTAGAAAGAGTTAAGTGTGGGATTCTTAAAAAGCGTTTACGGCAACTCCGTCTATAGAAAAACTAATCTGGTTACTAATGGAGAAATAATGGTAAAAAAGCAACAAATAATATTTGGGGTAATAATATTATTAGGTTCATATATTACTCTAGTGAATAATATTGCCAATGCTCAAGATAATATAGGCGCAAAAAACGGCAAACCAAGTGAAGAACTACCTCTTCGATTAATATCGAAGCTAGCAGTATTGAAAGGAGAAGTTGGAATAGTACCTGATGATATCCAAGGATGGAAGTATTGGATTTTCGATCCTAATAATAACTCCTGTTACACTTATTATGAAGAACCAAATGGAGAGGTTACTCCTTTTGAAGAAACCTCTTGTCCCTCTTCTAACAGTAACACCAATAAGCTGATGTCTTTCGATTTCGATGCTTATCGTATAGAATCTGATCAAGCTATTGAAATTATGAATAAATCGGATTGTGGTAATGAATTTATTGCCATGTGTCTTCGGTTATATCCTTTTTTAAGAGATACAATCCCAGGTTGGCTTATTCTGCTTGGCCTAACTAATCCCTTAACTGTTGTCGATGCTAAAAAAGGTAAAATTTCTGAGTGGGATTGTGCCTCATGGGGGTGGATACCATCAGCTGAACCTCTAATATCGGATTGTCAACCCCCTGAGAATTAACCTAATGATAGAAGTGTAGGGTGTATAAGCGAAGCGCCATACACCTTACATCAAGTATATAAGCTTCTGGTTTCGCGTGTATAAGGTAACTAATGGACAAGTTAATAATTTCAACAAGAAGGAGTAATTTGTCCAAGTACTAATAAGGAAGCAATTACCTTGAGTATCTCTCTACTAATTATAGGGATAACATATGAGATTACCATCGTTTCTTACGATTATATTCATTAATCTATTAATTTCTTTAGTGAATCTGGTCTCAGCTAAAGTATTTGATCTATCTAATTTTAGAATTGCATTAGTACAAATGGATTCCTCAAGCAAAGAAGTCGCTTGGAATTTAAGTCAGATCGAAACTTGGGTGAAACAAGCCGCATCTAATCACGCGGAAATAGTAGTTTTTCCGGAATTATCAATTACGGGTTATGAAGTAGAACAGCCCGCAGAGTTAGCGGAAACCATTCAGGATAACAATGCTAAGTTTATAGCCAATTTATCTAAAACCTATTCGATAGTTATTCTTGCCGGGATGATCGAACGGGATAAAAATAGCAAACTTTATATTACTCAGATAGTTACTCAAGAAACCGGGACGATTGACAAATATAGGAAAACACACCTTGGTCCAACCAAAGAAGCTTTAGTATTTGAGGACGGGAAACAATTACCGGTGTTTAAAATGCAAGATTCTCTCGGTAACGAGATTACTTTCGCTATTGCTCTTTGTTATGACACCCATTTTCCGGAAATCTTTTCAATTTATTCTTTGAAAGGGGCACAAATCGTTTTTACACCCCATGCCTCTCATGTGCTCGGTCAAGCGAGAATAGCTCTGTGGGATAAGTATTTGGGAGCCAGAGCTTATGATAATACTTACTATATTGCCGCAGTAAACCATGTTTATCAAAAAGAAGGGAAAAGCTATGGTGGTGGTTCAGCCGTTTGGAGTTATACCTCTGATTTAGAAGCCTATTATGCTGGAAATGATGAAAACATTTTTTATCATGATTTAGATATTAACACCTTAAATACCAAAAGAAACAATAGTTCGGTATTTTATACCCAAAGTAGGAAAAATGAACTGTATATAGAACAACTAATAGAACAGCTAAAAATTATGGATGAAAATGAATAAATAGCCACCAAGTAGGTCGGGTTAGGCGTTAGCTGTAACTTGACATTGATATCTAACACATCTGGTGTTTTGACAGCATGAGGATCATTCTTGTTATAGTAAAACATTAAATGGAATTTCCCCTGACTTCTCACTATAATAGCTTGATATGAAAGTCTATTTAGTCCCCAAAGCGAACTTAAGTGGTTTGGCAATGACTTCCCACCCTCACTGGGAAATCCCCACACCACCGGCTTCGATTAACCCGTTTCAATTAAGGAATTTTATTTTGAATCAAGCGATTACTATAACTCATCTGAGTCAGATCGCGTCAGAGAACTTACCTTATTTAGTGGTGGATTCCCCGGCCTGGTTAGCCTGGTTAGCCGGTGATGAATTTCCTATTTTTAATTGTGCTTCTAGGGTTCAATGCAAAACTTAAGTACACGACAAAAATTTCAAAGCAAATTCAAAGAAAAGCCCGTTTTTAGTTCCATGATGGATATTGAGTAACACGTCTTGTAATTTATCTAACCCCTAACGAAAAATACTCTTAAGAGGACGTTTCAAGGTCTTTTTTTTGGTAAGGGGTTGGATTGGGTTCAACCATTGTCCAGTTTGAACGGACCAAATAAAAGCTATGGTCAAAATTGTCATCATTTTAGAAATTTTCTATGGTTCGGTTAAATGAGTATCTTCAAAGTTAAACCCTCTACTTTTCAAACAACCCAACAATTCTTCAATATTCCAGCGATCTTTATAATTTTCCCTAAAATGGGGGGGATTGTCATTGCCAATGAGAAGCAAATATTCATCGTTCTTCAGTTTCGGCGCACTAAAATTCACGTGATGACCGTAAATGGTGCAATCAGTTAAATATCTCGATGGCTTTTGGGTAAGTCGTTCTAATAGCTCTTGAATAGCTATGAAATCACCATTATGAATAATCACCGCCTCTTGTTTGATTCGGATGCGAAAATCTATATTTGGTTCGTGCAAGTAACCCATCCACTCTATTCCGATAAATTCCCTATCTTCAGTGACCTATTCGATGCGTTGATTACTAAAAAGTTTCACCTATTTTTCTAGGAGTTCTATGCGCATCGGAGTATCTGAATTGCCCCGTCTATCCATTACTTGCCAGAGTAGGGGTACAGCAACTCCTTCCTATTGCACCGCGAGTACCAATATATTTATGACTTCTTGTCCAAACTTCCATTCGGTTCGAGCAAGTATGATTTTTTTCCTACCAATCCTTCCTATCATCGGCATTATCACTCTGGCAATCTCTTCTTCGCTTAACTCCTATTCCTTCAGAAATCTCTGAATTCTTCTATATCTGGAGCTTTCTTCGGCTGTGGAGATAAATGCTCTAGCTAATTCTGCTAAGTTCACCGTTTTGACTTTGAGCAAGGCCAGCAACATTCCAGCTAAAAATCCTATTCTCGCTTTGTTGCTATTCAATAGCTTACCGAGCTGATTTTGCAATATTTCTAATTCTCTTGACATTTTTTGTTCCAATTGGAGATGATCTTCTCTTTCTCTCTTGAGCCCAATTATTATTTTAACAGACTGTTAGAATTTTTTGTCGTGTACAGAGATGCAAAACATAAAAAAACCCCGCCTAGCGGGGTCAGAAAAGCTTATTCTATGGAGAAGATTTTCCACTTCTCAATGCCAGGACCGATAACATAAAAATTCCTTTTACCAGAGGTTTCTCTTTCTTCTAGTCCATAACAAGAAGAAGTGGCATTAACCGGGCCTTCGTAAAGATATTCATAATAAGCGCCACTATTTTCATCCCCCTGTGAAGGAATTGCTTGGTCAGTTAGTTGGGTTTCATGAGTAAATTGTTCACAATTGCCTTTAAGTGGCTTCGCTTGCCAGAGATAAAATCCGGCACTGTGACGTTCAACGCCCGTCTCCCATTTAAAGAGAATATTTTTTCCGTTAGGTGTGGCTGTAAAATCGATGAGTTCTATTAAATCACTGGTTAATTCAAAAGCACCAATGTCGCAATGATTTCCGGCTGGTATTCCGGTACGGGGTTTTCCACGTTGATCAAGACCGTTTACTGGCTCTGCTATACAGATAGTATCATCACCGGCATCAATAGCAATACTGCCGGGTTGTAAAGCATGAGTTAAGGTCATACCACCATTTTTTTGTAAGGGACCGAAATTAGGGTCGGCAGAGTAAATAGGATTACAACTACCATCTTCGATTAAATTGTTAATGTTACTAGCAAGGATACCACCCAAGCCAATTAAACAACCTATACCAGTGCTATTAGCAATAATAGTGTTTTTCAAATGTACGATACCTCCTATAGCCAATTTGCTTCCATCACCATCCCCACTAGCAATACCGCTACCACCAAGTCCTGCTGAATTATTGGAAAAAGTGCTATTAATAACAGTAACTGTACTGTAGGCACTAGACATAATAGTACCCCAACCAGAAGTATAATTTCCAGAAAAGGTACTATTAACAATAATCGGAGTGCCATAGTTATAAATAACACCACCATGTCCTCCAATATTATTAAAAAAAGTACTACCCGTGACGAATAATTTACCTTGGCCATTATTGTTAATAGCTCCGCCATTACCAGCATAGTTGTTAGAAAAAGTGCTATCAATAACAGTTAAATCACCTTCGTGAGCACCATTACTGGTCCAGATAGCACCTTCATTATTTCCTATAAAGGTACTATTTTTTATAGTTGACTTAGCAAAATTTAGAATAGCACGGTTAGGGTTACCAGAGAAAATACTGTTAAGGATAGTTAAATTACCATCAAGGTTAACAAGAGCACCACCACCAATCCATTTCGCTGAGTTGTTAGAAAATATACTATTAGTGATGATTAGGTTTCCTTGAAGATTTTGAATCCCACCACCCCAATCAGGAGCCGGATCAAAAATAGCTGCCTTAGCTATCTTAACTACTACACTATCAATCTGAAAAGTTTGAATTTCTTCAACTGGAGTATTAGGTAAATCTACAACACAGTTTTCTTTTAAGCTATTTAGAACGTTAGTATCACCAGTACCAGCATATTCAAGAACTCTATCTAATGTACAAATAGTATTACTACTTGGGGTATCACTACTAGGAATATCACCATTGGCAAAACCCTCAGTAAAAATTATTCCATCAATTTTGACTGTTACCTTTCTACTAATTAGAAGGATACGACTTCTTCTGTTACCACTAATGGTCAACTTAGAAGTTCCAGAGGCACAGTTGGGGCTGAAACTACTGGGTTTTAAGGTACAGAGATAAGCTTTTGAAGCTTTGAATTCAATGTTAGAAGTGATAGGAGGTAGTTGTTGTCCATTTAGTACAATAGTCCCTGCAATGTTAGTTAAATCGATAATGTCATCCCCATTGCCAGGAATACAGTCTCCTTCAGTAGTATCACTGTCAGTATTAGCATTGTTGATAGCTTCACGTAAGGTACATTTGCCATCACCACTTATTTCTGTATCAGCGATACTATTAACGATAAGAACTTCTGCAAAGACATTTTGAATAAAACTAGTTATTATAAGCAAAATGACTAGGTGAATTAATTTATTAATCATTTTAGATATTTTCCTACTTTATTGTTTTGAATTAAACTTTAGTTTAACCTATTTTATCTGGTTACATAATCCTTAAAAAGCCTTCAATCGATACGATGTTTTGCCATTCGACAACGGATATATCTCAACAATCTTTTCTTCGAGCATCGCTTCCAAATACTTCTGCGCCGTTTCTTTTCCCATTTTCACCCCCCCAAATTTCAATTGAGAGAGTGCATTAATTGAGGGGTTAACCGTCCTATTTAGGATGCGATTTCTGACCCATTTATAGCGCTTAGAATTGCGTCCTTTGATGTCAGTATCTGGTGTTCCACTGACACGTGATTTAAGCCCATTTTTAGGCGTTTCTGACCCAGTTAAGGCATCCTGTTTAGGATGGGTTAGGGCATCCTCAAGAGGATGGTTTTTGGGGTCATTTGCCACGCTGGTAGGCGTCTCGTTTTTCAACTCGGAGATCCCCGCTTGGGCATCCCATTTAGGATGCTCTTGGTTAGCAGTTAGCCGGTCTAGTAAAGTCATTCTCTTAGCGATTTCCCATAAATCCACCCCAACACCCGCCTCTGGGTTAGAGGCTGGGTCAGGTATTGAGGTTACGGTTTTGGGGACTTTTCAATCGCTGCTAATTTTTCAGTGAGATGTGCCAGCATTGATTCCATTTGAATTTTCGACTTTCGCAAATTATCTAGTTCTGTTGCCAGATTTGCCGGAGTTTCAGCTTCAAATGGGTGTACCGGCGTTTTGGACCGCGTAAAATTACCTTCAAAAATTCGACCGTCTTCATAAACCAAGGCCCGCTCAAGCCGGCTCGCACCCCAGAGGTAAAACAAAACAATTCCGCCTAATTCACCAAATACAGCTAAGAATAAGAAGACATGAGCACTGACTACTTCGGTAGACATACCCAAAACGATAGCCAGTGCTTTAATGCCCGGTAACACCGAATTACTTACCACAGTTGGCGGCAGTGGTTGTTTTTGTAAGGTTTCCGCATAGCTTTTAGCATTTTGGTACCGGTCAAACTGTGAGAGAATAGTTTGTTCTTTATCGATAGCTCCTTGAGTGATGGCGATTTTAGAATCAATAGTAGTTATTTCGGTGTTAGCCGGATTAATACATTTGGTGAGATGATTAGACGGGCAAGCATTACGCCTAAGAATGGCTTGTTCTTTCTGCTGTTGTAGCGTGGTTAAGTTATTTTCAAAACGAATAAGTTTATTCTTAGCATCATTGACTAAACCTTCGTCGATAGCTAATGATTTCATCTGGTCTTGAGCTTGTTTCCGTGCTTGTAAAGCGTCCTGATAGGCGGTACTGGCTTGTAGCCGTTTGGTTTGAGCCTCATCAACTTTGGCAGCGATAAGAGCTTGACCAGCGATGATAGAAATAGCGGCACCACCTATCAGTAGAAAGATAGCTGCTCCTACTCGACCGAGACGGCCGTCATTCCAAGCTTTGGCTAAGTGAAAGCTAGCAGTGAATTCCGCAATACAAAAGCCCGAAAAGAGGCTAACAAACAATATGCCTATGAACAGACTGGTTGATAAAGTCAGTGAAAAGCCAATGCTTAACCCAATGGAGCATAATGCCATCATGAAGGCACCCAAACCAGTGAGATTCTCTTGCGATTGGCTTAGTAATTTAGCCACGCCTTTTGGCCTCTTCATGAAAGTAATACCAGCCCAAATTAACAGGGCCAGAGCGAATACCACCAGGATGGTGTAAGTGTTGAGGAGAGTTTCACCATTCATAGTTATTTCCCTCCTTGCCAGGCAGTAAGAATATTTTGGGTATAGCGAATCGTTTCTGGGAATTGCGGACAACGTCCTAATTGGAGCACTCGTTCTGGGCCGGCATTGTAGGCACATAAGGCTAGGCGTATTGAACCAAATTGTTTGAATAGCTGGGTAAAGTAGCGCGTGCCGCAGTCTAAATTTAATTGGGGATTGAAAAGTTGTTCTTCGGTGAATCCACATTCCTTCCAACCGGTTTCCGGCATAATTTGCATTAGCCCGATCGCGCCCTTGAGGGAAATGGCGTTTGGGTTCCATTGACTTTCCTGGCTAACAATAGCGAATAGCAAAGTAGCATCAACGTGGTAACGACGTGCCGCTTGCCAGGCTAATCCCCGGATGTCGTTGGAATCCACTGAGTAGCGCGGGATGATTTCAAAGTGTTGCTGCCAAATCAATGTGGCCGTGATGCCAAGGATAAAGCCAATGAACAGCATAAAAAAAGTGAGTTTGATGGTTTTCATTTCACACCTCCGGCTTGGAAGTGAAATGAAACGTTAAATGGTTTTTGGTAAAGTCGCCCGGCTATAACGCCCGCTGTAAAAATGAGTAATGCAAGTAATAAGCGGATTAACCAGAGGACAATAAATTTTCTGAATAGCTTCGTGGGCTTCCGACGAGTACCATTGGAAGCCACGATTTTGGATGGAATCGTGGCGGCCATGATTAAACTCCTTTCTCTAGATCTACCAACCGTCCATGAGTTTGGAGATCTGCTTCAATCTTACCTAATAATTGTCGCATTTTTAGGGGGAGTTTGCCGTGGTTACCAACGTAGGTTTTGCGTATCTGGTTAAGGACTCGTTGGTAGTCTTCAGCTCGTAGGAGAGTATCTCGTAGGAGAGTATCCGCTTCCATGGACGGAGGTATAGTATGATTAATGGACATAATTCACCTATCTGTTTAGTTGTTTAGGTCGGGTTATGAGACATAGCCGGTGTAATCACACCGGGTTATGTCGCATCTAACTGTTGTTACACTGATGTTAAATTAATCAGTTCTTAAAATTACAGTAGCTTACAGTAATAGCTCTATGTTAAAGTGTTATCTATTAGATATCACTTTAGTTAATTATACGCCAATAATCTTCAGGGTCAATTAATGCCTAGTAAACTCAAACAACTAATAGTTAGGTATGCGGAAGAAAAACAACTCCATGAACGGGTTACTGCGATTGCTAAGCGCAAGAACCGATCAATGACTCAACAAGTTTTGCATTATATTGAAAAAGGGTTAGAGGAAGATGAGTTATCTCGAGAACAGCGGATAGTGGTTGAGGAGGTGAAGCGGGAAATTGTGCAGAAGATGTTGAGGTGAATTATGTGGAGAAATTTTTGTGGATTGAATTGGGTGAGGGAGAGATTTGGTGTATGCAATCGTGTTAGAGAAAAATCTTGTCAAACTTTTCTGGTGAATTAATTTTAAGTTGGGCTAATTTTCATTAACCCAATTTGAATGGATTAGCTCTTTACCAACCGGTTATCCTTCCTTGTCCCGCCGGTGAATAATCAACGTTAAGTTGTCTCTTAATGATACGCCTCTGCTGAAAAGCATCACGAATTTCTTTTTCCAGTACCGAATCATTTAATTTAAGAGAGGAAGGAGAAACAGCTTGTTGAACTTCATCAAACCAACTTTTCTTGAGGTTATTGTCTGGTTGGGGAAATTTACCTACTTCAGTGGTTTTTACATCGGTTACAATTATTTTCATTTGATTATTGATGTAATGAGCAGTAATAAAATCAGCACCCTTAAGATTAGCTCCTGACGGTCGTTTTAAACCAATTTCTCCACGGCGGAGAGCAGCTTTGTATGCTTCTGCTTCCCCGATATCTGCTCGAATTGATGTTCTCAAAGATTGAGGAGTTCGAGCAGTAGCACTTTGAAAATTAGAGCCTCGAGTAGCTGCACCTGCTAATTCTCTAATAATTCCGTTGGTCACATTCATAAAATAGGATTCCCCGGTTTTAATCTGATTGTAGAGCAAACAAAACCATTGCCTTATTCAAATTTAAGAATAAGGTCTGGCCAGTTTCAATTTCTTTTAACTTCTCCTCTAACTCATCCAATAAATGAGCCACATTCTCCCATAATAATAACTGATAAATCGATGGTGAACGAGGTCACGGATTAGCCATCGCCTCATCGCACCACATTCGATACTTTTTGATTATTCTTTTGATATTGCTAATATTTTCCATATTAAAAGCACTAATAATATAGTTAATACTTTCCCACTTTTAAAGAAAAGTGGTAGAATTGTGTAGGTGTTCTACAATTAGAGTCAGGTTATGCGAAGACGAGATAATTTTGAACAGATCAACATTGAGTTTCCTAAAGACCGAAAAATTCGGGAACGCCTTAAAAAACTAGCTATATTACACCATCGTTCGGTGAATAAAGAATTGCTTTACTTATTAGAAAAAATCTTAGCGGTTGAAGAACAAGCTGAACTAAATAAATATAGCGTGGGCACGATAAAATGGTTATAATTTTCCATCCATATACAAGGATTTAACCCGATGACTTATTCAATAGATTTTAGACGCCAAGCCTTATTGATAAAACAACGAGAACATCTGTCTTTTGAAGCGACTGCAAAACGATTTGGGGTGGGAAAAATGAGTGTATTGCGCTGGTCAAAACAGATAGAGGCACAACGTCATCGCCAAAAACCGGCGACCAAAATCAATATGGAAATCCTAAAGCAAGATGTTGAACAAGATCCCGATGCTTATCAGTACGAACGGGCCGAGCGTTTAGAGGTGAGTCGGAGGGGAATCGGATACGCTTTGAAGCGTTTAGGAATCAGCCGAAAAAAAACACGTTCTCGCCTCCCCAAGCGGATACTGAAAAACGGGAACGTTTGTTAGAGCAGCTTAAGATACATCAAAGTAACCATCGAAACATCATCTATATTGATGAGAGTGGTTTCGCCAACGACATGCCTCGTCAATGGGGTTATGCTTCCATTGGAACGCGTTGTGTTGGCCAACCTAATTGGCATGCCAGAGGTCGTCTCAATGTGATAGGTGCTTTACTGGCTTCCGGCTTGCTCACCGTGAGTCTGTTTACGGGTGCTATCAATACCAATGCTTTTTATGCTTGGGTTGCGCAAGACTTGTTACCTCAGTTGCCTCAAAACAGTGTTGTTGTTATGGATAATGCGACCTTCCACAAACGGGCTGATATTCGACAACTCTTTGAACAAGCCGGACATAGGCTCGAATATTTGCCCACTTATTTACCCGATTTAAACCCCATTGAGCATAAGTGGGCACAAGCTAAAGCTATTCGTAGACAAAAACGGTGCTCGGTTGAAGAGTTATTCGTTCATTATGTTTCGTAACCATTTTATAATGCCCGTGCTATAGCATTTAACTAATGCTACCAAGGTAAAGATTTTATTTACCTTAGTAGCGCTATCCACAATTTAACCTAACATAGAGGTAAATTATGAACAACAACACTCTACTTCAAAACCACGACCAGACCAATCCTTCTGAAAAACCCACCGAGTCATGGTCTTTCAAAAATATTACCTTTTTCGGACACTGGGATCAAGCCGATTTACCTAAACAGTTACCTCATTTTGGCGTAGTTTATCTACTTGAATTCAATAATGATCTAATTAAAATCAGTTGTTCAAGCCAACCGGCTAAACGAATCAGAGATCTAGGACAAACTGTCCACCAATATGGTCATCTAGAAATTACCCGTCTCGCTATTTCTCGCGAATGTACCAATTATCAATCAGTTGAACAGCAACTTCACCAGCGTTTTAAATCATTTAATGTCAAAGGGGAGTTATTTCAACTAGACATTTTCACCATCATTAAGGTACTTGAACAAATGACATTAATTCCTCAAACCCAAAACCTAGAACTAAATCAGTATCTTATTCATGAATTTAACCACAGCCCAATTAGACAACGTCGAATTGATGGATATTTTGATGCCACGGCGATGTGTAAAGCAGTAAGAAAACGCTGGTTTGACTATCATCGCCTTGAAACTACTCAAGCCTTTATTCATGCGCTTCTTCCCGTGGCGGGAATTCCCGCAACGGAACAAAATCAAGAAGTTATACAAACTATTCAAGGAGGCCATCCGAATGAACAAGGTACTTGGATTCATCCCTACCTAGCTATTAATCTCGCACAATGGTGTAGTCCTCAATTTGCAGCACAGGTAACCAAATGGGTATTTACACTCTTAACTACGGGTTCAGTTCATCTCAACCCGGATAATAATAACCACTCTTCTCAACTCAATTATGAAAAACTAGCTAAGAAAAGCCAGTCAATTCGTCAGCTTTACCAAAATGTAGGTTTAAAGGGTAAAACGCTTAATTATAAAGTTAATGAGATCATCTGGTCTGAAACCGGGATTAATTTACTAGGCAACACGCCAGAATCAGGTTCAATTCAAGAGGATACCTTAACTCCAGAACGTCAAGCGATTATTGACTGTATTAACAACGGAATAACGCACTATGCAGACATTGCTGCCGCTCTGGGAAAAACTGAGGGTTCTATCAAGAAAATGCTAAGCAAAATGAAAGTGGCTAGACAAGTAATTTCTCTGTCTAAAGGAGAATATGGTTTAGCTCACCGGCTCAACTAACCTAACCTTAGATCCCTTCAACTCAATCAATCGATTAAAACGATAGCGAGGTATTAAGCAACTCATAACAATCTACTCTCAATCTTAGGAAAGCTCCGTTGGCAGCGGAGCTTAATTAATAACCTACAGAGACATCATCCTGTAGATATAATCGAGGTGAAATCGAATTATATCACGTTAGCTACTCAACGCATAATGGTAGGGGTGTCTCTGTGTCTCGATTTTGAGTACTCAGGAGACATTTAATGATAACTAATGGATTATCCAAACAACGCTTAACCCTTTCACGTGAGGCTGAACAATCCGTTCTAGGCGGCCTCATGCTATCTAACCATTTCTGGAAAGAAATCAAGGCATTGCTTGCCATAGAAGATTTTGCCTTACCCGAACATCGCCTCCTCTTTGCCAGCTTTGAGAAACTGGATACCCAAGGTCAACCTTGGGATCCGGTTACTTGCTCATATCATTTAGAACAAGAAGGGACCTTAGCCACGATTGGTGGCAATTCCTATTTAAGATTATTGATGGAGCACACCCCCTCAACTGCTAACCTGATTACCTATGCTCAAATAGTCAAAGAATGCGCTCTAAATCGCTACCTGATTGAACGAGAATTAGCCGCACGACAAGCCTTTGATGCTGGCGATGATGCGCTTCATGACACCCTCACCCAAGAAATTAGTGAACTTAAAACCGTTCTTAGCCAATTCAAGCAAAACACTCCTAAAAAAAGTCTGTTTGAGAACCTGGAGCAATCTTTTACGGAAGTAGCAGCGATGAAATTTGAACCAGTCCAGTGGATTGTCCAAGACATTCTGCCCACTGGAGTATCGATGCTACTGGCCAAACCTAAACAAGGTAAAAGCTGGTTAGCCTTAGATTTGGCCATAGCTGTCGCCACCGGTACCCATCATGCTCTTGGCTGTAAATCCACTTTTCCAGGTGAAGTACTGTATTTTGCTCTGGAAGACAATCAGCGGCGCATGAACACCCGTATTAATAAATTAATTTTAAACTATTTTGAACCGGTCCCCCACCGGGCCAAACTCATTACTGGGCGAAACATCCCCCGTCTTTCCCAAGGATTTGAAGTAGAATTAGATCGTTACCTCCACAATCGACCTCATACTCGTTTAGTAGTAGTCGATCCCTTCACCTTCATTGAACCCCCCCCCCAAACGTCAACAACCGATGCGTTCTTATCAAGAAGATTACGACGCCATAGTACGACTCACTGATTTAACCCGAGAAAAGTATTCCCAGGTTGCCATTCTATTGGTTTACCACATGCGCAAAGAAGGTTCTGGCAATTGGCTTGACACCGTCATGGGGACAACTGGCTTGGCTGGTGCAGTAGATAACTTATTATTCATGCGCCGTGAAAACACCCAAAGTGATGCGGTACTTTACCTAACCGGCAAAGACATCGAGAACGAATCCGAATATGCCATGAACTTTGATAAAACCACAGCTTGCTGGCAACTATTAGGTAATGCCCAAGAATACGCTTTAAGTAGAGAACGCCAAGGAATTATTGATTGTATTCGTAAAGGAATAACTCACTATGCTGATATTGCTACTGTCCTTAATAAAACTAATAGTGCTATTAAGAAGACCTTAAGCAAGATGAAAAGTGATGGTCAAATAACCTCTTTATCTAAAGGTGAATACAGCCTAACTTACTCTCTAATGATCAGCAATAACGTAACTACAACAACTAAGAACTAAATTTTATCTAAATATCGAAAAATGGAGGAGGGTTGGCTGCACTCGACCCAACCACATAATTTACTGATTTTTAAGTTAATATTTTAGCTCTTCATTTGCATTAAAGAATTACCTATATAAAGTATAGTTATTTATTATTACTTATTATAGGGAATAGATTTTTCTTTACCCCCTAATTAGCGGTAACCTCGGTAACCTCGGTAACCTGGTAACCGTGGTAACCTGGTAACTTATGTTTATAATCAATAGGATAATAGTTATTTTAACTTAAGTAAAAAATATAATTGTTTTTTGTCAATTAATTACCTATTAAAATATGTGGTTACCGCTGGTTACCGCAGTTAATTATTAATCAATAAGCTAATATTTATAATATAATCAATAAGTTAATAACTGAAAATTAGTGTGGTTACTGAGGTTACCGCCAATTAGGGGGTAAAGAAAAAAGTAAGAGTGAAATTGATACCATCCAACAGATAAATTTAATTATTTCAATAGTTTAATTTTTTACAATGCCAAATAATAATTAAGTAGATCTAGTATGATATGTACGTGATTGGGGTAGTTGATTTTGGAATTTATACATAAGAAATAATGGTGAGATGAAATTTGACTAAACGGTATGCAATATAACAGATTGTTTTATAGACAAAAAATAAAAGGTTACCGCTGACTAGGGGGTAAAGATAGGCAACTTTACTATTATTAGTGTAAGAATTGAGTACATTAATATAACCAATTGTTTTATAGATTAAAATAAAAGGTTACCGCTGACTAGGGGGTAAAGATAGGCAACTTTACTATTATTAGTGTAAGAATTGAGTACATTAATATAACCAATTGTTTTATAGATTAAAATAAAAGGTTACCGCTAATTAGGGGGTAAAGGCAAGAACTTCCTTATTATTAAATGAGGGTATAGCGGTGGTCAAAACCAATAGAGGCACAACGTCATCGCCATAAACCAGCGACCCCAATCAATATGGAAGCCCTAAAGCGAGAGGTTGAACACGATTCCGAGGCTTATCAGTACGAACAAGTCGAATGTTTAGGTGTGAGTCGGGGGGGAAGCGGATCCGCTTGCAAGCGTTTAGGAATCCGTCAAAAAAACCACCGTTCTCACTTCCCCAAGCCGCTGCTGACCAACGGGAACGTTTGTTAGAGCCGCTCCAGGCACATCCAAGTGACCATCGAAACATCATCGACCTTGATGAGAGTAGTTTTGCCAATGCTAGGCCTCGTCAATGGGGCACAAGCTAAAGCTATTCGTAGACAAAAAAAGTGTTCGGTTGAAGAGCTATTCGCTCATTAGGTTTGGTAACCATTTTATAATTTCCATGCTATCTACGTGATTATGGCTATCAATATTCAGTAGTAGTCCCTATTTCCAGTAGTTAGTTATAATTTTACCATCAGAAATTAGCCGGTCATAGTGCTGCTAAACCAACTTTTCCAATTCTGCCACCCCTCGTTCTAAAGCTCCACGAATCACCTCAGCGCGTGATAATTTACCTTTATACTTCAAATGGTTAGTGCCATTTAATTTTCGCACTAAAGCCTCCACTCGTTTCATTAACACTTCCGTAGTGCGGATAGTAGTTACAACCGCTTTTAACCCTGACTCCCGATCCGGCATTAATTCGTTCAGCAGTTCCGGATGTTCTTGAAGTACGGCCTTTAACACCTTTCGACTCGCTTCTTTATCCATATTGTTCCTCTCAATTGTATTCAAAAAGTACTTAATACGGATTCTAGTATGATGTTTATGCACACACAATATCATACAAAAATGTATTCAAAAAATGTATTCTTAATTTTGTAATGTATGCTATAATTTTTTAGTTAGAAAGGAGATAACCACTCCTTGGAGCGATACAACCATTAATTTGTTCTTCCGAATAAGCGTCAGCTAAGGGGAATTTAGCCGACTCATTAATGAAATGAGGTGACCTAGGATGAATCACTTTCCCATTCTCCCCCCGGTGCCGGGGCAATTATCCAGTCAAGCTTTGGAATATTTAGCTAGTTCGTTAAGCTTTAATACTAAAAGAGCTTATCGGTTGGCACTCCAGAAGTTGGAAGCGTTAGGATACACGCTACCGGTTACCCCAGTGCAGCTCGTCGAATTTCTTACCACGGTGAAAACCACTCAACACACCACTCCAGCGATGGTAACTCTCCAACAGTGGTTAAGTGGGATTGGTAAAGCGCATGAGTTGATGGGTTATGAAAATCCCTGTCAATCGGCTTTAGTCAAGGAATGTTTTAAGGGTATGCGCCGGACTCATCTGACTCCACCACACCAAGCTCAACCTTTGCTCCAAGCCGATGTCATCAACATGATCACCGGCCAACATTCTGCCGCAGTAAATCCTATCAAAATGATTAGAGACCAAGCACTGATCTTAGTGGGTTTTACCGGGATGTTCCGAGCCTCAGAGTTAGTCGGTATCCAATTAGCCGATCTGTTAGAACAGGAGGAAGGTATTATGGTTTGGGTGCGTCGCAGTAAAACCGATCAAGAAGGATACGGTCGCCAGGTGGGTATTCCTCGGGCTCGGAACGGGGAGGGGATTTGTCCGGTCAAAGCCTTAAAAGTTTGGCTGGCAGTATTGAAACAACAGAACATCACGCAGGGCCCGGTGCTGCGCAATGTGGATCGACGCAATGGTCAAGGTGGGGTAATTGGCACCGCCCTGACCACTCGCTCGGTCAATCGAATTTTAAAGTTTCACGCCCAGCAAGCCGGTATTAACCCAACCTTAATTAGTGGACATAGTTTGCGTGCCGGTGCGGCGACGACTTTAGCCAAGGCTGGCGTGGATTTATGGAAGATTCAACCACAAGGTGGTTGGAAAGATATTCGTATGTTAGTCGAGCGATACATTAGGAATGCTCGGTTGTTTGCTGATAATGCCATGGCTAATATTTGGTAAAGTTAAGAAAATGAGTTGGTTCGACTCCCTAGGCTTACGGTAAAAGCGGTTTGGTCATGAACGGCCTGACTTAGTGGTCAAAAAGCGAAGCTTGGTAAGGTTAGATAATTATACTGTATGGTACCGAAACTTAAACTGTACTTAAAACCATTTTAGCCAGATGATAAAATGTACTATACCATACTATAAATAATGTTATAAATCAAATGATTGTACTGTACCAAACTAAACTGTATGGACAATTTTTTCTAACATTTTAGTTAAGCGAAATCGTACTATACTGTACTATTAAATTTAAGGTACTTAGTACAGTTCCAAATCAATTTAAACACCATTTAGTAGTGGTCGGGTCAACGCCATTACTTAAGTAAAAAAAAGTAAAAAATAGTTAAGAAATTACTGGTGGTTTTAGTGATATACTAAAAAAAGTCTAAGGTAATTCTGTTCCTTGCTTAATAATATCAATATATTTTGAGTAGGCGTAGAGGCGGTTGCGTTTTTTCCCCGTTATTTCTTTGATTATCCCTAATTTTTCAAGTTCTTGCAGACCGGTATTAACCGTTCCATATGAAAGCTGCGTTTTCTCTTGAATCTGATTAGGTGAGGTGATAGGTTTCTCAATCAGAGCCTGGTGTACCGTATGCACGGAACTAGAAATGCGACTTAACTTATCGATTTCTTTACCGTCGGCTTGGATGAGTTGGGTCAATTGTTGTATGGTATCAATGGCTTGCCCGGTGGTTTCTCTCACGGCCTCAGCGAAGAACTCCAGCCAACTCTCCCAATCGCCGGTAAGTCGTACCTCATTGAGTAACTGATAATACTGCTGTCGATAAGTTTTAAAGTAAAGGCTTAGATATAGCATCGGTTTGTTAAGCACGTTATTGGAACAAAGCAACAACGTAATGAGCAAGCGTCCTAAACGCCCGTTACCATCTAAAAACGGGTGTATGGTTTCAAATTGCAAGTGAGCCAGTGCTGCTTTGACTAACACCGAGGTTTTCTGGTCGTGCAAGAATAGCTCTAATTTACCCATACATTCTGGTACTTGGTCGTGTGGAGGTGGTACAAATAGAGCGTTACCTGGTTTGGTGCCACCTATCCAGTTTTGGCTTCTTCTAAATTCTCCCGGTTGGCACTCTTGGCCTCTTCCCTTGGAAAGTAGTACCCGATGAATTTCCTTCAATAACCGCAACGATAAAGGGAAACCTTCACTTAATCTATTTAGGCCATGATTAAGTGCCGCAACGTAATTGCTTACCTCTTGCACATCATCAAGAGGCACTCCCGGCAAGTATTGAGATTCAAATAGCAACAGGTCGGAAAGAGAGGATTGTGTCCCTTCAATCATTGACGACAGCACGGCTTCTTTGCGGATGTACATATAGAGAAACAGTGAGGTATCCGGCAATAATTCCGAGATGCCGTCTAGCCGGCCAAGAGCTAACAATGCTTGATCAAACTGGTCACGCAGTTCCGGTGACCACTCGATGGGTGGTGAAGGTGGCAGTGGCGCTGGGATAAAAGCTTGTACCTTCTCGCCGACAGTCGTCACCGGGCAATAATAACCCTGAATATCTCGCTTCATTGGTTTATTTTAATTGTTGAAATATGGATTTCGTTATTTTAATTTATTTTCTAGTTTGAAATAAGAGCTATCGATATCTCGGTTCTAGGCGGTAGAGGTGCATGACGGGTTAGGTGAGGGTAGACACAAGAGCGGGTTTGCGGTTCATAACCAGCCTCGTATTTAGGGTACGTTAGGCATAAGCCGTAACGTACCGATTTCTTTTATCTAGCTATAGATTGTAATAATTCCCAATGGCGATTTTTCTGACCGTCTAGTTCTCTATCTTCTAGAAGATAGCAAAAATCTTTTCCTTCTTTAGGGAGCTTATCTAAAGCTGTATAGGTAGCACCTTCGGTAAGATTACCTTGAGCATTAACTCGAGCTACTTCTTTTATGTCTTTGTAGTTATCTACAGGACTTACGCAAGACGCATTTGAACGGTAGGTGATTTAAGTTGTTGACGCAAGTAATTGCCTAGAAGATCATGCTTAACTCGGTAAAGGGTTCGACCGGTTTCAACCGCAACTTGTTTGAGGCGT
>Ga0233418_10000073_pt1 | contig 21136 bp, 49 predicted proteins | sample Sediment_Towuti__FD_189021 | JGI IMG/M metagenome (GOLD analysis project Ga0233418, IMG submission 189021) | Sediment microbial communities from Lake Towuti, South Sulawesi, Indonesia - Sediment_Towuti_2014_1_MG | ecosystem: Environmental > Aquatic > Freshwater > Lake > Sediment | place... | reverse complement strand
AACTTATTTCATGTCTCCTTCAACAAGACCATATTAAAATCTTTACAAAGGTTTATAAAGGTTTAAATAATATACTATTTACTAATGGAAAATTTATATAAATTAAAAAAAGGGTTAACTATGAGTGAAATTAACGACATGGAGATACTTCTTAATAATGCTATTAGAAATCAGTTTAAATTAATTGAATTATGTGATACTGAAAGTTATAAAAGTATATGTTATAAAGAAATATCTAATTATTACGCTATTTTAGATAAAATTAAGATAGAAAATATTGAAAGGGTAACTGAAATTGTAAAGAATGAATAAAAAGCCATTATACTATAAATGTTTAATTTGTGGAAAAGTTTTTAAGAAATTAAAAAAACCTCTTTTTAAACATTTTGATTTAAAACATAATGGAGAAAAAATACAATTAAAAAAAGTGTAAAATGATAGAATTTATAGAATTTATAAAAGATATTACATTAAATGAATGGATTGTAATAATTATTTTGGCTATTATGATAGGGAGATTAGATTGTTTATTATTTAATAGAAAATTAAAAAAATATAAGAAATGAAAACTGAAATAGTATTATTAAATGAAAAAAGAATAATAACGATACAAATTGTTATTAAAACTAAATATGGTATTTATGTATTACCTTTAGAAGCAAACGATTTTTCAGGCAAAGAAAGAATATTTATACCTTATAGTTCAATATTATATATAATTAATGATAAAAATAATATTGTAGAAGTTAAAGATTAAAAATGATATATAATAATTTACAAATTTTAGAGAAATATTGGTTTTCACAATTAGCGAATTCTAAAATAATTGGGATAATTAAATGTAAAGATATGATTACAAAAGAAATAAAAATTTATATTGGTTTGGCTCTTGGAAATGATGAAATTAGAGATATAAAATTTATTCTTGATTATGGCTCAAAAATTGATAAAGAAGTTTTTAAGATATTATTAAATAAAGATTAAAAATGAGGCTAATTATAAATGATTTTGATAAACTTTTGAAAGAAGAGGAACAAATAGAAATCCAAGATTTTTTAAGTGGGTATAATTTGCCTTATTATTTTGAGTATCCTAATGAATGTGATATTTGTAATTTTAAAAGTTATAATGATTGTGATTTTTATAAACACGATACAAAAGAAAGCGGTTTTATAAATATTTGTTATAAATGTCTTAAAAAGAATAATAAAAAGAAAGATTTTGAAAAATTAATAAAAAATAAAAATGACACAAACACTAAAAGATAAAAAACATAAAATAAGAGATATACAAGGAGTTAATTTAAACAATTTTGTATTTAAATATGATGATGTAAAAGAAGCAATTTTAAATTCATATAAAAATAATAATTATTGGATAGATGAAATTAAAAAAGTTTTAAATGAATTACATTTAACTGATAATCAAAAATTTAATTTATATACTTCTTTAGATGGTATTGAAAACCAAAATAAAATAGAAATCTTTGGAGATTTTAACAAATAATTAGAAAATGATTAAATTTAAATTATTAAGAAGATATTGTAAAATAAATAATATCAGTTTATTTAATACTATTATTTTGTATTTTAAATTAAAATTAAATAATTAGAAAATGGATAATGATTTATTGGATATATTTGTAAACATTAATTGTTGGCTTACCCAAGAGAAATATAATTTTAATTTTGAATATGAACGATGGATTATATTTATAAATGAAGATATCTTAAGTTATGAAAACTTTAAACAAATTGAAAAGAAAGTTTTAAGTTTTTCAACTAATAAATATAATATGACTTTAGACATTGATAAATCTTATGGGCTTAGAATAGGTGTAATTGTAAAATAAATTAAAAAAATGGTAAAAAAAACAATAAAAAAAATGGATTTCGTAATAGAAATTGAAGATTTTAAAAATCTTGATAAAAATTCTTTAAAAAATTTTGGAGATAGTTTTGAAAATTATCTTAAAGCAATAGATAAAGAAGAAAAATTAAAAAAAGATAATAATGGGAAAGAATGGACTATTGAAGATTTGATAAAAATAGAAAAAGATAGAATTAAATTATGTAAAAATATAATTTCTGGTGAAGTTTCTTCAATAGATAAAAATGGAAAAATGTCTTCGTTAAATTCAACAGAAGAAATTATCATTAGATTGATAAATCAAGTTTCAACAATAATTTTAATTAGAAAAAAGATTTGTGAATTAGAAAAAAAAGAAGATTGAAAATGAAAAAAATATTAAAAGAAATAAAAACTAAAAAAGATTATTATGTAGATGGAACATTATTAATTAAACTAATTGGAAATATATATAAAATTGATGAAATTTTAGAACATTTAGATGATATGGGTTACCTTAATGAAAATGGTAAGAAACTAAGGACTGATTTTTGGAAAGAATGGATTAAAGAGGACTTATAATTAGATAAAGAATGGAAACATTAAAAGATAAAGAAATAGACATAACATATAAAATTGGTAATACTACTATTTTATCAAAAGGTTATGAATTAGATATTGTGAAAGAAAAAATTTTATTATTTGAAAAATTATTAAAACAAAAACATAAATATTGTGAAGAGTGTAATATAATATCAAGAACTTATGATATTTTTGTTTTATGTGATAAATGTATAAAAAATAATAATTATCAATTAAATAATTGGGAATTAGTAAAAAAATTTAAAGAAATATTTGGAAATTTTAAAGAGGATTTATAATTAAAAAATGACGAGTGGAGCAATAATTTCAAGTATGAGTATTATAAATAGTGCTGGAAATATAAAAAATCAAAATTCAACTATTACTTTTAGTAATGAAACTTTAAATATTACAAATAATTTAAATAATGAATTTAATAATATATTATTGTCTTATAAATTTTATTTAATTATTATTTTCGTTATAATTTTTTGTTTTTTTATATTATATATTATTAATAAAAATAAAATTAACTAATTAAAAAATGGGAAAGTGTTATATTTGTGATGGTTTTGAGAGAGGAAATCTAAGAGGAGAAATAGTTTCTCCTGAAGGAGAAATATTTTCTTATTGTTATAGATGTGAACATTTGACAAAAGAAGAAATGTTAAAAATAATTAAAGAAAAAAGAGAAGAATTTAAAAAATATTTCAAATAATTAAAAAATGATTGATAAAAATAGTTTAGTTGAAAATGGATTAAAATACACTATTTGTCATAAATGTTTTATTCCTTTTAATACTCCTCGTGAAAATAAATTATGTATTAAATGCAAAGATATAGAACTTGCAGTTAAAAATAAAAAATTAGATAATTATTTAAATAAATAATATAAAATAAAATTAGTAGTTTAAAACTACAAGAGTAAAAAATGTGGTGCAAAATTATTTCAATTGAGAAACAATTAAATTATAATGGAAAAGAAATTTTAGTAATTAAATTTAATTTTGGAGAAAATTTAAAATATACTAAATTATCTAAAAGTGCTTTAGATTACTGGAAAAATGTAAGAAAAATCCAAGAGTTTAAAGTTGAACAAGAAATTAACGTTATTGAACAATATAATGATAAATATAAAAAAATGCTTTATAAAATAATTGAGGTTAAATAAAATGACAAGATTAACTCGTAAAGAGAGATGGACTCGTGCAAAAGAACTTCAAGATTTTTATAATTCTACTTATAACACTAATTATTCTAAAAGAGATTTCTACGCTGATGATAACCCTTTAACTCGTAAACTTGTAAGATATGATATTACTTATAGTATGAATATGCATGGAAATAATCGTAAACTTGGTGGAAGTTATGAATTTTATATACCTCAAGACACAATAACAGTTTATTCTTTAAGTGATGTTGAAACTGAAAATCATTTAATAGAAACTACAAAAGGACAAATAGCAGATATTTTTAGAGGAAAATCTAAAAATCAAGTATATAATAATACTGATGTTAATATTGTACGTGGTATTGAAAAAGGAAAAGTAAAGTATGAAGATGTAAACGTAAATGAAATTGAAAGAGATATTAATAGTTCGTCTGTGTCTAAAAAAATAGATGTTTATTCAAAAAGAAATGGCTCTATCAATAAAAATTCATATGAAATAAACATATGGACTAAAAATAACAATTAAAATGATTTTAAAAATTGATTTAGATTTAAAAGATAAATTAGAAGTATATAAATTATTAACTCATAGATTAATTTTTTGCATACAAATTAAACTTATTTCTTTAGATAAAATTTCAAAAATAGAATTAATTAAAAAAAATTCTTATAGTGTAAAAATTTATATTGATGAATTTTATTTAAATGACTCAAAAGATATTATTATTCTCCAAGCAGTTTTGGGAGATGATGATAAAAGAGTTGGAATTAATTTTAGAGATTATAAACTTGGTTTTGTTAATTGGAATAGATTATTTGATATTACTAAGAGAAATAAAGACGGAAGTTATATAAATGCTAATAAAAAAGATATAACTAAATTAATTTTAAATAGAATTAATAAAAAAAATGAAACAAAAAATAAAAAAGACAATAAGCGAAAGGGAGTTTAAAAGTGCTTTACTTGTAATAAGTGCTAAACTTTTGGAAAATAAGGCTACTAAATGCGAAGTTGTAGATGAAATGTATAAAGATTATACTTTTGATATTGATATTCAAATAAAAAGATTATTTAATATGAAAACTGGAAAAAATATAATAATTAATAATAAGGTGGTTGAAAATGATTAAAGAATTATTATATAAAAAAAAGAATAATGAAACAATAAAACAAAATTTGAGAGAAAATTTGATATTAAGTATATTTTATTTAATATTTGGTTTTATATTAATTTTTTTCTTAATTTTTGGAGTTGTAACGAATAATTTTGAAATGGCTGTATTAGGGGGAATTGGGTTTATTATTTGTTTAATTTATATTGTTGGTTATGGATTATTTAATGAAATATTATATAATAGATTAGAAATAAGAGAAGGTAAAATAGAACTTTGGTTAAAAATACATAATGAAAATAAATTAAAAGAAACTAAAGATTATTTAAATAAAAATCCAATAAATAAAAAATGAATAAAGAAATTAAATTTAATGTACAAGAAAAAGAAACTTTTTTTGAAATGATTAAAATTATTGAAACTGATTATTTAAATCAAATTAAAAAAGCAAAAACTTTATCTCTGCGATTATTAAATCCTACTGATAAAGAGTTTTTAAAATCACAAATATTTTATTATGAAGGTGAATTAATTAATTTAAAAAATATTCAATTAAAAATATCAAAAGGAGGTTTAATAAAATGAAAAAATTACAAAAATATACTAAAATAAAATTTAATTCTAAAGAAATAGAAATTTTAAAATTAATTTCAAGATTAAATTTAACAATTCCTGATAAAATTTTAAATGAATATCAATTAACAGTAAGTAAACATAATATTAGTGAAAAAGATATTAAAGATTTATTACGTGATTTAGGAGAATTGTAAAATGAAATATTATAAATTATTTATTGATAATCAAGAATATATTTTAGAGTTAGAATTATTAAAAGAAAAAAATTATTTATATTATGAGGCAAAAAAATTAATTAAAAAAAATACAACAGATATAATTTATTGGGATAGTTATACATTATTTTCAAATGATAGAAAAAGATTAAAAGAATACGCAAAAAATATAAAAACTGAATGGTTGAATAAATTAAATTATGAATTAGATAAAGTTTTAAAAATAAAATTATGAAAAATGAGTTATAAAAAATTAAATATAAAAAATTATAGAGAATATTTAAACGATTTACAAAAAGATTTAGATATATTGGATATTGACGAACAGGAAGTTTACGAATTTATAGAAGATAGTTACAACGCCATTGAAAATGATAACAATGCTTTACATAAAAGTTTTGTAAAAATATTTAATCATATGTATTGGAATTTAGAAAAAAAAATGTTTGCTTCTATGATGTTACTTTTATGTCATCAAAAAACACAATTTACAAGACAATTAATAGAAGATAAAAAAATTCCTAATAATTTTAAAAATTTAAGTAGATATGAAGATGAAGACGAGTATATAAATTATGATGATGATGAGGGGGAGGAAAATTAAATATGGATAAAGAAACAATAGAAAAAATAAAAAAAATAGAAGATAATATGGATAATACAATTTTAAAACTTTTTGGATTTGATAAAGTAGATGAAATTATTTTAACAAAAGAGGAATTAAAAACTAATTTAAGATTTATAAGATTAATTTTTTTTAATGAAATAATTAAAGTGATTATGGAGTTAAAAGAATTTAAAAATGAAAAATCTAAATGATAAATTATTAAAATTAAATTCTTTATCTAATGAGGAATTAAATAGTTTGAAAAAACATTTTTTAGATTATTCTTTAAATTGTGGTTTATGTGAAGATTGTAATTTAAGATATAATATTATTGAAAAATACGAAAATATTTTTATTAGATTTTTGAAAACTGAAAGGAGAAAAAATCCTGAATACAATAAAGCATATCAATTTATAGTTAGACATTATATACATGATACAAAATAAAGCGATTGTTTAAGTGTTTGATAATAAACTGAGTTAACGAGTTTATTTACAAAATATTACTATTTTGTCACTTAAACAAATCTAAAAGTTCTCCGTATTTCGTAGATACTGGTAGTAACTTTCTAATATATTATATGTATTTACTTTTATATAAATGTTTTGTTTTTAACCGATGTATCATTTACTTTGATTTCTAAATTATAATAATTGGCAAGTAATGAGGCAAGTAAAAATATTTTATTAAAAAAATCTTCTAATAATAAATATAAATCATTAACAGTCATATTAATATTATGTTCAATATTTTCATCATTTTCATTTTTAGTATAATAAGAAATACTTACATATCCGTTTAAATGTTGTATTTTATTATAAAAATATTTTTCTACAATAAGTAAGGGAATTCCATTTAAAAAATCTTTTTCTTTTTCTAAAATTGAATTATAAATTTCATAATAATTTTGTGGAAAAATATATCCTTCTGTTTTTTCAATTTCAAATAAAGTTTTAATATTTAATAAACATTTAGAATATTTAAATAGTGCTGAACTATCATAAGCAAGAATATCTATTAATAAATTTGTTTTAAGACGAAATACCATTAAATTATAATTATTTAGTTAGAATTAATAAATTTATCTTTTTTATACAAAAGTAAAAATTTTACTTTTTACTTATGTGTCCGCCAATCTTTTTGGAGATTGCGTATCCAATTGTAAGAACAATTCCTACAAGAGCAAAAATTACTACGAAAGTAATTACTGGGTCTTGAATAGCAGTTAGGAAACCTCCTAATCCGTTACCCATATCAGTGAATGTTGCTGAATAATTTGTTGCCATTTTTAATATGGTGTCTCAATATGAGATAAAAATATTATTTTAATTTATGTATATAAAGGTTTTGTCGAATTTGTCAAAACCGACAAGTTTTTAAATTTATGTCACAAAACTTAATTTATGGGTTATTCCAAAATAATAAATTTTGTGTTATGGTATCAAGTGCATATTATATATATCTTGATTATTTTAATTCTATTATTTATGATTTATTATTTAATCATTAATGATAGTTTCGGTATAAGAAAATTAAAAAAAGAATTTAATAAAATTATGAAACCTTTTAAAAAAAAAATTAAAAAGGAAAAAGAAATAACTTTAAAAGATACGGAAGAGATGTTTAAAATTATTACTTCTTTATTTGAAAAATCTCAATTAATTAATAATTCTATTTTAAATGCTAAAGGTATTACTGAAAAAAAAAAAATTTTATTACTTGCTAAATTATATTCATTAGAAAAAAAAATTTTAGAATTTAAAGATTATGTTAAAATATATGATAATCAATTAATAGAATATCAAACAGTTAATGAAAGACCACCTCTTGACGCTGATATGATTAAAAAGAAAAATTACGAAAAGAAAATTAAAGTTAAAAATAAAGATTATATGAATGACCATAAAGGTTTATATAAAGAAGGATTTGAAAAAGATAGACGAATTTATAGTGAAGAGGAAATTATAGTTAAAGGGGACAATAAAAATGAATAAAATATTAAAAAAAATATTTATATTATTATTATTATTAATTTATGTTAATAATATATTTGCAGTAGAAGTAGTAGAGAATGCACAACCGATAGAACAAAAAAAACCAATGTTTACAGACGCACAAAAAAATATAATTATATGGGGTTTAATTATTACATTTTTTGGAGGTCTATTTATTTGGCTTATTTATTGGATTTTTAAAAAATTAAATGAAAATAAACGTAAAGATACTGACCTTTTATATTCTAAATATTTAATTGATTGTAAAAACACTCATCAAAATAGAGATAGACGAATGAAATATCGTAATATGTGGTTACTTGGTTTAAGTTGGAAAAGAGCAGAAATAATTTTAAATACTGAAAATGGTTTAAAATATTTTGGTTATTATAATGGAGAATTAATTGTAAAAGATAATTTCTTATTAATTAATTGTCATAGACCCGCTGGATTTTTAAATCTTGGAAGTGAACAAGATATTATTATTATTCCTTATGAAATGCGTAAACTTATAAGAAAAGAACTTATAAGGGGTAGATATGAATTACTTATAGACGCTGAAAGTATAGATGAGGCTTTAAATACTGATTATTACGCACAAATTGTAGTTAAAAATCCTAAAAATAATGATGAGTTATTTAATTATTATGAACTTGTAAAAGTTAAATACTTAGAAAATTATGCACACAGACAAGTAGTTAAAGATTTAACTTTAAACTACACTGATAATATGAATAAAGCAGTTGAGATAAACCCTAATATTTCAGTAGAAAAGAAAAATCCAAAAAGTTAAAAAATGAAAAAAGAAAATAACGAATTAAATTTTAATATAGAAGAGGATTACAATAATTATTTTTTAAAACAATTTATTTTTATTATGATTAATTTATTTTTATTTTTTATTATCTCTTATTATTATTTCTCTTTTATTCTTACTACTTTTTTTATGTGGGTTGGTATAGTTATCTCAATTTTATATTTATATATTGATATTAAATTTAATAAAAAAATTATGGATTTAAAAAAACAAATTGAAAATTTACAATATCAAATTGATAATTCTAAGAGGAAAAAATAAAATGTCAAGTTACAAAGTTATTAATGAAAAAAACGGAAATGTTGATTACATTAATGATAAATTGTTATTAAATATTATTAAAAAATTAAATGGTAGAAGTAAAGAACATCAAGAATATATAATTAAATTATGGGAAAATTTAGAAGGAAAAAAATTTGATAAAAAAGAATTGAAATTTTTATAAAAAATGATTAAAACTTATGAAGAGTGCATAAATGAATTAACACCAAAATTAAAAGATATTAAATTTAAAGTTGATGTAATGGAAGAGAGTTTACTTAAAAAAATATCTATGGGAGACGATAATATTAAATTTTATCTTAATTATGATTTTACACAAGAATTTAATCAATATATTAAAGATAAATTAGAAGCAAAAGAACAAATTAAAATTAATATAAAAGGTGAGACGAGAAGTGGAAAATCTTTAATCGCCTTAAAAATTGTTTCTAATATTGTAGATTATTATAATAATGAAACTAAAATAAAAAAAGAATTTGATATAAATTATATAATATGTGCAAATCAAAAAGAATTAAGACAAAAAATAAACAAAGCAAAATTTGGAGATGTGTTTCAAATAGATGAAAATGCTTTTACTAATGTTGGAGAAGGTAGTTATACAGAAATAACACAATTAACTGATATTAATAATCAAATTGCAAAAGAAAATATACATATGATTTTTATTACTCCTCAAAAATTTTTATTAAATGGAGCAACAAGTGGACTTTCATATTTTGGAAAAGATACAAAAAATTGGTTATCTCGTTTTTTAGTTTATTCAATTAAAAATGGTATTCCCCAACTTTTAGGTTATGTTGTTTTTGATGTTGGAAAATTATTTAGAGAACATGGGTGCTTAATATATAAACAATTAGGTGGTTGTACAAATCCTCAAAGAATTACTATAAATGAAATTGATAAAGATTTTTTAGAACATACTTCTTGTGTTGATAAAACTAAAATTGATATAATAGATAAAGATTTTGAAACAAGATGTCCTTTTTATGATTATTGTAAACACCCACTTAATCAATATGAATTAAAAAAAGATAAATGGATTAAACGTGAAATGAAAGGTGGATTAGGGGAAAGAGAAGAGGAAAAATACGAACTTGCATATAAATTATTTATTGAACTTGCATATATTACAGAAGAGGGAGAAGTAAAACTTGAGGGAGAAAAAAAAACTCAAATAGAAACAAGAGTAAAAATGAGATTAATTAATATGACTAATACTAAATTAACAGGTGTTGAACAAACAAATATCATTAATATGGTTTTAGATATGACAAATCCTATTATGCTAATTGAAACTTGTAAAATTTTAAATAAAAATATAAAAGAAGTTTTAAAAGATATTAAAAATAAAGTTAAAATTGAAAGAAAAAGTTTTATTGAAACTTTAGAAGATGAAGCAGAAAAAGAAATTAAAGAAAATATAGAAAATGAATTATAAAAAAGATATATTTATATATTAGTTATTATAAAATATTTTGGGTGATATAATTTCATGGCTGAAAATAAAAAAAAAGCACAAAAGAAAAAAAAATAAATTGACATTTATTTAAATCTCATATTTTTTTAACCACTTACATAAATTTTAAGATTTAAAAAATAATGCTAAATTTTTTAAATCTATCCTGCTTTTAATTTTTACTAATGGATAAAACTATTTTAAATGATACATTTATTATTATAATTATGCTTTTAATTTTCATAAGCGGTTTTTTTGAAGGATATGTTTATTATTCTAAATATGAACATGATATTATTTTTAATCAATTAAAAAAAGATATTGAAAAAAAAAATTTAAAATTATTAGATGAACAAACTATAACTGGAAAATATTATAGTGATTATGATTTAAATATATATTATTCTTACATGAAAAAAAATTATTTTTATGAAAAAGAACACTTTAATTGTAAGTATTGGAGTTTGAACTTGGCGACTTACTTACAAAAACATAATTTAAATTATAAGTTTATAACTTTTCCTAATCATATCTTAGTAATGACATATAACGAAAGTGAGTATTGTTTTTATGATGGTGATATAAATAATTGTATTACTTTAATAAATAGTTAAATTTATAAATTTTGAAAATTTTTATTTTATATGGTTAATATAAAAAAATATATTTTAATAATGGGGATAATGATTTTATCATTATTTAGTGTAAATGCTATTACATATCTTAATAGTTGTGGTCAAAGTTCAGGGTGGATTAATGGTGAAACTTATTTAGTTAATATAACTACTATTGATAACACTTATGCAAATACTTATTGTTTCTCTTTTAGTTCTACATTTGATAATATGACTTTTCAACAAGTAACTCCAAAAATTACAATAACTAAAAATAATAATAATTTTGCTTTTTTTTATTCTAATATGAATGCAGGTAGATATACTGATTATAGTGACGGAAATAAATTTTATAATTTTAATATTGAAAATACAAACACAAATCCAACTTATCAATTTATTTTTAAATATATTTCTTTAGCAAATTTTTTTGCTAATGGTCAAAATATATGGCGATATTCTACATTTGAAAATATAACTGTTAAAAATGCTTTCACGTTTGTAGGGGCGTGGGGAACTAATGTAAATGATAGACCAAGTGAGTTAGCAAATTCCAACTTTACTAATATTTATTATTATAACTCTTCTTATTTTGTAAATGGAAACACTAATTTTGATTTAAGTTATTCAAGTCTTGGAAATTTTAATTCAAATAATATAACTAATTCTTATATTGATGTTTCAAGTAAATTTGGTTTTTATGGACAAGCAAATGGAGATGATGAATTATACACTTATTATAATATAGTTTCAAATTCAGTTATAAATGGAAATCCTAACATTGTTTATGCTGATGTTATAAGTTCGGCGATAGGATATAATGATTTTACTAATAGTTTAATTAAAGGATATTTATTTGTTGATAGTGATGACAATAACATTGCTGACTCAAATAATTTAAGTTCAAATGGATATGGTTTTAAAAGTATGGCAATTTATGTTGATAAAACTTTAAATGGAACTCAATATAGATTTATGCAAGATTATTTAGAAGGAAAACCTTTTTTTGATAATGTAAAAATTCATTTACCAATTAATAACGGAAATCTTGGAAGTCCTACAACTATTACAATTAAAAATAAATTAGACGCAAGTTTAATAACTTCTAATATGATAGAGGCGTCTGCTTTTAGAACTACTTTAACTGGAAGCGAATTAAATTGTGGTTTATTTACTTCTTATAAATGTAATATAATTAATAATCCTAATACTACAAGTGCAACTGGAAGTTATTATTTAAATTATATTGATGTTGGAAGTATAAGTAAAATTAGAAATATAAATACTTCTATTAGTCATAGTGGTTTAGGTAGTGTAAGTGCTTCTATTATAGGTAATTATGATGACTTCACTTTAAGTGATATAGAAATTGATAATAATATAATTTATTCTACTGGAAATATTTTATCAAGTACTAATGAAACTACTTCTCGTCCGTTTATGAAATTTAAAGGAAATGATTTTTATATTCACGATAATAATTTTACTTATTCATTTCCAACTAATGTGGGTATAGGAGAATTTTTAAATATTAGAACTACAAACGCTAATAATAATCTTGTAACTTTAAATAGATTTACAAATAATGTATCTACACCATTACAAAAAACAGAAATTAGTTATTATAATTTACAAACACAATTTTATAATAACTATATAGGAAATAATGTTATTTTATCTTCAAAAACTACGACAGGAATTATACCAACTAAATATGTAGGTTTTAATCATACTGATAATTATATTTATTATTATACTATTGGTAATTATTATCAAGAAAATAGTGGTTGTACAGACGCAAATGGAGACGGATTTTGTGATACAAGTTACACGAGTGGAAATGTAACAGACACAAAACCTCTTTCAAGTTATCCTTTTGTTTATACAAGTCATCTTTTAACTTATGAAGATAGAGTATTAAACAGTCCTTTTAATATAACATTATCAAGTCCAACTAATAATCAAACATTTACTATGTCAAATTCAAGTGGAATTATTAATTTTGGATTTTCACAAAATAGTAATTTTCAAGACTTAGTATGTAGTTTTATAATTGACGGAAATAATGTTTTTAATACCAATTATTTAGTAGATAAAAATATAATTTATTCAATTAATGTTACAAGTTGGATTAATGGGTCTCATACTTATAGAGTGGAATGTGGAAATAATTATCAGTATATAATTTCAAATGAAATTATATTTAATGTTAATATTGTTACAACTTCTCCAACTCCTCCAACTCCTCCAAGCCCATATACTAATAATTCAATTAATTTAATTAATGGAAATAGTATAACTGAAACTGCTAATAATGTAAATAATTTTTTTGGAGATTTTACAAATGGATTTATGAATTTAATAGTTCCCGTAGGTATGTTTATAATATTCTTTTTAGTAATAATAATAGTGTTTAAATTTATAGGAGGTTAAAAAAATGGATAATATTATAAATACTCAAAATTCTTATTATAGTAAAATGAAAAAAATTTTAATAACAATTTTCTTATTAATGTTAAGTTTAATAAGTATAAATGCTGTCGAGCAAAAACATATTATAGATTATGAATTTGAAAGTACTGCTGGAACTATCGTTTTTGATAATAGCGGAAATAATTTAGATAGTTTATTAATCAATGGTGCGTCTTTTGTAACTACTCAACCTTTATGGGATACACGAGTATTATTTTGTGATGGTGTAAATGATTATACTTCAACTTTTAATTTATTCAATTTAAGTGATGTAATCACAATTTCGATATGGTTTAGACCATCAACAACAGGTACTTTAGACCATTTATATTCTATAAGTAGTGCTAATGAATTAATACAATTAGAATATGATGGAAATTTATCTAATCTCCAATTAATGTATTATAATTCATCAGGAAATATAACTATTACTGTTTTGGAAAACTATGTAGTTCCAACAACAAGTTACACTAATGTAATAATTATATTAGATAGAATAAATGAAAGATTTACATATTATAGAGGAGGAATAATAAAATTAATGAATATTCCATTTAATAATGGATATAATAAATCTAATGAATTAAAAAATTTATTATTATGTACTACAAATATTATTGAAACTAACCCTTATTATGCAGGTAGAATTGACGCATTTAAAATATTTAATTTTAAATTAAATTCTACACAATTAACAGATTTATATAATATTAATTATGTAACTTTTGCTATTGAAACTCCTATCATTAATGAAACTTCAATTAATTTAACAAATATAAAAACTAATTTAATTAATAATACAATTCCTCTTAATAATGATATAGTAACTAAATTTGATAATATACAAGTTCAATTAAATACTCCTTCTTTTTGTGAATTGTATTTAGATAGTAATTTAATTTATACAACTACTCAAAGAGTTTATAGTTTTACATACCCATTAAGTGAAACTTCTATAAATTCACATAGTTATTTAGCATATTGTTATTATACTGAAAATAATATTAAATATTATGATATAACAAATTATACTAATTTTAATTTAACTGCTCCAATTAAAACAATTAATTTTAATATTTATGATATTAATAACCAATTTATAACAAATCAAGATTTATATTTATCTACTCCGTGTCCTGATAGTCGTGAACTTAGTAAATATTGGAATTTAGAAAGACCTTTTTATGTTCAAAAATTAGTTAATGGTTATGCAAACTATGATTTAAATTATAATAATAATTATGAATTTTGTTTATTAAAAGGAAAAATAAATTATGATGTAAATACATATACCCAAAATGTAAATTTTGTAGATGTAACAAAAGTTACTTCTCTTGGGATTTTATATGTAACGAATGAAACTTTAAATTATAATTTAAAAATATCAAATGAGGATTTATATAAAGCCTCACAACCTGAATTTTGGGGCAAAACTTGGAGTTCATTATTCACATTAATTGTAAGTTTAATACTTGGAGGGTTATTAATATTTATAGGTGTTAGAGTAGAAAGCAAAATACTTATATATATAGGTGGAGTTATAATTGCAGGAGGTCTTGGTATCTCAATAAGCAATATAATATGGGGGAGTTTATTTTAAAATAGAAAATGAAAACAATAAATAAAATTTTATCATTTATAATGTTACTTTTAATAAGTATAATGAGCGTGAATAGTGCAAGTCTTTATTCATCAATTAATAATAATGATTATATACAAGATTTAGATTTATCTTTATTTAAAACTACAAGTAAAACTTTAGAATTAGTATTTACTAATCTTACAAATCCTATAAGTCCAAGTGCTACTAATTGGGGACAAGATACAAGATTATTATATTTTATTTCAAATAATAATAATATTAATGTACCTTTCGTGTTTCAAGTAAATTATAAAGATAATGACGATAATCTACAAGCAGTATATCAAGAAATAAATTTAAGTCCAAGTGGAACAACTACTTTTTGGGTTGAGCCATCACGAGATTTAGAATATATGGCAGTTTACGGGCGTTGTCTTGGAGAAATTGTAGAAAATACAACTCCAAGTTTTAATGGCTCTACTTGTGGAGCAGGATATCAAATGAGATATGAATTATTAACAAAAAGCGATAAAGGAGTTAATAGTGTATTCACTCCACTTATTAACGGAGTTGTTGATTTAATACAAATTAATTTAAGTATTTGGAAAGTTACATATTATGTATTTATATTTAGTCTTGTAATAGGTTTAATAATTGGAATTATTTTATTACTTATAAAATTATATAAAATTGCTGAAAATCACCAATTAATAAATAAAAAAAGGAGTAATCATAAATAAAAATTAAAAATGGACATAAACATACCTTTTTTAACACCTATTATAAATAATATAACTGATTTTTTTATATTATTACTTGTATTAATTTATATTACATTATTTTTTATAATACAATATTATATAATTAAATTATATATATGGGTTGGTGAAAATATTTTTAAATACTTTCCATTTGTAAAAAATTTCTTAGAAAATCATTTATGGAATGAAAATACAACTAAAAAATCAACACCAAAACCACAAGTAGAGGATACACAATAGATTTATAAATATTTAAATCTATAAATATTTTAAAATGGTAAAAAATACTTATGATGAGAAAGTAGATAAAGAAGCAGTAAGGGAATTAAAACTTTACGAGGAAAATAATAGCGATTTATATTTTAAATCAAAAAAACCTATTTATGAGAATTTAGATAAAAAAAGAGCTAAAGGAATTTATGATAAAGATAAAAGCGAAAAATTATTTAAATATCACGCCGATAGAAGTTCAAAAGCATATGAAAAAGAACACGGACATAAATTTACTGTTGGAGAAAGAAAAGCACTTGCTAAAGAATTAAGAGAGGAATACGAAGAGGAAAGAAATTTTAAATAAAAAATGGCTTGTCCTTATACTGAAAAATCATTGAAAAAAGGAATTAAAATTGAAAGTGAACATACTAAAAATCCTTATGTGCAAAAAAAAATTGCAAAAGACCATTTAAAAGAAAATAAAGATTATTATAAATATTCATCAACAAGTGGAAAATCAAAAGAATATCTTATAAGTGATAATAAAAAAAATATATATTGTGAAAAAAATGAGAAATCCTTATCAAAGTCAAAATAGAAATTTAAATAAAAATTATTCTAATAATTATAGAAGTAGTTTTAATAATAGAAGTAATAATAATATTTATTCTCAAAAAAGAAATAAAATATATTAAATATTTTAATCCTCTTTAGTATTAAGTTTATGTTCTAAACAATACTCTTGTGCTTTTCTCGTTACATATTCTACTAAATGTAAATCATTTTCGTTAAATGAATTAGTATTTTCAAGTTCAGGTTTTTTATCCGTTCCTTTATTATATACTCTTTGAATTACAATAGAATACCAATCATTTTCTTTACTTGAATTAACGAAAACACTCGCACTTACACTTCTTGCTCTAAATTGAGCAACTGGTTTATTTGTTTTGGAACTTACCATTTTTAATTTAGTTCAATACACGAATTTAAGACCATATTTAACTTATGTCAATCACTCGCAAATATTATTAAAATATAAAGATTTATAAACCTTTACATTTAAACTATATTAATATGGTGAAAGATTATAATATAGCAAATAGAAAGACCCAAGTTAATATAAGACAACCTTTAGATAAAAAAACCTACTTTTTCGTTGGTATATATGCAGTTAATAAAGAAATTTCTAAAAAACAAGCCGTAGAAGAGTTAATTATTCTCGGTTGGAATGCGTATAAAGAAAAAGAGGGCGATTTTAAATGAAATCTAATGATTTTTTTAATTATTGTAAAGTTTCTATTTATGGAATTAAAAATCTCGTTAAAGACGATTTAATCTTACTTGATTTAAAAAACTCTACGTATATATTAAATATCAATCTATCTAAAATTTATAATCTTTTAGTTGAAGAGTATCCTGAAATTTTTGTTTATTTAAATAAAAATGATGATGAAGGAAATTTAAACGATATATTAGATAAAATTAAAGAATTGAAAACTAAATTTGATAGAGATAAATTAATGGAAATAATTAATTTAAATTCAAAAACTATTTTTTCAATATTTAAACAATTTGTAATGTCTCAAAAAAAAGTTATTAACGGAATATCATTTAAACCAATTAATGAAAGAATTATAACTATAAATAATGAACTTTATTTTAATACTTATTTTTCAAATATAGATTTTAACAATATCAAATCTACTAAAGATAAAAAATTCCCTCATTTTGAAAAACTTTTATTAAATATTTGTGGGGATAATGAAACTTATGAATATTTTACAAAATTTTTGGCATATAAAATTCAAAATCCTTTAAATCCTATTGATACACACTTTATTATACAAGATGATGGGGGAACAGGAAAAAGTAAAATATTAAGTCAAATTTTAAGTCGTTTAATTAATACTTCTATTATTTCTCAAGGTGAAATAGAAAGTGCTTTTAATTCTTATCTTCTAAATAGTTTATTAATCATAGCCGAAGAGATAGAAGGTTACGAAAATGAAAAACAAATTAAATATTTAACTTCTGTAAATTCTACAATTTGTATAAATCAAAAATTTAAAGCCTCTTTTAATATAATTAATTATACTAATTGGATTTTCTTATCCAATGACCTTAAAACTATCAAATTAAGTGAAAAAGATAGACGATTTATTGTGATGGGTGGAGGAAAACGATTAACGCCTCTTAAAGAGAATGAATGGAATTTGACATTATTTAAAGATACGGAAGACAACTATAATTTTTTTGATAGTGAAAACGGTTATCATAATTCATTTGAAAAAGAATTACAAAATTATTATGCTTATTTAATTGGACTTAAAATTAATAAAAAAGATTTACTTGTAAATCTACCTACACACAAAAAAATAGAACTTATTAAACAAAGTTATACAAGCGAAATATTATTTATTGAAGAGTTAATAGAAATTAAAATAGACGGGCTTTTAAATGAATATGAGCCAACAAAAGATTTAAATAAATTTATTTATCATAATTCAAATGATGATGGTAATAAAGGATATTGGATTAAAAACAATGATTTATATTCTCTATATAAAAAATTTTGTATTCATAACGGTTATAATTCTTTAACACAAAATAATTTTGCTCGTAGAATACAAGAAACACAAAACTATAAAAATATTTTTGAGGATAAAAAAAAGATAAGAATAAATGATAAAACTTTTAGATGTTTAAAATTAAAATCTTATGTTGATGAAAATAAAGAATTAATTTAATAAATATTATTTTTAAGAGAGTTATTTTCCATTTTCAACATTGAATAACCTAATATTAATACAAACAAACCAATAATTAATAAAATTACTTTTGAATGTAAATCTTGAGAAAAAATACTTAAAGCAATATATATATGCCCCACAATAAAATAAGCGTAACTATCTTTCATTTTTTAATTTAATAAAACTCCACAAATACATTTTTTAGGTTTGATAACTGAATAAAAATACTCTTTATTACAATTATTACATTTTATTTTTATTTTATTTATTTTAAATACCATTTTCTATTTATTTGGAATACATAAATGTTTAAATTTATCTTTTTTTAACAGTTCTTTTTGACACCTTATACATTTATATTTTAAATTTTTACCCAATCTTTGTTTATTCATTTTTATTTCTCCTTTTTAATATAAAATATAAAACAATAGTACCAAATAAACCAATATTATTTACTTTACAATATTTTCTTAGTAATTTAAATTTAATCATTTTCTAATTTATTTGAAATCTCAAAATATTTTTTAATATCTTTATCTTTTAAAGGTAAATATAAACCTAAAATTAATAAAAATGTTCCTAATAATAACCATAATATATTGTATTTTTTAAAAAATAATATTTCTATAATCAATATAAAATATTGAATTATTAAAATAATATACCAAAGCCATAAAAATTTAATCTTTTCTTTCATTTTTATTGTTTATCAACCTCATCTTCAATATCAATTTTTAATTTTCTAATTAAAGGTAATATTTTTTTTAAAATAAAATTTAATTCTCCAACGCTAATTTCTTGAGGCTCTTTTCTCCATTCAATTTTTAAAGTATCTTCATTTTCATAATCCAATACATTAACATGAACATTACAAGTTCCAATATCTAAAGTAATTTTATTTAATTTGCAATCAACCATTTTCTATTTATTTGAAATTTCTTCATCTTCCATAAAATCTTTATGTTTAATCCAATTAATTTCTTGACAACCATTTCCTAAAGTTGCTATTGCAATTCCTACTACTTTTACTTCGTCCCCCTGTAATCTTGTTAATACACCTCTATCAGTATTAGCATATTTCTTTCCAATAGGTTTATCCATACCTATTTCTTTTATTAATTCTGTTATATGTTTCATTTTATTATCTCTAATATTTGTCTCCTCTTCTAAAAATTCAAGATGTTCTTCAATTACTTCTGTAATTTGTTTAATACAATCTTGTAATTTTTCTTCATCAGTTTGATTAGTATTATGATAATGATTAGTATCAATACCAATTATAAACTCTTTATCTCTAAAAGTTTCATTATAATATTCATTTTTTATTTTATCTTTAAATTTTACATAAGCACAATACCATTCAGGTATTTTATCACATTCTAATGAAAATTTTAAAATTGTCACATCATAACCTTTAATTGTTAATATATCATATAAATAAGCCATTTTCTAATTATTAATTTTCATTATTTTTTTCATTATTTATATGTAATAAAACCCAAATTAAATAAATTTGTGCAAATAAATATAAAATTAATATTTCTATTTGTTTTTCTACATAACTACTTACTGTTATAAAAATAATTGTTATTATAATTATTTTATTATAAAATTCTTTTTCTTTCATTTTTATTGTTTATCAACCTCATCTTCAATATCAATTTTTAATTTTCTAATTATTAATTATTTTTTTTTTTATTATATTATAACATTTCAAACCAATTGGAAAAAATCCTTGATTTGCTAAATTTTCATTTTCAGTATAAAAACCATTTAAATTTAAACCAATTTCTTTATATTTTCCTTTTATTTCTTTATTACAAATTATACATTCAACCATTAGTAAATAGTATATTATTTAAACCTTTATAAACCTTTGTAAAGATTTTAATATGGTCTTGTTGAAGGAGACATGAAATAAGTTGTGTTCCACAATATACGCTTTTTTGAAAAAAAATTAATAAGGAAAAAATTTTACTCTATCTATATTTCTTTTTTTAGTGGAACAGTGGAACATAATAGAGAAGATATAATATAATAGTAGTATAAGCCTTATACTTATCTTATTTTGTGTTCCGC
>Ga0233418_10000070_pt1 | contig 21429 bp, 17 predicted proteins | sample Sediment_Towuti__FD_189021 | JGI IMG/M metagenome (GOLD analysis project Ga0233418, IMG submission 189021) | Sediment microbial communities from Lake Towuti, South Sulawesi, Indonesia - Sediment_Towuti_2014_1_MG | ecosystem: Environmental > Aquatic > Freshwater > Lake > Sediment | place... | reverse complement strand
AGCCTCGACTATGGCCGCGACCTCGGCTACCCCGGCGAGTACCCGTTCACCCGCGGCGTCTACCCGTCCATGTATCGCGGACGCCTGTGGACCATGCGGCAGTTCGCCGGCTTCGGCACCGCGGAGGAGACGAACGAGCGCTTCCGCTACCTGCTCGACCACGGGCAGACCGGGCTCTCGACCGCATTCGACATGCCCACCCTCATGGGCTACGACTCCGATCATCCGCGCTCGCTGGGCGAGGTCGGCCGCGAGGGCGTGGCGATCGACTCCCTCGACGACATGGAGACGCTCTTCGCCGGAATCCCGCTCGACGACGTCTCGACCTCGATGACGATCAACTCGCCGGCGGCGATCGTGCTCGCCTACTACGTCTGCGTCGGCGAGGAGCAGGGGGTCCCGCGCGACAAGCTTCGCGGCACGGCGCAGACGGACATCCTCAAGGAGTACATCGCGCAGAAGGAGTGGATCTTCCCGCCCGAGCCGTCGATGCGGCTCGTCGTCGACATGATCGAGTTCTGCGCCCGAGAGATGCCGCTCTTCCACCCGATCTCCATCTCCGGATACCACATCCGCGAGGCGGGCTCGACGGCCGCGCAGGAGCTCGCCTTCACGCTCGCGGACGGGTTCGCGTACGTGGAGGCGGCGATCGAGCGCGGGCTGGACGTCGACGACTTCGCTCCGCGGCTCTCGTTCTTCTTCAACGCCCACCTCGACTTCTTCGAGGAGATCGCGAAGTACCGAGCGGCGAGGAGAATCTGGGCACGCGAGCTGCGCGAGCGCTACGGGGCCCGGAACGAGCGCTCGCTCCTCATGCGTTTCCACACGCAGACGGCGGGGGTCTCCCTGACCGCGCAGCAGCCCGAGGTGAACATCGTCCGCACGGCGATCGAGGCGCTCGCCGCGGTGCTCGGCGGGACGCAGAGCCTGCACACGAACTCCTTCGACGAGGCGCTCGCGCTGCCGACCGAGGAGGCCGTCCGCATCGCGCTCCGCACGCAGCAGGTGATCGCGCACGAGTCGGGGGTCGTGAACACGATCGACCCGCTCGGCGGCTCGTACTACCTCGAGGAGCTGACGAACGTGCTCGAGCGCCAGGCCTACGAGTACTTCGACCGCATCGCCCGTCTCGGCGGCGTCATCCCGGCGATCGAAGAGAACTTCTTCCAGCGCGAGATCGCGGACGCCTCGTTCCGCTACCAATCCGAGGTGGAGTCGGGGAAGCGGGTCGTCGTCGGCGTCAACCGCTTCCTGCTCGACGACGAGGACCCGATCCCGATCCTCAAGATCGACCCCGCGCTCGAGCGGAAGCAGGTCGAGCGGCTGCAGGCGGTTCGCGCGCGCCGCGACTCGGCGGCTGTGGAGGCGCGGCTCGCGACCCTCGAGGAGGCGGCGGCGAAGGACGGCATGAACCTCATGCCGCCGATCGTCGACGCCGCGCGCGACTACGTCACGCTCGGCGAGATGTGCGACGCGCTCCGCGAGGTGTGGGGTGTCTGGAGAGAGACCCCCGTCTTCTGACGCCGCCGGCGCGATCCGCCCGTCTTCCGAGCCGAGTCACTTCCAGCATCTGAACACGGTCTCGTCGTCGCTGAGCGCGTAGCCCGCCGCGAGACTCGAGGGCAGTGTTCGCACGAAGTCGTCCTCGCTCACGGAGAACCCCGCGGACGCGAGCCGCCGGCCGTAGTCGCTGCCGTACGCCCGCACGTGGTCGCGCTGCCCGAACTCCCGCTCCCGCTCCGAGGGCGTCGTGACCAGGGGGTCCTCGTACGTCGTCGCCCGGTTCCGGTCGATCGGGGACTGCAAGATCGCCCAGCCGCCCGGTGCGAGAACGCGATGGAGCTCGCGCATCGCGAGCAGGTCGTCCTCCACGTGCTCGAGCACGTGGTTGCAGATGACGACATCGAACGCGTCGTCCGGGAGCGGCAGATCCTGGACGTCGGCCCGCAGAGCCGCGAGCGGCGACTCGAGGTCTACGGTCAGGTATCCGGCGCCGTGAACCGCCCGGAACCGTTCCAGGAAGCACCGCTCCGGCGCCACGTGGAGCACCCTCCGCCGGGCCTCGAAGAAGTCGGTGCACGTCTGGAGGTAGAGCCACAGGAGGCGATGGCGTTCGAGGGCGAGGCAGCCTGGGCAGAGGGCGTTTCGCCGCACGCGCACGTGGCCGTAGGGGACGAACCAACGGAAGTGCCCGCCGCAGACCGGGCACCGGACGCGATCGCCTCTGGCTGCGACTGCCACGACCTTGAGCGAAGGAGACGCGATCCGTTCCAGCCAGGTACGAGGAACGTGTCTGGTGACGAAAGCGATGACGCCGCCCGCGCTCATCGTCCGTTTCCGCCCGCGCGGGAGCTCCCGGCGACGAGATCCTCCAGGATCTTCCGCCAGCGACGACCGAGCACGTCCTCCGAGGCGTGCGCCTCGTACGTGGCGCGCCCGCCGGCTGCGATCCGCTCCCTCAGCTCGCGATCCGCCGCCAGCGCGCGCACGGCCTCGGCGAGCGCGCCGGGGTCTCCCGGAGGAACCAGCAAGGCATCTCGGCCGTCCGCGAGGAGCTCACGGGTGGCCGGCGTGTCGCCCGTGATCAGGGGAGTTGCCGTCGCGAGCGCCTGATACGCCTTGTTCGGTATCACGCGCGCCGCCTTCTGCGAGGTGCCGAAGATCCCGAGAGCGCACCCCGCCGAGCGGTACGCCTCGTGTAGTCGCTCGTACGGGATCCACGGCTCCCAGGTGACGTTTACGGGCGTCGAGGAGAGGAGGCCGTCGAGCTGCCCGCTGCCCACGATGCGGAACTCGAGCTCCGGGCACAACGCCGCCGCCTGGAGGATCGTCTCGATCCCGTGCAGGGGGATGAGGGTTCCCACGAACAGCACGTGGAACGGCGCCTCGGGCCGGGGTTCCGCCCTGAAGACGCGGTCCTCGGCGCCGACGTAGCAAACCGCGAGGCGCTCGCTCGCGAGCTCGAAGCGCTCCGCGAAGTAGGACGCGTGGGCGCGGGTGTCGGCGACGACCAGGTCCGCCGAACGAAACGCCCACCGATCGAGCGCTCTGATCGCCGGGGCAACCGGCGATCGGCGACCGACCACCCGACGGTCGTGGACCAGCGTGTCCTCGAGTGACACGAGCGGGTTGAAGACGATCGGCGCTCCCCCGGCCGCGAGCCTCGCGGCCAGCATGTCAGCGTGGCCGGGGTAGCCGACCATGAGCACGTCGGCGCCGAGCCTCGGACTCGCCGCCAGCCGGAGCTGGGCCAGACCGAGCCGGGCGAGAGGCCGAAGGCCTGGAGAGAACTTGTTGCGACGCCCCTCCCAGACCGGGACGTGCATCTCGACGACTCCGAGACCGGAACGCCGGAGGCACGAGATCACCTGCGCGTTCCGTGGGTAGTCCCGCTCGTACGTGCCGAAGTAGACGATGCGCACGGAGGCTAGGAGTGGAGCACCTCGGCGACCGTGCGCTCGACGCGGTTTCGCTCGTCCAGCCGTTCCTCGTGCTGCGAAGTGATCAGCTCCGAGAGAAGCCCGAGCGACACGAGCTGGATGCCGACGACGACGAGCAGTACTCCGAGCGTCAGGAGCGGCCGGTGGCCGATGCCCTCCCCCGACAGCTTGACCGCGGTCAGGTAGAGCAGGATCAGGAAGCCGGCCATCCCCATGAAGAGGCCAACTCCGCCGAAGAGGTGCAGCGGGCGGTGGCGGTAGCGGCCCATGAAGGTAACGCTCAGCAGGTCGAAGAAGCCCCGGAGATAGCGCTCGGGCCCGTAGCGCGAGCGGCCGTGCGCGCGCGGGCGATGGTTGACCGGGATCTCCGCGACGCGATACCCCCGATAGGACGCCAGCACCGGGATGAAGCGGTGGAGCTCGCCGTAGATCCGCATGCCCTGGAGGACCTCGGAGCGGTACGCCTTCAGGCCGCAGTTCACGTCGTGGAGCTTCACGCCCGAGACGACCGCGGTCGCCCAGTTGAAGATCCGGGAGAACAGGCGCCTGGCCCACGGGTCGTTGCGCCGCGTCTTCCAGCCCGACACGAGGTCGAAGCCCTCGTCGAGCTTCGCGAGCAGCTGCGGGATCTCGGCCGGGTCGTCCTGGAGGTCGGCGTCGATCGTCACGATCACATCCCCCTGCGCCTCGAGGAAGCCCGCCTGGAGCGCCGCCGCCTTCCCGAAGTTCCGGCGGAGGTGGACGACGGCGACGTTCGCATTTTCGTCGTGGAGCCGGCGCAGGACGCTCGGGCTACCGTCGGTCGAGCCGTCGTCGACGAAGACGACCTCGAACTCGTATCCGTGCGGCTCGAGCGCGTCGCAGATCTCCAGGTAGAGCGCCTCGAGCGACGCGTCCTCGTTCAGCAGCGGGACGACGACCGAGATCATCGTGATGAGAGTATCGACCGGTCAGGCTGACACCTGTACCGCCCTGTGGCTCAGACGTCGAGCTCCATGCCGTCGAAGGCGAGCTCGTGCCCGGCGGGGTCCGGAAGCTCGCACGGGCGGTGCGTGACGAGCAGTCGCCTCGCGCCCGAGGCCTCGAACGTAGCGAGAGCTTCGTCGAGCGAGAGGTGGCCCCGTGGCTCGCCGTCGAGGTCTCCGGTGAGCAGCGTCGCCTCGCAGACGAAGAGGTCGGCGTCGCGGGCGGTTCGCACGAGCTCGTCCGACGGCGCGGAGTCGCCGGAGTAGGCGAGGACGCGTCCGTGTGACTCGACGCGGAACGCGTAGGTCTCGAGCGTGTAGTGCGGGACCCGGGTCGGGGTGACCGAGAGGTCGCCGACCGTGAACGGGATACCCGGCTGGTACTCGCTCATGTGGAACGTGCGCTCGAACATGTCGGGGAAGCCGAGGCGCAGCCCGATGTCCTCCAGGTGCTTTCGGCCGTTCGGCGGCACGATCAGCGCCGGCTGGTTGGCGAACTCGTCGTTCCGGTACATCGAGCCCCACACCCACGGGACGAGGTCGCCCCAGTGGTCGAGGTGGAAGTGCGTGATCGCGATCGCGTCGACCCGGGGCCAGCCTTCCATCTCGCGCAGCCGCGGCAACACGCCCGGCCCGCAGTCGAGGAGGAGGCGTCTCGAGTCCTCGACGAGGTATCCCGAGTGGGCTCCGCCGGGGTTCGGCCAGGCCGGCGAGGAGCCGATGACGATCAGGCGCACCGCGGTATTCTGCCGATGTGCCGCGGAAGATCCGAGTGGTGATCGCGAAGCCGGGGCTCGACGGCCACGACCGCGGCGCGAAGATCATCGCGAGGGCGTTGCGCGACGCCGGGATGGAGGTCATCTACACCGGTCTCCATCAGACCCCCGAGCAGATCGTGGAGACGGCCATCCAGGAGGACGCGGACGCCGTCGGCGTCTCCATCCTGTCCGGTGCGCACATGACCCTCGTCCCCCGCATCGTGGAGGGCCTGCACGAGCGCGGAGCCGACGACGTGCTCGTCGTCGTGGGGGGGACGATTCCGCAGGACGACGCAGCGGAGCTGAAGTCGGGAGGGGTCGCAGAGGTCTTCGGACCAGGCGCGACGACCGGGGAGATCGTGGACTTCCTGCGGGGTGCCGTCCCGGTCTGACGCGCGGGACGCAGGAGGCCGCGGGCGTCCGCCCGAAGACTGGCTCATCGTTCGGCGCGAACCGGACGATAGACGCGAGCGATGAGGCCTCCAGACCCACGTCCTGAATCGGTGCGCAGCGTGTCCGGCGCGGGAGCACGGCGTGTGTCCCGGGTGGGCCTCCATCTCGCCTGGAGACGGGTGGGCGCCCACGTCGCCGTGGCCGTGCTGCTCGTGGTGGTCGCATGGTGGTGGCTGACGATGGTCGCTCTCGGGACGCCCTCGGACTGGGCGTCCGACTTCAGGCAGTTCTGGCAGGGCGGGCGCGACGTCTGGAACGGCGTCTCGCCGTACCCGAGCCTGGCGCTGCTCGAGGATGCGGGGGCCGATCTCGATCCCGTGGGCATCCACCCGGTCTCCCGCTTCCCGTACCCTGCCGGGGCGGCGGTCGCGCTCGCGCCCCTCGGAGCCCTCGGCTTCGATCTCGCTGCGGCGGTGTGGGGAGCGCTGCTCATCGCGGCGACGCTGGCTGCGGTCTGGATCCTGGGTGTCCGCGACTGGCGGGTGCTGGCGGTGGTCGTCAGCTCCCCGCCCGTCATCACGTCGGTGCGTCTCGGAACGCTCACTCCGGTGCTCCTCCTGCTCCTCGCCGTCGCCTGGCGCTGGCGCACGAGCCGCTGGGTCCCGGGCGGCGCGATCGCGCTGTCCATGGCGCTCAAGCTCTTCCTCTGGCCCGCCGTCGTCTGGCTGGCCGCGACGCGGCGCTACCGGGAGGCGGGCGTGGCGGTCGCCGGCGCCGCTGCTCTGACGGTCGGGGCATGGGCGGTGATCGGATTCGACGGGATGGCCGACTACCCGGAGCTCCTCCGCCGGCTCTCGGACGTCTTCGCCGACCGAGGCTTCTCGCTGATCGCCGCAGGGGAGGTCTTCGGCCTCCCGGAGCAGGCGGCGGAGGCCCTTCCGTGGACGGTGGGCCTGGCGCTCCTCGCCTGGGCCGTGTGGCTCGCACGAGGCGAGGACGGTGACAGGACGGCCTTTTCCGTGACGGTCGTCGCAGCCATCGCGCTCAGCCCGATCGTCTGGCTTCACTCCTTCGCGCTGCTCGTCGCCCCGCTCGCCGTCCGCTGGCCCAGGTTCGCCTGGCCCTGGCTCCTGCTCTGGGTCTTCTGGCTCGTGCCCGGCCAGACGAGCGACGGTGCACTCTGGAATGTGCTCGTGGTGCTCGGGGCAACGGCCGCAGTCATCTCGGCGAGCCTCGCGGCGCGCACGCGTGAAACCGCGACGTAACCCGGCACGCAGGAGCCCGCGCCGACAAGCAGCCCCGGACGTGGGGCGCACGCACGCGACTCCTAGCCGATCGGCCGGTCCGAACGGCACGATAGGAGGCCACCGGGCTCCGCCGAACGACGCATCCTGAGGTCATGCAGGCGATGCCCGTGGAGGGAGGGGTGCGCGTGTCCGTATCCGAGCGGACTGCGCTCGTCCGGCGAGGTGTCGAGTGGCTCGTCTTCGGCGTCGTCCCTGGGTCGTCTTCTGCTGGTGGCTCGGCTTCGCGATCGTCGATCCGGCCGGGGACTGGGGCTTCGACTTCCGCCAGTTCTGGCAGGGCGGGCGCGACGGCTGGAACGGCGTCTCCCCGTACCCGAGCGCTGCGCTGCTTGCGACCGCCGGCGATCACCTCGGGCCGGTGGGCATTCAGGAGGTCTTCCGCTTCCCGTATCCGGCCTTCGCGGCCGTCTCGCTCGCCCCCTTCGGCCCGCTCGCATTCGACCTCTCGGCGGCGATCTGGGGCTGCCTCCTCGTCGCGTCGCTGCTCGGGTCGGTCTGGGTCCTCGGGGTGCGCGACTGGCGCGTGTTCGGGGTCGTCGTCGGCTCGGCTCCCGTGATCGGAGCCGTCCGCATCGGGACGCTGACGCCGGTTCTGCTCCTCCTTCTCGCCGTCATTGGCGCTGGCGCGACCGTCGCTGGGTCGCGGGAGGGTGCGCTCGCGCTCGCCGTCTCGCTCAAGCTGTTCCTCTGCCGGATGCGGTCTGGCTGGCCGCGACTCGGCGGTACCGCCGCGGCCCCCGTCGCCCTCGTCGGAGCCGTCGCCCTCACCCTCGGAGCATGGGCGCTCATCGGCTTCGCCGGAGTCGCCGGCTATCCCGTGCTCCTCCGCCGACCCTCGGACGTCGTTGCCGACCGGGGCTTCTCGCTCGTCGCTCTGGGGGCGGCGGCTGGGCTACCGGGGCCCGGTGGCCTGGGCCTTGCCTTGGGTAGTCGGGGCCGTGCTCCTCGTATGGGCGGTGCTGCTGGCTCGCGACCAGGACGGCGACCGCTCGAGCTTCTCGGTTGCGGTCGTCGCGGCGATCGCGCTCAGCCCGATCGTGTGGCTCCACTCCTTCACGCTGCTCGTCGTGCCGCTCCCCTCCGCTGGCCGACGCTGGCCTGGCCCTGGCTGCTCCTGTGGGTCTTCTGGCTCGTGCCCGCGCAGGAGAGCCACGGTGCGCTGTGGCTGGTGCTCGTGGCCCTCGCGGTGACGGTCGCCGTGATGCTCCGTACGCAGCCGCGCCTCTCGACGGCTGCGGTGTCACCGTGTCCGGGCTCGTGAAGGCCCTTCCCCGCGGCGCTCGCGATGCCGCGCACGTGACCGCGTCGCTCTTCGCCGTCGTCGCGGCCTATGTCGTCGTTCGCTTCGTCGGATTCCGGGAGGACGTCGTGGCCGGCGCTCTTCTGGCTCGTCGGCTCGCGCCGCTACCGCGCCGCGCCCATGGCAGCCGGGACCAGGCTCGTCGCCCTGCTGGGCTCGTGGGCGCTCGCTGCGCTCGGCGCGGATCCGTGGGTAGCCGCCCGGGTCGCCCTTGCGGTCGGAGCGCTAGCCGCGCTCGTGCTCGTCGCCGGCCGGCGCGGCTCGGAGGAGGCTGGGACGCCGACTTCCTCCCGGAGGGCGTGGGCTGTTGTCGGCCGGACGACGTAGAGCTGGCCGTCTGGGCGTTCAACCACCGGCCGCCCGGGCTCTGGCCGGCGCTGGGCGCTGAAGTCGTCGCGTCCCTCGTCGTGGCTTGTGGCGCGGCGGCCTCGCGCCGACAAGGACCTGGTGATGGTGACCCTGCTTCGTAGTCGCGCCGTGCTCGTCGGCCTCGCGGTCGGCGTGCCGCTGTCGGCTGTGCTCCTCTGGCTGGCGTCGCGCAACGCCGACCTCGCCGCTGTCCGCGCGGCCCTCGCCGACGCCGAGCTCGGGCTCGTGGCGCTGGCAATCGCGGCTATCGCCGGGGTCTACCTCTTGCAGGCGTCGCGCTGGCGCAGCATCGCTCGCACGCCGGAGCTGCCGACCCGGCGCTTCGGCGAGATGGTCGTGAGCGGCGTCGCCGTCAACGACGTGCTCCCGGGACGGATCGGCGATCTCCTCCGCGCCCGCTGGCTGCAGGTGGACGCGCTGATTCCCGGGGGGCGCGCGCTCGCGACGGTCTTCGTCGACCGCTCCTTCGACGTCCTTGCGCTCACCCTGTTCCTCGCCATCTCGCTCTCGTTCGTCGCGAGCACCGCCTGGCTCGCTCGGATCGCGCTCGGCGCCTTCGCTCTCCTCGGTGCTGTCGTGCTCGTGCTCGCGGGGGCGCGGGTCTACACGAGGCGGCGCCCGCGCGAGCGCCTCCGGCGCGGGCTCGTTCGGCGGCTCCTGCGCGACACCGTGGAAGGGCTCGCCGATCCGCTCGGCCGGCGACGGGGCGTGCTGCTCGTGGCGATCAGCCTGGGCGCCTGGGCCATGTGGGCCGTCGCGGCGATGCTCGTCGCACGCTCTCTCTCGATCGGGCTCTCGCCGATGGAGGCCATGTTCGTCACGGCCGTCGTGAACCTCGGCGTGGCCATCCCGTCGTCGCCGGGCTTCATCGGGACGTACCAGTGGCTCGCGGTCTCGGCCCTGGCGCTCCTCTCCGTCCCCACCGATCAGGCGCTCGCGTTCTCGATCCTCATGCACGCCGTCTGGTACGTGCCCACGCTCGTCGTCGGCGGGGTCCTGCTCGTCCGCCGTCTGATCACCCGTGCGCACGTGCTGACGCTCCCCCGTGCGCCGGCGGCCGACCGAGACTCGTCGGGCGTTCCGGCCGCCGAGGCTCGCTAGCCCGTTCGAGGCGGCACGAGCCAGACGTCGATGTAGCCGCCACGGGCGTACTGCTCGAAGCGGAGGTGCCGGGTGCCGGCCCGGCTCGTGCACGGAAGGGTCGTCGGCTCGAAAGCCCAGGGCTGGTAGACGTAGATCACGTCGCGCGGCTGCTCGCAGGCGCGGAGCGCGGCAGACGGGGTCTGCGGGTTCTCGACGGGTCGCCCGAGGTAGTGCTCGAAGTCCTTGGGGTACGGGATGTACGCGATGACCGGCGTACTCGCGGGCGCGAGCGCTGCGGTCGCCACGGCGGCCTCGCGTACGGCCTCGCGCGGCAGCCGTGCGATCCCCCCGACGTGCTGGCCGAACTGCAGGGTGACGAACACGAGCACCAGCAGGGTCGCGAGAGTTCGGACGAGCGGGCGCCCCGTCGTCGCGAAGCGAGAGAGCGTCGCGGCAGCCCCCGTGGCCAGGAGCATCAGCAGGGGAACGAGCAGGAAGCTGAAGAACCGCGGCGCCACGTTCGTCTGGGTGATCCAGAACGCGACGACCGACGTGACGGGCGCGGTGCAGAGGACGAGGGCCGAGTCGCGGTCCCGGAGAAGGGGGCTCGCTCCCACGACCAGCGCGAGCACGACGGCGAAGGCCAGCGTGGCGAGGCCCGGATGGACCTCGAGCTCGTCGATGCCGGCGAGCGCGGGCAGCAGGATCTGGTCGAACGGCGCGGTCACGAGCCAGACCGTCCGGATCGGGAGCGCGTAGTCCTGGCGCGAGCCTTCGAGGATGTCGTCCAGGTGCGGCAGGTACCAGAGCAACGACGCCCCGCCCGCGAGCGCGAGCCCGATCGCCGCCTTCCGGCGGAGCTCACGGCGCGCGAGGAGGACCGCCCCGGTCGCGAAGAAGGCCACCCCGAAGTTCGGAAGCGTCCAGGTCCCGACGACACCTGCGGCGCAGAACACGACCACGGCGCGCTCCCGTCCGGTACGAACGGCCTCGAGAGCCGAGACGACGAGCACGGCCATCGCGAGGAAGGCGAGCCCGTAACCTCGAGCCTGCCGCGTGATGTCGAGGAGCAGCGGCGAGAGGGTCGCGAGGAAGAGGAAGAGGACGCCGCCTAGCGCCCCGACGCGCCTGTGCAGCCACGCAGTGACGAGACCGACGCCGAGGACGAACGGGATCGCCGACCAGAGCCGGAGCGCGACGGCGGAGTCCGAGGCCCAAGAGGTGCTCCAGCCGAGGAGGCTGAAGAGCTGGTGATTGTTGGGGATGTAGTGGCCGAAGAGGATCTCGCGCGGCCCGGTGCCGACGAAGTGCCTGGCCGTCGCCAGCTCGTCGCTCGCCCAGCTGCGGCCGAGGCCTATGAAGCGTGACCACGCGAGGAGCGCTCCGAGCCCGGCGTACGCGGCAACCGCCGGCGAGCGCGTGAGCTCGAGCGAGCGGACGCGATCGGTTGCCGCCTCCATCGCTCAGGCGACGCGGCAGCGAAGCAGAGTCCGGAGGACGCGAAGGCCGTCGATCGTCGTCAGCTTCTTACCCGCTTCGCGCGAGCGCGCCCGGTAGCTGATCGGCACCTCGTGGATCCGCTCGCCCGCACGGAGCACCTGGGCCGCGATCTCGGGCTCGATCGCGAAGCCGCCCTCTCGCAGGGGGAGCGAGCGGTAGAGCTCGGTACGCATCGCCTTGTGGCAGGTCATCACGTCCGAGATCCAGCAGTTGTAGAGCAGGTTCGTCGCAAACGTGACCACCTTGTTGCCCATCACGTACCAGAAGCTGTAGGAGGACTGGGAGGTCCAGGCCCGGGTCCCGAAGACGACGTTCGCCTCGCCGGCGAGCAACGGCTCGAGGACCGTGGCCAGGTCCGCCGCTCGGTACTCGAGGTCGGCGTCCAGGACGGCCGAGAACTCGCACGTCGCGTGCTGGAGCGCGGTGCGCAGGGCGGCGCCTTTCCCCCGGTTCTGGTCGTGCAGTACGAGCCGCAGCTCGTCCGGCCAGGACTTCCCGGCGAGGAGCTCGGTCGTGCCGTCGCTCGAGCCGTCGTCGACGACGATGAGCTCTCGCGTGGAGACCGGGAGCTCCGCGGTGAGGGCGTCGTGGATCGCCGCCTCGATCGTCGCGCGCTCGTTGTAGACCGGCATCAGGATCGTCAGGCTGCCGTCCGAGGTCGGCGGAACCAACCCGGCGCGGGCGGTCGGCGAGCGTCGGGACTCGCCGCTCATGGCTCCGACTCCGCGGAGACCCGCCGGTACACGCTCACGCCCGACCGGTGCTGGACACGGTTCCAGACCGGGCTCGCGTCGAGCTCCGCGAGGAAGCGCCGGATCCTCGCGGGGTCGAGCACGCCTCGCCGGAACGTCCCGCCGCGGGTCGCTCCGGGCGGGATCACGGGGTCGCGCTCGTCGACCACGACCCAGTCGGCGCGGCCGAGCACCGGAACGCTGTAGACGTAGCGGCGCGCGGAGAGGTGCGCGCCGACCTTCCCCGTCGAGGAGACGGGCGCGTCCGGAGGGACGAGCGCGACGGCGTCGCGGAGCGCATCGACGTGCTCCTCCGGCGGCGTTCCTCCGTACCACTCCTGGTGCGGAACGAGCCGGCTCGCTTCCCGGAGCTGCGGCCAGGGGCCGAGGATCGCCGAGAGGCCGACCGACAGCCCCAGCACCCCCGCCGCGGCGACGCCGCGCTCGCGCGAGGGAAGCCGCGCGATCCCGAGGACGGTGGCGGCGACGAGGATCGGGACGAGCGCCGACGCGTAGTGCCAGTAAGGATCCGAGGTGGTCGGGAGGTCGGACAGCGTGTTGGCGAGGAGCTGGGGGAGGGCGACCGCGGCGAGGCCGGGCGCGAGGAGGAACAACCCCGCGAGCGGGAGGGCGAGCTCGACGACGTAGGCGAGGGTGTCTCTCGTGAGGAGCTCGCCGAGGATGGTTCCAGGGTCGGTCATCGCCGTCCGGACAACTCCCCGCGGAGAGCCGCCGATCGTCTCGTATGCGCCGTAGAAGACGCTCTCTCCGCCCGAGAAGTGGGGAACGATCACGTACAGGCTCGTGAAGGTCCACGCGAGTCCTGCAGCGCAAACGACGAGCCCGGCACGGCGGCGTCCTCGCGCGAGCGCGTACCAGATCCCGAGCCCGGCCACGGTCACGCCCATCAGCTCCCCGGTGGAGAGCGTGAGGAGGGCGAAGACGGCGAACAGACCGAGCCGGTCCGTGTCGAGGGCCCACACCGAGAAGAGGAGGAACGGGATCGCCAGGGTGACCGGGTGCATCGTGTCGAGCGCAACCCAGGCGAGCCACGGGTACGCGAGGTAGGCGAGCGCGAGCATCGCCGCCAGCGCCTCGCTCTCGAGATGTCGGCGCCCGAGCCAGAACACCGGAAGCGCGCCGAGCGCGCAGGCGGCGATCTGAAGGAAGGCGAGCGTGAGCGGGGTGGGAGCGAGCACCCACGCGGGCGCGAGGAGCGCGAGGACGGGATCGACGTGACTCGAGAGGCGAGAGAGCTGCTCGCCCGAGGCGTTCGTGATCTCGAGCGGGCGGCCCTGGGCCGTGCTCCACACGGCCTGGACCATGTTCCCGAGGTCGAACTTCTGCGTCCGGAACTCCAGGTGGTGGGTGCGGACGATCGCGAACAGCACCCACGTCCACGCGGCCATCGCGCCGGCGAGCACGAGCGTCCAGGTATGCGCCCGCAGTCGCTCGTGCGCTCGGGAGGCCGTCAGGGAACGGATAGCCGTCGTCGTCACGCCTGTCTAGTGTCGTCAATCCCCCGGCTGGGGTTGAGCGCGGGAGGCCTCGGGAGGGCGCCCGCTCGGGGAGCGTCAGGGCGTGGGCGAGATGCGTGCGGCGGCGAGGGCGCCTGGCGCGCCCGCGATCGCGTCGCTCGTGGTCCTCGCCTTGAGCGTGAACGCGGTGACGGGGAGCGGCTTCTCCAGCACCCGGTGCTCCGGCGCCGAGACTCCGGGGATCGTCGTCGTCACGCCCTTCTCGGGGGGCACGACGAGCTCCACGACGCGCGCGTCGATTGCGAGCCAGCGCCCGCCGGGGTAGTGCCGGACGCTCGAGACCTCGAGCCGCACCGATCCACCTCCGGCGGCCAGCATCTTCCCGCGCAGCCCGAGGCTGAACGGCGAGCCGGGGCTCGCGGCGAACAGCGGTCGCACCGCGCGGTCGAGGTGCCTGAAAGGGTTCACGGCGCGCCCGTCGTTCGGGTGCACCTCGAAGTGGAGGTGCGGGTTGCCCGCGGCATCGCCCGAGTCGCCGTTGAACCCGACCTGCTCGCCCGCGGCGACCTTCGCGCCGTCCGGCACGGCGAACGCGATGTCCTGCTTGCACCCGCCGCGGTCGTCGTTCCTCCCGGTCAGGTCGTTGTTCAGATGGATGTACATGTAGGTCGTCCCGCTTCTGCCGTAGAGGTAGAGCATGCAGCCGCCTAGGCCCGAGGACGCGTACTCGACGCGCCCCGCCTCGACGGCGACGACGGGTGCGCGCCAGGGGTTCTCCATGTCGATCCCCTCGTGCCGTCCCTGCGGGCGCGGGTCGCCGAAGTTGTCCCAGAGCACCGTCTTGGCGACGAGCGGGAAGACGAGCTGCGGCACCTTCTGCTCGACCTGCGGGCTCCCGCTCGAGGGCGCGGCGAACGCGACGGCCGTCAGGCCGGCGAGGAGGAGGGAGAAGAGGGTCCCTCGGGCTGTCGTCCGGTGGCGTCGCATGTGACGTTGCGCTCCGGTGCGCGCTCGAAGAGTCGGACGCTACCAGACCGTTCGCGCTCGTTCGGTTCGGAGGGGGTATGCGGTCGGGCGCGGATAGAGTCCCGGCCGATGAAGATCGCCGTCTGCGTCAAGCAGGTGCCGGACGCGACCGTCCACAAGAGGATCGATCCTCAGACGAAGCGGCTCGACCGTTCGGGCGAGGCGACCTTGAACGCGACCGACCTGAACGCGGTCGAGGAGGCGCTCCGGGTGCAGGAGGCTCACGGCGGGGAGGTCGTGCTCGTCTCGCTGGGGCCGGAGAAGGCGGTCGAGTCGCTGCGGAAGGCGCTCGCCATGGGCGCGGACCGAGCGGTGCTCGTGGCCGACGAGGCCGCGGCCGGATCCGATCTCCTCGCGACGAGCCGGGCGCTCGCGGCCGTGCTCGAGCGCGAGAGCGCCGACCTCGTCTTCTTCGGCCAGGCCGCGAGCGACGGCGACGGCGCCGTCCTCTGGGCGGCCGTCGCCGAGAGGCTCCACCGACCGGTGATCTCGCAGGTGGCGACCCTGACCGTGGACGCGGGCTCGGTCACCGGGAAACGGCAGACGGAGCACGGCTACGACGTGATCTCCGCGCCGCTTCCGGCCGTCATCGGCGTCTCGGACGCGATCAACGAGCCCCGCTACCCGTCGCTCAAGGGGATCATGGGCGCCAAGGCGAAGCCGCAGGAGACGCTTGCCGTGGCCGAGCTCGGCCTCGCCGCCGACGCTTTGGGGGAGGCAGGGTCGCGAACGAGCGTCCTCGAGCTCGGCCCACCGCCCTCTCGCGGAGACTCGATCAAGATCGAGGACGACGGGAGCGCGGCGCAGAAGATCCTCGACTACGTTCTCGAGAGGCGGCTCCTGTGATCCTCGTGTTCCTCGAGCACCACGGAGGCGAGCTCGAGAAGGGCGGCCTCGGCGTGCTCTCGAAGGCGGCGACTCTCGACGAGGCGGCCGGGGTCGTGCTGGGCCCCGGCGCGGGCGAGGTCGCCGCGCGGGCGGGGTTGTTCGGGGCCTCGAAGGTCTACGTGCTCGACGACGACGCGCTTGCGGCGCCCTTGCCGCAGCCACGGGTCGACGCGCTCGCTGCTCTCGTGGGCGAGACGGGAGCGGACACGGTGCTCTTCGCATCCTCGGTCCTCGCCGCGGACGTGGCGGCCGCGCTGGCAGCGCGGCTCGAGGGGGGGCTCAACTGGGACCTCACGGACCTCGAGCTCCGCGACGGTGAGCTCGTCGGCACGCGGCCGGCGCTCGGAGACACCGTTCTCGTGGACGTGGGCTGGAGAGGAGCCCCTCGGATCGGGCTCGTGCGCTCGGGCGCCCTCGATCCCGTCGAGACGGGCGGGACCGCCGAGGTCGAGCGCTTCGCCGCCTCGTACTCGGACTTCTCCACCCTCGCGACGCTCGTCGAGCAGACGCAGGAGGAGTCGAGCGGGCCGTCGATCGAGGACGCCGACGTCATCGTCGCGGGCGGTCGGGGCCTCGGCTCCCCGGAGGCGTTCTCGCTCCTCGAGGAGCTCGCGTCCGCGCTCGGCGGCGCGGTGGGGGCGACGCGGGCGGTGGTGGACGCCGGCTGGTACCCGTACTCGACGCAGGTCGGCCAGACCGGCAAGACGGTCTCGCCGAAGCTCTACGTCGCGTGCGGGATCTCGGGCGCGATCCAGCACAAGGTCGGCATGCAGGGCTCGGGCACGATCGTCGCGATCAACAAGGACCCGAACGCGCCCATCTTCGACTTCTGCGACTTCGGCGTGGTGGGCGACGTGCACCAGATCCTTCCCAGGCTCACCGAGCTCGTCCGCGCGCACCGCGGGGATTAGCCGAGGACATTGACGTGACGGCCACCGGTGCAGCGGCCGCGAAGCGGACGCCTTTAGGGGTATTCAAGCGAGCAGAATCCGCACTCGCGGATTCTGCTCCTGCGCGGTGATGGCCCGTCCCAGCGAGTTTCCGCCCCCTTTCGGCCCGGCCGACGCGATCGGCGTTCCGAGCGATCCCCCGGACGAGCGCATCGAGGTCGGTGTGCTCGTCGTCGGAGGAGGGCCGGGCGGGCTCGCGTGCGCGATCCGACTCGGCCAGCTCCTCGAGGAGCATCCGGACGTGCGGGAGCGTCTCGGCGACGTGCCCGTCGCAGTGCTCGAGAAGGGGAAGCAGCCCGGCTCGCACCTCCTCTCCGGGGCGGTCGTGAACCCGCGCCCGCTGCGCGAGCTCTTCAAGGGGCGGCTGACGATGGCCGATCTCCCGACCTACGGGGACGTTCCCGGCGAGGCCGTGTACGTCCTCACGCGCCGGTCGGCGTTTCGGATCCCCGCGCCGCCGCCGATGCGGAACCACGGAAACGTCATCGTGTCGGTGTCGCAGCTCGGACGCTTTCTCGCCGAGCAGGCCGAGGCGCTCGGCGTCGCGGTCCTCCCGGAGACGGCGGCGACGAAGCTGCTCGTGCAGCACGGCCGCGTCGTCGGCGTGCGGACGGGCGATCGGGGCCGCGGGCGGCAGGGCGAGCCCCTCGCGACCTTCGAGCCCGGGTCCGACGTCGTCGCAGGCGTGACCGTGCTCGCGGAGGGCACGCAGGGTCTGCTGACGAGCGCGGCGATCGAGCGGTTCGGGCTCCACGGCGAGAACCCGCAGGTCTGGGCGCTCGGGGTGAAGGAGGTCTGGCGGGTCCCGAGGCCGCTGCGCAAGATCGTCCACACGATGGCGTGGCCGCTTCGCACGCTGCAGGGCTACGGGGAGTTCGGAGGCTCGTTCATCTACCCGATGGGCGACGAGCACGTCTCGATCGGCTTCGTCGCAGGGCTCGAGGCCCGCGACGTCGAGTTCTCGGTGCACGACGTCCTGCAGGAGCTGAAGACGCACCGGCTCGTGTGGAAGATCCTCGCGGGCGGGGAGCGCGTCGCGTGGGGCGCGAAGACGATCACCGAAGGCGGGTACTACTCGCTGCCGTCGAGGCTCAACGCTCCCGGGCTCTTGCTCGTCGGCGAGGGCGCGGGACTCGTGAACGTGCCGCGGCTGAAGGGGGTCCACTACGCGATCGAGTCGGGCCGCCTGGCGGCGGAGGCGGCGTTCCGCGCGCTCCGGCGCGGGGAGGTGCCGAGCCGTGTCGGCGCGCTCGACTCCTACGACGAGTCGCTGCGCGCGAGCCGGACCTGGCAGGAGCTGTACGAGGCGCGAAACATGCGCCAGGCCTTCGACCACGGCTTCTGGATCGGCGGCGCGCTGGCGAGCATGATGACGGTCACGAGAGGCCGCGCGCCCGGGAGGCGCCTCCCGACGCACCCGAATGCCGACGCTCCGCTCGTGAAGACGGGTCGGGCTTCGCGGTATCCCACGCCCGACGGGAACTACGTCTTCGACAAGCTCTCCTCGGTCTTCGCCTCCGGGAACAGGACGCGTGACGATCAGCCCAACCACCTGCAGGTCGCCACGCGCGTGCGGCGACCGGTTGCGGAGGCGTGGGAGTGGATGTGCCCGGCGCACGTGTACGAGGTCGGACAGGACCTCGGCGACGGGATGGTCTCGGTCACGGTGACGCCCTCGAACTGCGTCCAGTGCGGCGCGATCAGCGCCAAGGGGGGTCGCTTCACGCCCCCCGAGGGTGGCTCCGGCCCCGAGTACACCCTGACCTGACGCGTCTGGCCGCGCGTCCCTCTCGCCGGGCGAAGCCCGGCTCCGGGCCGCGCTGACGCCGCTGGCGGCGGGATGCGTCGGCCTCGGGCCTCGGTCGTACCTCGTGTACTGCCCTACGGCCCTCGGCCTCGCCTCCTTGGCCAGCGACGCCCCAGACGCGTCAGGAGCCTGAGCGGACACGTCAAGTCTGACCCCCGGTGGGCCCGGCGGCCGGTTCGGTACGCCGTCGACTGTCCGAGCTGGACATGTCCGGGGTCTGACCCCGGCGAGGACCGTCCTCTAGCGCGAGGCCTCGGCCCAGGCGTGTGCCATCGCGACGCGGTCGGCGAGCGTGGGGTGCGTGCCCAGGAGCAGTTGCGTCCAGAGAGGCGGGCTCGGGTCGCCGAGCGAGGTGTTCGAGAGCCCGACCATGAGCTCTTCGAGCGCGTCGGGATCCCGTGTCACCTCGAGCGCCTTCCAGTCGGCCTCGGCCTCCATCCGGCGCGAGACGAGGTTCCCGGCCGGCGTGAGCGCGAGCTGCAGGACCGTGACGACGAGGAGCGCGAGCGGAACTGCTTCCGGGGCGCCCATCCCCCCTCGCCGGCGGGTAGCGCGCATGAGGATCCACGCGCTCGGCACCGCGAAGAGCGCGAACCACGCGACCCCCTTCGGAAGGTGCCGCTGCGAGTGGTGGGCGAGCTCGTGGGCGAGCACGGCCTTCTGCTCCGCCGGGCCGAACGGGTCCTGGAGGATCGTGTCCCAGAGGACCACGCGTCGGGAGGGCCCGATGCCGTAGGCGTAGGCGTTCGCAAGCTTCTGCTGGCCGCTGACCTTCTCGACGCGGATCGGGATGTCCGGGAGCCCGAGCTCCCGCTCGTACCGGGTCGCAGCCACGAGGAGGGTCTGATCCCGCAGCGGCTTCGTCGTGAAGTCCAGGTAGGGGACCGCGAACGTGAAGAGCGCGGCTATGCCGACGAAGACCGCGGCGCCGGGAAGCCACCAACGCTCGCCGAGCCAGCGCGCAAGGCCCATGACGACGAGGAGCGCGAGGCAGATCGAGAGGAACTCCGCCGCCAGAACCAGCCAGTCGTCGACGAGCCAGGAGAGGTAGTCGAGCTGGCTCAGGTCGTGTCGCCGATCCCACCAGTGCGCGGCGATCCGGAACGGGAGCAGGACGAGCCAGACGATGCCGAGGCCGAGCATCCCGAGGAACATCCCGGTTCCGATCGGGCCCGCGGCGGACTCCCGCATGAACGCCGCGCCGCGGCGCGAGTACAGCACGAGCGTCACGAGGAGGGCGACCTGGGCGAGCGCCCAGTCCGCGTACAGGAAGCGCTCGTAGCGCTTCGCCTTGGCGACGTGCTCCGCGCCGAACGTGGCGCCGACGTCGATGCCGGGGAGCGAGAGATCTCCCGGCACCGCGGTCGGATAGAGCAGCGCTACGGCCGCGACGAGGGCCGCGGCGACGAGCCCTCCCAGCGCGACTCTCAGGACGTTGCGACGGCGAGCGACGGCGCCGGCTCCTCACTGGACGCGCGCGTGGCGAGCGCAGGGGACGAGTACGGGTAGCGATCGGTCACGAGCAGGAGGTAGGCGTTGGTCTGCGCCTGGTACCGGACGATCGCCGCGCCGAGATCGCGCAGCCCTTCGGGCACACGGCCGAGGACGAGCGCGTAGAGCCAGCCGCCGACGGCGACGAGCACGAGTGCGAGCGCCAAGGGATAGCCGAGGATCAATGCGGGCACGGCGAGGAACAGACGGAAGAGCGTCACGAGCCGTCGCTGCGGCGCGGCCTGGTCGATCTCGAGGTCGACCGGGTAGGCTCGAGCGCCGCCGCCGAAGGCCGGAAAAGGTCCGCCCACGACCATCACGAACGCGGTCACATGGGCGGCGTACCGCGTGTACGCGGCGAGGAACCGGTGCAGCGTCTGCGGCACGCTCCCGAGCGCGAGCGCGACGAGCCAGGCGACGACGACGGCGACGAGCGCTGCGATGCTCCAGAGCCAGAGCCAGACGAGGTGCGGGAGGGCGAGCAAGAGCCGGAAGAAGACCGTGAGGCGCGAACGGCGCAGGTCGTCCGTCATCCTCAGGCGGACCGGGTGCGGCGGCAGCTCGAAGCTCGGCAGGGTGAGCTGCGGGCCCGCGTGCGGGTAGCGCGAGGTGAGGAGCATCGTGTACGCGCCGTGCTGGGCGCTGTAGCCGAGGCCGTACGCCGTGAAGTCGCGGATTCCCGCCGGCCGGCGCCCTCGGGCGAGTGCCGACCACCAGGCCAGAAGGGCGAACCAGACGAGGCCACTTCCGATGACGATCGCGAGGAGGGCGGCGGGAGATGCGAGGAGCTGGCGGAAGAGCACGCCGAGGCGACGCTGCTCCGCCGGCGGATCGATCTCCAGGTCGACCTCGTAGCCCGGCCGGCCCAGAAAGCCGGGAAAGCGCCGGGCCGCCAGGAAGAGGTATGCGAAGACGTGGACGTCGTAGCGCAAGTAGGCCGCCAGGAAGCGGTGAAGTGGCTCCGGAAGCCGTCCCAGCACGAGCGTCGCCAGCCAGCCGGCCCACGCGGCGATCGTGGCGGGCACGGACCAGAGGACGAGCCAGACGAGGTGCGGCAGTGCGAGGAGCGCACGGAAGAAGACCGTGAGTCGGGACTGGCCTAGACCGGGGTCGCGAACGACGACGCGCACGGAGCGCTGCACGGAGCTCACGGCCACGGCCGCATTATCGTTCCCCGCTCGCGGCGGACTGGCCTAAGGGTCGAAGCGCCGAACGTCGGTCCCGGCAAAGCTCGAGATCCAGACGGAGCCGCCGAATCGAGCCTGCGCGAGCGCGCCAGGCCCGGCCGGGAACGAGTCGACGACGCGCCCCGAGACCGGGTCGATGCGATGGACGAGCGAGCGCTCCTTGTTCGTCACCCAGATCATGCGGGCGCCGCTGATCGCGCTCCTGGCGAGACCTGCCTCGGCCAGCGTCTCGCCGAGCGCGAAGTGCCCGAGGACCTCGCCCGTTCGCGGCGAGACCCGGAGCGCGGTGTCCTCGGTCGTCACCCACAGCTCGCCGTCGATGCACTGCGGCATGCGGGGAGTGCGGACGACGACGTCGAGCCGTCTCGTCCGTCCCTTGTGTGGGTCGATGGACGTGAGCCACGTGGCGTCTCGCCCGTGACCGACCCACAGCTTCCCGCCGCAGACCGTGATCCCCGTCGGACGGCCGCCCACACGCCACCTCTGGCTCACGCGTCCGGTCCGTGCGTCAATCCGCGTGACCATGCCCGTCTCGAAGCTCGTCACCCAGGCGGAGCGGGCGGCGAGCGTCACGTCCAGCGGCGACGCGATGCGGATCCGCTTCAGCGCTCCGGAGCGCGGTTCGATGCGCACGACCTCGTCCGCGTTGTCCCGCGTGACCCAGGCCGCACGCTCGTCGACGGCGACCTGGCAGGCCCAGCGGCCGACGCGATGCCGGCGCTGCACGCGGCCGGCGTGATCGAGGCGGAGCACCAT